>Ga0180009_10002613_pt1 | contig 21095 bp, 27 predicted proteins | sample OS_PC_MetaG_FD_123537 | JGI IMG/M metagenome (GOLD analysis project Ga0180009, IMG submission 123537) | Groundwater microbial communities from the Aspo Hard Rock Laboratory (HRL) deep subsurface site, Sweden - OS_PC_MetaG | ecosystem: Environmental > Aquatic > Deep subsurface > Groundwater...
AAACAAAACCAAAATATAGCCTAAAATATCCAAGTTACTCTTTAACGTTTGGCTTTTATCGCTCTTTCAGCAGACTTTGCCGCTGAAATATACCGAAAATCACTTAATAATCAGACAGTGCCCTTCTTATGGTAGCCCGCAGAAACGCCTTCTTACTCGCCAAGCAGCTTTCTTGCTTCTTCAAGAGATTTCTCGAGCTCTGTGTCCTTTGATTTTGCAGCAGGCTTGAATGCGCTTCTTGTTGTCATCTGCTTCATCGGCGGAACTTTTGTCGGCGATACAGGAGGCATGCCTGTCGGTCTTGGGAAAGAATATCCAGGGCTGCCTGGCTTTTGCTTTGGCTTTGCCGCTCCGCCAAACTTTTTCACTGCAAATATTCCGCCTGCAACAACAATCAGGATTATGAGTATTATTATAACCCAGGTCATTGCGCTGCTGCCTGAAGGCTCGTCCTGCATCTGGTCGGCATCAACAGTAGAATCCGCATCTGAAGAAACACAGTCCTCATCGCAGCTTCCTTCTGCATCCTCATAATCATCGCATATGCCGTCCCCGCATGTGCAGTCATCAGGGCAGTTCTCAGTTGTTTCCTCAAAGTCTGTTTCGCAAAGATTGTTAACCTCACAGTCATCCCCATAAGTGTCAGGCAATGGTTCTTCATCAGAAGGGCAGTCCTCAGGGCAGTTCTCAGAATCCTCTCCTGCCTCATAATCGCAAAGCCCGTCATCATTGCAGATTTCCGGCGGCACATAATCAGAAGGCGGCACATCAACAGGCTCGTTAAAAGCAGCATAAAGCGCCGCAGCTGTTTCAGTCACCTCACCAAGGCTTCCGTCTGCCTTTTGCTTTGTCTTCAGCCATTCAACCGCCTTTGAAGCAATGTCAGAGTATGCAGCATCCTGGTTAAGAGCCAATACTGCAAGGGCTGTTTTCATTACAGAGCGCTCAAAGCTGCCGTCTGTTTTCTGTATCCTTTTCAATTCTTCAAGGTACCTTGCCTCGCCTGTTGCAAGATAAAGCAGTGCATTGTCCTCAACCCCTGATTCAGAATAAGCATCCATGAGATATACTTTGACATTTACAGAAGAATCATCTGTTTTTTTTGCAGCCCACGCAGCATATAATGAAGATTCTTTTTTGCATGATACATCTCCAGGGCCGTTGCCAAAGCATCCGTTGTTTATTATCACTTCTGCCTTGTTTGCGCTTGTGCTTGAAACAATATAATACTTGTTGCCGCTCCTGTAAAGCAAAGTTATGACAACATCGCTTCCATCTACGCCTGTGCAGTCAACGTCAATCGCAGTTCCTGGCTGCCTTATTATGCTTGAGCTCAGGCAGCTGCTTTCCACATCAAGGAAATAGCTGTCCCCGCATTCAGGAAACTTCCCCTTATTGACAACCACAGTCTTGTCCCTTGTCTGGTTGTTGATTTCCCATGAAAGCTTGCATGTCCCGCTGTTGTCAGTTGAAACCTCAATAAACCACTTTCCTGATAATGAAGAAGGCACAATCATGGACTTAAGAGCATCCTGCACCCATGTGATATTATCCAAGCGCTGCAAAGAATCCATTGCAAGCAGCGCCATTGCAGTGTCTTTTGTCCTGCATGGAGAAGAGGGAAAACAGTATGCAGATGACTGCTCTGAAAAAATCCATTCAAGCGAATGCTCTGCCTGGGATGAAATGCCTGCCTTGCCAAGGGCAAGAACAGCCCATGCAGTTGCAACAACATTATCATTGTATGCGCCGTCTGAATCAGCCTTGCTGGAGAGCCAGTTATAAGCGCTTTGGCTGCTGAACTCAGCAGAAACAAATGAAGATAAAAGGCATAAAGCCAAAAGCAAGATTAGTGGTTTTTTCATGTTTATCCCTCTTTTTGTGCCAGTATTGTTTATTAATTGAGTGAAATACCATTGCCTAACTAAGTTAAGGTTATGGCTTCTTGCGACCAAAAATCTTATTGCCGAACAGAAAAGCACGATTATTGGGACTGCTTTACGCAAACTGTATTTCCTACAGCATTCTGTTGTAAGAATAAGAATATTCCTGCATTTATATAATTTTCTATGCCAATGGCTTTGCGTGGAAATTAGCTGGATTTCTCTATTCTGCTAAAATATGCAAGCCTTCTTCTATTGTGCAAGATTATTCTTGCACTAACCTGTGATAGTCTGCTCGCATATTTTACTTTTGTCATAATACCATATACTCGCTTAAAGGCAGAATGAAAACTTTCGCAATGCGAACGCTGATGGTATTCTTTAAGCCATGAATATATATCAAAAAAGAAGTTGAGATACATGGATTTCCATGCAATTTTTCCATTCAGATTATTGCTTATTTTAGGATATACATAACAGGCCATACCGAGCTTGTCTATTAATTCCACTAATGCACGATCATTAAACCCAGCATCAAGCCTGATGCTGCCGCCCGTTACTTGTTTAACAAGCTCATGCATAATCTGACATTCTTGTACGCCGCTAATATCAAATGTTTGCACTATCTCTCGAGAGTCTACTATCGAAGTCATATATGTTCCTTGCTTTTTGTTGGATGCATAATTCTGTTTGCGGCTACGTTCTAATCCAGTTCCATCTCCAGAAAGTAGACCGTCTGATTCCTTATTATTCATAAAGACTTGTTGAAGGATATATGCCACTTCTGGTCTTTCGTATGCTCTCCCTATAACCCAATCGTCCAAATCTTCATAAATTCCAAGAAATGGTCCGATAAGCTCGAGCCAACCTTCTGCTTCTCTCTCTGAAGTCCCAATAAATTCACAGAATAGTACGGCTTTGGCAAGGCTTTTAGGGTTTGTCAATGGTCTTCCCACCTTGCTTTTTGTGGAACGCATGCTACAAGCATCAACAGAATCTCTGATAAATACTAATGTTTCTTTCAATGCCTGTATCTGTGTTGGCGTATACGCGGGCCAAACGATTTTTCTTTGTTTTGTACCAGGGTATATTTCTTTTTTTGCGTCTTTATCTTTCAGCAGAGCCACGGTCTGCTGAAATGCCTTATTGGGTAGTCGTGCCATAAAATCATCTCGTTTTGTAGATGAGATTATAATATATGTAGTGCCTAATATCTATTGTGAAGTAGGCAATCATAAACTTTATAAATTGTAGTGCCTACTAAATATACATGGTATATCTGCGTGCAAAAGCATTCAAGAGGAAAAAAGGTGCAAAACCTAAGATTTACTATTATCTTGTTGAGGCGCGAAGAGAAAAGGGAAAAGTTCAACAGAAAGTAATTAGGTATCTGGGGACCGCCGAAACCATAAACAGTGATTACAAAGAATTGTCTGATTTAAGGGCTAAACATAACCCTAAATCATGAATATCCACGCAAAGCCGTTTTTAAGCGTTATACACAGCCTTGTAATGGTTATAGCATGCCTCAACCAAAGGCTTAATCTCTCTTGCCTGAGAAGGGGATATTCCCCCCTTTGGTGTTTGAGTTTCTATTATGTTATCAAGCGTCCTTTCAAGCCTCTTTAAGTCTGAAGCAAGCATTACAGCATCTTTCTGCGCAGGCGTAAAGTCATTTCTTCTATAAATAGGATGGTCAGGTTGTAAATTTGTTGAACCAAAAATGTCAATAGCAGAAGCCATTCCCTTAAAAAACGCCCTTACTTTTGTTTTTCTTATTAGTTTTGGGTATTCAAGCCGCCTGTTGCATTCATCTACCAAGGCATCAAATTCATCCATGATTTCTTTAAAAAGCAGAGATATATTTAAGCTTTCTCCAGCTTCCAAACCAAAACATCCGCATAAGCAACCTTCTTCTTATGAAAGGAAAAGCTGTGCTTTAAAGGAAACTTATATCTCCATTTTGCCTTTGCTTCAAATCCATTGTCTTTTATTATAGCTTTTACAAAGCTTTCAGTAGATGCCTTGTGAAAGGAATAGATTGTTTTTGCTGTTTGCATTGCTTTTAATAAAAATTCTTTATCAGCGTGCTCTTGTTTTGTGCCAAAAGGAGGGTTTTGGATTACAGTGTCTATTTTCCCTTTGAAAGCCTTTATATCACTGCAAATGAACTCTGCCTTTAGCTTTTTTCCAAGCCTTTTCTGCATTTCATTAACATTGTTTTTAGTTAATTCAACTGATTTCTTATCAATATCAAGAAAAATAACTTTCTTGGCGCCTAAAACCAAAGCTGCAATGCCTAAAATCCCATTGCCGCAGCCAAGGTCAGCTATTGTTTTATCTTCAATGTCAGCTGACATATAAGCATTCCACGCAACCTCTGCAGCTATTTCAGAATCTGTGGGATACTGCTCAAGCTTTACATCCTTTTTTTCAAGCTGATTAAGCCCTGAAAGCAATACTGCAAGCTGGCGTTTGTTCATAAGACACCTCACATGTCCAGTGCTTCAAGCTCAGCAGTATCTATTTCAACGTCTTCAACAGCAAGCTCTTCATCCAAAGCAGTCAGGTCTTCGCTCAGCTCTGTCTGCTCAGCAGCTGTTTCAGAAGTCTGTAGGGATGTCTTCATTACGCATCCTGCCATTAAAAACAGCAATGCAAGAACTGCTATTATTGCTATGTATTTCATATGATAGAAGTGGGGGTTATGGTATATAAGGATTATGGCTTTTATTTCACAAGCTGCATAACCCTAATCTCAGCAACTGCCAAAGGAGAAAGCTTCTTAAGCTCTGCTTTCAAAAACTTCTGCAAATCGCTGCTTGCAACAGCCACAATAAACTCAGAATAGCTTCTCTTGCCTGCTTCATCCGCAATAATCTGCCTTGCTTTTAATCTTATCGCAGTGAGCAGCGAGTTGTGCGCAAAGCCCCTTGTGACAAAGAAAGGTTTTACCCTTACTTTTATATTATCTTTTGTAGTTACAACAAATGAATCATCTGCCTTGTCCCTCTCTCTCTTGACAAGCCTTTTGACAAGCATTGGAGCGATTTCATACTTAACAACCTCTGTTGAGGCATTCTGCCCCTGCACTCCCTTTACCCTGAATGTGAAAACTGCATTCTGCCTTCTAAGCTCAGCAGCAAGCCTGCCTGCATTCACAACAACTGTCCTTCCGATAAGCTGCTCAATCTCATAAGCAGATGTCTCGCCAATAACCTGCTCGCTGAATTCAGGTGATGCAAGTATCGTAAACCACTTTTTCTTGCCTTTCATTGTTTTTTTATTTACCATATGATTATCCTACCAGCAGCTTTGCCTTTGTCTTGTCATATTCCCAGTCTTTCGGCAGAGCGCCTGTTTTCTTGTAGTATTTTGCAAGCTTGTTAATCTTTGACTGCGTGATAAGTTCTCCCCTTCTTGCAGTCTGATCCTTCTTGTTAACCTCAAGGTGCTTCATGAGCTTGATATGCCTTTTGATTAATGCAACAATCGATTCTGGCAATGGAAGCGCGGCATTGTTTTCTTTAAGAATCTGGACAATTTTCTTCTCAGTAAGGGCTTTAACGCTTGGCACGCCGTACATGTCCCTTAATGCGGCGCCTATCTGGCTTGGGGTGTATTCCTGCTTTGCAAGCTTCACAACAAGCTGCTCAATCTCCTTGGGCTTGTAGCTAACCCAGACTGCCTTAGGCGCAGGGAACGGTTTTTTGCTTCCTGCTTTTCCTCTCGCCCGAGAATACATCTTTGCCATTGTTTTATTCCCAGCATAGGAAAGCCATGCGTAGAACACTGCAAGACAATCCTATCTTTCTTGTATGGATAAAGAGGGGTTATTTATAAGCTTTTCGCCGATTACCTTCGGGAATAAATAACATGTCCCCTTCCATAACGCTTATTGAGCCATTTTGCAAGAGGACCTGAAAATACCCCATTCGGAAGTTTGGCGTACGCACTCCATTTGCACTCTGCTTCTGGAGCAAGCTTTAAAGTTTGGCTGTCTAATACCAACCTGCCTGCCAGCATTTTTCTTGCGCCTGCAAGTGAACCAAAATCATACTTAGCCAGCACCTCAGGCAAGTAGGTTTCCGCAGGTTCAGTTGTTTCACCGGTCATCCTTTTGACAGTTTCAGCGCAAAATTTAGGGTCATAGCACTGCTTTCTTGTAATCATATGGTTTGGGGTATAATAGCCTGCTGGATCTCCCGGCAGGTAAGGCATCATAAGCTCCTCCCCCCAGTGTCCCATATCCTCTCGTTTTAAGCTTTCAAGCAGGCGGGCATTTTTCACAATGTCCTGCCCTTCCTGCAAATACCAATCTTGATCATAATATTTTGGCTCATCTTCCATGCCTTCCGGCGTCCTGAAGACTTCATAAGTCAATCTGCCTACCAGCCGCCTGTTGCAGCTGCGCTCAAATTTTTTCCATCGTTCATTATTCCTTTCGCGCACAGGGCTGCAGAATTCAATAACTTTTTCAGTAAGCGCTTTTGCACGCTCATCCAATCTTGATTCCAAGTTTGTTATTTCACTGCATTGAGTGCATGTCGGTTCCATAGAAATTGGAGATTCTGCAGTGGTTTATATACTTTTTGTATTTGCAACGATAAACATGGCTATCGGAAAGGATTGCTGCCAACAGAACCTTTCATGCACACAAAGCTTGTAATGCAATTCATGCAGGTGCCTTTTAGTTGATGAGCTAACGCCTATCCTCAAAAGATGAAATCATGCGCCCTTATGAAATCTTCAAGACATTTATGGTTTAATATTGAAACCTTGGGGGCGGATGCAGTGAAGTACTTTCTCTCCCTGCGCGAGATAAGATGGAATGGGATTCCTGCGCCAGGCATGATGCGCTCTATTATGCCTGTGTCTTCTTTTGAAAATATTTTCATGGAAAAGCTTCTGCCGCCATAAATGCCCCTGCGCTTTCAGGAGATGCTCTCATTATAGCTTCACTGCTTTCTTCAGCAGCCATCAATACTGGAGCGCTTTTCATTGCTGTTAACCTTCCAAAATAGGACATATACTTGTATATGAAAAAGAACCCTCCTATGAATGATGCTAATGCCACATCAACCATTACAACAACCCTTGCCTCATTCTGTATTAGCCTGTTTCCTTTTTCAGTTGCTGAATAATAAACAGGCTTTCTTCCTTCAGTTCCTTCCCTTTCAACAAACCCTTTTTGCGCTAATTTTGCCAAATGCTCGTGCAGGGTTGACTTTGACATGCCTGTAACAGAAGATATGTCAGGCAAAGCCATTCTCTTGCTGGATAATATCTTCAAAAGCTTTCTTCTTGTGTAAGATGATAATATGCCCAGCTCCTGCATGGTAATTTCCATAAGAAAAATAATTAATTTTACCCTTTAAAAGCTTTTCAATTATGTTCGGATTCGCCTTTGGGGACTGGAGCGAAGCGGAATGTCGCCTTGATGATCAACCTGTCTGCAGGTTGCTTTAAAAAGCTTTCAATTTTGTTCGGATTCTAAAATTCGCCAGAAGCCCCAAGCATTAATACGCTTCCATACGGATACAAGCCAGGCATTATTCCCAGGCCTTCAGGAACTTCAGCTTCTTTTCCGATTGCAGTGTTTACAAGATACCATATCTCTTCCCATCTCAAGGCCAGTTCAATTGCAGATGCTGCAAACAAGACGCCGTAAGCAGCGTCTTTTGCTTCAGGCGATGAAAAATTCACCCTCATTATATTCATTATATGGCCTATGTCGCTCCCGCCCATATCCATTCCAGCCCAGTGCTTTATCGATGATGTCCAGATATACCTGTGCCTGTCAAGCATCATCATCAATGATGTTGTCGCTGCAAAGCTTCTTGACCAGTCAGGCAATACATCGTTTTTCAATAATGAAGTCAAAGCAACATTCCCTGCTGTTGTAAAGCCCATGCCTGCTGCTGATATAAGCGTGCTCTGCAGCTGCCCTAAATCATAGTCAATGCTGCGGCACAGCCTGTCCCTACATGTTCCAACCCTGTGTGTAACGCAGGCAATATCCCCGTTGCAGTCTCCGTCAAACAAATGCATCTCAACATTTTTTGCCCCAAATATGTTTGCCAGCGCATAGTGCCCGAACTCATGCCATACAACTGTCAGCATAAAGCTGCCTCCTATATTAATAGGATACTCCCACCAGCTTGTTGTATATTGGTAGGAAGGCTCTATTCCCTGCGCTTCAAGATAATCCTCTATTGTTATTTCCCTTGCAGGAATTGTGATGTCAGGCGCTTCAAGCAATCCAGGCGAAAAGTCTCTATAAGAAGGCGCCTCAAGAATGCTTGTATTATCAACAGGCTCCAAAACCCTTTGATAAGCTTCTGCAGGGCTTTCCTGCTGGTGCGTTTCAACATAAGCAGTGTCATTAATATAAGAATAGTCAGGCACAGTGTCAAACATGTCTGCTTTTGCAGCTGAAGCTCCCAGAATGGAAGCCAATGCGAGTCCTGCTGCTGCCTTTATTCCTGCCATGTGTTAATCCTTGTTATTTGCATTAAGAAAATGTATTATCCTGTCCAATGCATTTTGTTTCTGCTCAATTTCCGTAAAACGATGCCCTGCGCCATGCACGATAAGCAGGTCTTTGCTTGAAGGAGATGATTTGAAAAGCAGTTCTGCATCTTCTTTTGGGATTACATCATCTTTATCCCCGTGGATAATCAGTACAGGGCATGTAACTGATTTTATGCTTGCGATAGGATCGTATAGCTTATAGTCTTTAACAAAAGATTTATCAGCCAATGCTTCTCCAAATAGCCTGTATTTATCCCCTACTTTTTCAAGCGTTTCTATATATTTAAGATAATGCGCCCTGCCGCTAATGAGTATGAGCCCGGCTATAGTTTTATTGTTTTTTGCACATGCCAGCGCAGTAATTACTGAAAAGCTGTTGCCTATAAGAATAATCCTGCTTATATCAACTTGCTTTATCTGCTCCAATACTGCATTTATATCATCAAGCTGCTTTGTGACATTAGCATCCTCTAATTTACCCTGGCTTTCGCCGTGTCCTGAAAAGTCAAACTGAAGCGTGTTATACCCCTTGTTTGGCAGGTTTTTCGCTATAAAGTTAATTGTGCTGTTTTCTTTCTTGCCTGTAAGGGCGTGAAGTATGAGCACTGTCGGTTTGTTTGTCTTGGAGTCTGAGATATTCAATTCGCAGACTAATTTTTCGCCCTGCTTATTTTTGATTTCCTGCCTTATGGTTTCCATATTTAATGCCGGCCCTGCTGCTGCCTTTTTTACTATTTTAGCCATAATTAACCCTTTAATATGTCACTACTAACTGATAATTACTTATATATAAGCCTTTCGGCAAACCTTTATATAATAGCTTATCATTACATATTCTTAGATAAGGAAAACATTAGGGCAAAACGCCCACAATTTTTTCTTAGGAAAAGTATTTAAAACATACAGGAGATAAATAAATTAAAATGACAATAGAAATATGCGCAGTCGGAGGCTTCTCAGAGATTGGGAAGAACATGATTGCAATTAAATATAAAGACGAGGCAATAATATGCGACATGGGCTTTTACCTGCCCAAAATAATCACATACCAGGAAGAGGAAGGCGAGGTAGGCAGCTATGGGATGACAAGAGAAATCCTTGCGAAGATTGACGCCATCCCTGATGATTCTGTGATAAAGGAATGGAAGCCCTTTGTAAAGGCAATTATAATAGGGCACTGCCACCTTGACCATCTTGGCGGAGTGCCATACATGGCAGGGGATTACAACTGCCCTGTTATAGCAACGCCTTACACGCTTGAAGTATTAAAAACAATACTCGCGGATGAAAGGATAAAGATACGAAATCCCCTTAAGCCATTAAGCACAGGCTCGAGCATAAAGGTTTCTGAAAACATTACAATTGAGTTCATAACCATGACTCATTCAACACTGCAGACAGCAATGACAGCAATACACACGCCTGAAGGCACTATAGTGTATGCAAATGACTACAAGTTTGACAACCATCCTGTAATCGGAAAAAAGCCTGATTATGAAAGATTGAAAGAGCTTGGCAATTCAGGAAAAGTGATTGCTTTGATAATGGACTCATTATACTCGGACGCAAGGATGAAAACCCCTTCTGAAAAAGTAGCAAGGGAAATGCTCGGAGATGTAATGCTTGGCGTTGACAACAAGGGGAAACTGATGGTTGTCACGACATTTGCGTCTCACATTGCAAGGCTCAAGTCAGTGATTGATTTTGGAAAGAAGCTGAAGAGAAAGGTGGTTTTCATGGGCAGGAGCATGCACAAGTACATCTCTGCAGCTGAAAACCTCAATCTTGTAAGCTTTTCAAAGGAAGCTGAAATTGTATGGATTGGCGAGCATGTAAAAAGAAAGCTGAAAGAGATTTCCTTGAATAAGGAAAAGTACCTTGTTATATGCACAGGCAACCAGGGCGAGCCAAAATCCATTTTAATGAAAATGGTAATGAAAGATCTGCCTTTTGAGTTTCAGCAGGGCGACACTGTAATATTCTCGTGCAGGGCAATTCCTGCGCCAATTAATATGGCAAACAGGGCAATGCTTGAGGACAAGCTTTCAAGAAAAGGCGTGAGAATCTTCAAGGACATACATGTCTCCGGGCATGCGGCTCGTGAAGACCACAGGGACCTGATAAACATGCTAAAGCCCAAATATGTGATACCTGCGCACGGCGATGTGAGCAAATTAACGCCTCTTGCGGATTTGGCAAGCGAAATGGGCTATGTGCTTGGAAAGACAGTGCTTATTGTAAGGGACGGGCAGATTGTTGAGGTGGAAGCATAAGCTTTAAATATCACTTTGATATCTAAAAAGTAGTATTTTTAATCAGGGGGCATCGAAACTTGCGTTTCGGTTCTCTTCGTAAACATCAGGAGGCTACAAAATGGATAACGAAGACGCAAAAGAGGAAAAACCAGCTACGCCAATGATTGGCGAAAAGAAGCAGGGCAATAAAAACCATGTGCTTTATGGTGTTGTTGCTGTTTTGGCTGTAATATTATGTGTTGCATTGTTTACAGGCAAGATCGGATTCTTAACAGGCAAGGCAGTAAGCGGCGACAAGGCGAGTGTTGAATTTTATGTTATGTCACAGTGCCCTTACGGAACTCAAGTAATCGATGCGATTGCACCTGTTCTTGAGAAAATGGGCGATGCTGTTGACTTCAGCATTGACTTTATTGGCGGAGCAAATCCAGACGGCACATTCACTTCGCTGCACGGCCAGCCTGAGGTTGATGAGAATATAAGGCAGCTTTGCGCAATGAGAATAGCCCCTGACAAATACATGGATTATATTTTATGCCAGAACAAAAACATAAGAAATGCTGCTGCAAATGCTGACACATGCGCTGCAGAAGCAGGCATTGATGCATCTGAATTAAATGCATGCTTTGAAGGCAATGAGGGAAAGCAGTTGTTGACAGAGTCATTTGCAAAGGCAGACGCTGTTGGTGCAATGGGGAGCCCTACAATATATGTTAACGGCAATGCTTATAATGGCGGAAGGGATGCATTATCATTTCAGGAAGCAATCTGCAGGTATGCAAACTGGCACGATGAATGCAGCGATATACCTGAATGCTCTGCAGATGTAGACTGCACTGCTGAACTTGACAAGGACGGAAAGTGCAATGCAGGCAAATGTGAATACAGCGAGCCAGTTGCTGTTGAGTTTATTGTGCTTAATGATGTTAAGTGCGGATTGCAGTGCGACCCAACTCAGGTAATTGAGGCAACAAACAATATCTTCAAGGGCGTTAACCAGAGGAATGTTGATGTAAATAGTGATGAAGGCAAGAAGCTTGTTTCAGAGCTTGGCATTCAAAAGGCTCCTGCTTATTTGTTTGGAGCGTCAGTAACAGAATCATTCACATGGAACACAATGCCTCAAATACAAGGTGCATTTGAAAAGAGAGGAGACTGGTACAAGCTTTTAGATGCAGCTGTCGGCGCAAACTATCCTATAGATGAAGAAGCAAGGAAAGCATATGAAGCAGTATTTAAACCATATCAAGGTGGTTGTGAAGGTTTAGTGAAATCTGCTGTTCCAGAAATTACCTTGTTTATTGAATCTAGATGTCCCTATGGTACCCAAACATTAAATGGTGCTGCTCCTGTTGCATCTCTCTTAGGAAAAGGAGTAAAGATTATTCCAAAATATATGGTATCTGTTAATGGGGATACAGTTAGTGCAATGCATGGTGCAGAAGAACTTGAAGAAGATAAGAAACAAGTATGCATAAGAGAAGAGTTTGAAGATGAGTTGTGGACATATCTCAAATGTTACGCAGAAACAGGTAACACAGATTCTTGCTTATCTTCAGCAGGTATAGACAAAGGAAAGCTTAAAGAATGTACCGGTGCAAGGGCAGTTGGATATTTAAAGAATGATGGAGAAGAATGGGCAAATGTATATGGCCCGTTATGCAAGGGTGTAAGCCCTAATGGTTGTGGCTCACCAAGCATATTTGTTAACGGAAATCCTGTAAATGAATTCCAAGAAGTATTCGGCGGCCGGTCTCCAGAATCCATAAAGAAGATTGCCTGCTGTGCAATGGACAAGCAAGATAATTCTTGCTCAAGTTCTTTGTCCTCAGAACAACCGCCTGTGGGCTTTGGAGTTATAGGGGCATCTACTGCGGTTGCTACGACCAACGGCGGCGGATGTGGAGTATAAATTTCCGCTTTTTCTTCTTTTTTTCCATATTTCCTGAATTATTTCCGGGGATATTGAAAAATCTTAACCACTTGAACCACTTGCCATCTGCTCGGGCGGATTCTTTATTAATATAGAATACTAGAAAAGTTTGTGGCACATAAAATCATATTCAGGCATTATCTTGATACTTTCTATAAAAGTAGGGTGCCAGTATACTTTTATCCACATATATTGAGACTGAAAAAGAAAGGATTAACAGTTAAGTCTGTTGAATCCCTTTGTGACAACAAAGTACCAAGGTCAACTTTATATGCATGGCACAAGGGCAAAAGAATTCCAATAGAATTCAAAAGTTTCTTTAAGGCAAAAAAACATTTTACACATTCGGATATAAACAATCTGGCCCATTTGCTTGGTTCAATATTAGGAGATGGGGGAATTGTTAAGACTGGTCAAGTACATTATTGTAATACTGAGGGATTTCTTATTAAACAATTTAAGGAAAATGTTAGAAAAGTATACAAAAATGAGAAGTATTCTAAAAGTAAATATGGCAATGCCATTCATCTTACATACTCCTCAAGAATAGGAAGAACCCTCTGGTGCTTATTCGGTAAATTCTCTTCAGGAAAAGATACGAAAATCATAACAGAACAAATAAATGTCATGCCTTTAGACTGGAAGATAAAAGTTGTACGTGCTCTTTATGAAGATGAAGGCTCGGTTATTTGGAGAAAACATACACATTATATCTCGTTTAAGCAGAAATCATGGAGTATTACCCAATTTGTCCAAAATGTACTTGCCGAATGCAAAATAAAATCCTTACTTACTCCTGATAATGGGATGTATATGTTAAGGATATGCAGTTATGCTGATATGAAGCGTTTCAAAGATACTATCAATTTCTCAAAAGGGTACAGAAAAAGATGTAAATTAGATGCTCTTTTGACAAGTATAAAACATCCGCATTTTGATACGAAACAAAAAATATTAGATCTCCTTAAACAAGGTCCAATGGATTATCATGATTTAGCTTGCCATTTTAAACTTCATCCTAAAACAGTAAGGGGGCATTTGCATGGTTGGGCTAAGGACAGTATTAAAGATAGCTTAATCAAAATGGGGCTTGTAAATGCAGCAAAGTCAAGGGGAAAAGTTACCTATTCATTAGCTTAATAAAACTGCTTTATCTATGCCGGGGTCTTCCTTTAAACCTTTTAATTCCTAGTTTTATAGCTTTTTACGTCTTCACTAGCTAGTTTAGACACTACCAAAAGCTTTAAATACTCAGAAAGCGACAATTCTAGTAGAAATACTACTTTACAGAGGCATCGGGGGTATTTATGCAGGAAAAGGAGAGCTTAAAATGACAATCTACAGCTTAAGGCCAAGGCATGTAAGATATCTTATGAACCTTGCTTCTGACTGGCATGTTTTCTCGCATGACCTCACAAATTCTCATAGTTTTGAAACAGCCAAGAAACTGCTTGAGCTGTATGACAAAATCCTGCATGGACTAGATTCAAGAGTAAGCATAATCCAGGGATTAGATGATGTATGCAGGGTATGCAGCGATAAAAAAGCAGATTGCGGCAATATTGAAGCAGAAGAGAAAGAGCTTATTGAAGCGCTTGGATTTTCTGTTAATAATAATTACAGCATTGGAGAACTAATACACAGGAGGGATTTAAATGGCGCATGAAATTTACTGCTTTGAATTTGGAGAAGCAGAGAGAAATGTAGGGAATTTTCTTGCAAGGCAAGGATATGATGTGAGAAGGGTAGAGAGTTTGGGCGGTGTTGAGGCAAGGCTTTCTGAGCCGTCTGTTAGCAAAAGAAAATTAAGGGAAGCGGTGAGAAAAGCTTTGAATCCTAAAGAAAGAGTGATTGCACTGCACCAGGAGCCGCATCTTGCTTATGCTCTTGCAAAGATGGTTGACACATTAAGCGACAAGTTTTGTTATGTCCATATAAGCCCTGACAGCGCATGGCACGGCGAATACCATGAAACAGTGCGAAGAAGCCATTTTATTCCTCAGCTTTTGTATGATACAAACGCAAGGGAAAGCAGGAAAAGAAAAGAAATAAACCTTGTCAATATCGGTGCTTTTAACCATATTTTATCAAGCATTACAGACTGGGGTTTGAGAAACAAAGGATTGAATACGCTTGAGGGCGTGCTTTCAATGACGCCGAAAGATGCTTATGTGCTTGTTGATTTTAGCGTGCTTTCTCCTGCAGAGTTCTCAGCCGAAGGAGTAGAAAGAGGCACCCTCACAAGGCAGGAGCTGTTTGATGTTCTGCAGCAGGTGAAAAGCGCTAAAGATATTTTAGGAGCAACTATTGTTGTGTACGGCGTTGCTGAGGAAAGGAATGGGGTTCCTGTGTTGTGCGCTCCTGAAAAGGATTTAATGCTTTACAAGGAAGCTGCTGATTTGCTGACAAGGGAGGCAGCATGAATTTAATTCCGTGGGAAATCTGTTCCCTTGAAATAGATGAGGATGGAGCAAGGATTGGCAGGTATTTTCAAAAGCAGGGGCTTGATATAAGAAGGGTTTTTATTGAAAAAAGCAGGCTGGAGCAGGGCGCTGAAGGCATTGGAAAGGAAGAGCTTGCGGAAATCATTGAGTCTGCAATACCCGCAGGCAGAAGGGTAATTGCCCTTTGCAGCGACGGCAGCTTTCACTATCTTGCATACGGGCTTTGCAAAAGAGCAGAAAGAATAAGCAGGGATTTAGGCTATATACAAATTGACCACCATGCTGACGCAGCTGACAGCGATAAAACAGGGCTGTTATGCGGAAATTTTGCAAGGGCTGTCTTAAGAGAGAAAGGCGAAGAGAATGCGCTGTTTGTCGGAAACCGGTATTTTCCTGAGAGGAGCATTACTGAAGAGGACTTAAGGGCAAACGGGCTGCATGAGCTTGAAAGGATGCTGAGGCATATGCCTGATAATATTTATGTTACAACAGAGCTTGACGTAACAGCACCTGAAGTGGCAAGGACCGCATTCAGCAGGGGAAAATTTACAAGGGATGAGCTGGTTGCAGTGCTTTCCTGCATAAGCGCAAACAAGAACATAATCAGCGCTGATATTTTCGGCTTTACAACAAGGTACTGCCCGTATGAGGAGTATGAGCATATTACGCCGCCTTCGTTTGAAAAAACCATGGCTGTTTACAGGGATGCTATTAAGGCGCTTACAGGAGGAGGAAGATGAAACCAAGAACAATAGCTGCATTTCTTGCAATGCTCTTAACAGGGCTGTTGCTTATTTCATATTCGCTTTCAGCAGAGGCTGTTGAATCATATGCTGTCCATTCGCCTTCTGACACTGTTTCTGAATCCCAGATACAGGTTTATGACACAAAGGTTATAATCACAATACCAGGCGCAGAGTGGGCTTCTTACACAAACACAAAATCAATGGAGCCTGTATTGAATGAGAATGCGCACGGCATTGAGATTGTTCCAAAGTCTATTGAAGATATTCACATTGGGGACATAGTTGCTTATGAAACAAAGTATAACAGGATTCCTGTTGTGCATCGCGTTGTAGATATTAAGAAGGATGAGCTGGGTGCTTATTTTGTTTTGAAAGGCGATAATAACATGAAGGCAGATGCTGAGAAAGTAAGGTTTTCGCAAATCAAGTATAAATTAGTGGCGGTGATTTATTAAGATGGCAAGGACAAAGAGAGTAATACTTGAAAAAAGATTAAATCCTGTAAGGATAAACCCTTCAAATATTGCTAATCTGCGCGATTTCCTTAGTGATAAGAATGGATTTGTAAGAAGGGCTGTTGATGATTATGGATTTGAATTTCTTGGAAAAATGTCAATGATTGCTTTTCACATGGAGCAGGATGCAAGGGCTATTGAAGTTGTTTCAGGCATGGATGACTTGTGCGCGCACTGCAAGGTGATGGAAGATTGCAGAGCTCCCTATGATAGGAATGTCAGCGCAGACATGAAGAGCGCAGGCATTGAAAAAGGAAAAATCTACACAGGCGCAGAGTTTTTTGAAAAGCTAAGGGGGCAGTATGGCAGAGCTTGAAGACAAAATTATAAGATTTCGCCCGCACAACCTTGTAAAGGTTTTGTGGAAAGACCTTTTAAGGACAGAGGCTGAAATCGGCATGGAATGCACAGAGCAGGGATACCCCTCTCAGTTTTACAGCAAGGTTTGCGAAGTAAGGAATAATCTCTTTTACAATAAGCACGGCGTTATTCTTGTGCCCGGGTTTGACGACATGTGCCATGCCTGCGATTCTCGGGAGGATTTTATCTGCAGGCAGCCTGATAATGGTGACAGCAACAGGCAGTTCATGGACGACTGCGGCCTTGAGATGAATGTTCCGTATGCAAACAGGGATTTGCTTGAAAGGATAAGGGGCTATGCAAGCATGCAGATTGGGGACCCAATGGCAATATTAAAAGGGGGATTCATTGATTTGATTCTTATAGGAAATGAAAAACAACACGGAGGCAACTAAAATGAAAGAAGGAAGATGCAGACAGTGCGGCGCGAACTACCAGATGAGATCTGACAAGATGCCTAAAGCTGTAAAGTGCTTCTGCGAAAGCAGGGATTTCCAGATAATTGACAGGAAATAAAAAGCAAAAATAAAAAAAGCGGCCTTTTTGTTATTGGGTTAGCTGCTTAAAGGAAAATAAAATGGATTTACCTGAATGGAAGCTGTATGCTTTGGAAATGGATGATGCAGGAAGAAAGATTGGAGAGTTTTTCCAGCAGCAAGGCTTTCCGATAGAAAGAGTAAACCCTGCAGAAGGCATAGAGGGCATAGCCGGATTTGTCCCTGACTTCAAAAAGAACATAGATAAAAAAGTTGTTGAGAAAGGAATAGCTGATTGCATTAAGACTGATTCTAGGGTGCTTGCTCTTTATGGCCACGGCAGCTATCACTTCTTTACATATGGGCTTGCAATGCTCGCAAACAGGCTTATTAGCAATGATTTTGGCTATATTCATATAGACAACCATCATGATACATGGTTCGATAACTGGGATAGAATAACCTGTGGGGCGTTTGTGCAGCAAATATGCCAGGATACTCATGTTTATGGCTTTAGGCGCAACATCCTTTATATTGGGGATGATACAGTTGAAGAAAAGCCAAAGTTTTTTGGCGCAGGCATGTTTGGAACAGGCTTGCTTAGGAATAATAATCTTGACATTATGCTCCATGAAAAAATGCCTGATGATGTTTACCTTACAATTGACCTTGACGTAATGCACAGGGAAGAAGTAAGGACTGCATTTGAGAGGGGAGATTTAAGGCTTGACGAGCTTAAAACAATCCTAAGAAACATAAAGCAAAAAAAGCGGATAATAAGCGCTGACATCTGCGGCTTTGCAGAAACAACCAAGCCATATGCAGACCCTGATTATCTTGCTGGCAGAGACATATCTTCTTTTGAGCAAAGCATGAAAGTATATAAAGAGCTTTCAGATATTATCATGGAGAATTAAAATGGGAATAGAAATATTGCTTAAGGCATACCTTGTAACATACTGGCCAAGGGAACAGCCTGATAAGGCAATGATTGCTTATTCCACAATAGACGTTAAATTTGAGGAAGAGTGCATAGACAATCCTGATGGGGCTGGCTTGCATTATGAAGTAAAGATTATAGCAATGCTTAAGCTGGCATATTCAGCTGATTTTGTTGCAAAGCACAAGAAACTGGTGCATGACAGCACAAGGAAAACCCTTGTGGAAATGGGGCTTATAACTCCCAGCCCTGAAAGAAAGAATTATTACACGCGCCGCATTAATTCATTGGCAGATATGGATGCTATAAAAGAGCAGACAGCTGTAAGAATGATAGAGGATTATTTTGCAAAACAGGAGAGAGATGGAAACAGTAACTGAATGGGCTTGTGCTCTATTTAGATAGAGCCTGACAGCGAAGCGCTTGGAAGGTTTTTCCAGCAAGCATGAAAGTTTATAAACAATGTATGAATATTATAGCATATGGGGCTTGAAACAATATTAAAAGCTTACCTTATGATTTTCTGGCCTGAAACAGGGCCTTTGTCAAAAACAACAATGCTTGATTACAAGATTGTTACAGCGCAGTTTGATGAATCAATGCCTGTTGAACAAATAAAGGTTAATACATATTATGAAAATATAGGCGCTGTCCCGGCAGACAAGCCTGCTGATTATGTTGAAACCCATAGGGGAGAGATGTATGTATTTGGCTGGAATAAGCTGGAGAAAACCACAAAGCAAAAGCGGGACAGGAATATAAGCCGCGTTTTCTTTGTGCGCATAAAGCACGCAGGGCTGGCAGACGGGATTGCAAAAGGATTTCCGCATTTGCTTTTTAAGAAATACATGGAAGGGGATAAGGAATTAAGGTATATTGCGCTTTCAAAAGGAAGCAGTGTCTTAAACTAGCCATACAATTCCATAACCTATCAAGCACCCTGCTGACAAATAAGGCATTGCAGGATAGAATTTCTTGTTGCTTGAGAAAAGGAACAGCAGGAACAATGAGGCTGCTGCAAACAAAGGGACAATGAATGTTCTGAAATCCAAAAGCCCAAATCCAAACTGCTTCATCACAGCGCCTGCAAACAACAGGGGAAACCCTATGTCACCTCCGCCTAATATTGCAATGCCTGATTTGTCTTTTTCAGGCACAACTGTTTTCGCAGCCGCCTTTGTTGTCTTGCCAATGCTGATATGCCCTTCCGGGGTCTTACCTTTCTTTCTCCTGTAAGGCACCAAAAGCCCTGCAAACATCTTTGACTTGCCCTGGAACTTGGCTAATTTAATCATGTGCTTTGTCTTTCTTACTGCAATGTAATCATACACTGAAATCAAAGCAAGAAGCACAATAACAGCAACCACATTAAGGATAGGGACAAATATAGCAGCCAATGCCCCGTAAATGAATATTTCAGTGAAGTTATGGACAATATATGAAGGCCTAAATACCTTTAACAGCGCCAGAACAACTGCAATTGCTATTGCAAACTTTTCAGGGATAAAAGCGCTGAAACTTATTGTCAGGCAAAGCCATACGCTAAGCAAAAACCAGAATTTCCATAGCTTCATCATGCTAAACCTTACCAGCAATAATCCTAATGCAGTTGCAATTAAAATAAAGATGAATATTGGAATAAAAGTATAGCTCTGCTGCTTTTCAGGCACAACAGGCCTTTCAATATTCAAAGGCAGCTCTGGCTTTTCCATGTAATGCGCAGTAACAGCCAATCCAATAACCTGAGCAAGAAGGAATATCACAACAAGAAATGATATTGCAAATAAGTTATGTTTCATTTGTTTAAGATTGTTCTAATGCTTTAAATGTCTTTTCTTTGCTTCTGAATGCACCTTTTTTATCAGCGCCAGCGCTTTCTTCTCCCTTATGCCGTGCTTTACCAGCATTTCCTTTATTTTATTGTCGTCAATGCCTGAATAAACACATCTCAGCACAAATGGCCCGACTACTGGAGAGGATGCCTTTGAAATGCGCCCGCGCGCGACCTTTATTGCAGAATTAACGCATTTTGCAGACACGCCGTTTTTCATGAACGTGGCTTTTATCTGCTCATCCGGATACCCGCGCATGACAGACTCTGTCATATGAGGTATAAGCTCCTGCTCAGACATCCTGCATATTTTATCATAAGCCCTTTCCAGGGCAGCGCAGCCTGCGTCTTTTTCAATATTCTGTGAAGCCATTTTATCTATTATGCCGCTCTCCTCCAACCCCTGAAGGAGGTTTAGTTTTGCAAATTCAACCAGCTCTTTTGCGGGCTCAACTGCCTTTTTTTGCAGCGGCTGCGGCGCAGAAAGCTCCTCTGCAATCTCAGGCATTATGTATCCAAATCTTCTTCCGTACAATACAAGAGATACAAGGCTTATAACCAGGAAAATATCAATCAAAGCTGTTATTGGTATGCGCCATCCCCACAACTCAATGCCTCTTGGCGGAATTGGCTCTTTCCCTGGCTCAATTATCTGCTCTTCAGCAACAGGCTGGATTACTGTAAGGAATTCCTTTATCTCTGGTTTTTTCGCGACTATTGCGTATGTGCTGAACTCTTTTGCTTCAGAGCAGTACTCTGTTTTTGTTGCTTCTATTTTTACAATCTCTGTAGGAAGATATTCCCAGTCTTCCTGCTCAGCGCCAAAGCTCACCCTCATCTCATTGCCCTTAATGCTCACAGGGCGTAGGTTGTACAGTATTCTCGGCTTGTAATGCGCAAGCGCCACATCCTGTTTCTGCATTTCCTGCTCTTCAAGCCATTCTTCCTCAACCGAGAAGCAGAGCTCTGCCTTTATTTCAACATCTGCCTCAAGCTTTATGTCTAAAATTTGGTAAACCTTGCCTTTAGGCTGTTTTGCCTTTTCAGGGATAGCTTCTTTTTTCTCAATGCTCATCTTTACATTACTTGCATCTTTTGCTGCAGTCACTGATATTTTTGTAAGCGCTGTTTTCTTGTCAGTAAATTCTTTTTCAACAGGAACATTTGCTTTCAAGTCA
>Ga0180009_10002614_pt1 | contig 21089 bp, 19 predicted proteins | sample OS_PC_MetaG_FD_123537 | JGI IMG/M metagenome (GOLD analysis project Ga0180009, IMG submission 123537) | Groundwater microbial communities from the Aspo Hard Rock Laboratory (HRL) deep subsurface site, Sweden - OS_PC_MetaG | ecosystem: Environmental > Aquatic > Deep subsurface > Groundwater...
GACGTCCATGAAATAACAACTTCAGGTTTATAAAAATTTAAGATTCCCCCTCCTCCTGGTGGAACAACTCCTGGAACGAGGATAAAGTGGAATCGTCAAGTTATTATTTCATGGACGTCCCCACGGCAATCAGGGATAAGGATGATGACGATGTCCTTGCCTGTGCGAAGGACGCAAAGGCAGATTACCTGGTCACTGGAGATACCGATCTTCTCGAACTGAAGGAATTTAGCGGGATATCCATACTCAGCCCCAGGGATTTTGAGCTTTTCTTTGCTGAGTGATCTAAGTTCGTGAAGTCCAGACCTGCTTGGATATCGAAATGCTTACCATGAAAGAATGTCAATGCTGCTTATCTCCAACCCCGGAGGCAACCTCGATATGCGATGTTTGCGGGTATGATTTTGAAAAAAAGTGCATCACCGATGCCCGCATGTTGCGGCAGCGTGTGAAGCAACTCAAACATGCGAAGGACTGGATATCTGAGGTTGAACTGAAACGAAGGGTTCACGAGATACATACAAAAAATAGCACTCGGTGGCGGTTCAGGATATCGGAGGATGGATGGCTCGAAGTCGGGGGCAGAAAATGGACTTTTAGATCAGCCGCAAAACTTTTCAATGAACAAAAAAGCCAAATTCATACTGATCTCGCCCTTGCAGAAGCACTGCTACAGTATCCTGGGTTTACGTGGAGTGATTGTCCAAACAAAAAACAAGCGATCGAAACAAAGGATGAATTTGACCTCTTAGGTGTCCCACCTTTTTTTATATCTGAAAGCGACCTCCAGAAATACATTGAAGGCAATTGGAAAACTATATCGGTTTTTAGGGAATGGAACCTGACAGGAAGCGCCGTTAAAATTCAAGGCGGGGAGATCGACTTACTCGCGCACCATCGGGTAAATGAGAAATGGTTAATCCTCGAACTCAAGAAGGGGTTGGCAGACGATAAAACAGTTGGCCAAGTATTACGATATATTGGTGCGGCTAAAAGGGATATAGCAAAAGACCATGAGGATGTTGAGGGACTAATAATCGCAGCCGGGGCAAGCAAAGGGCTTAAAGACTCCATGCCAATCGCCCCGACGATCAATTTTATGGCCTACTTTATGGAGAAGGGCAAATTGGATTTCCTTCCTGCTCCCTTTGCATTCTCTTCTTTCTTCTTACGTCTTATCAGACTTCATGGCTTTGATGACGCCATAGAGCAACTGAGTAAGATAACCCAGCAAACCGATTCCGAAGAGTGACTTCAGAAAACGCCTGCCAACAAAGCTATTGTTCCACAGCCTAAAATCTATTTCCTTCCAAAACCTCAGGCTGGGCAGATGACGTCAATGGACGCGAAGGCAACATAGCCTCCATGCTCACCACTACCACAAAGGAGCTGCGTTCCTTCGGGCAAACCTTATCATCCCCTGCGACTGCTCGCGTAAGCACGCACGTTTACGGGAAAGGCACGAGTAAGGCATGGAGAGAGAAGTCCTGTCTACAGGTGCCGGGCAGTGCCTATAGAGATAATTGTTGACAGCGAAGCGACATTAAAGCTATACTCTGATACTTCCCAGTGAATAACGATCGCCATGTGGACCTTCAAATTAAATCATAAATAACAAGTCCAAGCGTCGGGGACGGGTTCTATTTGCTAATTATGATTCCATCGAGCTTATTCTTTCTAACGTCCCAAAAGACGATCGTATGTTTAGCGATATAAATGTATTTTCGTACGAAGAGAGTGTCCATTCCGTAGCTCTCGTCCATGATCCTGTCTGCTTTACCAAATATCAATTCTACTTGGTCTTCCCTGAGAATGTCAAACTTCGCAAGAATTTCTTCGTCTAATCGGAACTCGACAATACGCCCATTTGAGATTCGAAAGCCTGCCCCGCCCCTGCATAGGATCCATTTCGACGACGTTCGCTCCCGGATTATCGTCTCAGGGATCCGCTGCTCAGGGTCGCCGAGCCGCATGCCCAAGAGGCGAAAGGCTTCTATGGACACGTGCTCCTCACGTAACACTTCGGGGCGCTCCGAAAGTTCAACCTTGCCGTCCTCGCAAGAGGTCAGAGACAAGGCAAGCGACATGAGCACCAAGCACAATGCGGTTAAGCTAAAATGCTGTCTCCGTATCTTGTCATTTAGGAGAATCCAGATCATGAGAAATCCTCTTGCGATGCTATTGGTGCAGTTAGCTAAGTGGTTGGGCATTACTCCAAGAGCGTTCCGTTTGATCGATCAGTGCCTTTGAGTTGCCTACATCCTCGATCTGGCTGAGCATGAACGCCTTATGTCCAGCATCCTTAATTGAACAACCAATATGCCAACACTCCTCGCTGTCTACAATAATGAAACGGTCATGAAATTGAGCTGACAAGCGTATTTTGATAACAAGATTTGGATACTGCTGACCAAATTTCTTGGCCTCAAGGCTGAAATCTTGGGGAACCTTTAGTGTGAGTAGGCGCAAATCGCTGAGGGAGGAAGCCTTGTCAGCCAGCATAGAAAAAATTGAACTGTCCAAATACGGGTCTACCACTATGATAGATCGGTTGGCATTCCGAAAAATCTTCTTGACCATGCTGTAGGCGTCATGTTGACTCTGAGCCGGGAAAAATAATTCCTTTACATCAGCATTAGATGGCGTTAATCTCCCTGATGTGATCTCCCATCCAATCTTATGCAGTCCTTCGTTGAGTGGAGCTTCTAATCCTTTCTTCACAAGGACTTCAACTACAATATATGCCACGCGAAGACGGTCTTCTTGTGACAATGCCTCATAGGCTTTATTGATTCGAGGCCTATAAGCGGCCTTTCTCAATGAGTTAGAGTGGTTTTCCTTTTCATTCAGAGCCCAGTTGACTGCAAGCCCCGTCTGGTCAATTACCTTCGGGATCTCATAGCTGTCCACTTCAAACAAGACTGAAGAAATCACTCTCCATGGATCAAGGTCTGCCTTGTTCATTGGGTTAAGATTTTGCTTATCTCGCATTTGGGATCCTCCCAATGTATTTCATATATTCCGAAACCCTTCAATCACCCACAATGATAGCTTTTTCAGTCCGCGCGATGAAACGCGTATGAAGGCTAAAGTTCCAAAGAAAAAAACGATGGCAGAGAATGTTCCACCTAACGCAGATTTCCACCCTTCAGGATACTCATATTTCTTCGGAGGTTCAGGCCTATTCCACGGACTAAGAACGGCACCGTATAATGGAGATGAGGTATCCTTTACAAAAAGGTCTCCATATTCCTTCTCCCAAGCCTGATAGGCAGGTGTTATTACCTTGTATTTTTCCTCGGTGCCCACAAAGCCTACGCTAAAGCCTATCGGAACCGCTAAAACCGCTAAAATCCATGCTACTCTGTCAATTCCACGGATCAAATTCATCTCTCCACTCCTGTGTGAAAATCGATACATAGGGGTTAGCAAATCACTTCTGCTTTTACCACATCTTCTGGAATTGCGTTTCGTACATGTGGCCTATGCCTATATATTTTATGCCGATGTAGTTTTCCCCTTTGTTTTCTGCGGCCTTCCGTGTGAAATTGTTGATGCCCGTTTAAACAGTGACAAAGTCGATAAAGCATTAAAGCTACTTACTTTGATCGATTGGCAATACAGATGATATTCGGTCGAGCGGGGAGTCTCCCCATTTTCCAGTTGATAACCCAGACGCAGTGAAAGCCATTCCCCATAGCTAAGGTAATTCGCTTTCTCAGATTTTCATTCGGCTCCAACGTGGTACCAAGGTTTCGGATGACTAAAATCAATTCATCGACTTCCTCATACTTGGCTGAAAGAATCGCCTTCTTTCTCACCGTTTCTATTAAATCCTCCTCTCCGTACCGAATAGACTGAAAAGCGAGAGGTCCATCAGAAATACATAGCCAGTCATCCTTAGTTTGATTCGCTGAAATTTCGGTGATTATGAAGCCCTCGTATTCCCACTGGCCGGAAGAATTGACCATTAGCGCGAACCTCTGAAACCCTCCCGCTTCCAATATACTCTTCTCCAACGCATCCTTCAGCCCATTTCTTTCCTGAATACTCCTTGGAAAAGTCACATGTAAACCGACTGATATTACACCTCCTCTGGCATATTTCTTTAAGACGTCCGTCACGGTCTTGGCGGATCTTGCGCTCCAACTGCGTTCCCGACCCTGCTGAGACTTAAGCAATTCGGTGATTTCTATTCCAACTCTCTTGTTCGTCCGACCCTCTATGCAAATTGCATCGGGCTTATCACCAAAGCGTTTAACCCTCAGATCTCGCCCGGTCGTTTCCCTTAGCAGCGAAAGAAAAATCTCGCAGAGTATTTTTTCTTTATCTTTGTTGCCAGTTGTCAACCTAATATCCCCCGTCGACCTTTCAGTTCTATACTAAACTCCGCTAACCACCTGATAGCTAAAGCAAAATGTGTATAAAATCATACTAAACAAGCTCGATTTTTCAATCGTCTAAAACCCTTACCGACTATCTGGATAGGTACACCAGATCTTGCGCCCCCTTCCTTCGATGCGGGGCGTGCCCTTTGACTATCTCATCCACAGCGGGGAACTTTGATAATGCATCAGGAGTCCCATAGTGGCTAATCCGCGAGACGTCTCATCTGAAAGATTTCTCAAGGTCTATCTCGCTCTCCGCATAGCCGATAGCGTATTTTTTGCCATGAACGACTAGAAAAATATTGCTTCCGTCCCTCCATGTTCGATCGCACAGAAGTTCCTTCCCAGTTTTGAAATACACTTTAAAGGGATTTGATGCAGGTTGAGTATCAGAGACACTAGGGCTTTGTCTATAGTCACTTGGACTTGGTCTATAACTAGATCTGTATGTTTTGTTCTGGTCGGACTGAATTCCAGCATCTCTGGCTCTTTGTAACTCCTGCTCCAATCGTTTCTTCTCAATTTCATTTCGCTCCTTCAACAACCTTAGCTTTTCCCTTTCCATTTCCAATCTCTCACGTTCATTTCGTAATTTTTCAAGGGCATTAATCGTGTCCATCATTTCTCGAAGATGTTGCAAGGGTCTCGGATCCTTAGGATCCTTACGTATGTAAACGTCAGATGACATTCCTGAGGGGCTGTGCCAGATAGTACCCCTATAGATTTCCTCCCCAGAAGCGATAGAAGCCGCAGATAGTAGAACGACACACAATAAGGAACTTTTGAGAAATCTCATATTGAAGTCCTCCTTTCTTGATGGTCCCCCGGTTTCAGATCATGAATTATATGGCATAAATTGTGACGTGGCCAGGGAAGACATCATTTCTTTGATCAGGAAGAATCCCTGAAACCATTAAGTACCCAAATCGAAAGATGTCTTATCCCTCGCGACAACCCACGAATCCCGAAGAGAACCACTAAGAAGTAGAGGGAGCCCACTCCCAATCCAGCACCTAGCGAGAGCAAGACGGGGTGCTCGTACTTGGGTGGTTCGCTTTGTTTCATCATCCCTTTCGCTCTCTCTTTAGCGTTATCGATTGCGGCGGCCAATTCAAAACCGGACCTAATCCGCCCGATCGTGATCTCATCCTTGATCCTGGCCTCAAGAATCTGATTCCCCATCGTGGTATTCCGCCATTTCTCGGGCATTCCTTCCTCGATTTCCTTTACTCGTTCACGCTTTTTTCTTTCTTCCTCTTTTTCGATGCTATACAGAATTTGTTGCTCTTTTTCTTTGAGTTGCTTCTCCCATCTCGCGTATTTGGGAGAGATAGTCTTGTATTCTTCTCGGGCAATCCCAAAGCCCAAGATGAAGCCTATTGGGAAAGTCAAAAAGGCCATAATCAAGGTTACTCGGTCAATGCCCTTTATGATATTCATTTCCTACCCCCAGAGGTTTTTGGCATCGGTCAACAAATCAAAAATTCTTCCGTCATCCGAAAATGATGTCCTACCAGAATGGTTTCTAATCCATCTTTCCGGAATCGCCCTCTTCCCGTGTAATGCACCTACTGCAGCCCCCACTATGGCTCCAATAGTATCGTTGTCCTTAGTATCATTGACAGCACGAATGATGGCTTCTTCCAGATTATGGCCGTGCTTCATTAGGATGAAAATCACACTGGGCAGAGTCTCCAGCAGATAGGCTCCCGAGTACCATGAGATGCACGCTTCCAAAGCAGAAAGGCCTTTTCGGTAGGCATCAAAAACTTTTTCCTCCGCGAAGCGCCATATAGGTCCACGATAGCCGGTGTAAAGTCATCCTCGCGGCTCATATGTCTCATCCAGCTCCAGTTCCCGCGCTACCTTGACATAGGTCTTAAGCCACCAGAAAGGCTCCGGAGGGGATTCCATTAGGAGCAAGTGCCACAGTATGTTAACAAAAGATAGGCAGGCCCCGATGGAGCCCGAATCGTTGTGGGTGATCATCGCGCAAAGCGCCGCATCCACCCACAGGTCAGAGGTGGCAAGCTTAAGATGTGGGACGAGAATCGGGGCAATCCTCATGAGGGCGCCGTTGCCGGAGGATTTAGGCCCGCTCTCATACCATGTTCGGCCGGAATTGTAATTACTCAGGAACTGGGCTACCGAGGATCCGATGCCAAATATTCTGTTCCGTGAGAGTCGCTTCACCACATGGTCCGGATTGAAGTGTCCATCTTCTATCATTTGTTCAAGTGTCCAGAAAGCGAGTTGGGTGTCATCTGTAGGAAGACCTATGGTTTTTCCAGATGCATGGTTGTTGGGCAGATAGTCACGGATTTCCCCAAAGGCGTCTCTTCGGTTCTTCGGGAGCATGCTTTCAGTAGTATTGCCAAGAGAGTCACCGATAGCGAGACCAAGCATCATTCCTTCAATACGGCTAAAGTCAAAACCTTCGGGCATAGCGGGTGGCCTGGTATCAAACAATGCACCTCGTTTTATGTCTATCTTGCATTGGTCAAACAGGCTCTCAAGCATCCTGCTGTTGCTGCTTGGCATGAACCACCTCTTCTTTCTTCAATGCAAGCCGTTGTGAGAGATCGCCAAGGTATTCCGATTTCTCAACCCGGCTGATCCACTCAACCGGAATAGCGCCAACTCCCAGATACGCGCCGCTGATTGAGCCAGCGATACACGCGACGGAATCGGAGTCCCCATTGGTATTGGCGCTTCGAATGACCACCTTTTCGTAACTACCGGGGTATCGTAGAAAGCAGTACAGTGCCAGGGCCACTGCTTCCTCACCAATCCAGCCCTCGCCGAGGAATTTAAGTGCTTCTTCCTCATCCTCCCAGCTCAGGCATCTTTCAACCTTCATAATGGCTTCTTCCCACTCGCTGGAAATTCCCTCTGTGAACGCAAGAAGCCTGAAGAGCATCTTTTTGGGAGAACACTTATCAAGTGCGAGCTTCACCGCATAAGCCGCTCCTATGCATGCGGCATCCGCTGCAGGATGGCCGTGGGTGCAAAGTCCGGTGGCATGGGCTACCTCCTTTAGTTTTGCCGGATCATGCTGGTAAAGATACCCTATCGGCGAAGCGCGCATGGCAGAGCCACAACCCTTGGAGCGGGCTATTCCACTTCTGCTCCAATGGAGGCCCTTCTCCATGTTGGCCACGCCCGTGAGGCAAGTTCTCCCGGGAGCTCGGTTATTGTCCGGAGAATGGAGCCAATTTAAGAACTCTTCTTTCACGGCCTCCATGATCGATTCCGTATCCTGCTCCCCCGCGCTTATCAGGGCCTCGGCTATAGCTATACTCATCTGGGTGTCATCTGAGAAAAGGGCCGGCTCGGGGAGGGTACTAATGCCCTCTGGTCCGTACTCTGCCTTTATCCGATGCACGCTCAAGAATTCCGTCGGATATCCCATGGCGTCGCCTATGGCCAGACCGTAGATAATACCCAGTGCTTTCTCAGGTTCAGAAGACATCAGCGTATTAGCTCCATGTATTGTTTGATTATCTTCGCTTCTTGCAGGTGCCATGGCTTCCTTCTCCACTACATAGTGAGCACATTTTCATTTTCTGCCTACCTTTAATATTCTATTGCCAAATTATCCCTCACAAACTCCTCTGCCCAGTCCATGAGGTGTTTCCCATGAATACGTGGATTACCATTTGCGTCGATATCCATGAACCAGTCTCTGCTCTTCCTTACCACCCTGGTCCACATGTTGCCACGATCTGGAAATCCAAATTCAAGGACTCTGAGAAGAATGGCCGTTGAGAGCAGTAGGAATTTGTCCACAGGGACTCCAACCTCGATCTGTTTTGAGACTTCCTTAAATTCCCTAAAGTCGATACCAAGAGAACTGGAAATCTTTGGGTCGAGTTCCATGCCGCCGGTCGCCTTCTGAAGGGAAAGGATATTAAGCAGGAGATCCATTCTTGGATCTTGGGCTTCCATTAAATTTTGAGGCATTCTCATTTGTGATGGCTCCATCTCATGAAAATAAGACAACGGGGATTCATCACACTCCACCCTTCGTGCTGGGAATAAAGGCTGGAAAGCACTTGGCTCTGGATGGCTCAGATCAAGACTGACACTCGCACGAGATGGAGGGCTAGGATAAGGAACACGGATACCCCCTATCCCATGCCAGCCAACGGTCACAAGCACAGGGATTTTCCTGAGCATCAGTTCACCCGTGGATTTATCCTTTTCTTCTCTTTGCTCTATGGCCACAAAGCTGGTGCTTTGGGAGAGGATGCTGTATCTTTTTGAGAGATCCAGAATGGTTTCTTTCTCTCGATCCCCTTTCCTTTCTCTTTGCCTCGATCCTCTCTCTTTATGATCTCCCCTTGTTTCCTCAAGATCCCTGATTCTTTCCCTGGCCCACAGGATGGGAAGAGGGACGTTCTCATCATGAGATTCGGTAATTTCTATCTCCCATTCCCTGTCCTGACCGTTCACATGCCCCTTGATGGTGATCTTTTCAGGCAATAGATCATTGTCCAAGCATCTTGCAAATACTGTTGTTGGGCTTTCAAGGAAAATAACAGGGGTGAACGGCGCCTGTTCCACAGCGCCTTCCCCCCAGAGGATTTGAGGATTATTCAAGCTTTTCTGCGTGATCTTACTGAACAGCCTCAACACCTTTGGCTCTATTCTTTCACCTGGGTAGATGAACTCAGAGGCACCCCTGCCTGCCCTTGCGAGACCTTTGATAAAATATTCGTTGCACCCTACCCCAATGCCTATTGAGAACACCCTTGTTGATTCCTGATTCCATCTGACGATATCAAAAATTTCATCCTCGTTTCCAACTTCGCCATCTGTCAGCAGGATAATGTCTCTTTCAATTAAATCCTTCGGAGTTTCAGAATATATTTTCATAAGAGGTCTCAGGATTTCAGTTCCCCCGAGATTGGCTTCTGTGGATTTTAGAAACGCCAAAGCCTCATCAAGGCTTTTTTCAGTATAACTTCCAGACCCAAGAAAAAGGCGATCATAGAGTTCCCCGAACCGGTACATGTTGAATGCGCTACCCGATTCAAGCCCCCTCAGACATATCTCCAGGGCCTTTTTTGCCTCTCTGATCGAATCACCTGACATGGATCCAGAGCAATCGAGTACGAAGATGATTTCCTTACGTGCATCCTGACGCTCTTGGCCTTGGGAACCGTTTATCCCCATTGGCTCAGTCTCCAGCAAAAGATCCAATTGAAGGAACCCTTCCTGTCCTGATTGATAGCGATAAGCCCTGCTGGCAAAAGATTCTTCATATTCAATATTCAGAATGAAATCCCTGTCCATCCTGACCGATTGGGCTGAAAAGGTGACATTTACCGGGTCGCCCTTCATATGATCTACCTTTACATGATGGCTGGGAGAATCGATGGATTTTAAGAGACCCCCTTCATGGATATTCAGGGAGACAGAAAGTCCATAGGATACGCTCTCAGAATAGGGCGGATGAATTCTGCCGTTCTCCGGGATACCGTTATCCTCGTCCATGTCGTCCGGGATATATCGGGGGGAGATGGTGGTAGGCAGAAAAAAGCGAACCTGCTGCCCTTCCATATCCAAAAGGGTAACGTATTCGATCTCCACGAGGGCTTCCTCACAGGGATTCAGATTCCCCACGGAGAGGGTGAAAATATTCGGTCTTTCTTCATCCAGGAGCATCCCCCCGTCTCCCCTTTCAAGGGCATTGTCGTAAAGTTCAAATGCCTTCTCTCGCTCTTCTACTTGGCCCTGGATGGTCTTGCCGTTGACACGAACCTTAAAGCCGCATATGGCACTCCCCTCGGGCAAAGGGAATTTGTATACTGCCTCGACAGGCGTCTTTTCTTGATTCCTGAATCTCTGGGATATCTTCACCTTAGCCCCGCGTCCCAAAATATCCCCCTCTATTTTGACGCCCATCAGGGGAATGGGTTCTGATGTAGATGATAAGAGACCAAATACGTTACTCATCACTCGTCCCTCCTCTAAGAATTGATTTTGCCACCCGGATGATCTCTACCAGCTTTTTCCTCTCTCTTTCGTCCAGATCTCTGCGAATGTGGATTTCGATCCCCGGTTCAATGGCATACCGGAACCATATTTCCCTCAACGGGGGCAACTCAGGTTGCTCGCCCTTATTCAGAACTTTCTGAATTTGAGAGAGCCTCAGCCCGTCGTCCTGAAAGGCTTTGATCCGGCGTAATCTATCCAGGTGACTGTCATAATAAAAGCCCCCTCTCCCTCTGCCAGCAGGAGGATCAAGAAGGTTCTCCTGTATATAGTATCTTATTGTTCTTCTTGTAAATCCTGTCAATTTGCAGAGTTCTTCGATGGTATATTTCTTCGCTTCCATAACAACAATAATAACATTTAACTGTCATTATGTCAAGAACTTTTTTTGAAAAGTTTCAGATTAGCCAGGATTCTGATCATGTACTTGCATATCTCAATACCTTATCGCCGAAGAGGACTGAAATGATCGGAGATGTTTCAGCACTTGACAAAGAAAAGGCTGACTTCTAGCAAAGAACAAAGAGCTTTATAAAGGGTCGGAGTAATGCGATATCTTTCACTTGCCGAAGTTCTTGACCTCCACGAATGTCTATTTGAAAGACTGATGTAGAAAAACAACTAGGTTCAGCTTCATTAAATAGCCTGTTATAATTTCTATTCCACACATTCAAAATACTTTTACCTTTTTTCGGTATTAAGTGTTGCAATTTCACTATATATAAGCTATTAAGATTTATTTAAACTCAATATATTGTATGGGAAACGATGATAGTTCAGATATACGAGATACAGACGCCCCAGGAGGCTGAAAGATGTATAGAGTTGGGTGTGGACCATGTGGGTAGTATACTCCCATACGAATCTAGATGGCGACAACCGGTCCTTAAAGAGACCATAGGCGTATCAGATGGGACCCGTGTGAAAAACAGTATTATTCTTCTTTTTCAGGAGGTTGATACCCTGTATAGGGTTTTGGACTATTATAGACCGGACTTTATCCATTTCTGTGAGAGCCTCACGGATAAACGGGGCCATGAAATAGATCTTGATCATTTCATTGATTTGCAATTAAAAATAAAGGAAGAGTTTCCGCAAGTGGGTATTATCCGTTCCATCCCCATTCCAGTCAAAGGATCAGCCTCTCAATTCCCAAGTCTTGTCATAGCCAGAAGACTTGAGCCAGTGAGCGATATCTTTTTGACAGATACCTGGCTTGGGGAGGAGACTGTAGAGGGATTTATCGGTATTACAGGTCAGACATGCGACAGGAATATGGCAAGAGAACTGGTCCTACAGAGTGGGATACCGGTCATATTGGCCGGCGGGCTGTCCCCGGAAAATGTTTATAACGCCCTGATGGAGGTTAGACCGGCCGGAGCAGATAGTTGCACGAAGACCAATAAAACAGACGAAGCGGGGAATCCCATACGGTTTCAAAAGGATTTTGATAAGATAAAAAGGTTTGTTGAGGAGGTTCGGAGATGTGAAAAATATCTTTAGGATACTTATGAGGCCGGGTATCAGTCTGGTTGTAGCTTTCTCTTTTTTTATCATCGTGGCATGTGGTGAAAAAAAGAATAACGAAACAATCAATAAGAACCCTTCCCAAGAGATAAAGATTGTGAAGGTGAGTTCTGTCAAGGCTATACCATTACGGGGAAGTGTTGAATATGTGGGCACCCTTGTGGCCCATCTCAAGGTCAATCTGGCCACTGAAATGGGAGGGACCATGGAGGGGTTGTTTTTCGAGAGGGGTGATGGGGTCAGGAAGGGTCAGATCTTAGCAGAGATCAGCACCAGTAGTATCAGTCTGGAAGTTAAACGGGCTGAAGCTGCGGTGGCGGTTGCCAGAAGTCAGTTGATAAAGACCGAAAAGGGCAGCAGACCGGAGGAGATCCGTATAACAGAGGCTGCTCTGGAGCAGGCAGAGGCAAACCTTGAAGAGGTGGAGAAGAATTTTAAGAGGATTAAAGATCTACACCAGAATCATGCTGTTTCCAACAAAGAGTACGATTCGGCAAAGATGGCCATGGAGACAGCACAGGCAGCTACGGATTCAGCCCGACAGCAGCTTGAGCTTGCGAAACAGGGACCCCGTATTGAAGACCGGGAGGCTGCACGGGCCAGTTTCCATCAGGCACAATCAGCATTGGCCATAGCCATGGATCGTTTAAGAAAATCAAGGCTTAAATCACCATGCGATTGCATTGTGGCTTTCCGACACGTGGAGAAGGGAGAGGTGGTAGGCCCCGGAACCGTCATCACACAGTTGGTGGATAAGAGTAGAATGAAGATCAAGCTCTCTCTGGCAGAAAAGGACCTCCTTCTGGTGGAAAAGGATAAAGAGCTTTCTTTTGCCATTGATGCATTACCAGGAGAAGAATTTACATGCCGATTAACGTTTCTTTCACCCACTGCCGATCCTGTGATCCGCTCCTTTCCCCTGGAGCTCTCGGTTGATAAGCCGGACCCCAGAATGGCTGACGGCATGACTGTGAGGGTTAAGTTCCCCATCACAGACCCGAAAATGTCCATCAAGGTGCCTTCGGCCTGGCTTACAGAGGAGAACGGCCATATGGGATTGTTTGTGGTTAAAGAGGGAAAGGCTGTTTTTAAAAAGGTCGTATTAGGTTCGTATTACGAACAGAAGGTAGAGATTCTTTCAGGCATCAGCGATAATACATTGGTGATCATGAATCCGGCAGGATTAAAGAGTGGAGATGTGGTGAAGTATTAGATTCGGATATTAATATAATGAATAACGATAAAAAAGATCGGTCTTTGGTGATTTGAACTGTCATACATGAGTAAATAATCCATGTTTCTTACAAGATTCGGAGTAGAGAGACCCGTCGTGGTACGTATGACCCTGATCCTGATCGTGATCCTGGGCATCTACTGCTACCGTACCATGCCACGCTACCTTGATCCCGACCTTACCATTGGGGAGGGCCTGGTTTTCACCCTCTGCCCCGGTTTCTCTCCTGAGGAGATGGAGAAGCTGGTTACAAAAAAGATCGAGGACGAGCTTGAGGGTATCTCCCAAATAAGACGATTTGAATCCCAATCCTATGAGAGCACTTCAAAGATCCACATCTTTTTTCAGACGGATCTATCGGAGTATGAGATCGACCAGGGTATGCAAGAGGTCCGAAATGCCGTAGACCGTGTGGATGATCTTCCAGAAGAGGCCAAGGTTCCAAGGGTTTTTGAACTGGATGTTGCCGTATTTCCCGTTTGCATGGTGGGACTATCAGGGAATTTTTCCATGATGCAGCTTCAGGATATTGCAAAAGATGTTTCAGATACCATAGAGACCATTGATGGTGTTTCTGGAGTAGATATTTGGGGGGAGAGGGAGAATGAGATCTGGGTGGAATTGAATCCCCAAAGAATGGCCACCTACGGTATCTCCATTCAAGAGGTGGCATATGCCATTGCCAAACGTTCAAAGAATCTTCCAGGTGGAACCGTGGAGATGGGAGATCATGAGACCGCCATCAGAATGCTGGGAGAACCGGGTGCGCCTGAAGACCTGGGTGGTTTGGCCCTCATGAGTATAAACGGGGGGACGGTTTACCTGCGTGATATTTCTAAGATAACCCCAACCATGGAAAAGCCACGGATCCTCACATCAATCGACAAAAAGAATGCCCTTGTCCTGGGTGTAAAACGAAAAAGAAATGTGAACATGATCCGGATTGTGGATGATGTCAAGACCTTAATCAAAGATATTCAAGGTCAGTATCCCGGCCTTAAAAGTACCATATACTTCGACCAGTCGAGAGAGAGTAAAAAAAGGATAAAAGAGCTCCAGAGCAATGCGTTTTTGGGGATCATCGCTGTTTTTATTATTCTCTGGATAGCCATGGGTGCACGCAATGCCATTTTTGCCTCAATTGGCCTGCCGGTCTCATTTCTTCTCACTTTCATCTTCATGAAGATCTTTGGACTCTCCATTGATGGTGTGACTCTCTTTGGCCTTATTCTAGTCCTTGGAGTTCTCGTAGATGACGCTATTGTGGTTCTTGAGAATATCTTTCGATATATAGAGGAAGGCATTCCAATTAAACAGGCAACCCTTGAGGGGAGTAGGGAGGTACTAGGACCTGTGTTGGCATCCGTCTCTACCAACATGGCTGCCTTTTTCCCACTCCTCTTTGTGATTAGCGGGGTTATTGGGCGGTTTTTATCCATCCTGCCCCAGGTGGTTCTTTTCGCCCTTGCCGCATCCCTTTTTGAGGTCTTTTTCATGCTTCCATCCCATGTGGTGGAATTGACTTCCGAGAAAGCTGCCAAAAAGGCCATTTCAAAGAGAAGGATCGATGTCTTTACTCCCATTAGAAAGGTCTACTACCCTTATCTGCGGATGATTCTTCGACATCGATATATTTCGGTTCTGGTGATTGTTCTATCAACCGCTCTGGCCGTTTTTCTTTATTTTCAGACCGACTTTGAGATGTTTCCCAAGACCGATGCCTTTCCCCGGTTCAATATCTATTTTGACCTGCCGGTGGGTTCCACGCTGGAGCGGACACAAAAGACACTTAATGCCTTATCAGACCTTGTTAAAGAGCGTATCGGTGAAGACCTGGTGGCGCCCATAGCCATGGCAGGCATGAAAGAGGTCAACTATGAGCCCATATCCGGCACCCACTACGGGCTTCTCTATGTGGTACTCAAAGGTCCTGAAGAGAGAAAACACAGTGTCGTGGAACTCATGGAGGGTATCAGGGAAGAGGTTGGCCATCTCCTCAGATCACACGGGGCAACTGCCCACGTCTTGGAGAGACTGCTGGAGGGACCCCCGGTCGGGGCAGATGTAGACCTGAAGATCCAGTCTCAAGACTGGGAGACATCGGCTGAGATTTCGCGGCTAATCCAGAAGGAATTGTCTAAACATAAAGGGATAGTGGATGTTCAGGATGATTTTTCGCGGGACAAACAGTTCATGGAGATCACCGCGGATGAGGCCAAGGCAAAAAAATTGGGAATTGATCAGGAATATCTTGTTATGGCCGTTCAGGCAGCTTTTTACGGATTACCTGTGGCCACTTACAATCAAGGGGATGAAGAACAGGAGATCAAGTTGAAATACCTACCGGAATACAGACACGATTTTGACGACTTGATGAATCTCAAGATCGCCGTTAAGGGGCACGGGTTGATCCCTTTGAAAGAAGTGGCCCTTATACACATGAAACCAGGATTCCACAATATCTTCCATTACAATGGAAAACCGACCGTTCGCATAACGGCCAACATCAAGAATTTACAGGATCAGGCAAAGGGGATGAAGGGGCTCTTATCCAACATCAGCGGCGAGAAGATGACGGCCGTAAAAGCCAATGCTATTGCCCAGAAATATTTTGACGGTATAAAAAATCGATTCCCCGGAGCAAGGATGATCGCGGGCGGGCTTCAGGAAGAAACCATTACATCCATGTGGGAGTTGCGTAATGCAGCCATATTGGCACTGTGCTTGATATTCTTCATCCTGGCCCTCGAGTTTAATTCCTTCACCCAGCCCTTCATCATCATGATTACCATACCGTTTGTTACCCTGGGGGTTATTATCGGCTTACTTGTAACCAACAACCCCCTCACCTTTGTCACCCTCATCGGTCTACTTACCCTTTCGGGGATTGTGGTTAATGATTCCCTTGTCCTTATAGATTTCATCAACCGATACTGGAAAGATCATCCAAAAGAACTCTATCTGGCCATATTAAGGGGTTGCCACGTCCGTATGCGTCCCATCATCCTCACATCTTTGACCACCATCTTCGGATTGGCTCCCATGGCCTTTGGTCTGGGGGGCAAATCCCCTTTTTGGGCACCCCTGGCCACGGCCATCATGTGGGGTCTTGGCTTTTCCACCGCCCTTATTCTCTTCATGGTCCCGGCCTATTATGCCATCCTCCAGGATATTGGGTACTTCATCAGACACCGGAGACGACGGAAAGCTGAGATCCTGAAAGAGATTGAGGAGGCCTTCCAGTACGAAGAATTGCAGCCATACCTCAAAAAAACTTAATTAGGCCCTTTCATTTTAACAACTGAAGATTTGGGATCTGAAATGATTTGACCCATTGATCATTCTTTTATAACTTGTAAAATATGATGTTTTACATTAGAAATATACTTTGTGAAAAAGATCACGGAGTACAAAGTTAACACTCCCGATGTGTCTTACCATCCCCGAAGTATAGGCTCGACGAACATGAGGCCTTGAAAGGAGGTTCGGTTGGCGAAAAAAGATTCCAGGTGAAAGGAAAAACAAGATATTGATAATAGATCTGGTATTCCAGTAGATTATATAAGTTCTGAGACATCAATAATTTCCAACTGTATGGAGGGTTATCATGAACGATTTTTTAGAAGAAGGACCTAAAAATCCTATTAAGATTCAAGACAATACCTTTAGAGATGGCCATCAGTCCTTGTTGGCGACAAGGATGAGGACAGAGGATATGATCCCCATTGCCGAGAAGATGGATAGTGTGGGATTCTGGGCCATGGAAGTATGGGGAGGAGCAACGTTTGATACGATGCATCGCTTTTTAGCGGAAGATCCCTTTGAACGCGTCAGGACCCTGAAAAAACATATTAAAAAGACCCCCTTTTCCATGTTGCTGAGGGGGCAGAACCTGGTTGGATATCGCAATTATGCGGATGATGTTGCAAAATTATTCGTGGATAAGGCATGTGAAGTGGGAATAGATGTCTTTCGTGTCTTCGATGCCCTGAACGATTTTCGCAATTTCCAGACCGTAGTGGAAAGGATCAAGGCCAACGGTAAACATTTTCAGGGCACCATCTGCTATTCTCTCACCGAAAGGCGCATGGGCGGTGATGTATTTAACCTTGAATACTACATTAACAAAGGTAAAGAGATCCAGGAGATGGGGGCAGACACGCTATGCCTTAAGGATATGGCTGGCATCATGTCCCCCTTTGATATCGCCAAAATCATCACCGGGCTTAAGAAAGTGATTAAGATTCCCATTCACTTACACACCCACTATACAAGCGGCATGGCTTCCATGATCTATCTGGAAGCCATCAAGGCAGGCGTGGACATTGTGGATACCTGCCTGGCGCCTTTCGCCTTGAGGACATCCCAACCGGCAATAGAACCCATCGTGGCGACACTTTACGGGACCACCAGGGATACGGGATTCGATCTGAATCTTCTTCTCGAACTGGGCGATTATCTGGAGACCATAGCTCCTAAATATCGAGATTATTTAGCAAAGCACAAGATGTCGGTAATCGATACGGGCGTGCTGGCCCATCAGGTGCCCGGAGGTATGCTCTCCAATCTTGTGAATCAGCTTAAGGAGGCCAAGGCTTTAGACCGATTGCCGGAAGTGTTTAAGGAAGTTGCCGTAACCCGGAAAGAGCTGGGAACGCCTCCTCTGGTGACACCCACCAGTCAGATCGTTGGGGTTCAGGCAGTGTTAAATGTGCTTTTTGGGAGATATAAAATGGTGACTAACGAGGTAAAGGATCTGGTCTACGGCCTCTATGGAAAGACACCAACACCGATAGATCCTGAAGTTCAAAAGAATATTCTGAAGAAATACAAACGGGGTGAGACACCTGTGAGTGGGCGCGCAGCCGATTATCTGGAACCTGAGCTGGAAAAGGTCAGAGGAAAGATTGGAGACCTGGCAAAGGACGATTATGATCTGTTAATCGGCGCACTTTATCCCAGCACAGGTGAGAAATTCCTGAAGTGGAAGTATGGCTTAGAGGAGAAGCCTCCCGAGGTGAAACCGAAGACCCTGGAAGACATCAGAAAAGAGGATGAGGCTATGGCTGCTGCCATAGAGCAGGTGTGTAAGACCATATAAAACCCGTAAAATGAACCAAAGCGCCTTATGTTTATAAAATTGCGCATTCTGGCTAATATTAAGGTAATTAGAGTAAGGAGGCAGACATGAGAAAAAAAGTGACCGTAGTAGGATCTGGCAATGTGGGGGCAACCGCTGCCATGCGTGTTGCCGAGAAAGAATTGGCTGATGTGGTGGTGGTTGATATCCTGGAAGGCGTCCCTGCCGGAAAGGCCCTAGACCTCACCGAGGCAGCACCCATTGAAAAGCATGATTCAAAGATTATGGGATACACGGCTGATTACAGTGAAGCAAAGGATTCAGATGTGGTGATTGTCACAGCCGGAATCCCCAGAAAGCCCGGCATGAGCCGGGATGATCTTCTTTCCACCAATATGGGGATTATGGAAACGGTGATTAAGGAGGTGGCTGCCGCTGCTCCGAACTCCATCCTGATTATTGTAAGCAACCCCCTGGATGCCATGTGTCATGTTGCCTATGATATCAGCGGCTTTCCTAAAAATCGGGTGATGGGCATGGCCGGTGTTCTGGATTCGGCCCGGTTTCGAGCCTTCATCTCCATGGAGCTTAATGTCTCTGTGGAAAACGTTCAGGCTTTTGTGCTGGGAGGACATGGTGATACCATGGTTCCCCTTCCACGCTACTCCAATGTTGCCGGTATACCCATTCCTGAACTCATGTCTCAAGAGAGAATCGATGCTATCGTGGAGAGGACGCGTAATGGCGGGGCAGAGATCGTGGGGCTTCTTAAGACAGGGAGTGCATACTATGCTCCGGCTTCAGCCGCTGTGGAGATGACGGAGGCCATTTTAAAAGACAAGAAGAAGATACTCCCCTGTGCAGCCTATCTGGAAGGAGAGTACGGGATCAATAATCTCTTTATCGGGGTCCCTGTGAAGCTGGGGGCCAACGGGGTGGAAGAGATCATCCAGATCAATCTGACAGATGATGAGAAAAAGGCCCTTCACAGTTCGGCTGCCGCTGTTCAGAAGCTTGTGAATGACATGAAAAGGTTAAAAGGATAGTAGGAGAGATCCATGACGGCGGAATTTGTATATCAGGAACCGTTTCCCACGGGAGATGATTCCACTGAATATCGCCTGCTTACAAAAGATTATGTATCAACGGGTCAATTTGAGGGCCGGCAGGTAACAAAAATAGATCCTGAAGGATTAACCTTACTTGCTGAAGAGGCATTCAGGGATGTCTCTCACCTCTTAAGGCCTTCCCACCTTCAACAGATGGCAGAGATCCTGGATGATCCCGATGCCTCTGACAATGACAGGTATGTGGCATTGGAGATGCTGAAAAATGCCGTGATCTCGGCAGAGGGGGTTTTCCCCATGTGTCAGGACACGGGGACTGCCATCGTCATAGGCAAAAGAGGGCAACAGGTATGGACAGGGTTTTCCGAGGAGGAGGCATTATCTAAAGGGATTTTTAATGCCTACACAAAAAACAATCTCCGTTATTCCCAAAATGCTCCTTTGAATATGTATGACGAGAAAAACACCGGGTGCAACCTGCCTGCCCAGATTGATCTGTATACCACCCAAGGGGACGATTACAGATTCCTGTTCATGGCCAAGGGAGGTGGATCGGCCAACAAGACCTACCTGTATCAGGAGACCAAGGCTGTTTTGAATCCGGAGACCTTAATCCAGTTCATGGGCACAAAGATGAAGAGTCTGGGAACAGCCGCATGTCCGCCCTATCATCTTGCATTTGTGGTGGGGGGGACATCTTCTGAAGCCAATCTGAAGACATTAAAGCTTGCCACGGCAGGCTACCTGGACCAACTTCCCTCTACTGGTAATGAATACGGTCAGGGATTCAGGGATAGGGATCTTGAAGAGAAACTGCTCAAGGTGTCTCAGGAATTGGGTCTTGGCGCCCAGTTCGGAGGGAAATACTTCTGCCTTGACACAAGGGTCATTCGTCTTCCAAGACACGGTGCATCCTGCCCAATAGGCCTTGGGGTGAGCTGCTGCGCCCATAGGAATATAAAGGGGAAAATCACCGGAGACGGAGTATTTCTAGAGAAGCTGGAGACCGACCCCGCTCAGTTTCTTCCCGAACCAAAAGGCCCGGATGAAGATGTTGTTCAGATCGACCTTGAAAAACCTATGGATGAGATCCTGAAGACCCTGACTCAATATCCTGTTGCCACTCGACTGCTTTTAACCGGTAAGATTGTGGTGGCCAGGGATATTGCCCATGCTAAGCTTAAGGAGAGACTGGATAAAGGTGAAGGGCTTCCCCGGTATTTCAAGGACCACGTAATCTATTATGCCGGGCCTGCAAAAACCCCCGAAGGCTATGCCTCAGGCTCATTCGGCCCCACCACTGCCGGCCGGATGGACCCCTATGTTCCCCTGTTCCAGGAACAGGGAGGATCCATGATCACGTTAGCCAAAGGCAATCGTTCCAAGGAGGTAACAGATTCCTGCAAGAGGTATGGCGGATTCTATCTGGGTTCCATCGGAGGAACGGCTGCCCGGTTGGGGAAAGATTGCATCACGAATATTGAGACCCTGGAGTATCCGGAATTGGGCATGGAAGCCATATTCATGATTACGGTTAAGGACTTTCCCGCTTTTATCATCGTCGATGATAAGGGAAACGACTTTTTTGAAAAATTTTAATAATTAATGTTTTGATTAACATTCATATCATATTTACCCTAACGATGCATAAATCGATTAAACTGCCATTTCAGATATGCTTGAGACGGTTGCCTTTACTGGGCCGATGCTGGATGCTGGTTGCTTGATGCTTGATAACTTGCATGCCATCAGGAGTGGAATCCATAAACATCCAGTATCCAGAAACCAGTATC
>Ga0180009_10002615_pt1 | contig 21089 bp, 14 predicted proteins | sample OS_PC_MetaG_FD_123537 | JGI IMG/M metagenome (GOLD analysis project Ga0180009, IMG submission 123537) | Groundwater microbial communities from the Aspo Hard Rock Laboratory (HRL) deep subsurface site, Sweden - OS_PC_MetaG | ecosystem: Environmental > Aquatic > Deep subsurface > Groundwater...
GGCAAGATCACCCTGCTCTACGGAGCACGATCTCCGGTTGACATGGCCTTCAATTATGAATTACCATCTTGGCTGGAACGTGATGATCTTGAAACACACCTGACCATTGATGCCGAATATGAAGGCTGGCAGCACACCGTGGGCCTTATCCCCAACGTTTTACTCGACATTGCACCAAACCCAGAGAATTCAGTGGCCGTTACCTGCGGTCCGCCGATCATGATAAAATTCACCCTGCAGGCCCTTGAAAAACTGGGGTTTAAGGATGAGCAGATTGTCACCACCCTGGAAAAAAGAATGAAGTGCGGGGTGGGAATCTGCGGGCGCTGCAATATAGGCTCGAGCTATGTGTGCATGGACGGACCGGTTTTTACAGCCGCCCAACTCAAGGAACTGCCCAATGAGTTGTAATGCTCTATTATTGCGGAAATGTGAAGGCGAAACCTTGAAACAAAAACAATAACATAATGCCGGACGGTCTTTCCGGTGAGTTGGAGATACTGCTCAATACAAGATTCTTGCGCATCCTCTTTTTTTCAACCCTAAATGGAGCACGATCATGGCTAATAAAATTTTCCGGGTCAATATGACAGATCTTTCCACCTCCATCGAAGATGTCCCCGCTGCCTGGGGTGGTCACGGCGGCCGCGGACTCACCTCAACAATCGTTGCGGCTGAAGTCCCTCCCACCTGTCATCCCCTGGGGGTAAACAACAAGCTTGTTTTTGCCCCGGGCCTGCTTTCCGGTACTCCAGCGGCAAATTCCGGCCGCCTTTCCTGCGGAGCCAAAAGCCCTTTAACCGGCACCATCAAAGAATCGAATTCCGGCGGCTCATCCGCACAGTTACTGGCAAAATGCGGCTGCAAAGCGCTCATCATTGAAGGCCAACCCAAAGATGATGCCTGGTACAGTCTGGCAGTCACCCCCGACGGTGTGACCATAAACAGGGAAAAAGAAGTTGTCGGCAAAGGGAATTTCGAAACAACTAAAATTCTTGGCAAACGTCTCGGCACAAAGCAGGGAATTATCATCATCGGCACTGCCGGTGAAATGAGAATGAGATCCGCCAATATTTCGGTAAAAGACCCCGATGGCAATCTGCGTTCCGGCGGACGCGGCGGTCTCGGCGCCGTTATGGGATCAAAACGGGTAAAATTCATCAGTATTGACCCCAAAGACGGCAAGGTTGAAATTGCCGATATGGAAAAATTCAAGGAGGCAAACAAAAAATTTGCCAAATCCTTGATCGACAACCCCATCAGCCAGGCCCTTGCCACCTACGGCACCAATGTTCTTGTCAATATTATCAATGAGGCCGGAGGCCTGCCGACCAGAAACTTCACCTCCGGTCAATTTGCAGGACACGAGCAAATTTCCGGCGAAACAATGCACGATCTTATTCAAGAACGTGGCGGCAAAGTAAAACATAATTGCCACCCGGGATGTGTCATCCAATGTTCCCAAATATATAACGATGTAAACAAGAAATACAAAACTTCCGGTTTTGAATATGAATCGATCTGGGCCCTGGGTGCGGATTGTGCCATTGACAACTTGGACATCATTGCCGAAGCGGACAGTCTCCTTGATGATATCGGCATCGATTCCATTGAAACCGCCGTTGCCATTGGCGTTGCCATGGAAGCAGGCGTCCTTGAGTTTGGTGATGGTAAAGGTTTGCTGCGTATTCTGAAAGAAGATGTTGCCAAGGGAACCGCGCTTGGACGTATAATCGGCGGCGGCGCCGGTGATGTCGGTCGTGCCTTCGGCGTTACCCGTGTGCCGGTGGTTAAAAATCAGGCGATTCCCGCCTATGATCCACGCGCCATAAAAGGTATCGGCATCACGTACGCCACCTCCACCCAAGGGGCTGACCACACAATGGGTTATACCATTGCCACCAATGTTCTAGGTGTCGGCGGCTCCCTTGATCCGCTTTCCAAAGAAGGCCAGGTGGAACTTTCCCGCAACCTGCAGATTGCAACGGCCGCCATCGATTCCACAGGCATGTGTCTCTTTATCGCTTTTGCAGCTCTTGACGATGCAACCTGCCTCCCGGCGCTTATCGATCTCATCAATGCCCGCTTCGGCCTCGCATTAACCGGAGACGATGTGACAAATCTTGGCAAATCTATTCTAAAAACAGAGCACGCCTTTAACCTGGCTGCCGGATTTACCAACCAGGATGACAGGCTGCCTGAATTCTTCAGCATGGAGCCTCTCCCGCCCCATAACGTGGTCTGGGATTTCAGCGGGGAAGAGATCGATACCTTCTGGGATTTTTAACCGGATTTCCATAATTGTGCGCCCTGTTCCCTGTCTATTTCCATTCTCCCTCTATTCTCCTTCAAAGAATAGGCAGAGAACAGGTGCACTTTTTTAAGTTGTGCGATTTCACAATCTATTCAATACTCTCATTATGATTAGCAGACCTTCTCACATTCCCCGGCTGGAGTTCATTGTTCCGGCTGCGGCCACCAAAAAATATACGACTCTTTTGCAGTCCGGCATTTGGGAGGAAATAAGCGCTTCAACCACTGTTGGCGAATTTCTTGCCTGCTTGCCCGGTTTTACTCCGCAATATATACGTGAACACATTGAAACGATTTTCTTAAACGGCCTGCCTGTTGATGATCTTGAAACAACTATTAACGGTCCATCTCCGGTTCTTGCCATTTCCGCCGCCATGCCGGGACTTGCCGGAGCGATTTTTCGAAAAAACAGTTTCCATGCAGCCTTGCGAACCGCACCCTCTCTCTCTTCGCCGGCCAGGATGCCGAGTGGAGAAAAAATTATGATACGGCTGAAATTTTTCAATACCATTGCCTGCGAAAAAGGAACAGCTATCCTGAATAATGGCTGTTTATTATCAAGTGACAGCGTGTTAAAATTCATAACCTACCGTCGACAACTGTTTTCTGATTTACTGTCCCTGCGTTGTGACAATAAACCCGTAGGTCTCGATGACCTGGAAAGTCTTCTTCATCCCTCAAAAACCGTTTTCCTAAGGATTCAAGAAGAGAATGCCTGCATCTGACACAACAAAAGACATGCTGGGAAGACAGCGGTTGACCCCGGTGCATGAGGCTCTATCTCTTCTCACCTCCAGCCTGCAAAATATCCAGCGGACGTCGGAACGTATTTGCCTGACTGAAGCACTCGATCGTATTACTGCCCAAGACATTCTTTCGCCGGAAGATCTCCCGGCACAGGCACGCTCGACCATGGACGGCTTTGCGGTAAGGGCTGCAGATACCTTTGGCGCCAGCCAGTCTTCACCGTGCTATCTTCAGATAAGCGGTGAAGTGCTCATGGGCGAAAACCCGCCGGGCAAAATAGAACAGGGCCATTGCTTCCGCATCTCCACCGGCGGCCTCTTGCCCACGGGCAGCGATGGTGTGGTCATGCTTGAGCACACCATTCCGGTGGACAGCAAGATGATCGAACTGGTTAAAAGTGTTGGCGCCGGAACAAACCTGATTAACAGGGGGGAGGATATCAGCACAGGGAGTGTCGCCCTGGGCGCCGGGCATCGAATACGCCCCCAGGACCTCGGGTTGCTTGCCGGGTTGGGGATCGGTGCGCTCGAGGTATACTGCCGGGTGAAAGTGGGCATCCTTTCCACCGGCGATGAAATCGTCCACTGGTCCGAAAATCCCCCTGCCGGCAAAATCCGGGACATCAATGCGATCACCCTGACAGGTCTTGCCAGGCGGGCGGGCGCCATAGTCACCGATTATGGCATCGTTTCAGACCGTGAGGAAGATTTTTTCCCAACAATGCTCAAAGCGATTAAGGAAAACGATCTTGTCCTCTTTTCAGGCGGCAGCTCTGTGGGAATGCGAGATCTTGGGGAAAAAATCATCGGACGGCTCGGCAACCCTGGGATTCTTGTCCACGGCGTCACCTTGAAACCGGGCAAACCGATCATCATAGGACTTCACAACGGCATTCCTCTCTTTGGTCTGCCGGGGCATCCTGTTTCAGCCATGGTCTGTTTTGAGCTCTTTGTCGAGCCGGCAATAGAACTCCTGTCCGGGCATAAAAAAAACCAGACACTTCCGCAACCGACCATCCAAGCCGTGCTCGAAAGAAATATCAACTCCGCTGCCGGCCGCCTCGACCTGATTCGCGTCCGTCTGCAAGAGATAAACGGGGTTCTGATGGCCCAGCCGGTACTGGGCAAGTCAGGCTCGATTTCAACCCTGTCCAGGGCCCATGGCTATTTTTTCATCGATGAAAGTTCACAGGGCCTGGAAAAAAATTCCGAAGTAAGGGTGCACTTATTACAATGAAAAAACGAAATATCTTCGTCAAAAACCATCCCCTTGCCGAGGCCAAAGAACTCTGGCGCCAGGCCCTTGCAAACATCGGATTCGGCAGCAGCACGACAGTCATACAGTCCATCCCTGTTGACACAGCACTCGGCTATCGTCTCGCCGGGCCGGTCTTTGCCATCCATTCATCGCCCTCATACAATGCCGCAGCCATGGATGGCATCGCCGTCCATTTTGCAGATCTGGCCCAGGCAAGCGAGGCATCGCCTGTCCATCTCGGCAAAGATAAATTCATGCCGGTAAACACCGGCAATGCCTTGCCTGAGGGCTTTGACGCCGTGGTGATGATTGAAGATGTCCATTATGTCAGCGATGAGGAAGTGGAATTGGCCATACCGGCAACTCCCTGGCAGCATGTCCGGACCATCGGGGAAGACATCGTTGCAACCGAGCTTATCCTGCCGGAAGGACATACGGTCCGGCCCATTGACCAGGGTGCCATGCTTGCAACAGGAGTGACAACAATCAAGGTGCGGCGTCCGCCCAGGGTGCAGGTTATCCCCACCGGCAGCGAACTTATCCAGCCTGGACAGACGGCAAAGCCAGGGCAGATCATAGAATTCAACTCCAGAATACTGGCGGGATATCTCAACGAATGGGGGGCTGAAGCCAATGGTTCGGCACCGGTTATTGACGACCCCGACCATCTGCGCAAAGCGATACAAAAAGCGGTGCAGGAGAACGACATTGTGGTGCTCAATGCCGGAGCATCTGCGGGCACCAGGGATTACACCTCAAATGTGCTGGCGGAACTGGGTGAAGTTATTGTCCATGGAGTGGCGATAAAGCCCGGTAAGCCCGTTATTCTCGCCATTGTCAACAATACGCCCGTCATCGGCCTGCCCGGATATCCGGTCTCAGCCATTCTTACCATGCGTCTCTTTGTCCGCGACATGATCTATGCCTTCATGAACCTGGAAACCCCGAAAGCACAGATGATAGAAGCGGTGATGTCCCGCCCCCTGGCCTCATCCATGGGGGTTGATGAATACGTTCGGGTTACCCTGGGCCAGGTTGACAACACCTTTATGGCTACCCCCTCAGGAAAAGGTGCAGGAGCGGTAATGTCTCTTGTCCGGGCCGACGGGTTGCTCACTCTTCCTGCCGGGAGTGAAGGCATCGGCGCCGGAGAAAAGGTGCAGATTGAGTTGCTGCGCCCCCTGCACGAGATAGAGTCAACCCTTGTCTTTATCGGCAGCCACGACAATATCCTTGATGTCATTGCCAATCAACTCCACAAACAACGCCCTCCAGCCAGGATTTCCTCAGCCCATGTCGGCTCCATGGGCGGCATCATGGCAATACGCCGGGGCGAGGCCCATCTTGCCGGGACCCATCTGTTGGATGAAGAAACCGGGGAGTATAATGTTTCCTACATTAAGCGTTTTCTGGCCGATATCCCTCTCCAGCTCATCAATCTCTGCTACCGGGAACAAGGGCTGATCGTCCAGAAAGGCAACCCCCTGGGTATTAAGGGCTTTGCCGATATCGCCGAGCGCAACCTTACTTTTATTAACCGCCAAAACGGGGCCGGCACCCGTCTGCTCACAGATAAGATACTGCGTGACCAGAACATTGATCCTGGTTCCATTCAAGGATACAGCCATGAAGAATACACCCATATGAGTGTTGCTGCGGCCATTGCCAGCGGCAGCGTTGACACGGGAATGGGAATTCGTGCGGCAGCAGTAGCCCTTCATCTTGATTTCGTGCCGGTGACGGAAGAACGGTACGACCTCATCCTTCCCCTGAAATTCCTGAAAGACAGCAAGGTCGCTGTCATTCTCGATCTTCTGAAAAATGACCGGAGTTTCCACGAAAAAGTCCTTGGCCTCGGCGGCTATGATCTCCGCGATTGCGGGAAGATACTGTACGAACAGAAATAACAGCAACACATTGTGAAGATTGTTATGGATCTATTTCTGCAGAAAAACAGGGAATGCATATGCAGGTGACGGTCAAACTCTTTGCCTTCTTCCGCGAAGGGCGTTTCAAGGTAGAAGAAAGAGAATACCCCCAGGCGACGACAGTTTCCGATGTTGTTGAAGGCCTGGGCATTGATCTGGATAAGGTCGGCATAACCATGATAAATTCCAGGCATTGCAAGTTTGAAACCCTTTTACAAGAAGGGGATAACCTGGCTATTTTTCCAGTCATCGGCGGAGGCTGAGATGTCACTTGCTGCCCGGTTGCGAGAAAAAAGCCAAGACAACATACTCCTGTTTGCCGACGCCCTTATTCTGGCGGAACAATGCAACGTTGATCTGCTGAAATTAGAACAGACCGCACTTGAAAATAATATCTGGCCTGAACGCTACCAGCGCCACCGAGACATCTTTTCCCCGGCCCAGCAACACCAGCTGCTCGTCTCCATTGTGGCTATTGTCGGCTGCGGAGGATTAGGCGGCCAGGTCTTTGAAGAGTTTATTCGTCTTGGCGTGGGACGAATTATAGCGATTGATCCGGACTGTTTTGCCGCCCACAATCTTAACCGACAACTTCTCTGCACTGTCGAGGAGCTGGGCAGATTCAAAGTGCAGGCGGCAGTCAGGCGAGCCCGTTCGGTAAACCCGGCTGTACAAGTAACTCCACTTGCCCAGTCTTTCTCCGTAGATATTCACAATGAAGTCCGCCAGGCACAGGTTGTGATAGATTGTCTCGACTCAGTTGCCGACCGGCACGAATTGGCGGAATTTTGCCGCTCATCGAGGATCCCTCTGGTGCACGGCGCAGTGGAAAAATGGTTCGGACAAATTGGCGTACAGAAAAAAAGCAACCTCATCAAAAACCTTTACCCCCAAATCCCCCCTCAGGATAAAATCACCATTCCCTCCGTACTTTCGTGTACCGTTGCTGCGGTGGCCTCCTTACAGGTCGCTGAAACCATAAAACTTCTTCTTCATCTGGATTCCCCGCTTCGCGATAACTGGAAAAGCGTTGATCTGTTGAACTGCGAAATTGAAGCGCTTGACGCGCAGCCATAGCCTGCATTTTTCTCCTCTGCTTTAAAAAGCCGTGCCGATACTGAAATGGATAACGTACTCCTCCTCGCCCCTTTCCTTGTCCTGATCCGGATTCCAGGCAAAATCTAGCCGGGCCGGACCGATGGGCAGCAAATAGAGCAGGCCGCAGCCGAGGCCGGGCCGGAGTCCTTTGAAATAATCGGCAAAGGTTGCGTCGATGATCTCGGAGCGATCGGTGAAGGGCGGTTCGCCATTCTCTTCGCGGGTGCGGTTCGGAGAGACGTTGCCATAGTCGAAAAAGAGTGAAGCGGCCAGCCGGTCCGTCAGCCTGTGGCGCAGCTCAATGGCAAAAACATTGAAGGCATCGCCGCCCAGCGGTTCGCCCTGCACATCCTTGGGCCCCAACTGCGACTCCTTGAAGCTGCGCACCGTATTCTCGCCGCCGTTAAAGAACCGCTCCCCGATGGGAATGGTGAGCTGATCCCGGCCGGGCAGGATAACCCCGGTGTCAAAGCGCAGCCCCAGGGTGTTTTTTTCGCTGAGCGGCAAAAATTTCCGCATGCCCAGATTGAACCGATAAAAGGAGATGCCGCTGCCCAGGGAGGGATCGGCAATTTCCACGGCCCCAAACGCCTTGTGCCCGCTGGTGGGAAAAAAGATATCGTTGCGGCTGTCCGTGGTGGCCTGAAGCTTGGCGCTGGCCGTGGTGTAGCTGCTCTCCGACGCCTCGGTGAGAGAGGTGGAGGCGAGCTCGACGATGTTGCTCTCCCGGTACAGATAGCCCAGGGTCACGCCTACCCCCCCGAAAAAGTTTCGGGAAAAAAGGAGGGAACCACCCACTTCCTCCCTGGTGAAGGACGGCTCTTCCCGCCTGCGGAAATATACGGGCAGAGCGGCGGTGATATCGCTGCCCAGAAGCCATGGGTCGGTGAGGTTGGCCTGCACATTGACGCTTTTCAGCGACCCGCCCGCTTCAAGGCCGAAAACCCGGCCGGTGCCGAAGATATTATTGTGTCGATACCCGGTGCTGGCCCGGAGCAGTTCGTACGAACCCCATCCTCCCTGAACGAAAACCTCCCGGGCCATGGATTCCTGCACCGTGACTTCAAGAACCCGCTCCCCAGGGCTGAGGCCGTCCACCAGCTCGATAGCTACCCTGGAAAAAAGGCCGGTCTGGTAAAGCGCTCTGAAACTGGCCTGCTTTCCATCACCGCTATATATATCCCCGACCTGCAGGGCAAGGCGGCTGCGGATAAAGGCATCCGTAGTGCGCTCGTTTCCGTGGATGGCTATGGCGGCGATTTTCACTTTCGAACCGCTGGCAATGGTGACATCAAGATGTACCTGGGAGAAATTGACCCCTGTTGTATCCGAAACCGTAACCTCGGCTGCGGGAAATCCCAGATTGCCGTAGATCTCCTGCACCCGGCTTTTCAGCACCAGCTTACGCCGCGGCACATAGGCTTTACCGATCAGCTCTTCGGGGAGATCAGCCAGGAGCCCCATTGCCTCGGGATCGGTATCGCCATGAAACTCCACCGCGGCGATTATACGACGGGTCCCCTCCTGGACAGCGCAATGCACCGTAACCTTGCCGCGATCCGTGGAATAGCTGAAAACCGGGTCGCCGACCAGGGCTTGGGAATAACCCTCGCTCAGGTAAAGATCCCGAATCGCACTCAGGGCGGCGCTGATATCCTTCTCCACAAACAGCAACTTGTTCAGGCCGAGAAAGCCGGTCGTTTCCCCCTCAAAAAAAGCAAGCAATGTTTCCCGATCAAAGGCGGTGTTGCCTGAAAACTCGATGCTCTCGACAATCACCTGCACCCCCTCGCTCACGGTGAATTCAAGGGTTGCAGCCTCCGGCGCACCAGAGAGTCGATAGGAAACAACGGCAAAGGCATAGCCTTCCCTTTTATAGGCCTGCTCCATCTGAAAGGCGGCATCGTCCGCCGTGGCCGCCGGGAAATCGGTGTGGGCCAGCAAAGCAAGCTCTTCGGCCGCAGCCTGGCGCAGCCGCCCTTCCGAGAATGCCTGATTACCTGTGAAAACGAGCATATACTCCTTTGCGACCCGGCCCTCTGCCGGTTGGGCCAACACCGTGCCAACCCCTGCCGCAAGCTCCGTCAGCAGCAGAAGCGCGCAGCACAGGGAAACAGCCAGCCTTCTACTTGAAGCGGAAAACAATTTTCACCCCCACATTGTAATTGTCGTACACATCCCGCTCGCTGGTGATAAAGAGCCGGTCTCCGGGGAGAAGCAGCCCCTCCACCAGGCGAAACCGCGCTTCCACCGTGTCTTCGCCGCTGCTGGTGATCTCGCGGCCTATATCCAGGTCGAAACGCTCGAGCACCGACTCGTCGGTTTCCGCCCCCCCGTTGCCGAACCAGTTGGCCAAAAGCCCCTTGCCCAGATAAACGGCCATGTTCATCCCGGCCACCTGCCGCCTTCCAGAGCCTGCGGTGTTAAGCGGCGGCCGACCGGTAAGCACCAGAAGCAGCAGGTCACTGTCGGGGAGGGCGGGCTGGGAAGAAAGGGTTATCACCGGCTCATCGGCCGTTCCCTGAAGGTGCATGTCGATATCATATCCCGCCAGCTTCGATTTGGCAGTCACATCAAAGGTGGGCCGATCAGGATCGTTTTTCGGGAAGGTAATCACCCCTGATTCTATGACAAGGCGTCCCGCAGGCAGGGAAATGGAGACAGGATCGACAAAAATCCTCCCGACCAGCACTGGAACCTCCCCGGTGCCTCCAAGGCTGAACTCCGGGCGAACAGCGCCTTTGGCGAGATTGTTCCGGATGAGAAAAGGCTGCGTGGCGCTGACCTCGATACCAAATTCCATATCCCGAAAAGGCGGGTCGGGCAGGGAAAACGCCTGCAGCCCGATATCACTGCGCGGCCGGGAGGCGCCCTTAAAAAGCCGGAGAAAATCAATATTCTTGGTATAGCGGCCATCGGTGACAATCAGTTTGCCGGAAAGAACCAGCTTGCGCACAGGCCCGCTGAGGCGCAGGTCGGCGTCACCGCGGATCTTCAGGTCGGCGTCACGGAAAAAGAGCAGATTCTTGCCCTTGGCGGTAAAATCAAAGCTGCTTTCATCCCCGGCCATGATAATGGTTCCGCTCGCGTTAAAAGGCGCTCCGCCGAGCAGCCCCTCCATGCTCCGCACCTGAATGGTATCACCGGCGAACTCTGCCCGGACTGCTACGCCATCCATGGTTGGCAGGGTTGCCTTTGCAAAACGCAGGGTGGCATCGGTGAGGGTGAGCCCTCCGGACAGTTTAGGTGCAGCCGCATGGCCGCTTACGGAAAAAGTGGTGGCAAGCCTGCCGCTCAAACGACGCACCGCCTTGCTCTCCTGAACAAGCCAGCCGATGTCCGCCATTTTCAGATTACCCTGAACGGCAAGAGTACCGGGAAGCTCCGCAGGCGGCTGACTTACAAGGCTCGCCAATGAAGGCAGTTGACGCCACTCACCGGAAAGCGTCCCGCTGCTGGAGGCGGACTCAAACTTACAACGCGTAAGCTGCAGCCGCGTTCCCGCCAGAGCCAGCGCGCAATCAAGATTGAGCGGTTCCGGGGGAAGTACGCCCTTAAGTTGCGGCACCGTCAGATTCCTGGCACGCAGGTTCGCCCTGCCCACGGGCTGCTGCCAGGATCCGGAAATATTCAGCTCCCCGATAAGTTCGCCCGACACGGTTCCCTGCCGGGGCACCTCCGCCGCCATTCCCGACAAGTCCGGAAGCTTGATCTGGCCATTCAGGGAAAACGGACCAGACAGAATGCTTTTCTCGGCAAAAGGATCATAAGGGATAAGGCCGGACAGGGAAACCTGCTGGCCAACCGCATTGTTGAAGGCAAATTTTCTCAACCGCACCCCTTCGGACGAATATGCCAGGTCAATGCTCCCAACAAATGGTTCAACAAAATGGGAGCTGCCAAGGGCTGCCACAGAGCCGACCAGTGCCCCCCTGGCCCGGTTCAAGGGGCCTTGAATCGCCAGATTAAACTCCAGCCCTTTAAAATCATACCCCGGCACCAAGAGTCCCTTCAGCCATTCGCCGCTTTTAAAACCGCTGGCCCTGAGCTGAAAACTCCCCTCTTCCTGCCGGGAAAGTTTCCCTCCGGCAGATACAGATCCGACCGGACTGCGCAGCACCATATTATCAATGACCAGACTTGTATTTCCGCCATAAACCGCAATCACGGCAAACGGTTTTTCCGCAACAAACCTGGCCCCGCCCCGGGACAGGATAAACTGCTGCAGTCTGGCGGATATCCTTTGCCTGGAAATATCGGCAGCAACATGGCCGGACAGGGAAAGGCTGCCCTGAGAAGTTTCAAGCCCTGCCTCTTTGCAGGCAAAATTCCGCCAATCTTCGGTATCAAGGGCCAGATCGCCCCGGGCTATGTCCAGGGTACCGAAACGCCCATTGCGCAGGGCAAGGGAAATATGCTGTCTGTTGCCAGGACTCTGGGTTACCGAACCGTGCAGGCTCCCGGAAAGATCGCCGACAATATCCTTGCAGGCAGAACCATACCGACCAAGTTCGCTGATCGCCACCTCTCCCTCAAGGGACTCGATCGCCTTGCGGGACAGCGAATACTTTCCTGAAAAGCGCACTCTGTCGTTCCCCTGCCGTATTTGCGCGGAAACAACCTGCACCTGCTTGCCGTCCGCTTTGGCCTCGAGCCGGAGATCGCCCAACAGGCACCCCTGATAGCGCAGCTTTTCTCCCTGAAGCTTGATGTGACCTTCCACCGCCTGCAAGGTGCCGCTGAAGCCCATTGTTCCATGCAGACTTCCGCCCATCTCCGGCAGATCTGACAGCGAAGCGAACTCCCGAAGATCCGTAAGGGCAATTTGAAACGTCCCGGTAAGCTGTTGCGTTGCAAATGACTGGTCGGCGGCGGGCAGCTCCATTGACCCATGACTGAGGATGAGCGAATTTCTGCTGCTCTGGAATCGCCCCTGGGTCAGAACAAGACGCTTCTCCTTGATCGTGCCTTCAAGTTCAAGAAAATGATTGGCTGGCAACAGAACAGCATCCGGACCTTTCCCGGCAATTTTCCAGAGGGCCGGAATATTTTTCAGCCGGGCAGCAAAATGCTCGACAGAAGCAGCTCCGGAAAGCCGCTTTTCTTTGAGGTCTGCGAGCGGCAGCACTCCATTGGTGATCGTCAGCCGGTTTCCGGCAAGGCCAACATCAAAACGATTCAAGACAAGAGCATCATCCTTGAGAAGCGTCGCACAGGAAAGATCAATGTCCTCACCGTTTACAGTGCCCTGCCAAGCACCATCCAGTGTTCCGGAAACCCCTTGGTTGTTGATCCTTGCCGCAGCTTTGCCGGAAATCGTGCCACCCAGCATGTAGCCGGAAGAAGGCAGAAGCGGAGTGAGCTGTGCAAGATCAAGCGCTGCAAGGTTGAGGGAAAGATCGCTTACCTGGGCACCAAGAATGCCTGAGGCGGCCAACTCACCGCCGAAAACCTGCAAGCCAAGGGAAAAGGAATCCGGGGTTCCATTCTGCGCAAACAAAAATTGCCCTGTGCCGGAAATCTCTTTTCCGTCGAGAACAATACGTTTCAGAACCAGTGACTCCGGTCGATACCAGCAAGAGAGCGAGCCCGAAGCCTGCACCCCTTTTCCGCCGGCAGGAACCAGGGAAACGGACTTGCTCACCAGCTGCAGAAGCTGGCCCTGCCCCGGCACCGCCGCATCCACGGAAAAATCGAAACCAGTAAAAAAAAGCGCGTTGTCGCCATGCTGCAGCTTCAGGGAAAGATCTTGCCCGACAATCCTGGGCAGGTGCTGAGGCATGACGGTCACAGGAGCGTTCTCCTCTCCTGGCGCTGCAAGATCAAGGACAAGGTCGCCCCTGTCGATGGTAATCCGGGTGTTGGCCAGAAAAGCGTCCATGCCTTGAAAGAGATCAAGAAGCGAATAGTCCGCGTGCAGCGACTCGATGGAAAGCTCCGCCACTGCTGACGACTCGTCGGTACGCGTGGCCCTGATCTTTGCCATACGCAGGTCGCTGACCAGACTGCCCCCAAGCTCGATTTTACTGAGGGCAAGGTGATGTTCTGCTTCCAGATAATTGGTCAGGTTTTTTTCAATAACGAAAAAAAGGATCGGGCGGCCGAAAAAAAGCACAACAAGGCACACCGCTACCAAAACAAGCAGGAAAAACCGAAACCGGGAATATGTTTGTTGCCAAAATGCCATAAGGAGTTGCCGTGAGCAGAGATTTCTTCCTTTTCAGACCGCATACTGCCGCAAAAAGTTCCCGAAAGGAAGAACTATATACCGTATGCGAGAGGGGAAAAACCACCGCTATTTTATTACCCCTGAGCAGAAAGACCTACAACGAAGAATCCCCTAGGAGCTGTATGAGATGACCCTGGTCCGGATCACCCCGGGATGCGCTTCGATCTCTGCCACCAGTTTCTGCGGGATTCCGGACTCCAGATCGATGATGTTATAGCCGATGACGCCGTTTGATTCATTGAGATAGCTTGCGATATTGATTTTGCTGGCGCCGATGGCATGGGAAGCAAAGCCGATCATGTCCGGGATGTCCCGGTTGATCATGATAAAGCGGGTGTGCACCTTATCGGAGGGAACCGATTCGGCGGTGGGAAAATTGACGCTGTGGGTGATTGTGCCATACTCCAGGTAGCCGCGCAGCTCCCGAACGGCCATGCAGGCGCAGTGCTCCTCGGACTCCTCGGTGCTGGCTCCCAGATGCGGGGTGGCGATAATCTGCGGGTGGGCCAGAGTGGCGGAAGTGGGGAAATCGGTAATATAGGCGGAAAGTCGGCCGCTGGCCAATGCAGCAAGCACCGCCTGTTCATCGACAACGGGGCCGCGCGCGTAGTTGACCAGAATGGCCCCATTCGGCAGCCGATTGATCAACTCTGAATTCACCAACCCTCTGGTTTTTTCATTGAGCGGCGTGTGCACGGTGAAGATATCGCTTTTCCCCACCATTTCTTGCAGGGACCGGGACAGAGAAACCTCAGGGGAAAGGTCATGGATATTCTCCAGAGCCGGGAAGGGATCAAAGCCGATAACCCGCATCTGCCGCATGATCCCACCGTTGGCAACCCGAATGCCGATTTTCCCCAACCCCAGCACGCCAAGGGTTTTTCCGGCCAGCTCAAACCCCTTGAACAGCGATTTCTGCTTCTCGATCCGGGAAGCGATTTCCTTGTCGGCAAGTCCTGCCATCCCCTGACTGAAAGCGAGGCTATGATGAATATTACGCACCTGGATTCCCAACATGACGAAGACCAGTTCTGCCACCGCATTGGCATTGGCGCCCGGCGTATTGAAAATGCAGACCCCCTGCTCGGTTGCCTTTGCCACGGTGATGTTGTTGACCCCTGCTCCGGCCCGGGCCACGGCCAGCAAGGAGGGATAGGCTGCGGTGTCCACCTTGGCGCTGCGCACCAGAATGCCTTGCGGGTCAGATTCTTCCGAGCTTACCTGAAACCGTTCATCAAAAAGAGCCAGTCCTTCCGGAGCGATCTTGTTGAGCACCTTGATCCGATAACCAGTCATGCTCCCTCCTGTATGCGCGGTAAAATGAAAAGAAAAATCTGATTATTGAGCCTTCTCATTCAGAGTTTTCATATAGCAGACAGAATCCCATAGTCACGCAGCCGAGCACCGCAGAGGCTGCCGAAAAGGGGATTTGCACTGTTTGAGGCGAAGCCGAGTTTGCAAAGCCCCGGCAGCATTGAGGAGTCCCCCAAGGGGATAAACTCCGGGAATCCCGCCAAAGGCGGGACAAGCGGCTGGGTGCCTTTTCTTTTTCGTTCTTTTTCTTTGGGCAAGCAAAGAAAAAGAACAGAAGGATGAAACAAATTCTTGTATCTGCGAAGATTGCTTAGTAATCACGCAAACAAAAAAGGCCATACCTGATTGTAGCAGATTTCCCCTGCCCCAATCAGATATGGCCTGATTTTTTCTTTTTTAAACCGGAACTGCGAAACTCAACGCTCCTCGACACACACCTTGCAGCGCCCGGTTTTTTTCGCCTGATAGAGCACTTCATCGGCCCGTTGCAGCCATTCGTCCTTGCTCATTTCCGGACTCCACTGAACAAGGCCGATGCTCACTCCCAACCGGCTGCCGTCCCCGGCATTGAGATCCAGGCTATCGATGGCACCGCAGAGGCGCTCGGCCAGCAAACGGGCCGCGTCAAGATCGGTATCCGGCAGGAGCAGAACAAACTCGTCGCCGCCCATGCGCACCAGAAGATCACTGTTGCGCACCATGCCGGTCAAGGCCTTGGCAACCATTTGCAATGCACTGTCCCCGGCGGCATGCCCCAGGGTATCATTGATCTGTTTGAAATGGTCCAGATCCATGCTGGCCACGGTGATGGGCCGGTCATGGCGGCGTGCGGTTTCCAGTAAAGGTCCGATGCGCTCCTCAAAAACCCGCCGGTTATCAAGACCGGTGAGCATATCCCGCCGTGCCTGGGCGAACAGATCTTCATACATAAGGGCGCGCTGCAGAGGTTCTCCCAAAATCTCCAAGGCATCCCGTAAAATCTGGGTTTCCTCCGCTTCAATGCAGGTTCCCCGACGCAGCAGCATCAGGCAGCCCTGATGGGCAGCGGCAGTATCAATGGCGAAGGACATCTGCCATTGCTGTACAAAAAAAGGACCCCACTCACAGCAGGTGTCATCCAGCAGACAGTCCCGCTTCTCAAATACTTCTTCCGCGGTCTGCATGGCAAGACGCCGTTCCGGGCCATGGCAGGAACAGATTATATGCACCCGGCTTCTGTCGAGGCTGCGGTAGGCAATCAGGTCATGCCCGACCAGCGGCATCAGCCACACGGAAAAGGCTTCGATCATGCCCTGCAGGTCGGTGGCACAGGCCAGTCTTGCATGCAGTTCGTTTACCTGTTTTAACCACTCCGATTGGCGGCGGTAACGATCAAGCTCCACCATCAGATGATCCAGGTTGATCGACTCTGTCTTTTCCCTATCAGAGAGAGAGATTGCGGCGTTCATTGCAACGGCTCCTTTCATTTCTTTGAAAATGGTCCCCTGCCCCGAACTGTTGCTATTTTCATGCCAGACCGTTACCCCTTCTCCCCTGCAACCCTGCCCAGAACGAAATTTCCTGGAATTGGCACACTTATCTGCCAGAAATAACAACAAAAATATACTTTGGAATAAAAACACTAGAAGTATCCAAAAACAGCTTTCTGTCAACGCACAGGGAAAAATTTTCCCGCCACAGTCGTCAATTTACTGACACCATTCCCCCCTGTGCCAACATTTCCCGACCCAGGCAATCGTTTCCTTGCATCCGCAAAAGAAGCGGATATCATGCAACAATACACCCACCCAGTTCATGCCAGGGAGCGCCCCGCATCCATGCCGATTCCAATGAGCCGCCGCATCATCCATCTTGACATGGATGCCTTTTACGCCTCAGTCGAGATTCTCGACAATCCTGCCCTTCGCGGCCAGCCCGTGGTGGTGGGCGGCAACGCTAACCGCGGCGTGGTATGTGCCGCCTCTTACGAGGCCCGGAAGTTCGGAGTTCATTCGGCCCTGCCCATACTCACGGCCAGGAAACTCTGTCCGCACGGGGTATTCCTCCCTGTCCGCATGGGACGCTACCAGGAAATTTCCAGCCGGATCATGGACATCTTCCAACGCTTTACCCCGCTGGTGGAGCCGCTCTCGCTGGATGAGGCCTTTCTGGATGTCACCGCCAGTCAGAGCCTGATGGGATCGGCCGAGGATATTGCCCGACAGATCAGGGTGCTGGTGCGGGAAACCCTCGGCCTTACCGTCTCGGCCGGGGTTGGAGGTTCAAAACTTGTGGCCAAGATCGCCTCTGATCTTAACAAGCCCGATGGATTGACCATTGTACCTGCCGGCCAGGAAGAGATATTTCTGGCTCCCTTGCCAATCGGTCGTTTGTGGGGTGTGGGACGAACAACACGGGACGCGCTGGCACTTATCGGGGTAACCACCATCGGCGATTTACGCCGCATGCCTCAGTCCATCCTCATTGCCAAGTTCGGCAAGGGTGGCCTTATGATGCACGAATCAGCCCGGGGGATTGACCACCGTCCGGTTGAACCGCGACAGGAAGCCAAATCCATCGGCCACGAAGAGACATTTGCGGAAGATTTACGTGATACAAAAAGAATCGAACAGGAATTGCTGGCTCTGTGCCTCAAGGTCGGCAAACGGGCGCGCAACCATGGGCTAGGAGGCAGAACCGTCACCATCAAGGTTAAATACCGGGATTTCGTGCAGGTAACCCGCTCGCTCACCCTGCCGGAGCCGGTGGCAGACGACAAATCGATTTACCAGACCGGCCGAACGCTTCTTGGAAAAACAGAGATCGGCATACGCCCCATTCGCTTGCTGGGAATATCATTGGCAAACCTGACCGGTGCCGGGACCGGTTGCGGTCAGTTGTCATTGTTCGGAGAAAACCGGAGCCGGGCAAAAGGCAGCCGCCTCTATGAGGCCATCGATGCAATCAGCGATCGGTACGGCAGTGGCAGTATCGTCCCGGCAACGTTGGTGGAAAAAAAAGAGGCGGAACAGGAATCAGATAAAAAAAAGAGCTAGTGGACTCAGCCTCAATACTTCAAGCCGACCCGGTCGCGGACCAGATCCAGAGTTACGACAGCCCTTTCCCTTGCCTTGATTGCGCCCTGTTGCAGGATCGCCCGCACCTGAGCCGGATCACTCAGCAGCCGGTCGCGTTTTTCCCTGGCCTCCCGGAAATACTCCCAGAGGAGATCAAGAAGTTCCAGCTTGATCTTGCCGTACATGGCCCCGCCGTTGACATAGAGACCACGCACCTCGGCCAGTCTATCTGCCGGCGCAAACAGCTTGAAGAGACTGAAGAGGTTACACTTGTCCGGATCCTTTGGCGCTTCCACCGGGGTGGCATCGGTGACAATGGCCATGACCTTTTTCTTCAACTCTTTTTCGGTGGCGAAGATAGGGATGGTGTTGCCATAGGATTTGGACATCTTCTGCCCGTCCAGACCGGGGATGGTGGCCAGGTTGTCATCAATAACCGGCTCGGGCACGACAAAGGTCTCGCCAAAGGTGTTATTGAACTTGATGGCGATATCGCGGGCCACCTCAAGATGCTGTTTCTGGTCTTTGCCCACCGGTACACGTTCCGCCTGAAAAAGCAGAATATCGGCGGCCATCAGCACCGGATAAGCGAACAGGCCGTGACTCGGAACAATGCCCTTGGCAACCTTGTCCTTATAAGAGTGGCAACGCTCAAGCAACCCCATGGGGGTCAGGGTGGAAAGTACCCAGGCCAGTTCCGTAACCTCAGGCACATCGGACTGGACCCAGAAAAGGCAGCGGTCTGGATCGAGCCCCAGAGCAAGAAAATCAGTGGCCGCCTCAAGGGTGCCGCGCGACAACCGCTCCCTATCCTGCACCGAGGTGAGTGCGTGAAGGTCGACGATAAAGGCATACAACTCGCTTGAATCCATGTTGTCGATCATGGAGCGCATCATGCCAAAATAGTTGCCGATATGAAGCTGGCCAGAAGGCTGGATTCCGGATAAAATTCTCATTGCGTTCTCTCTTGGTAACGGCGTTTACATAGCCGGATCATTGCGCATCGTCTATATTCCGAGGCAGTGGATGTATAAAAAAGGCCGGAGCAATCTTAGCGTACTCGTAAAAAAAACAAAAGAGTTCCAAAGCAACACCTGTTGTAATCGCGTCTTTTTGCGATTTCAACCATCTTTTTCCGCCCCGCGATTTTCCGCCTTTTTTTTTGCGATTGACAGCTTCATCGACCAACGGTACACCTTTGCATGCATCCCCAGAAGAAAGACCTTGGAGACACCATGAAAAAACATGCCCATATATCGGCCATGCTCACCCTTCTTTTCCTTGTCAACGGCTGCACCTTGCCGGCCGTGAAAGAGCCGGCTCCCCGCATGGACAAGGAAGCCGCCGCAGGCAAAGCCGTCCAGCCGGAAAAACCGGCCGCTGCGGCACACCCTGAAACAAAAGGGAAACGTGTTTCCCTTATTCCCAAGGAAAGCGCCCCGCAGACAGCCAAGGAAATACCGCCGGACAAGGCGGCCGTCCCTGCCCAGGAAGAAATCCCGCCGGAACAGCCGCAGCCTCCTCCTCCCCAGCCCCAGGTGTTTGCGGATTACAACACAGGATTGACCTTTACCTACCAGCGGCCCTGGCACCTGGTCTCAACCATGGGAGACGGGCCTGTTCTCGGCAGGGACGGACAGTCTCAGCTGACCGCCCGCTTCACAACCCTGACCACAAACAAAGAGAAAGGCGCGCAAGCAGGCTATTTTTATGTGCCCGGCGACAGCCTCACCGGGACAATCGGCAAAACCTTGAGTTCCATTCTTGGAGTTGAGGCCAAACAAACAACACAGGGGAAAACCCCCATTGATGTCCTGTTGACCCAGAAACATTTCCCCAATCTCATCATCGAAAAACGTTATCGGGGGAACAATGGCGGGATAGTTGTCCAGAGATGCCGCCACAAACAGATTCCAGGCCAGATTCAGGTGTACCATATCTTCATCGGAGACAAGGTTGCGTCATACAGCCTCTCCGAAATACAGAATCGCCAGCTCAAGCTTGAAATGCAGCAGATCGTACTCTCCACCAGAAAACCATAAGGATTGCGGATCATGGAAACTGAAACGGTGCCATCATGACCAAACTACATTTTCCCAAACCGTTCAGGCACGAACATCCGCCGGTACAAAACGTCAACCAAATCATCGCAACCCAACTAACCTTCGGCCAAAAAGCCTCCGACTGGGTCGCAATGCATCTGGGAAGTTGGTGGTTCATCATCATCCAGACAATAATCCTGGCCCTCTGGGTTATTGTCAATATTACCGCCTGGATTCTCCACTGGGACCCCTACCCCTTTATCTTCATGAATCTGGTGCTTTCCCTGCAAGCCGCCTATGCGGCGCCCATCATCATGATGAGCCAGAACCGGCAAGCCAACCGGGACCGGCTGGAAGCGCGCAACGATTACCAGATTAACGAAAAAGCCGAACAGGAAGTCCGCGCCATTCTCGAACACCTGGCGGCACAGGATGCGGCCCTGCTTGAAATACACCAGTTGCTTGCCCAGATACAGGAAAAACTGGACCTCTCCGAATCAGCATCCGCGCCCCAGAAGATCGGTTAAGCGCTCGGTCAATTGCTTTTTCTGTCCCACAAAAAAATCCTCTTCCCGAAAAGGAAAGAGGATTTTTTTACGCCCCGCACACAGACCTATGAATTCAGATACTGCCTGATCCCGTCGGCAATGATCTTGAAAATCTCGGTAAACCGCTCTTCGTTACGCTCAAGCAGGGTGATGCGGAACCCCTGCAACTCGGTGGCGAATGAGGAAAGCGGCACCACGCATACACCGGTGGACCCCAGTAGGTAATAAACAAACCGCTTGTCAAAGGCCACATTCGGCCCGCTCACCAGATTTTCCACATGGGTGCGGACCTCTTTACTGCCGATGGACAGCGTCTGCCGACTGTTCAACCGGCCTTCTTTAAAAACCACGCTCATGTAAAATGCGCCGTTGGTCCGGTTCACCAGCACGCCGTCAATGTCCTTCAGGGCATCGTAAGCGATATTGGACAGCTTTTCGTAGCGGTTGATCCTCTCTTGCAGATAAGGGATATACTGCGGGTGGCTGAGGATTGCCGGGATCGCCCTTTGCGGTAGAGTTGTCGAGCAAACCTCCACCATCTTGGCGTTGAGAATCGA
>Ga0180009_10002616_pt1 | contig 21086 bp, 21 predicted proteins | sample OS_PC_MetaG_FD_123537 | JGI IMG/M metagenome (GOLD analysis project Ga0180009, IMG submission 123537) | Groundwater microbial communities from the Aspo Hard Rock Laboratory (HRL) deep subsurface site, Sweden - OS_PC_MetaG | ecosystem: Environmental > Aquatic > Deep subsurface > Groundwater...
CTATAAATGGATACGGTCTATGGTGAAAAGACTAGAAAGATCTATACAATGACAGCTTGCTAACACTATTGTGCTATTAAAATAGAAAGCAAATAGTGTACGCTTTATCCGATTTTCAGGTTATGAAATAAGGGATCATGCACAACCGTTAATCAAATCGGTTGCTCCCAATAAAATAAAAGGGCCCCACTCGCGGTAAACGCCCGGCTGATCTCTGGATTTTTATTTTTACATGAAAAGACAATTTTTCTCCACAAACTCTCTGATTTGAATGTTACCATAGTGACATGCCTTCGTCGACGCTGTTGTAGATAAAACCGAGGGCTGAAAAGGAATGGCCAAAAAACTTGGAGCCAATGAATGAGTGAAAAAACCGAAAAAAACAAATCTGCGCAGAAAAAAACAGCAAAATCACGATTGTCTGATAAGGCTCGTCTGTTTGATGAATTTAGTGAATCAACAGACGGCACCATTACAATCGAAAGCCTTTATTACCAGCTCCAATCTCTTAAACTTGAAATAGATATTGATGTCATTCAGAATAAAATTAAAAAATATGATCGATTTTTCAAACAACTGGGAGAAGATGAAGAAACGCTTCTGGAAATGATAAGCTGGTTCAAGAAGCATAAAACGGAAAGTTAATATCAGTCTTACATCTCTATGGTAGAATGTCTGCAATCAATCACAGATCAGTATGGTGCAATATTTCCGAAACGGAACCATCTCCGATAGAACTGATTTTTTAAAGAAGTTCCTGTTTTGGCAGTGGAGTTTTTCTAGACAATTGTTTATACTGGTACACAAAGAGCATAGCAAGTAAGGATCGGACTTGCTGGTCAATCAAATTAAAATTTGCTCACGCTGAAATTATTGAATCTGTCTATGAAAGTAGAGTATATTCAGCCATTTATATTGGCGACGCGTAAGGTGCTGAGTACAATGGCATTTATGGAATCCAAGCCTAAAAAGCCATATCTCAAAGCCGAAAATGAATTGGAAGCGTATGGAGATATCTCCGCCGTTATTGAGCTGGACGGAGAGTGCAAGGGAAGTATCGGAATCAGTTTTACAGAAGACTGTATCCTCAAAATCGCATTTCAAATGCTGGGGGAGGAGTATAAGGAACTAAACAGCGAAATCTCGGATATGGTGGGTGAACTTGTTAATATGATTAGCGGTGATGCCAGACGCGAACTGGTAAAACTCGGATTCAACTTTACCGCCGGTATTCCGGTCATGTTAAAGGGCAGTAACCATAAGCTGAAGCACTTCGTCCAGGAGAGAGTCATTATCATTCCCTTTCAAACAGAATATGGAGAGTTTTTCATCGAAACCTGCTTTAACTCTAAGAAATTCCTCGACTAACACCTGCTTTTAACAAGACCCCTTCCTGGCTTTAAGAACGATCAGTGCTCAACCAGGTACTGTGTGACTTTACCCTTCACAGATCTATTTCGCTTCAGGTATCGATTTATCGAAATGGTAAATGCTTTTGATGTTAATATTCCGATATCGGTGCCATTTGGTATGATAGGAGTGAAGTTGCATCAGGAAAGGCTTGAGAGGTGACTTCTTTTTTTTGATCAGCTTCAGACTGCGTTTAATTTCCTTTCTAACGATCACCGGATGATATACAAAATAATTGGCAAAATAGTGCGCCCCGTCCAATTCGAAAATCCGTGTCTCAAAAATTGCGTCTTTTTCCTGGCCAATCAAAATTCGACTATCGGAGATGGTGTATTTTTGACCTGAAAAGACATCCTTGATGATCGTCTGATCCCGTCTCTCTTTGACAAAATAGAAAAGTGAATGGATGTGGTTCTTTTGTGCCTGAAGAATCGCAAAATCGTCATTGAGACCCGATTTCTCCAGGTGTGCCAGGTAATGGTCAACCGGGGTTGTCATGGTTGATGACAGTTGCCAGTCAAAAAGAAACCATAATAGAAAGGCATTCATGCGATTGCCAAATTCATTGTCAGTTTCTCCAATCTTCCCTGTTATGGAAAAAAACGTCTCTTTGGCAGAAACTAATTCTTTTGAAAACACGGGATGTTGATCAAAAAACCGGCTGGTCCTCTCAAATGTGGATTCAATAATTGAACTCATTGGCAATCGGTCTTCAGCCATTTCCTGATCTCTACCCATTATTTTTTGTCTAAGTTGACCTGTTGTAAGATCCAATATCAGTCTGATATCTGCTAAACGGACATCACCCGGAAACGGTTGACCCGCATTGATCAGCTATTGATCGGACCTCCCGGGGTTCTATTCACATACTATACTGATTCCAATCCATTCCACGCAATTTTTTTTGGTTGAATTGTCCAACTTCTGTGATTTGGCGCAATGAATTCTGTCTTCCTGCAAGTGGCCGTTATCCTGGAATAAAAACCGTATTTGTATAACAGAATAGAACCTCATGAAGATGAGTCATGATCTTCCATCTGCTTGGATCCCGCATCAATCTCGTAGTGCCGGATCAATTCCTTGAAAATTTTATTTTTTTCAACTTCAGCCTGCCATATAAAATAAAACTTCCTGATAATCAAAAACCCGAGCAAGAGGCTTATAAAAACCAGCCCGCCAATAATCACCATGATATTTCCGGATGCGTCGATGAATCGCTGTATTATATGGTCAATTGACATGATCCGCATTTGTAAAAAAACACAATGATTCTAGGTTCCGAATCGATGATGAATTCAAAGAAGGTTATTTTCCACTTATATGTGAAACATACTAAAAACATACCAAAAACAAAATAATTCTCATACTGATAACTTATTCCGATGTCTCAACGTCAAAATGTCTCAAAAAAAACGCATTGTTAAATCGAATCAGAATTGGATTTCAGCAATAAATAGATGACCTAGCATTTGTTTTGTTCAAAATTAATTTCTGGGCTCATTTTGGAACAAAATAAACCTGAGGAGAAAAAAAATAAAAAATAGTAAAAAAAACTTGCTCCATACGAATAAAGTGGTTATAACTTCAATTATAACCACTTTAAACAATATCCTTAAATACTCGATTTTGATCCGAATTTTGATGGATGAAAAGATCGGGTCACTTTGTCAGCATCATAGGTGCCATGCATAACGAAATTGTTTCCTCAAACAAGGTTCATCTGACTTTGCCGGATACCTATGACGGCTCGCAATCGGTGAAGAATGATACCATCTGGAAACAATTGGGAACGCTTTCAGTAGGGGACGCTCTTGATATGTGGTTTCAGACTTTACGTTCCCTTACGGAGGCAAATTATAAATCGGGATTCAGACAACTCATCGCACTGAACTTTGTGAATCGAGAATTGACACTGCAGCAATTTAGTCTTATCAATCACGAAGCTGTGGTGGATGAGGTCAAATTGATCCGGCAATGGAGTGAAGCAACTCGACAGGCCAGAGCCGCCGCTTATATTTCTTTCACTGGATTTCTGCAGCGTCGTACTCAGGGAATCATTCATAAAGCCGTTACAAACAAAGAAGGGGTCAATAAGACATTTTTTAAAATTCGCGACAAGGTGAAAACAAATGCCTTGTCTCAGCTTGAGACCCGAATGTTCATACAGGAGATAGAAAAGATCAATTCAAGAGATGCATTGATCGCAAAACTGCTGTTACAGGGAGGCAAACGGAAAGCAGAAGTGTTGGGATTAAAAACGGAGCAGATTGATTTTGTTTCACAGACAATCACCTACACTCAGTCCAAGACCCGTGGAATGGAAAAGGTAACCGTGATTAATTATCCCCCTCATGTCATGTCAGACCTAAAGAGATACATCGGTCAACGAACCGGCCTGGTTTTTATTACTCGAAACGGGCACAGAATTTCTCCTTTTCAGATTGACCGCAATTTTCTGAGAGCAGGCAGACAGGCTGGAATCCCATTTCGGGTCACCCCCCATGTATTGCGCGTCACTCTGGTAACACGTTTGAAAGAATTGAAAATACAGGACACAGACATCATGAAGATCACCGGACATGCAAATCCGGCACAACTCGCCAGTTATGATAAATCTGACCTTTCTGAAAATGCGACCCTGTATCATCACTTTGTCTGACTTGCTCGCCCGAGCAGGTTGCAGGTATGTTCTCTTTCTGAAACGGTCTTGCTTTGACTAGAGAGTATTGGTCGGAAATGACAAGGAGAGGTGTTGATCTGTGTTTGCAGTTAAACACAGATCATATTTGGATAGGACGATGCTTACTTTTTCGGCTTGACTGTTTTTCTGACTTCCACCAGGCGTCCTTTCGGTCCGGGAATGGCTCCCTTGATCAGAATAACATTCAGATCCTGGTTGACATCAACAATCTCAAGCCGCTGCACAGTGACTGTCGCGTTTCCGTATTGACCCGGCATTTTTTTGTTCTTGAATATTTTCGCAGGGGATGCACTCTGTCCGATAGATCCAGTCCCTCTGTTGAAGCGGTGACCGTGTGAAGCCGGACCACCAGCGAAGTTATGTCGTTTCATGACACCCGAAAATCCTCTTCCTTTTGAGGTTCCCGTCACATCGACAATATCTCCTTTTTGAAACATGCTGGCATCAATGGTTTGACCAACCGTTATCGCGCCAAAGTCAGTAGCGGTTGATTCTCTCAGATAACGGGTTGGTTTTTGCTGTTTGAAATGTCCTTTTAAAGGTTTGGTTACATTTCTCTGTTTTGCTTCTGTGAGTTCTTCAATACCAACCTGTACAGCCTCGTAGCCGTCTTTTTCCAACGTCTTCTGCTGAATCACTGTGACCGGATCCGCCTTAACAACTGTTACTGGTATACGATCGCCGTCTTCCGTAAAAAACTGCGTCATACCTAATTTTTTACCAAATAAACCGTTTAACATAGGTCTTACCCAAATTGATGATCTGTTCTTCGTTTTTTTTCCTTAAAAGAGTTATTATATTCAAAGATGCACTGACGTGTCAATCACATTCAGACTTATTGTCGTTGTCCATCAAAAATAAATAAGCATGGGAACTGGTTTTCCAATATCGCGGTGAATTGTTATTACCGACGCTTATTCGGATTTCAGCAGCTTTTTTTTATTGGAGAACAGTGTGTTTAATGCTAGACCAACATACCTGAAGTTACGCAAAAACGTGTTTTTGCTTTCGCCTTCTCTTCGTCCGATCCAGACAGTGGGGACCTGTTCCATTCTGAATCCCAGTTTGAGGGGTTTGACAGTTGTTTCGATATAAATTTCATGCAGCACGCCTTCCCAACGGATCTGATCAATCATCTCTTTGCGCAGCACCTTGAATCCATAGGTGAGGTCCCCCAGCGGGCTCCAGTACAGGAATTTAAATATCGTCTGAAATCCATAGTTAAGGACCAGCTTGACGGGATCGTAATTCTGAAATCCGCCCCCTTTCAGCCAGCGGTTGCCGATGACGCCGTCGCAACCGGTTTCCTCGATCTTGCGCACCATCCGATCCACGGCCTCCGGTTCTGTTTCAAGATCAGCAGAAAGTAGCGCTACATAATCGCCGGATGCCATCTCCATGCCTTCCCGGATTGCCCAACCAACACCCGGATTATTCTGCTGCATGTGAAGTTTGAGGAAATCGTATTTCTGATCCAACTGCTGGCAGACATCAATGCATTCCGGCGAGGATTTTGGTGAAATGACAAGGATAATTTCCTGAATATACCCACGATCTTTTCTGATCAATCGTTCAACAGACTCATTGAGCGAAAAGGTTTCCGAGTATACGGTAACAACGACAGAGAGACGAATTTGGCTTTGATTTGAAGTTTCCATTGAATACGGTTGTGACTATTGGAAGAACAGGGTCAGCGCCCCTTTAACGGTTGTCAAGCGAGAGCAGTCAGAGCTTCCGGGTCCAAACTGGTTTCAAGCCCATTGGATCGGTTCAGGTGTTTTGAATGTGCTCCGGAACATTAACTCAGAAAAAAAAGATAAACCGCTTGATGTAAATGCCCTATTTAGATAATTATTAAGATTCGGGACTAACTGACTACCGGGAACGGATAGCTGTACTTAAGGGGATCAACCAATTTTAACTTGCTGGCAACGGTACCTGAAGTTAAATCTATATTCTTACCAGGGATTAAGCAATGAAAAAGACATCAAAGATATTTATCGCTGGATATAAGGGGCTGGTTGGGTCGGCAATTAAAAGACATCTGGAAAGTCAGGGATTTTCTAATCTGGTCTGTAAGACAAGGCAGGAACTGGATCTGCTAAACAGCGCAGATGTTGCGGCGTTTTTCAAGGCTGAAAAGCCAGAGTACGTTTTTCTGGCGGCGGCAAAAGTCGGAGGAATCCATGCGAACAGCACCTATCCCGCTGATTTTATCTATCAGAATCTTGCTATTCAATTGAATATTATCCATCAATCCTACTTAAACAAAGTTGAAAAACTGCTTTTTCTGGGTAGTTCCTGTATCTATCCAAAATTGAGCCCTCAGCCCATCAAGGAGTCATACCTGCTGTCGGATTATCTGGAGCCAACCAACGAGTCTTATGCGATTGCAAAAATAGCGGGAATCAAGATGTGCCAGGCGTACAACACCCAGTACGGAACCCGTTTTATCTCTGTTATGCCGACCAACCTCTATGGTATTTATGACAATTTTCATCCCCAGGATTCGCATGTGATACCGGGACTGATTCGACGATTTCATGAGACAAAAAGCGCGGGTAAAGATCAGGTGACAATCTGGGGGTCGGGAAATGCATTCAGAGAGTTTCTGTATGTGGATGATCTGGCCGCAGCCTGCCATTTTCTGATGAATCATTATGAATCATCAGAACCGATCAATGTGGGTGTTGGCAAAGACATCACGATAAAAGAGCTCGCAGAGATCATAAAGGATGTGGTCGAATATCAGGGAACATTGGTTTTCGATACCACCCAACCCGATGGAACGCCACGGAAGGTATTGGATGTCAGCCGTATCAATCAACTCGGGTGGTCAGCCAGAACACCGCTGAAAGAAGGAATAACCAGGGTCTATGACTGGTATGTCAATCATGTGGCAGCCCATCGTTGAAGCATACTGTCACTCAATCAGAATAAATCGCCATTTTTGGAGAAGTTTTGAAAACACTGATAACCGGTATAACCGGCATGATCGGAACTCATTTTGCCCGCATGACGAGGGATAAGGGCTGGCCAACAGTCGGTATAGCCCGGAACAGCGCATCCAGTCGCATTGCGGCGAGTCCCGATCCGGATATCATCCGCGTGGATATTCTGGATCGGGATGCGCTGGAAAATGTTGTGAAAGATTTTCAGCCAGAGCTTGTCATTCACATGGCAGCTCAGGCGTTTAATAGCATTTCGTGGCAAACAGAAGAGTCCACTCATCTGAACAACTATCAGGGAACGGTGAATGTTCTAAGGGCGTCACAGCGGATTGTCCCCGATGCCAGGGTCATCATTGCCTGCAGCAGTGCCGGATATGGAAATATCAGACCGGAAGACTGTCCGCTCGTGGAAGAACGATTTCTGCGGCCCATTACCCCCTACGGTGTCTCCAAGGCTGCTACCGAATGTCTGGGGTACCAGTATTTCGTCAATTACGGATTGAAGGTTTTTCTGCCCCGACTGTTTATCCACGTGGGTACCGGTCATCCACCGGCAACAGCGATTCAGAACTTTGCCCGGCAGCTGGCTTTGATAGCTAAAGGGAAACTGGAACCCGAAGTCCGTGTGGGGAATCTTGAGTCGGCTCGAGATTTTATTGACGTGCGGGATGGTGTTGCAGCCATGATGATGATGCTGGAAAAAGGAGAACCCGGAGATCCGATCAATATCTGCACTGGAAAAGCATACAAGATATCTGATATCCTGAATCGACTTATTCGATTGTCTGGGCTGGATATCAAAGTCGAAACAGATCAGGCCCTGTTCAGACCTTCCGATGAACCATTGCTGCTTGGTGATAACTCCAAGCTGCAGGCAATGGGATGGGAACAGACCTATTCGATTGATCAGACTCTGAAGGCGGTCTATGAGGACTGGCTTTCCAGAATATAGTGTTTGACAGTATACCTTCATCCATCATGTTTTCCAAACAAACAAAGCCTGATAAAGTGCCGCTGTTTATCTCGCTTTGTTTGACATAGCGACCTATCAAGCCAGCGGCGCTTGAAATTTTCCAACATGAAACCATACCATATTGTATTTACAACCATAAATTATCCAATTGTCATTAATGACCTGTTTGACAACATAGCGCGGTTCAATCACCTGGATTCAGTGAAACTCTGGGTGATCGGGGATCATAAAACCCCTGCCGAATGCAGGCAATTGGCTGCATCCACAACCCGGAAAGGTCTGGAAACCGTCTTTTTTGGCATTGAAGAACAGGATAAATGGGGTGACCGGTGTTCCCCTTTTTACAGTAGAATTCCCTACAATAACGAAACACGGCGCAATATCGGCTATTTAGCCGCCCTGGAGGATGGCTGTGAAATCATGATCAGTATTGACGATGATAATTTTCCGATTCATGATAGCGATTTTATCGGTTCGCACAGTGTCACCGGTAAGGTCTGGAAGGGGAATGTCATCAGTGAAGAAACCGGATTCCATAATGTATGCGAATACCTGGAATTCAAACCGTCCCGGGTGATATTTCCGCGCGGGTATCCTTTTCGCTTGAGAGGTCGAAAAAACAGTGCTCAGTATCAGATTCCAGATTCCGGCAGCCGGATTGGCGTCACAGCGGGCTTGTGGCTGTCGGATCCGGATATTGATGCAACGACATGGCTGAACGGAAGTGTTTCCGGAACTCGGTATCTCGGTGATACCGTCCAGGTATTGGCCCAGACAACCTGGACGCCCATTAACACGCAAAATACCAGCATTGTGAGAGAATTGATCCCCGCTTTCCTGTGCATTCCCATGGGATGGGCAGTTCCCGGAGGAAGTATTCAGCGGTATGGAGATATATGGGGAGGGTACTTTCTTCAGTCATTGATGCAGGAGACCCGGTATCTGGCTGCTTTTGGCCAGCCGATAGTGGAGCACCGTCGAAATCCCCATGACTATGTTGCTGATCTGCGATACGAATACTGGGGAATGATATTAACCGACTGGCTGCTGGAACTGCTGAAAACCCGTTTCCAGCCAGTTGCACCAGCAGTGATCGATCGGGTCCAGGAACTGGCCGGGTTTCTGAATGAAACTGCTGTTCCGGAACTCCCTGACTGGTGCCCGGAGGAAATCAAAGGCTTCTTAACCTGGACGGCAGAAAACCTCAGAACCTGGGGGGAGGCCTGCCGGCAATTTCTGTAGACCGAAACCTGATAGCAGCGACAATTATGCGTTTTTTTTATTTGTCGAAAAGAGCCCCGATTGCATTATTAAAAAGTTCAAACCATGAAATTTGTTACCTAGGAAGCGAATAATGAAATACGTAAGTACACGCGGACTCAGTGAACCAAGGGATTTTACACAGACCGTACTTGAAGGCATGGCACGGGATGGTGGGTTGCTGATTCCAGAAAGCGTTCCCGACTTTTCCGGTCAGTTGGACGGGCTCAAAGAACTCTCCTATCAGGATCTGGCAAAACAGCTTTTTTATCCCTTTGTTGATGGTGAACTGGACAATACCACCCTCAATCAGCTGGTTGACAGAAGTTATCAGCATTTTACACATAAAAGCATCACCCCATTGCGGTTCTTCGAACCGGTCGCGATCCTGGAACTGTTTCATGGACCGACACTGGCCTTCAAGGACATCGCACTTCAATTTCTGGGGAATTTATTTGAAAACCTGCTCAACAGCAAAGGTGTTCGCCTGAATATTGTCGGTGCAACCTCAGGCGATACCGGGAGCGCGGCGATACACGGGGTCAGGGGCAAGGCTGGAATTACGATTTTCATGCTGCATCCAAAAGGTAAGATCAGCCCCATTCAGGAAAAGCAGATGACCACTGTTCTGGATGATAACGTTGTGAATATCGCCATTGAAGGTACATTCGATGATGCTCAGCGAATTGTGAAAGCCCTGTTTAATGATCTGGCATTCAAGGATCAACATGCTCTGGGGGCTGTCAATTCGATCAACTGGGTTCGGGTAATGGCTCAGATTGTTTATTATTTTTATGCCGCTTTTCAGTTCCAGAAAAAATTCCCCTCACATCCCGTTGTCTTTTCGGTTCCAACAGGGAATTTTGGTGATATCTATGCAGGCTATGTCGCGCGGAAAATGGGACTGCCTATCGAAAAGTTGATCATGGCGACCAATGAAAATGACATCCTCTATCGTGTCATGACAACCGGTCAATACAAGATCCAGGAGGTCCGTTCAACCATCAGCCCATCAATGGACATCCAGATCTCAAGTAATTTTGAACGGTTCTTATTTGATCTTGTCCATCACGAGGCAGAAGATGTGCGCACCTTGATGGAACAACTGGGATCAAACGGCGAATTTGCTCTATCCCAACAACAACTGGTCGATGTACAACGTATTTTCCATCCTGCCAGAATCAATACCGAGCAAACGCTTCGCACCATTGCACGTTACCATCAGAAGGGATATACCATTGATCCCCATACAGCCGTCGGTATTGCGGCGGCTGAGCAATCTCCCTTTGAACGGGTCATCTGCCTGGCAACGGCTCACCCGGCAAAATTCAATGAAGCTGTTATCAGAGCGACTGGAAAGGTACCAGAGATCCCAGCTCTTTTAGCAGGCATCCTGGATAAGCCATCCCGATGTACCAATTCAAAACAGGATCTGCAACAGGTGAAATCGATTATTACGGAAAAACTGTCTGCTCAATAAAGACTCCTGCCTGTATGTTACATTAAAGGGCTACCCGATCCAGAGATTCACAGTCCAAAAAAGGGTCGGGATTGAAAAATACTTCATCCAGGATCAGACCTTTAGCAGGTGCTGTTGAGCCTGCCTCCTCACGTTTTCCGGAGGTAAGCGCCCGACTCAGCACACCGACATCCAACCGCCCCTTTCCGATATCAATCAAACTCCCAGCGATAATGCGGACCATGTTTTTCAGAAATCCATTTCCCTCCAGACTGATCCGGATGGTTGAAAAACCTGACATCCGCTCAATGGTCAAGCCGATCTTCTGAATCGTTTTGACTGTCACGACCTGCTGACACCCTTTTCCCCTGAATGCCGAGAAGTTGTGGGTGCCTTCAAAACAGCGACATCCCTCTTGAATCTGTTCAATATCCAGAGGGGCTCTTACCCAGTGATAAAAATCGTGGTACAGAGCTTTCCCGACTGGGGCGTTGAGTATCTGGTATATGTAGCGTTTACCCCGGTTATCCTTGCGGGCACTGAAGCCAGCAGGCACCTGGACCGCATCTAAAACAGAAATATCGTCCGGCAGGAGGGAATTGAGGCTGAAAAAGAGCCTTTGTAGCGGGATGTGTTCCGGGATCAGCACGGTAGCAACCTGCCCCCGTGCGTGTACACCTGCATCCGTCCGACTACTGGCTTTGAGCAGGACTTTACACTGGCAAATCCGCTGCAAAACGGTTGCTATTGTCTCTTCAACCGTGATCACCTTTGGTTGAATCTGCCAGCCTTTATAGCGGGTACCCTGATACTCTATTTTTAGCAGTATATTCTTCAAGCTGCTTTGACACGAAAAGGCATAGCGAAACGAGCCTGTCCAAAACGATCTTTTCAGACAGACGATGAAATCCCCATGGTACTGGATCTAAAGGGAACGGGCGACTAGAGTTTTTCCAGCATTCTTTTGATCTGGCTCGGGTCAGCCCCGACAGTCATGTCTGTCTGTTCACCATTTTGGAAAAGAATCATGGTCGGAATGCTGCGCACACCGTATTTAGAGGCATTGTCGGGGTTCTGGTCAACATCCAGTTTTGCAACAGTCAGCTTCCCCTGATATTCATCTGCCAGCTCTTCCAGAAAGGGAGCGATCATTTTACAGGGACCACACCATTCTGCCCAGAAATCAACCAATACAGGCTGTTTACTCTTCAGTACCTTTTCATCAAATTCAGCATCGGATAGGTATACTATATTTTTACTTGTCATATCATTACCTTTCAATAATGTTGTAAAATTCTGTCAAAAGAAAGCACGTCTGCAAGGCATTATAGGCGAAGACGGCTGTAAAAAAAACTCAAAACTATTTCTCATCTGAGAAATTGCATCTGCCAATGGAGTTGTCCTGGCAGATTTTGCCGTTGATCCACATGGCACCATCAAAATTGGCACCAGAAATGTTTGCTCCTTCAAAATTCACCTGATAAAGCGTCGCTTTTTGAAAATTGGCTGAAATCAGGTTGGATCCGGAAAAATTGGCATAAGAGAGATCAATACCGGAAAAGTTTGCCTGATATAGATCACAGTTGATACAGATTTTAAACCGAATTGCCCGGGCATATTTTTTTTCGTCATAAGCCTGAAGCGATGGTACCGTCATCCCAGAGATGACGATCAGCAACATCAGGTAGCCTGTTAATCTGTATCGAATTCGATTTATCACAGATGCCTCCAATCTGGTATCGATTTAAAAATCCCTTTAAAACCAGCTACATGAATGATCAGTTGGGGGTAGTTTGAAGGGACACGTCCTTGATTGACATCAAAAGCTGACAATCGTTATGAATTTGTTTGATAAAAACTTTCAGAGCGTTGACTGGTGCCTGGAAAACGTATATGCTTACAGGATTGGTTAGTTGTTTGTTGGTTAAGTTATTGAAAGCTGTGTCAGTGACAGAAGAAAAAGAGGAATAAGAACATGCCCATTTACGAATACATTTGCGAAAGTTGTCATCAAGAGCTTGAAGTTATTCAAAAAATATCCGAACCGCAATTAGTTGTTTGTCCAACATGTAAAAAATCAACCCTGAAAAGAAAAGCATCCATGTCCGCTTTTCATTTAAAGGGAGCCGGCTGGTACAAAGATGGATACAGCGGTGTGAATGGAAAGTCAAAAAGCGATTCCGTGGATACAACACCATCCACCACTACGACCGAATCAGCGACTGCTCCAAAAACAGATGCGTCACCCGCTAAAACAGATGTTTCACCACCCAAGACGACTGAATCGTCCATATCGGAACCCAAAAAACTTCCCAGTTCCAAAGCTTCATAGGATTTTCCAGCTGGCCGATTATCAGGCCCGGCTTTGTACTGACTGGCATCATGCAGCAATACGTTTTTCCAGTTCGGCAACCAGTTTGGGCCAGGCCGAAGGATTACTGCCTCCGCACTGAGCGATTGTGGGACTGCCGCCTCCCTTGGCTGAAATGATTGGAGCCAGCTCCTTGACTAAGTTACCTGCCTGCAAGCGGGGACTCAGACTTTTTGAAGTAGCGATCACCACTGAGATCTGGCTCTCATTTGCTATCCTGGCAAGCATGATCAATCCGGAGCCCATTGCCTTTTGAAGGGCAATGGCTTGAGATTTCAAATCGACATCTCCATCCACTTTCATTATCAGGGTTCGAATATCGCCTATCATTTTTGTCTGGTCAAGGGCCGCCGCCGCCGCCGCGGTCTGAGCATCCTTCTGCAGCTGGGCAATCAGTTTGTCTTTTTCCTTCAATTGGAAAATCAGTTGATTGACGCGATCTGCCACCTCTGCCAGAGGCACCTTGAATGTCTGGGCGATATCATCCAGTATTTTGATATTCTGCTGAACATAAGCCAGGGCTTTTTTACCGGTCATCATTTCGATGCGTCGGATACCGGCGGCGATGCTCTCTTCCGAGATTATTTTAACGAAGCCGATATTACCAAGACGGTCGGTATGTGTTCCGCCACAGAGCTCCTTGCTGGCTGAACCGGCTGAAACGACTCTGACCTCATCACCATACTTCTCTCCGAATATTGCCATGGCACCGGTTTTCATCGCTTCATCAAAGGACATTTCATCGGCCACGACATCCAAGTTCTCAAGTACCCGTTGATTGACGAAGTTCTCCACATCCTGGAGCTGTTCTTTTGAAACAGGGGCATAGTGGCTGAAATCGAACCGGAGTTTTTCGTCATTTACAAGTGAGCCTGCCTGTTTGACGTGATCCCCCAGTACAGCTCTGAGAGCGGCCTGTAATAAATGGGTTGCTGTGTGATTACATTCAATCTCTCGCCGACGTTTCAGGGAAACGCTTGCTATAACCGGATAGTTGGGCGTTATTTTTATTTCAGGGGCTGTGATGCTGGCCACGGTTCCGAATGCAATATTCAACCCTGCCACAGGGCTTTGTGTATCGGTGACAATAATCCGAAATTCATCACTGGTAATATCCCCTTTATCCCCGACCTGTCCGCCGGCTTCTGCGTAAAAAGGAGATTCAGCCAATATGATTTCGAGTTTGTCATCTTTTGAGAGGGTATTGGTCAGCTGACCATTCTTGATCATGGCTGACACGATCGTCTGCGTTTCTGTTTTTTTATACCCAACGTAAGTATTTCCAAGACCTTTTTCCAGTAAATCGAGGTAGATCGCGCTGACTTTCAAATCTACTTTTTTGGCATCCTGAGCTGATTTTGCTCTTTCCCGCTGTTCGGCCATCGCATTTTCAAATGCTGCCCTGTCGTAGGTGAATCCCTGATCCTGGAGAATATCCGCTGCGAGATCAACGGGAAATCCATAGGTGTCATAGAGCTTGAATATTTCCTGGCCGCTAATTTCACCGATTCCTTTTTTGCGATGATCATCCAGCAAATCACCGAGTATTTTCATCCCCTGATTCAAGGTTGCACTGAAACGGCGTTCCTCCTGCTCGATGAGAATCTTGCCGTACTCCTGAGATTCTTTTAATTCGGGATACGCGTCCGACATCATCGGTACAAATTCGATCCCCAGATCAGAAAAGAATCCTGGGCGATATCCGAGTTCCTTTCCGTGCCTTGCGGCTCTTCGGATAATTCTTCTTAAGACATACCCTCGCCCTTCGTTGGACGGAATGACGCCATCGGCAATTAAAAAGAGGGTTGCCCGAATATGGTCCGCGATCACCCGAGCGGAGACGATGCTCTCATTTACTGAACCACTGGGTTGAGGGGCATTTTCCAGAACACTTTTGACCAAACCACTTAACAGATCAGATTCATAATTGGATTTGAAATTCTGAACAACCGAGGCGATCCGCTCAATACCCATACCCGTATCAATACTCGGTTTTGGCAGCGGGGTCAGAGACCCGCCTTCTTCTCTATTGAATTGCATGAAGACAAGATTCCAGATTTCCAGGAACGTACCATCATCTTCCTCAAGGGATTTTTGTACGGTATAACCCTCCCTCAAGGGCTGCAGTCGATAGTGAATTTCAGAGCATGGACCGCATGGACCGGTGTCCCCCATTGACCAGAAATTGTCTTTTTCTCCCAGTCTGCCAATGTTCGCGGCCGGAATCCCGATCAACTCGTGCCAGAGGTCAAACGACTCCTGGTCATCCTCGAAGACAGAGACAACCAGTTTGTCTTTCGGCAATTTCAGAACATCCGTCAGATATTCCCAGGCATATGAAATCGCATCCTGTTTAAAGTAGTCTCCAAATGAGAAGTTCCCGAGCATTTCAAAAAACGTATGGTGCCGATCGGTTCGACCGACATTTTCGAGATCATTGTGCTTGCCACCGGCACGCATGACTTTCTGTGAAGTTACAGCCCGGGTGAATTCGGGTTTTTGATTTCCCAGGAAGTAGTCCTTGAATTGGTTCATGCCGGCATTCGTGAAGAGAATTGTCGGGTCGTTATGAGGCACCAGAGATGAACTTCGGACATGTTTATGCCCTTTGGATTCGAAAAACTGGATAAAAGATTGACGAATTTCATTGCCTGTCATGGCCATTTATTACTCCGCGTTTTTAAAAAATTGTTCTGCACACAGCATGATACGTTTCGTTATCACACACTTTCTGCTAATGTGTTTTGAGTGATCCTCATTTTTATCAAATCCATTGAAAACCAGCTAGTGCTATCACTAAAAATTTGATATCCAATATAGGTTCTGATTGACATGCCCCAAAGATAGCCTGTTTTTCTGAGCGTGTCATCGTAATGTTTCTGAAAAAAGCAAAACCATCAGACCGGGATTACTACACATTGAAAAACAGTGTACCTTGCTGTCAGTGACAAACTCATACAAGAAATTCATGGATGATCAACAGAAAGTGGTTTTCCTGGATAGAGACGGTGTTCTGATACACGATGTTCACTATCTTTCCCAACTAGAGGATATCCAGTTTTATCCAGATGTGCCTGATGGATTAAAACGACTGCAGAGGAGTGGTTTCCTGCTTGTCGTCATTACCAATCAATCCGGCGTTGCCAGAGGCTATTTTCCCCCATCCTTCGTCAGCGATTGTCATGCAAGGATGAACCAGATATTAGCTTCCAATCGTGTAACGCTGGATCATCTTTACTTTTGCCCCCATTACCACAGTGGCTCGGCACCCTACAATATTGACTGCGAATGCCGCAAACCGGCTCCAGGGATGATTTTCCGAGCCCGGAGGGAGCTGAATCTCAGTCTGCAACATGCGTATATGATCGGTGACAAAATGTGCGATGTTGAATTGGCCCACAATGCCGATATCACCGGAATTCTGTTGACGACAGGACAAGGGAGGGAACATCAGCAGCCGGTGCTGCAGGTTTATCCGTCAACCCCGGTTTTCAGCTCCTTTTCTCAGGCGGTTGATTATATCATCTCATCCACGAAAGGACGCCCGGATTCATAACCTTCCGACGTGGGTTTCTGCCGTGTACGCCGTGAATCACCCAAGTGCTGCGGCTAATGGTTTCCAGGAATAGCAAACCGGCTGAAAACAGGATAATGGTCTGACACAACTTCATCTCGTATCACTGAATCCAAAACGCGAATACCATTCATACAGTATAAATAGTCCAACCTCGCATAGGATGGAAACTGGGTCCAGAAAGTAAATCCACCCCAGATGTGCTTTTCCAGATAACTGTCCACGGCAATGTCTGATAATTTCTGGATCACAATGGAGGAGGGCGTGGCATTCAAATCCCCACCAAAAATAACGGGACCCTGAAGCTTCTTTAAGTAGTTGAGAAAAAAATCAAGCTCCTGGATCTGCATTTTCAGGACATAAAACCCCCATTCGAGTGCCGCAGGCAAGGTCCGGTCGGCAGGTCGCCCGGCAAGAAACCGTATTGAAATGGCATGCAGCAGCGTGCCGTTCACATTAATGATGGCATGGACGAAAGAGCGATTCGGATTCAGATGTTGACGGCTGACTTCATTGGATTTACTTAAGGATGCCTGTTTTGAGGGCAGCATGATTTCCTTGAATTCAACAACGGGATAGCGGGAAATAATGGCGGTTCCTTCCTGCTGTCCCATATAAAAGGACCAGGGTCGGATGCTTTCTTCCAGCAGTTGGCGTTCTTCGTCAGATAACACGTTTTCAGATAATAGATACAGATCCGCATCCATATGTTGAATTGCGGCAATCACCTTTTCCAGACCATACGAATAGTAGCGCACATTCAAGGCAATAACCGATACCGTTTGTTCCTGCTGTGAACCGGATGTTTCTGTTGCCTGGACCTTGCTGAATGAAATATCTCCATATATGAGGAAAAAAGCCAAAAAAACAAGCCCTGAAAAAGCGGCTATTTTTCTGTTTCCGAGTATCCAGAAAATCAGAACCAGTGGTAAAACAAAAAAAGCAAACCCATAGGGTGGGAAAAAGCTCAAAGCAATATATCTTGAATCGATTGGAAAATAGTGTCGGGATACCATGATCCAGACAATCATGACTAATAGAATCAAACATCCAAGGATTCCGTTCAGCAAACGAATGGCATTTTTAATCATGATTGTCTAATGACATGGTCGAACATTGTCGGATATTTTTCCAGGGAGGGCACATTCAAGGAAGAAAGAATGATGGCACTTCAAACTGGAGAATGGTTGCTAAATCTTAATTCTTCAATTAGAATCGAGATGATTTTTCCGGTCAGATTCCTTCAATTCATGATGACTTTTTCCGAAATGGATTCCTGAAAGTCCGCTTCATGGCAGCGATCGAATAAAACAGGAATTGCGATTCTGGTTTTAACCCGTGAACAACAACGAACGAAACCGTTGACAGAGCAGCAGGACACGATTGCTATTTTTTGGAGAATTCCTGTTTGCAGATTTCACTGCAAAAAACTTTCCCATTATGGTGGAGAAGTGAGGATTCTTTAAAATAGCTGCCGCATTGATCGCATTGCACCAGTTCTGTCGTTTCTTTCAGCTCTTTCGGTTTTTGAATGTTCTCGAGCACCAAATAGACGCCGTTTTTGATCACCTTGAATATCAAGTAACCAGCTGATATATAGATTAAGTATTTTAGCATAGGACCCAACGTCAAAACACGTCGTGATGGTTATTTGTGGATAATGCGGGTTAACTACTGATTAACTGATTCCATTTTAGCAATATGGAACCATCCAGTAAAGAAACTCAAGTAAAAACAGATGAAATATGGCATTTATCGCAATGGCTGGGTATTTCCACCTGGAGGAATCTCCTGGAATTACCCAAAACCGTCAGAACTCACAACCCTGAAATACTGAACTTGGAACGCTCCCTTCGATTTACCTTTGTCCTCCCAAATCCAGATTCTGCAGACAGATTAACGCAGGTGTTTGTTTCCGAAAAAACAGATTTCATGTCGCTTTGCCAGTTTCTGCCATTCCTGTTTGAAAAGCATCGGCTTTTTATCTGTGCGGACAGTCTTATCCAGCAACGAATTCTGGCTTTATCACAGGATGATATATTCAAAGATGACAGTCAGGTAACAAAAACCCTTAGTTTCCTATTGGAAAAAGCCGCACAGGACAACGCTTCGGATATTCATGTTGAAAGTCTCGCGGGCACAAAGCAGGTTCGGATGCGGATCAATGGAAAATTAAAACAGATATCTCTGCCGGATGCGATTGATGACCGACTGTTTACAAAAATCAAACTGCATTCGAGAATGAACATTGCACAAAAAAGGGCTCCCCAGGATGGTCATTTCCCTTTTATCAGCATCCATGGGAAAAAGTACGACCTGCGCGTTTCGACAGTGCCAGGTATAAACGGTGAAAAAATCGTTCTGCGACTTTTGCCGGCAACGTCGGTGCAGTTCTCTATGACAGAGATGGGCTTCTCTGATTATCATATCTCCGTGATTCGACAATGTCTGCATGTAAAAACAGGCATGATTCTTATCACAGGTCCGACCGGATCCGGAAAAACAACCTCACTCTACGCGATATTAAAGGAATTACAATCTGAATCCCTGAATATACTTACTATCGAAGATCCGGTGGAATATCGACTGAATGGCATCACCCAGGTGGAGGTCAACAATCTGGCGGGTATCAGCTTCTCTTCCGCGCTGCGTTCATTTCTGCGTCAGGATCCTGATGTGCTGTTGGTCGGAGAAATTCGAGATACTGAAACGGCTCAAATTGCTGCCAGAGCTGCTCAAACAGGTCACCTGGTCCTTTCAACGCTTCACTGCAACAACGTGTTCGAAGCGATTCACCGGTTGAAAAACCTGGGTGTCAAAGGGGATGATATTGCAACCTCGCTGAAACTGCTGGTGTCACAGCGACTTGTTCCCCGAACCTGCACCTGTGGCAACAACCCCGATTGTCAAACATGCGGCGGCAAGGGGATTTCCGGAAGAATTCCTATTCTTGAGACGCTGCCGATCAGCGCCGTCATCAAGAAGAAACTATCCTACGAAGATTCTATCTCGGATATTGAAAAAGTATCCTTTGCGGAGGGATTTGTTCCGATGCGGGAATTTGGTCAGAAACTGGTCATGAAAAGAATGATCAGTGCCAGCGAACTGGACTCAATTTTACCGGATGATTGAGTCCGCAAGTAGCAGTGTGCGCTGTGATGCCGTTTTAAGAGACTACGGTGGCCATGGAAACAGTTTATCTATGGAAGGCGATTACGCTAAAAGGCATGCAGGGTGACGGGATTATAGCCTGTACCTCAAAAAGAAAAGCCTGGAGTCAACTAAACAGACAGGGATACTACCAGATAGAGCTGGATCGCGTGCCCGGTGATCAGTTAAGGTCAGCCCTGGATAGTCAGAATCTTATCTATATCCTCGATTCATTCACTGCCATTCTTGATGCCGGTATTTCTATTGTAGAAGCTCTTGAACTGTTGATCAGTGATCGAAAATCCATCATTGTGCGGTTTGTTTTCCTGACACTCAGATCAGCTTTACATACTGGAAAATCAATGGAGGACGGCTTTGCAGAAATGGTTCCGCTATTTTCCACCTTCTTTATTGCCATGATCCGGCTGTGTGAGAAAAGCGGTAAACTACGGCAGGGATTACGTGACCTTAAGATTTACTATCAGCATCAGGAAAACAGACGACAGGAACTGTTGCGGATATTTCGGTACCCCAAAGTGATATCCGGTATGATCCTTTTGATGAGCGTTGGAGTGATCGTTTTTATTGTACCAATGTTCAGCAACGTTTATGCCTTGTTCAAGGATGATTTGCCAATCTTAACCCTGATGATGGTGAAGCTTTCCAGATTTTCACACCAACACAGCATCCCTATTCTGACAACTATTGCCGGTATCACGGCCTGGAGTGTTATGCCCGTATTCCGGGGCTTTCATCCATGGATTATTTTGAAGCAGAGACTGAGGAAGGCCCTTCAGTCAAGAGAGGACCCTTTTTTGTATGCCCATGCCATGTCTCTATTGCTGGAAAGCGGACAATCGGTCAATCAGGCGGCAAAAGAGGCTGCGGCCTGTATGTCTCAAAAAAACCGCAAGCATGGTCAGATGTTGACGCAAAAACTCAATTCCGGTCTCGGTTTTTCCGAGGCTTTTCAACACTCACACTGGTTTCCGCCTTCGTTTTATCGGTTTATTGCCCCTGCAGAGAAAACCGGTTTGTTGAAGCTGGGATTCGAGCAGGTCTATACCTATATCGATCGACGACGCCAGACACAGTTCGAAAAATGGAGCAAATTCATGGAGCCTCTCTTAATGATGATCCTGGGGATGGTGACATTAACCCTGCTGCTATCCATTTACCTGCCTATTTTCGAGCTGGGCAATCGTATCGGTTGATGTTTTTTCGGTTACATCCTGGA
>Ga0180009_10002617_pt1 | contig 21083 bp, 21 predicted proteins | sample OS_PC_MetaG_FD_123537 | JGI IMG/M metagenome (GOLD analysis project Ga0180009, IMG submission 123537) | Groundwater microbial communities from the Aspo Hard Rock Laboratory (HRL) deep subsurface site, Sweden - OS_PC_MetaG | ecosystem: Environmental > Aquatic > Deep subsurface > Groundwater...
TCGATCTTCGGCTTTTAGCCCTTGGCGGTTCAATATTTCCGCGGTTCAGATTCTATGAGTACTGAAAATCATAAGAAAGTTTAAATGTTTAGAACGTCCCCCATCGGCCCCCCATTCGGCCCTACAGAGCTGTCAAAGTCTGTTTAGCTGTAGCCTGCAAAGTCACCGCATGCAATATAAAGAGATGGGCAAGAGCCCATACCGGCTGTTACGGCAAGGAATTGCAACGTCTTTTAGATATCTTTTTTAAATATTTAAACGTATTCGAAGTAAATATCAGTGAAATGTGCTTTGATTCATCAAAAAAGAGTTGCTGAACTTTTTTTGATATAACGATTTTTTAAAAAGGGACTTATTTCTCAGGAATCAAATGTTTAGAACGTCCCCCAGGCGGCCCCCAAACACACCAAACAGGCCATCTACACCAAATAGACCAACCTCTTGAATATGAAAAATAAAATTAAGCGTATATTGAACAGGTTCGATAGGAAGTATTGGCATATCCTCCTCGCCATAGGCGTTGGACTGCCTGCCGTAAAAATGATGACCACGTTCGGCCCTCTCGGATAAATGACTGATTCATCATCAACACACCCACAAGAACCGGTACTCATCATTGAGCCCGGCCGCACGGAAAAAAACTACTGGGCCGATCTCTGGCGCTACCGTGAACTCTTTGTGATTCTGGCCTGGCGGGACATCTCCGTACGCTACAAGCAGACCATCATCGGTATTCTCTGGGCAATTATAAGGCCTTTGCTAACGATGGTCGTCTTCACCGTCATTTTTGGTCGTATCGCCAAACTCCCCAGCGAGGGAAGCTCGCCCTATGCCCTGATGGTATTTGCCGCCATGCTCCCCTGGTCCCTTTTCTCAAACGCCCTGAGTGAATCGTCCAACAGTCTGATCAGCAACGCCAATCTGATCGGCAAGGTTTACTTCCCCAGATTGATCATTCCAGCGGCAACCATGGTAACCGCTTTCATCGATTTCCTCATCAGTTTCATTATCCTGATCGGAATGATGGTCTATTATCAATTCACACCGGGCTGGCACATGCTGTTGCTGCCTTTCTTCATCCTCCTGGCCTTGCTGGCCAGCCTGGGACCCGGTCTCTGGATTACGGCGCTCAATGTGAAATATCGGGATTTCCGCTATATCATCCCGTTCGTGGTGCAGTTCGGTCTTTATGTTTCTCCTGTAGGATTCAGCAGCAAGATTGTTCCGGAACAATGGCGATTGCTTTACAGCCTCAATCCCATGGTGGGAGTAATTGATGGTTTCCGCTGGTGCATCCTCGGCGGCAATAGCCCCATTTACATGCCCGGATTCCTGCTCAGCCTTGCCATCATTGCCTTTTTCCTCTGGCTTGGCGTATCCCGCTTCCGGAAAATGGAAAAAACCTTTGCAGATTTGATATAGAAGATGGAGTTGAAATCTTTTGAGAATTTGGAGGTATGGCAGCAGGCGCGAAAGTTAGTCAGTGCTATTTATCAGATGACTTTAAATGATAAATTAGCACATGATTACGGGCTTTGCGGGCAATTGCAGCGGGCGGTTGTTTCAATAATGAGCAACATTGCCGAGGGATTTGAACGAATGCATCTGCAGGAGAAAATTCAGTTTTATAATGTGGCGCGTGCCTCAGGCGCAGAAGTTAGATCTCTGCTCTACGTTGTGGAGGATAGTTATCCATCTCTTGTTCAACAGGCAACTTTGCTGTGTAAAGATGCCGTAAGTGTAGGCAAATTGATTACCGGGTTAATTCAATCTACGCAAAGGCGTAAAAATGGTTAACCCTATCTATTATCTCCAAACTTCTATCTCCTATATACTATGAATGACATCGTCATCAAAGTTGAAAACCTCGGTAAAAAATATATCATCGGCCACCAGGTAGAAAGGGGCGGCTATACGGCTCTGCGCGATGTGCTGATGCAGAATGCCCGAACCCTCTGGAATAAGACGAAAGATCTGGCAAGGGGGAAGCCCATCATACAGGGCGACACAATGGAAGAGGTGTGGGCGCTCAAGGATGTAAGTTTTGAGATCCACCGTGGCGAGGCTGTGGGCATCATCGGCCGCAACGGTGCCGGGAAAAGTACACTATTGAAGATTTTGAGCCGCATTACCGAGCCAACCACCGGGCGGGTGACCATCAAGGGCCGCGTAGCCAGCCTGCTGGAGGTGGGTACAGGCTTTCACCCGGAACTGTCCGGGCGGGAAAATATATACTTGAATGGCACCATTCTGGGGATGACCCGAGTGGAAATAAAACAAAAGTTTGACGAAATCGTAGCCTTTGCGGAAATCGAAAAGTTTCTCGATACCCCCGTAAAGCGTTATTCCAGCGGCATGTATATTCGGCTGGCGTTTGCCGTGGCGGCACATCTGGAGCCGGAAATATTGGTTGTAGACGAAGTCCTGGCAGTGGGAGATGCGCAGTTTCAGAAAAAGTGCTTGGGAAAGATGGGGGAAGTTGCAAAAGGTGGTCGAACGGTCCTTTTTGTCAGTCATAATATGGCTGCAATTTCTACATTATGCGAAAAAGCATTTTTGTTTACAAACGGATATTTAAACAAATCTGGCACCACTGCACAAGTCGTTAGTGTGTATCTCCAAGCCGGCTCTTTAAAAAACGGAGAAATAGTCTGGACTGGAGGAATTGGAGATGATTTTATACGTCTTTACTCAGTTAGAATACTTAATTGCTCAAATTCAGTGTCCACAAGTTTTTTCAGTCACGAGGAATTCTTTATTGAATTTGATCATGTCAGAGAAAAATCTTCAGATTCTATTCGAATGGGATTTCAATTACTTGCCTCGGATGGTGTTGTTGTGTTGACTTCAGAGGACGGAGACTGTGACGATTTAAAATATCGGAAGAGAGGGAGGTATCGGACAAGAGTCTCTATGCCGGCAAATTTCCTCAATAACGGTACATATTATTTAACAATTGGCGCACATATACCCATGCAGAGAATTATTTTCCTCGAAAAAGAGTGTTTAAGCTTTGTTGTAGAAAGGACTGGAGGGGTGGGTGGGCATGTGGACGATGGGAGGCGCGGCCTGATCAGACCTCTTCTTAAATGGTATGACGAGAGATGAATGCCATCCAAGCATTCGAGGATTGATGATGAGAAAATTATTTGGCCGGGTTAGACTTGCCTATCTCATTTTGGCATCAATTTTTTATCGTACCAAAGCGGGCTTGCGACTTGTCGGTACGGAGTTTGATATATTTGGACGTAAGCTTTCATTCCAATTTCTCTTAAAGAAGGACAAAAATAGATTCATAAACTATACCTCGCGTGATTATCAGAATTATCAGGCAATATCTCAACTGCCGGGTATTGGCGTTTGTGGCATGGCATTTATGAAGGAATAGGCGAATGATTTACAAAATTCCGCTTTATCAACCATCACTGACAGGCAACGAAAAAAAGTATGTAAATGAGTGCCTTGATTCCACCTGGATTTCCTCGAAGGGAAAATTTATTCCACTTTTTGAGCAGAAATTCGCCGAATACATAGGGGTCAGACATGCTGCTAGTGTATGCAACGGAACAGTGGCCCTTCATCTTGCGTTAATGGCCCTTGGCATGGGCCCAGGCGATGAAGTCATTGTTCCAACATTGACCTATGTCGCATCGGTTAATGCCATCGCCTACACAGGAGCAACACCTGTGTTTGTCGACTCCTTGCCGGACACATGGCAAATGGACCCTAATGACGTTGAGGTCAAGCTCTCAGAACGCACAAAAGCAATCATGGTTGTACCTATCTATGGGCATCCGTGTGACATGGATGCCATAATGGAAATAGCACGGATAAACAGTCTTTATGTAATTGAGGACTGCGCAGAGGCTATCGGTTCAAAATACAAGGGACAGCTTGTAGGAACCTTTGGTGATATAGGAACATTTAGTTTTTTTGGGAATAAAACCATCACCACTGGAGAAGGAGGCATGGTGGTGACGAATAATGAAGAACTTTATAACAAAGTCTTTCATCTGAAAGGTCAGGGGCTATCCGAGGGACGAGAGTATTGGCATGACATTATTGGCTATAATTACAGGATGACAAATATCTGTGCGGCCATCGGTCTCGCACAGATGGAACAGGTGCAAACTTTTTTGATGAAGAAACGGCAGATTGCCAATTGGTATGCTGAGGAATTAATAAATTGCCCGAAAATTGAATTCCATAGAGAGATTGGCGATTTGTATCACTCCTATTGGATGTGCTCGATATTGGTTGATGAGCTTCGGAAAAGGGACGTGTTGCGACGCAGACTTGCTGAAAAGGGTATTGAAACACGGCCCTTTTTTTGGCCTGTTAATCTTATGCCGATGTACTATAAGGAAAATATGCATTCCCCTGTGGCAGAAGATTTGGCGTCAAGGGGGGTTAACTTGCCGAGTTACCCCCTGTTGACGAAAGAGCAAGTGCATTTCGTATCGCATGAAATTATTAGAGTAATGGGTGAGGGGTGGTGAATGAGCCAATTTAAGTATTGCCATGAAAACGTGACAATTTTTGAACCGCTCGTTATTGTTGCACCGGAAATGATTGAAATAGCAGAGGGGGCAAGGTTAGATTCATTTATAAAATTGGAAGGAGGGCAGGGATTATCTGTCGGTAAATATGTTCATATTGCATCATTTTGTCATATCAACATCGGTGGAGGTAAGGTTATTTTAGGTGATTATTCCGCTTTCGCAAGTGGGGCAAAGATTTTAGCAGGATCAAACAAAATGGATGGAATCTCCATGTCTGCATCAGCTCCAAAAGAAATACAAGTTGTTGAAAAGTACACAACTGTCATTGGACCTTATGCCTTTGTAAGCACAAACGCTGTAATCATGTACGGAATAAATATTGGTGAAGGTGCAGTTATAGCAGCCGGTGCTGTTGTAACTAAAGATGTTCCACCGTATGAAGTATGGGCTGGTATCCCAGCTATAAAGATTAATAACCGCCGGAAGTTTTAGATAATTTTAAGGATGCTTAATGCTTGATATAAAAAAACGCCGAACATTTCACATTACTATTTTTACTGAAAATTTTAGCTGGGCTGGCGGCATGGAGTTTATCCGCATCCTCGTTAACGCTTTGGTTCAAAATGATCAGGAGTTTGAGTGTAAGGTGACGCTGGTTTTTCATGAAAGATATTTGTTTCATGGACTTAATGAGGTAATATGGACTACGCTCAGGGCGGCCAAAGACATCATCACGAAGCGTCACTTAGAACCCAAGAAGAGCCCCAATAGGCAGTTATTATTAGATTTCATGAAAAATATTGAAGGAGATTTTAGAGTTGAATCATACAACGGCCATAGTGGAAGTCTCTCTTCCTGTTTAAAACGGATTAACCCGGATGTATTATTTGCGCCACGGAACTTAGTAAATCAAAAATATTCCATACCTTGGATATCATATATTCCCGATTTTCAGCATAAATACTACCCACATTTTTTTAGTAGTGTGGAGTGCTTGAATCGTGATATTAATTTTGCAACCATCATAAGAGATGCCCCAGCTATAATAGTTAATTCTGATTCTGCTCGTCAGGATATATATAAATATTTTCCTTATGCGCGCTCCCGAATTTTTACACTGCCGTTTGCGGCAGCACCTGTTGCAAGTTGGTTTACGCCGTCACGAGAAGATATGTCTCTTAAGTATGGATTACCGAGGAAGTATTTTCTCATTTGCAATCAGTTCTGGATTCACAAATCTCACATCACGGCTTTCGAAGCCCTGCATGATCTTTTAATTAGAAAGGGCAATAAGGAGTATTGCAATATTGTTTGTACGGGAAAGCCGGATGATTACCGCTGTCCAGAATATTATGAGGAACTAAAACAAAAAATCCGATCACTTGGCATGAAGGATAGAATTTTTCTTCTTGGGTTCGTTCCCAAGGCCGACCAGATCCAGATTATGAAAGAATCAATTGCGGTTATACAGCCAACCCTTTTTGAGGGCGGCCCCGGTGGTGGTTCGGTATATGATGCAATAGCCTTGGGCGTTCCGGCGATAATCTCAGACATTCCGGTAAATAGAGAGATACATGCCGAGGGGGTAAGGTTTTTTCCTGTAGGCTCTTTTGAGGCTCTTAGCGGAATAATGGAAGCTTTCGCGGAAAATCCGCCACGACGCAGAGAAAAAGAAGATCTTATTAAAGAGGGCCGAATGAGAACAACCCACCTGCGTCAAACCCTCTTGGAGGCTATCCACTTTGTTGCAGATGGTAACACGGCTGGTGGAAAATGAAAGCAAAGGCCCATATCTGGACCATCCAGCAAGAGGAAGGGCAATTAATGGCAATAAGCCCACTTTAAATGAACTATCCATTCCCTCAATGGATAAAAAGGGGTGGCTTAGGGACTGAGGAATCAATCCGAGAGAACTTTGAAAAACTTAACAGGTTCCAGATAATGATATTTTTATAATTTTTTAAAAAATATCATTAAGGAAAACGCGGTAAATTTATTAAATATCTCAACCCGAAACCATGAATCAGGAACCTAATCATAAATCAAAACTTAAAACGCAACGTTCAAAACAGTTTTTTCTTTTCTGTAAATAGATACCATATCAAGTAAAATAAGGATGTTAAATCAAAATAAATGCTTTTTTTATGAGTTTTGGAAATAAAAGAGAAGCTACTGATAAACAATATTCCGGGAGTTGTGCAAAGGTCTCCCTGCACTTGGCGCCTAACGCGAGGTCGGCTCTTGAATTAAACCTGAAGCAGCCAGCAGCTCTGCTTAAATGCGATTTACCGCTTTGCGGAGGAGCATCTTAGGTTACTACTACTGGAGATATTTATAGATGTGTTGCCCTAAAATTGATGAGTTACCATCTCCGCCAACGGGCAAGATCGGTTGGCCATGGTCAGAAGATTCACCGCAACTGCAGGACAGGATGCCCGATGATTCTCCGTGGCCCTTCATCAGCATTGTCACGCCGAGTTTTAACCAAGGAAAATTTCTTGAGAGGGCTATTAGATCGGTTCTTCTGCAAGGATATCAGAATTTGGAGTATATAGTGATAGACGCGGGCTCCACTGATAATACGCTTGAAATAATAAATAAATACGAGAAGTGGATAACCTATTGGGTATCAGAACCAGATCAAGTCTTCTCTTGTTTTAGAATTGAGATGTATTTCAGTTAAATTGTCAAATAACAAGGTGGGTTATCAAACAGAGTCAAATTTTCCTTGTTTATACTATAATATGAGATTAATTATGTGGGAGTAATTTGATTCTTATTGCCAATAAAAAGTCATTATTATGCGTTGTCCAACTTTAAAAGATCTGCCTCCTCCTCCATCCGGTAAGACCGGCTGGCCGTGGACTGAAGAATCGCCTCAGTTACCGAACACCACGCCTGGTGGTGATCCGTGGCCTAAGATAAGTATCGTAACGCCCAGTTTTAACCAAAGCGCTTACTTGGAAGCAACCATTCGCTCAGTGCTATTGCAAGGCTATCCAAATCTTGAGTACATTATTATGGATGCGGGGAGCAGCGACAACTCATTAAGTATTATTAAAAAATACGAGCCTTGGTTGACATTTTGGACAAGCAAAAAAGATAAAGGCCAAAGTGATGGAATTAATAACGGCTTTAAACAAGCGACCGGTGTATTAGTGAACTGGTTGAACTCTGATGACCAATACCTCCCAGGAGCACTTTTCAAGGTTGCAATTGCTTATCTGAATTCCGGACACACTGATTGCGCGGTTGTAGGAAAATGCCACTGGGTCAATACTAAAGGACGGGTTCTGTACGAACAGCTTCCAAATAAGCTTGACCAGTTAGCTGTTGCCGCCTGTGGCGAGAACTGGATCCCGCAGCCTTCCGGCTTTTTCACACGTGAAGCCTTTTGGAAAGCAGGAGGTTTGCAACTTGATTTGCACCATGCAATGGATTTCGATCTATATGTAAAGCTTGCTAAAGAAGTTCCTTTTGTTCGGATAGATGACTGCCTTGCACTGGCACTCGCCCACCCTGATGCCAAGACTAAAGCACAACGGGAAAAAATGTTTGCTGAAGTAAGAATTATTCAATTTCGAAATGGTTATGAGTCTCTTGCAAGGGCCGGACTTGAGTCAGACTATTCTCGACTAATTCGGTATCAGAAAGCGACTAAGCTGTTAAGAAATAACTTTATCACAAAAGCAATTAGAAATGTGGTGAACAGTAAGTGTTGGCCACAGAAAGGACGACAGAACTAATGAAAAAAGTAATTGTTACAACAACGATCAATCCCGTAACTGAAGCAATAGAAAAATTTGAATCGCTTCCTGATTGGGAACTCATTGTTATCGGTGATAAAAAGACTCCAAAAGATTACTATCTCAAGAAAGGATTTTATATCGCCCCTGATGAACAGGAAAAATATGATAAAGAATTGTCAGATGCAATTGGATGGAATTGTATCCAGCGCAGAAGTTTCGGCCTATTGTGGGCCCATAATATGGGGGCTGATATCGTCGCAGTTATTGATGACGATAATATTCCCTATGATGATTGGGGACAGGATTTAATGGTAGGGAAAGATGTTGAAACCAACTATATTAATACTGATTTACCTGCTTTTGATCCTATCGGTGCTACAAACGAATCTAAACTATGGCATCGTGGTTATCCTCTTCAATTAATTTCCAAAAGAAATTATTCGAAAAGTGAAAGAAAAATTGTACATGTGGATGTTCAGGCAGATTTTTGGAATGGTGATCCTGATATTGATGCTATATGTCGTATGGAACATGCTCCTGAATGTGATTTTAATCCTGTGCATTTCCCAATTGCCAGTAACAAAATGTCACCCTTTAACTCTCAGAATACATTTTTAAATTGCAATGTTCTTAAAGATTATTTTTTGTTTCCACATATTGGGCGTATGGACGATATTTGGGCAAGTTATTATGTGCAAGCAAAAGGGTTTAATGTTGTTTATGGAAAGGCATCTGTTTATCAAGAACGTAATATTCATGACCTGGTAAAGGATATGAAGCAGGAATATCTTGGTTATGAAAACAATCTAAATCTGGTAAAGGATCTCGTGGTCAATCCCGAAAGGATAATTAGTTACCTTCCAGGACGATCTGTGCGAGCCTTTGAACTATATAAGAGGCATTTCAAAGATGCGTAAGATACTGATTACCGGAGCTGCTGGATTTGTAGGCCGCCATATTACGAGGCGATTCCTTGATTTCAGTGACGAGGTTCATGCTGTTGACAGTGTAGTTCCCTATACTGGCGGAATCGATCCGCATGATGGGTGGCCTTTGTTCGATCCGCGTGAATATTCAAATTTCAATTTCTATAAGGAAGATTGTCGCGGCTACTTCAAACGCGTGAATGATGATGATTTTGACTACTGTTTTCATTTAGCGGCCATGGTTGGTGGTCGGCTTATGATAGAAAACAATCCCCTTGCCGTTGCAGAAGACCTGGCCATAGATTCAGGATATTGGCAGTGGGCAGCGAAGACTAGACCGATTAAGTCAGTCTGTTTCAGTTCAAGTGCAGCATACCCTATAAAATTTCAGCGTAAGAAAGATTACTGTTTGCTCAGTGAGGAAATGATCGAAATCGGTGGGGATATCGGCATGCCTGATATGTCTTACGGATGGGCTAAACTTACTCATGAGTATCTTGCCAGTCTTGCATATGAAAAACACGGCATCAAATCCGTAACTTACCGACCTTTCTCCGGATATGGAGAGGATCAGGATGATGCTTACCCATTTCCCAGTATTTGTAAAAGAGCGATGAAAAATTATGGTAAACCAATCTTGAACGTATGGGGAACAGGCGACCAGATGCGGGATTTTATCCATATTGAAGATTGTGTAGATGGGATACTGAAAACAGTAGACAAAATTGATGATGGGAGCGCAATAAATTTATCAACCGGGATATATACGAGCTTTAAAGAATTTGCAAAGATTGCTGCTGAAGTGTGCGGTTATAGTCCTGAAGTAATCGGGCTTTCAAGTAAACCAGCTGGCGTTTTTGCCAGAGCAGGAGACACTGAAAAACAAAGAAAACTTGGATTTGCTCATCAAATCGAATTTCAAACAGGGATCGAACGTGCCATAGAATACTATGCTAAATAATTAACTATAATAGGTAAATAATATGAAATTCTCGCTTGTAGTAACATGCTATAATGAAATGAAGTCGTTGCCCCAATGGTATAATAATATTGAACAACAAACAAGGCAACCTGATGAGATTGTTATCGTGGATGGTGAGTCCAACGATGGGACGACCGAATACTTGCTAAACTGGGCTAAAGAAGATACAAAAGTCAGGGTTATCGTTCAAAAATGCAAACCTGCCCGGGGGCATAATATCGGAAATGAAGCAGCGACATTTGAGCATATTTTATCGACGGATATGGGTGTCCGCCTGTCCGAAAACTGGTGCGAGGAATTAATCAAACCTTTTGAACAGGATCCGCGTGTGGAGGTTGTTGCCGGCAATACTTGCATTGATAAGGAAACAGTTAAGAGCGCGGCGGCAAGGGCTGAATATTATATCGATAACGGCGGTTTTTCGAAACACGGTCCAGGATTCGTGCCAGGAAACCGCTCTGTGGCTTATACCAAAAAGGTGTGGCGAGAATTGGGTGGGTTGCCCGAAGACCTCACGTTCTATGCGGATGACTCAGTGTTCGGCCGACAAATGCTCCAAGCTGGTTATAAGATGGCCTACGCTTCGAAGGCCATGACCTTTTGGGGGAGGCCACAAAAGTTGAAACAATTCTGGAAAGAACACTTCAACTACGGCAAGGGGGACGGCGAGGCGGACATCAAAAAACCATTTGTTGTCAAACTTTGGGAAAAAGGGCTGCTGCCGGCTTTTATGGTTCCGTTTTTAAATGGATGCCGAACCATGCAGAAACAAAAATGGCTTGGTGCTATTGCAAGGACAATTGGATCAGCCGACATGGTAGCCTTGGCGGTTATGCCGATTTTGTACTTTGGAAGAGGATACTGGTTTGCCAAAGGTTTTTTGGAAGGAAGTAAAAGTGCGGTCAATTGCATGGAATGTAGAAAAAGGCTTCGCCCGGAATATCGTAAATGACACCACGTGCGACGAAAAAACAAGTCAACAAACCAAGCGGGGTATCGGTCATCATCCCCGCGTATAATGTCGAGTCGTGCCTGTCGCGGGCTGTCTTGAGCGCCTTGGAGCAGGTGCCGCCGCCGCTTGAGGTAATTGTGATCAACGACGGTTCGACGGATAGAACGGCTGAAGTAGCCCGTGGTTTTGGTGAACGTATCCGGTATTTGGAACAACCAAACCAAGGCCAGGGGGCGGCCCGCAATGCAGGCTTGGCTGTCGCCGCCGGTGAATATGTGGCTTTTTTGGATGCCGATGATTGCTGGCTGCCTGGTTTTTTTAACGCCACCTCCGATTTTTTCCGTTCACATCCGGAAGCTGTAGCGGTAAGCACGGGGTGGAAAATCTACCAGCATGATGATCAGGTGATTACTTTCCCTTCACCTGAATCTCCTAAAAATATTCCAGACAAAGCTTTGATATTGGATGATTTTTTCAGTTTCTGGGGGAAGTTTGACCACATAAGAACTGGAACCATTCTCATCCGGCACTCCATAATAAAAAAGGCAGGGTACCAGCAACCCCATCTCCGGATCAGCCAAGATTTGGAATACTGGGGGTATATAGCAACAAATGGTCCTTGGGGATTTATTCCAGAGATCTATTGGTTCGGCGATTCAGCCAGGATTGCCGCGCAGGACGGATGGCTTTCAAAATACCGGCTGCGCCGCAATCTCTGCCCCACCGTGGAAGCGTGGCAGCAAAGAATCCTCCCCAATCTGAAAGATGTGGACTGGCCGGGGTTCAGGATGGTTCGTGGGCGGGTAGCATCCAACTATGCACACAGCATGATACTGGCCGGACGGTTTCGTGGGGCCAGAAAAATAATTAAAGATTATGGCGTAGAGTTGCCAAAGAATCGGATTACCCAGTTAATGAAGCTTGGCCACCGGAGTGGATATGTCGGTTGGTGGATAGTCTGCTGCCTGTTTATCTTGCGTGAATATCAGAAAGCATTTTTTCATGTTTTATCAAAAAAATCAAACAGATATAACAAAACATTGTTTTTTATTGAGGGATTCTAATGCCAAAACCAAAGTCGGTAAGCGATCATTATTTATCTGAGTCCGGCAGGAAGTATTATAGCCGCTATACGTCCGGATATGGGTTGGGCCGAATGGTTCAAACCGAATACTTTCTGCCATATACGGATAAGGACAAGGTGGTTTTGGATTTTGGATGCTCCGACGGACTGTTCCTTCGCCACTTGCCCGCAAAGCTACGAATCGGGGTAGAGGTAAACCCCACGGCAAGGGAGAAGTGCAAAATGCTGTCGGAAAAAGAGAACATTCCTATTGAACTTCACGAGACCCTCCAAACAATACAGGGGAACCAGGCAGATGTGGTAATTTCCAATCACGCTTTAGAGCATGTTTTAAGCCCCTATGAGACGCTGCTTGAAATACACAGAGTTCTAAAGCCAAAAGGGCATTGTGTTATAGTAGTGCCTTTTGACGATTGGCGTTCAAAAGGGCACTGCAAATGGGGAAAAGACGATCACGACAACTATTTGTACACATGGTCTCCTTTGAACCTGGGCAATCTTGTTTCAGAAGCAGGCTTTACAGTTTTGAAAACGAAATTAAATACAAAGGCCTGGAGCCCCAGAATTTTCTGGGTTTATCGCCTCTTTGGGAAAAAGCCGTTTGATATGGCATGCTACTTTCTTTCGTCTGTAAAAAACAGGCGTGAAATTCTATGTGTTGCAGTGAAGCCATAAACGGGTTTTTAAAGGGGTGTGCTGATGCGCATAACTTATGTCGCTAGATCTTTTCTTGATTACCGCGTGCCGGTTCTAGAGCATCTCAATGAATTATGCGGCAACCAGTTGCGGTTTATCAGTTCCACAAAGTGGACGCCGCAACGGGCGCTGGACCGATTGCGAACAGCCATTGGCGAAAATGCCATTTATCTTTCGGGGGAAAAAAGCATCGGTGTGGATTCGCCTATAGAGGCAAACGTGGATATTTGTATCCCTTACCAGCCGAGTCTTTTGAGATCAATCCTTAAAACAAGACCAGACGTGCTGGTTGGGGATGGTTTTTTCCAATGGACCTATGCAGCGCTATTGTTGCGCATGATGAAGGGCATTCCGATGGTGGTTTGTTATGAACGATGGGCGCATACGGAACGCAGCGCTCAATGGTACCGGAGACTCTACCGAAAAATGGCCCTGAGATTCACCGATGCCGTATGCTGTAGCGGCAGCCTGTCCAGGAAATACACGATATCATTAGGCATGCCTTCCGCGGGGATTACCACCGGGCATATGACTGCGGATACGGAAGCGCTTGCGGCTTATTCATCAAACGTCACCAATGCTGAAAAAAACATGCTGCGCAGCGAATACCGATGGGCAGGAACCGTATTTTTGTGCGTTGGGCAACTAATCGCAAGAAAAGGGATTACTCAGATGCTCGATACCTGGGCCAAATTCGAAACCACCGCCGCCGATGCCACATTGCTTATCGTGGGCGGTGGCCCCGAGGAGCAATCGCTCAAGGAACAACAGGCGCGCCTTGGATTGAAGCGCGTGCATTTTGCCGGACCGGTGGACTACAGCCGGATAGCGCTTTTTTACGCGGCCTCGGATGTATTTGTGATTCCTACCCTGGAGGACAACTGGAGCTTGGTGGTTCCCGAGGCAATGGCCTGTGGTCTGCCGATCCTTTGTTCCAAATATAACGGCTGCTGGCCGGAACTGGTTCAGGAAGGGCTGAACGGCTGGGTTTTTGACCCCCTCAATCCGGCGGATTTTTTGAAATGTCTTAAAGAAGCTGTTAAGGCCCGGGGGAATCTGAAAAAAATGGGCGGCGAATCGAAAAGGATTGTCGGAAACCACAGCCAGCAAAAAGCAGCCGAGGCCATATATTCCTGCTGTGAAATAGCTCTAAAAAATCGATAAATGGATATTTTAAACCAGAATCAAGTTTCCGCGGTAAAAGCATTCGAAGCAGTTTACCCCGGTCAGCCGCCCTATCACCCCTCGCAGGCTTACCCCGAGTTCCCATTGCATCCACGCTCAAACGACCCCAATCATGTGTTTGATGCAATACGAAATTCTCTTCGTTTGCTGGGCCTTGATTCCCGCACTTATGGCATGCCCTTGTGGAATCCTCTGGGCACCTTCATCCAGCCAGGGCAAACAGTAGTGGTTAAACCCAACCTGGTTTCGCATTTTAACTGGGGATATAAAAAGGGTTTAACGGACACAGATTCACTTATTACGCACGGGTCTGTTATCCGATGTATGATCGATTACGTAGCATTGGCCTTAAAGAATAATGGCAGGATCATTATTGGCGATAGTCCGGTTCAGCTCAGTTCCTGGGAACAATTGCTACGGTTAATTCATTTTGATGAACTGGCTGATTATTGTAAAGCTTATTATCCAGGTATTTCGCTTTCTTCTTGTGATTACAGATTAGAGCGCGCAGTTCGCAATAGATACGGCGTAATTATGCAAACCGGTGCTGCACCAAGCTCGAAAGACTATCTTGAAATTGATTTAGGCGCCGAAAGTCTATTATCCGATCTTCAAAGGCAGGAAAATCCGGTTTCGTTTGGCGTAGCGGATTACCCGTCCTGGCGAATGAAAGACGCACATAATGCATCACATAACAAATATTTATTTCCCAAGCAGGTGCTCGAAGCCGATGCAGTGATAAATCTGCCCAAACTCAAGACGCATTCAAAAGCGGGGTTCACATGTGCATTAAAAAATTTGGTGGGCATAAACGGGCATAAAGACTATCTGCCCCATTTCAGATATGGCCCTCCAAAAAGCAATGGGGACGAGTACCCCGACGGAGGATTGTTGTTCGACATCATTAACCGCATTAGCCATCAAGTCTGGGATTGTAAAAACGGCTGGCAGAAAATCATCTATTCAGTAACGATAAAAATGTTGAAAGGGATTTATATCCTGCTGAATCGCAATGGAAGGGCCGCACTCACGACCATGGGCGGGGGTTGGCATGGAAACGATACATTATGGCGAACAATTCTGGACATAAACCGTTCCTTTTTTTATGCCGATGCCGGCGGCATGCTGTCCCAAGATCATATCACTCAAAAAAATTGTTTTACCCTGGTTGATGGAATTGTAGGAGGAGAAAAATTGTCGCCTCTGCTTCCCTCTCCTAAAAAAACAGGCTTTATCTTAGCTGGCTTTAATCCCGTCGCCGTTGACGCGGTCGCCGCAACTTTAATGGGGCTTGATTTTAAAAAGATAAAACAAATCAACAATGCCTTTGCCATTGCCCGATTTCCATTAGCTGCGTTCCATCCGGATGCCGTCGAATTGAAATCGAATTTTAACTGCAGTTCAATAAACGATATTATCAAAAACAAGGTATCTGTCGCATTCGAACCATCGCCTGGTTATAAGGGGCATATTGAACTGTCGGAGGTGCAATGTCAAAAAATCTTATAATACTAACAGATTACCGCGGTCAATTCTGGCTAAAAAGCAATTACAAAGAAGAAAGTGTTGATCTGCCACTTCTCGAAAAGGAATTTTCAAGTCTTGGCTATGATGTTTTTTTGAAAAACTATGCTGATATTGATTTTAAAAATGATAACTATAAAGAGTATTATGTTTTTTATCAATCCTCAGAAGATCCTGACTTGTTTTATAAATCCTATCTTGAGGATATTTTGCTCGGTTTGAGGCAACAAGGAGCGATTCTCATTCCGGATTTTGAATACTTCAGGGCTCACCACAACAAAGTGTTTATGGAAATTTTGCGTGAATTGTATGGGACTGATCAAATGAAAGCCCTCCGGTCATGGTATTTTGGCACGTATGAGGATTATCGTAAAGACAACCGTATAGATTTTGATAAAACGCATGTATTCAAATTGGCATCAGGTGCTCAAAGCAAAAATGTCAGATTAATTGAGTCCCGAAAAGCTCATGCTTTAATACCAAGGACTGAAAGCAGCACCTTCAATTGGTATTATTGGTTTGTAGACAAGGTTAAACCATTCTGGGGAAAAAGGTACCCAAATTATAAGCGAAAATCGCATCACCGTAGAAAATTTATAATTCAGGAATTTGTACCAGATCTTGATGGTGATTATAAAGTGTTGGTATTTCATGAAAAAGTATTTGTTTTGACTCGCAAAACAAGGCCAGATGACTTCAGGGCAAGTGGAAGCGGAAGGTTTTCTTATTCTAAAAATGTGCCTCACCAGGTTCTTGATTTTTCAATCGAGGTGTTTCAATGTTTCAATGCCCCTTTTATTAGTCTTGACGTTGCACTTAAAGACGATACACCCTTTCTCCTCGAATTTCAGTTTGTCAATTTTGGCACCTATACTGCTGAAAAATCGCCTCATCATTATAAAAAAGTGGATGGAGAATGGAAACTCATTGAAAATAAAATTATTATTGAGCGTGAGTACGCAAGTGCCATAGATGAGTTCATAAATTACGACATACGGCATCAATGACTAACTTCTTTTCAAAACAGTTTGAAATGACAATATTGGCAAACAGGGATTCATAAAAAGCTAGTTGAGATAGGCAAATCATGCAATTTGAACAGACCGTCACGATTAAAGGCACACCACTTAAGCACAACCAGGCATGCGATACTGCCGCACCGGCAAAGGCATTCAAAACCCGTATTTGGCTGATTTACATCCTTATCATGCTCTGGATGGGACGAAACGCAATTTTTATCCGACAGCGCAGCGGCGGGGACTATGCCGCCGTGGATATGCTGGCGATGATTCAGATCGGTGTCGTTATGATGATCCTTGTCTTGCTTTTCTTTTCTCCCATGGCTGATTTCCTGCGGCAGATCAAAAATTCATCGCTCAAATTCTATTTTATCTATCTCGTGCTTGGTGCGGCATCCGCACTATGGTCGATTAACCCCATTTATTCCCTGTATCGCGCCGTGGAGGCGTTTGCCCTGTCGGCTGCGATCCTTTATTTTTGCGCTTCCGCAGCAACGCCGGAAGAAGGCGTTCGTCGCATTCAACTCATCATGTGGCCGACCCTTTTAGCCAACTGGGTTGGTCTGATTCTGCTGATAGGTTTCAGCCTGCAGCTGAGGCTTAACGGGTTTGGAGCAATTGCCACACTGACCGCCTGTTTCTTTGCGGCCTGGATTCTTGTCGGCAAGGGAAAAAACAACGGTAAAGAGCTTCTCCAGGCGGGGCTGGGACTTTTCTTTGTCCTCATATCCATGAGCCTGGCAAGCTGGTGGTCGTTCTGGTTCGGTGTCTGTTATTGCGCCGTTTTCACCAGACGGAAGGTGTTACTGGTGGTCCTTGTGTTGATCGGTGCGACCCTCTTCTTTGCAGTGGCTCAGGATACACGCAAAACGCTTTTGGTTCGTGACAAGGAATATGAAAACCTTGGGAACATGACCGGGAGAAAAATCCTCTGGACGGATTATATGGCAGCTTCCAGTGAACGGCCGCTGCTGGGGTTCGGATTCGCCATGGGGGCCCGCGAGGTGGGCGGCAGATACACCACCAACACCCACAATGTTTTTTTTGCCGCGCTGGTTGGCGTAGGTTGGGTGGGGGTGGCTGTTCTGGGGATGTTTTTTATTTCACTGGCCCTGGAACTGCTGCGATACCGGCACTTTCGGCACCCGGCCTGGCTGGCCTGCGCCTCGGCCTTGGCGGCCGGATGCCTGAACACCATGTCGGTTTCGATTTTAGGCGAGCAGTTCACTCTTGCGGCAATGGTTTTTGTGGCCCTGTTGGGGCTACATCTGGTTTTTTTGGAACAGGAAAAACAAAAGCTTTTGGAAAAACGGCTGTAGCATCAATCCCGGGTTCGACCGAAAACAGTGTCCCACCGAGGCTGAAAACTCATGCGCATACTGATTGTTCATAATGAATACAGCGCTCCCAGCGGAGAAGAACACGCGCTGCGGGCCATTGCCGGCCTGCTGGAGGAAAACGGCCACCAGGTGAGCTGGTTTCTGCGGTCTTCGGCTGATATTAAGGGCACAAAAGCAAAATCCCTGGCTTTTTTTTCAGGCATCCACAGCCCCGGGGCTGTAAAAGCGCTGCGCCGGTTCTTGCAGGAACATGCCGTGGATGTAGCCTTGGTGCAAAACCTTTATCCCCTGCTATCCCCCTCCATTCTTCCGGTATTTCGTCAGGCCGACATTCCCGTTGTCATGCGGTGCCCCAACTATCGGCTGTTTTGCCCCATCGGCCTTCACCTGTATCGCGGCAAGATTTGCGAACGGTGCCTGAATGGGCGGGAATACTGGTGCTTGCTCCGAAATTGCGAAAACAACTTGTCAAAAAGCGCAGGATACGCCCTGCGCAATGCCACGGCGCGCATTTCGCGCCGAATTGTAGATAATGTGGGGATTTTTGTGGTGCTGTCTGAATTTCAGCGGCAGCGGTTTATCGCCGGGGGGATTTTGCCGGAACGGCTGGCGGTGGTTCCCAATGTGGCGCCCTCTGCAACAAATGGCCGATCCGACGATTTGGGAAGCATGGTCTCTTTTGTAGGACGCGTCAGCCCGGAAAAAGGCATTGCCGATTTTCTGGATACCGCGGCCCGGTTGCCCAACATTCCCTTTGCGGTGGCCGGCGGCTATGAGCAGATGCCGGGACTGGCCCAAAAATCGTCGGCCAATGTGCGGTGGATGGGTTTTTTAACAGGAAAAGACCTGGAAGCGTTTTATCGGGAATCCCGCTTGTTGGTATTTCCCGGCCGCTGTTTTGAGGGGTTTCCCAATGTTATTACCGGTGCAATGGCTTTGGGTAAACCTATCATTGCCTCGCGTCTGGGTGGTGTTTCCGAAATTGTGGAGCACGAGAAAACCGGCCTGCTGTTTGAACCGGGCAATATTTCAGATCTGACCGCGTCTATTAAACGGCTGTACACTGACCCGGTCCTGTGTGCCAGACTGGGCCAAGCGGGTAGAAAAAAGGCCGAAACCGACTACAGCAGAAACGCGGTGTACGAAAGATGGCGAGAAGTTCTGGGACGTGCTTTGGACGCCAAGCCTCTATGATCGGGATTTTCCAGGGACTTGCAATGGGAACAACAACATTTATTTTTTTGATTACAATAAAGACTACCAGCACCGACGTGAATTGTTCTATGATCTTCGTCATCTGAACAAGGAAGGGAATGAGATTACAACCGGACGCCTGATAGAAGATTTGTGTGTTGCCATGCGAGGCGTAACCAATGATAAGCTTGTTAGATGATTCCATCTTGCCTCCATCACCAGTTAAGGGAAAATTCAAGGGTCTCGATAATGTTAAGAACAGGGCGTGTAGTCGGTCTACCGGTTACGGTTGATTCCACTGAAAATATAGCAGAAAAGATTGTACGAGAAGCTAATATGGGCCGTGGTGGTTATGTTTGTGTTGCCAATGTGCATATGGTGACAACTGCTACGCGTGATGAAAGGCTTCACCAGATCATGGAGGAAGCAGATATTGTGACAGCGGACGGTCTGCCTTTAGTTTGGGTGCTAAGGCAAAAAGGTTACAGATTTGCCGAGCGAGTAACCGGAACCGATCTTACATTAGAGCTTTGCCGAATAGCCGAAAAAGATAATATGTCAGTTTATTTTTACGGTGGCAGTGTTGAAACAATCGAAAAGTTAAAAACATATATTAGTCAAAGATTTCCTTCTTTAAATTCATTTTTTGAATCACCGCCTATTCTTTCTCAAAACCCGAAAGTAGATATGGAAGTGGTATCTCGTATAAAAGAATCAGGGGCAAGAATAGTATTTGTTGGTTTGGGATGTCCCAAGCAAGAGTACTGGATGGCTGCTTATAAACCCTATCTCTCTTCTGTTTCGATAGGTGTTGGTGCTGTCTTTGATTTCCTGTCTGGAACATGTCAGCGTGCGCCCGTGTGGATGCAAAGGCTTGGGCTTGAGTGGTTCCATCGGCTTGCCACACAGCCGGGCAGAACCTGGAAGCGATATGCAATTACGAATCCAGTTTTTGTGTGGCTTGTTTTAAAAGAGTGGCTTAAGCTGTGAAGCTGATAGAGCAAAACAAAAAAACCTCATATAGAATATTATTATGTTGAGAGAACAGGCAAAATTTATCACTCAGGCCCATAAGGTTTTGGACATCTGCCTGACGATGTCGGCCTTTATCGCGGCCAAATTTCATGAAAATCGCACCCCTTGTGAGTCAGCTAAGAGCCAAGAGCAGAGAGCAAGCTCCTCACCTCTCACCACTAAGCTGGAAGCTTATCCACACCGGACAGCACTACGATTTGTTGCAGGAACCCGGGCTGATGTGGAAACGCTATGCGGCGACGAATCCGGTGTTAGTCCGGATGGTGATTAAGGAGTATTTTAAGAAGAAAATGACGGGTTCTGATCATCATGCTGCGTGAACGAAGCAAGCTCATAACCAATCTGCACCGTTTACTGGATATCAGCCTGACGGTCGCCGCATTTGTATCGGCCTATTTCATCAAGCGCCACCTGCTGCCAATATCGCTGCGCGGCTTGACGACGGAGCCCGATTATTATGAAGTACTTTTCTTGATTATCATGGTCTGGTATCTATGTTTTGCCTATTTCAAGCTTTACGAATCGTATCGTAAACAATCTCTTCCACGGATACTGCTGCAGGTGATCAAGGCCGTCAGTACAGGAATGGTATTTCTGTTCCTGGGTCTGTACGTATTGAAGATCTTCGATGTCAGCCAGCTGCTCCTTTTCATCTTCCTGCTCCTTGATCTCGGGCTATTGCTTGCCATGAAGAGCACGATCTATCTCGTCCTGAAGAAGTACCGCAGCCAGGGGGTCAACTTTCGGAACATGCTCATCATCGGGAGCCGGGAGAGGGCAAAAGAACTGATTCGCAATGTTCAGAGCCGGGAGCATTCCGGATATCGCGTGATCGGCTGTCTCGAGATATCTGATTCAGATGTGGGCAGGCATGTGGAGGGTGGCGTCAATATAA
>Ga0180009_10002618_pt1 | contig 21082 bp, 20 predicted proteins | sample OS_PC_MetaG_FD_123537 | JGI IMG/M metagenome (GOLD analysis project Ga0180009, IMG submission 123537) | Groundwater microbial communities from the Aspo Hard Rock Laboratory (HRL) deep subsurface site, Sweden - OS_PC_MetaG | ecosystem: Environmental > Aquatic > Deep subsurface > Groundwater...
AAAAGTGGAATCCATAAACATCCAGTATCCAGAAACCAGTATCAAGGATCAGCCAATGACAGCAAGGTCTTTCGTCGAGACAACATCGATTTAGTGTTACATCTAATGCAACTATAGAGTTAAGTCAAATGGCACTAACAGTTTAATGGAAAAGAAATAGGAGATGAATTCAATACAACAGTACAGTTGTAGGGTGCAAGAGAAAGTTTTCTGGATTAATGCATTTTTAGTGTTGCTGTTAATGCTTCTAATTGGTTGCACTCTTATCCTTTCATGCGTACCCCCTGTAAGCAAAGATGCCCTTGTTCATCACTTGGCTGTCCCCAAACTATATCTCAAGCATGGGGGTATTTATGAAATCCCGTCCATGGAATTCTCTTATTACCCCATGAACTTAGATCTTTTGTATATGATCCCACTCTATTTTAAAAATGACATCGCACCAAAGTATATTCACTTCGGTTTTGCCATGTTAACATCTTGGCTTATTTTTATTTATCTTCGTAGGAGAATTAATACCGTCTATGGATTACTAGGCGTAATCTTCTTCATCAGTATTCCCATTATCATAAAACTTTCCATAACCGTTTACGTTGATCTTGGGGTCATTTTTTTTTCCACCGCATCTCTCCTCTTGATCTTGAAGTGGATCGAAAGTGGTTTTAGAGTTAGATTTCTGATCCTTTCAGGGGTTTTATGTGGTCTTGCATTGGGCACAAAATATAACGGCTTGGTCATATTTTTCTTGTTGACTCTCTTTGTGCCTTTTCTCTATTCAAGATACACACAACGTGAAAAGCCTGGTTTTATTAGACCAATGGGATACGGAATGCTTTTTCTCGTTATCGTTCTTTTCGTGTTTTCACCATGGATGATAAGGAACTACCATTGGAAAAAAAACCCAATCTATCCTCTTTATAATAGTTGGTTCAACCCCCCTAAGGCTACATCGGGGAAGGTTGTTTCCGGAGATGCCGCGAAAAATCCTAACCGTGGCTTTTTTACTTTTAGAAGCATGGTTTATCATGAGACATGGTGGCAAATTGCTCTTTTACCGGTACGAGTTTTTTTTCAGGGTAAGGATGGGGATCCCCAGTATTTTGATGGAAAGCTTAATCCTTTTCTTCTTTTGCTACCGATTTTTGCCTTTTACCGAATGAGAGAGGATCCTTATAATGTAGGTAAAGAAAAGAAGGTAATACTCGCTTTTGCCATTCTGTTTTTTGGATTTGCCTTTTTCAGCATCGTGATGAGGATACGTTATATCTCACCGATTATTCCTCCGTTGGTTATTTTATCTGTTTTTGGTGTGAAAAATATGATTGGAATCGTCGATAGGTTCGGCAAAAAAAATACTCGGCAGGCAGGATTAGCTGTTGTTTGCATGATCCTAACTTTTTTCTTCGCCCTTAATGTAGACTATATAATAGATCAATTTAGGTATGTGGCTCCTTTTACCTATATTAAAGGCACCATGAGTCGAGATGAATACATAGAAAGATATAGACCTGAATACCCTGCCATGAGATATATCAACAAGAATCTACCATCCGATGCTTTAATTTTGTTTATTTTTTTAGGGAAAAGAGGTTACTACTGTGACAGGAGATATATGCTGGGTGAAGGCCAATTAGTCCACATAATTCGAAAATCAAATCATTCGCAAGAGATCTTGCTCGGTCTCAAGAACTTGGGGATTACACATCTGCTCATCAATAACTCTTTTTTCGATAGATGGGTGAAAGACAATTTTGAACAAAAAAAGAGAGAATTGTTAAAAGAATTCTTTAACAGACACGTTAAAGTCCTATTCCTTAAATCAGGTTATGGCCTAGGCCGTTTAGAATATCTTTCATCTTAGTTGTGGTCATAAAAAACATATCATGAATATAAAAATTCATTTCATTATATGATGACAGTCACTACAGGAGGCGTTAAATACAATCTTAACCTATTGGAGAAGCATTTACATCTTCTTCTTAGGATAATAGCTTATAGTTCAGCTGTATATTTTTTCTCATTTATCACCGCAGATACTGATTTATGGGGTCATATCAAATTTGGGATGGATACTTGGGCACAGAAGGCCTTACATCGCTTTGATATATATTCCTATACTGCATATGGAAGGGAATGGATCAATCATGAGTGGTTATCTGAATTGGTTATGTATTTAGTTTACCATATATTCGGATCCCCTGGGCTTCTCATGGGTAAATTATTTGTTGGGCTCGTCATCGTATATATCCTCTCATGTATAAGTTTCAATCGAAATTCCAACCCTCTGGTATATGGCCTCGTATTCGCGTTATCGGTTTTCATAATGTCTCCCGGTTTCATGACCAGGCCTCAAATAGCTACATTTCTTTTTACTACTCTTTTCTTATTCATCTTTCATCTATATTTTGAGCGGGAAAAGAATCTGCTGTGGTCTCTACCTTTGATAATGACCCTGTGGGTCAATTGCCACGGGGGGTTTTTGATTGGGCTCGGTATGTTTCCAGTTGTAGTAGTCTCTGCGATAATTTCATTTCGATCAAAAAATGGAGATGGAAGATACCTTCACAGTCTCATCTTTTGGTTAGTCCTCACTGAAGCTTCTGCATTGATCAATCCGTATGGTTTTCGTCTCTTGGTGTTTTTATATGAGACCTTGACCGTTAAGCGAAATATTTGGGAATGGAATCCTGTCACTCTTTTCGATCTTTCCTATCTTAGATTTAAGTTATTTGCCATATTAGTCATATTGACTCTTTTTTTTAAAAAAAAGGGGAACAGGTATTGGGAGATGGGGATAATCCTGATTGCTATGATATATGCCTTGAAGCATCAGCGGCATACTCCAATCTTGGCCATTGTTGCAGCACCTTATCTGACTGAAAAATTATCCATATTAGGGAGACAGAGTAATCTTTTTTATAAAGTCAGATCGTTTCATGCTTACCTTATACTTGTGATCTCTCTAACCCTAATAATCAGCTATCAGATTTTTCACACAGCTAATAGATACATCAAAACAGGATTTAATATTCTTGTTGATCCCAGAATATACCCTATATATCCCGTACATTTCCTGAAGGAAAATGGAATAAAGGGTAATATCCTCTTGCCTTTTGAATGGGGTGAATATGTTATATGGAAGTTATACCCGAATTGTAAAGTCTCTATAGACGGACGTTTCAGAACCGTTTATCCCCAGGAGGTTATAGAGGCCCATTTCGGAGTCTTAAGTGATGAACTAAAATACAATGAATTATTAGACAGGTATCCCACAGACATTATTCTAGTAAAGCGGAAACCATTTTTTTATCATTTAATATCTAACCAGAAAAAATGGATATACATATATTCAGATTCCGACTCCATCATATTTATAAAAAATAAAGATTCAAATCAAGGTATTGTAGATAAACTAAAACGAAAAGAGCTCATATATCCCCGTAAAGAACTATCCGTATATTTCCATTAGTATGTTTTATGCGAGTTTAGGTCATTAAACGGTTTTATTTAGTAATAGGTTAAATTTTTAAAAGGATGTGCTAGAAATAAAAACCCCTATATTGAACAACATGGGTTTTAAAGAATCTTTCCATACTTACCAGCAATCCAGCAATAGAACCAGATAGAAAAGAATAAGGCTAACGAGACCAAGGAAATCGAAAGAAAAAGCTTGAATTGTTTCGGTCGGTAAATGAAATCGATCTCATGTGTTCCCCTATCTATTTCGACGCCTTGAAATAGGAGATTTAACCATAGACATTCTCTTTCCTCCCCATTCACAAAGACCTGCCAGCCGGGATATGAAGATTCTGAAAACACTAAAATCCCTGGTTTTTCAGCTGTTAATTCTATATGAATCCGACTATTGGGTTCATAATTGATATTATCGATTTTCTTGAAAAAAGGTTTATTGTATCTGTTAACTATATCCCCTTTGGCAAGGGCTGAAGAGATGGGATCAAAAGAGCCATTGACTAATTCGTCCACACGCCCTGTTTTAATGGGGTGCAATTGCCCAACCATCCAGGCCCTTGGCAGATAGCCGTTAATTCTATAAACAAGGGGGTTAATTCTTTCAACTTTTCCCCTAAGTTCTGATTTTTTATCCAGTCTTTGCGAGGATATGATATATTTAACATTGGCCAACTTAAGGAAATGGATCTTTTCCGACCAAGGTCTCAATAATATTTCGGTTATAAGGTATTGATATCTTAGTTCGAGCCCGGTTGTTCCGTTAACATGGAAAAGATTATGGAGAATGCCCAGATTAGGCATTAAAAGCATTTGCCACTTGATGTGATGGTTTAAGATCGTATTTTCAAAAGCTACAGAGGTTTTACTTTCAGTGTCCAGATATATTCTGAAGGTTTCCGGATCATCCAGAATAGGTCTAAAGTATGGGTGATGGTATTGATAAAACGTTGATTTGCACAATGGATTGAGGTTTTTATGGGCCGAGTAGAGATCTATAATCAATATGACTAGGATTAAGATAAAAAAAAGACTGGCCCGCCTCCTATGTTGATTAATAAGCGAGATAAGACGATCAGAACCAAAGGCTGCCATCACAAGAAGACTGAAGCTTGTCAAAAAAATAAATTTTTCTGGAAAACGAAAGAAAGGAAAGATTTTGTAAAAGACTTGGTAGAAGGGCGTGTTATCGCCTAAAGCCAAAATCAGGGTTATGAAAAAAGTAAAAAACCAAAGCAAGATCCTTTTAGAATAGTTAAAAAACAGACCAAAAAGAGCCAATGGTAAAATCATGAAGCCTGGGTAGATTGTTAAAAGCCATGGCATCTTCCCAGACCCAGGGCCAGGGAAAAAACTGTTGAGGCTCGCAGGGTTGGTGGCAAAGTCAGCATTAAAACGTAAAGGGAGAATAAGATGTTTTAGCATCTCAAAATTCAACGAAAACCTACTTGCTTCCTCATAGGTGATACCTCCCAGACGAACAGAGAGGAGATAATCTTGATAGGTAGGTCCGAGTTGAACCATTGTAAGGCATACTCCGGAAATGATTAAAAGCAGAACCATGAGAGCATTTCTTAGGTGCGGCCACCAAAGGGCATGTTTGTTGGGAATGGATATCAGGCCATAAAAAAACAGTAGACCTCCCATCAGTATAAAAAGCTGTGGCTCACCCCCTAAAATGGCCATACAAATGAAAAGTAATGTTAAAAAGTATCCGGACTTATGGTTTTTTATAGTGGCTCTCTGAAAAGACCAAAGAATGGCCGGCAACCAGATTAATGTGGATAGATTGATTAGTGTGTTAACCGATGCTATGGTATAACCACCATAACAGTATGAGATGGTTGTGATTAGGGATGAAATCTTTGAGCAGCCTATTCCATTCACAAAATGATAAAAAAAAAGGAAACCCAGAAATAGATGTAAGATAACGTAGATATTAAAAGCCTGTGGAAAAGGGAACAGAATAAAAGCCAGGGCAAAAGGGTAAAATACGCCTGATTGGAGATCACTCATAAAAGGAGAACCACAGAAATAATTGGGACACCAGTATGGAATTGATCCATTTTTAAGATGTCCTGCCAAAAAGTATTTCATGGGATAAAACCAACGGTGGATATCTCTAAAAAACAATGTTTTATCTGAGAAGATAAGAGGATAAAAAAAAAGAATTTTTAGGATAATGGCCACCAAAATATAGTCATAATTCTTGATCTTATTTAGATTCATAGATTTCTATAATATATGTCAATTTTCATTAAACAAAAATTAATTATCTTTAGAAAATACAGTGAACGGTTACTATCTCAAAACTCAGGAATAACGAGCAAACTTTACCCTCACAGGTTCACTTCGTGCAGTGAAGACCCCACCTAGTAGTTCATACCGGGTATTCTAAGGTTGGGTCCGTAGCATCTTATAATATTCAGAGATTGTCTTATCTATTTTACCCTTTTCACGAAGTGCGTTTGCCAGATTATATCGAGCTTCTATGTAATCATTTTTAATCCGTATCGCTTCAGAAAAATGAAAAACGGCCTTTTTAAGCATTCCGCGTTTGGCTAAGGCAACTCCCAAATTATTATGGGCTTCCATATAATCGGGATTGATTCTCAGGGCCTTTGAATAATGATCAATAGCCTCTTTGAGCTTACCCTGCTGGGCAAGGGCAATTCCAATGTTGTAATGGGCCTGCTCAAAATCGGGTTTAATCCGGACTGTCTCATAATAATGAGCAAGAGCTTCTTTAAGCTTACTCTGCCTTTCAAGGACAACTCCCATATTATAGTGTATGACATAGTTATTTGATGTTACCTGGAGCGCGTGTTCAAAAAGTGTGATGGTGTTACGCCAAACACGCACCTGCAGCCACGAGCATATCATGTATGCTAATAGAAGTGAAAACACGGATGTAGTGAGAAATATCTTTCGATGAGACCATTCTGAAACAAAGTTTGGAATCCCCCAAGCAATAATAATAAACAGGCCTATGAACGGAATATAGGTATACCGATCAGCCATTGCTTGTAATCCCACTTGCAACAGACCGATAACCGGTAAAAGAGTAACAAGGTACCATAACCAGCCCACTATAAGATAAGGATAACGATCTCTAACCCAAAATATGATAAGGGATACGGATAAGAGTATTAATCCAGCGGCTGCTACATGCCACATCGATAACATGTTGCCAGGATAAGGATAGAAAACCGCTAGGTTTTGAGGCCAGACCATCTTTGCGACGTAGCCTGCGTATGAGACGATAGCGTTAGCAAGACGGGTCTTTAATGGGAACATCTCCAGAGATTTGATAGCTCCCTCATGTTGTGCAGCCACCAGAGTGGAGATACTTGAAGCCATTGAAAAGAAGAAAAGGGGAATCTTCTCCAGGATAAGATTAAGGGGAGGAAACTTTCGGAAGCAGGGATTTATTGAGTCTTTAGTTTTATTTTCATTTTCATGATCCGATTTTCTAGATTGAAAACGACGAAGAGGCCAATAGTCCAGCAAAAGCAGTATACAAGGTAAAGTCATAACCATCGGCTTTGACATAAGGCCCATGGCAAAAAATACAAGGGTCAGTAGATATCTATTAAGACGCTGACGTTCAACATATCGGATGTAAGCCCATATTGTTAGCAGCCCAAAAAAGGTGCTCAGGACATCCTTACGTTCTGCTACCCATGCAACCGACTCTACATGTAGCGGATGTAAAGCGAATAGGGCAGCAACGAAACAACTCCTCCAGATTGCACCGGTCAACTGTTTGAAAACTAGAAACAGTAACAGGGTGTTTATTATATGAAACAGCAGATTGTTTAAATGATGTCCTTTAGGATTCGAGCCATAAAGTTCCCAGTCCAACATATGAGAGAGCCATGTCAATGGGTGCCAGTTGCCGGCATGTTTAGAGGTAAAAGCCCAGATGATACTTTTTAGGGTTAGCCCATCCTGAACATGACTGTTTTGGGTAATATATACATCATCATCAAAATCGACAAAGTCATTATTTTGCACCTGCCAAAACGTAATAAAGGTTATCAGAGTTAAAAGAAGAATAATGATTAGTGTTAAATGATTATTTCTCATACTAAAAGCCTCATTTATATATCTCCCTTAAATCTCTTTATCTTAAAAAGATTATAAAAAAGGTGTTTGGAGGTCAATAGATAGGTAAGCTATGCCTCTCCCCCATGGAATTAGTTGTTGACGTAGTGCAAAATAATGTATAATATTCCAGATTCTTAAGCAAAATAAGAACCTTATATTCTTATTATAAAATGATGAGAAGAAAAAAAGAGGGGCCTTTTTCAATCATCACGTGTTTTTTGTCAGGATATATGGGTATTAAACTGTTGTACAAGTATTACAGAATTGAAAATGGTCAACAAGGGAGAGATTCAAAATGAGCAGTGACAAAGTCTCAATCATCATCCCCGCTTACAATGAAGCGCAATCAATAGGAGATATCATTCATAAAATTATGAGCCTTTACCCTGATTTTGAGATCATTGTTATCAATGACGGTTCAACAGATTATACAGGGACGGCGGCAAAGGATGCAGGAGCTATTGTTTTTAGTCATCCCTTCAACCTCGGCAATGGTGCAGCCATAAAAAGTGGAATCAGGATCGCTTCTGGTGAGATCTTAGTTTTCATGGATGGAGATGGGCAACATGATCCTGAAGATATAGAAAAGATGCTCGCATATTTTCCGGAATATGACATGGTTGTGGGTGCTAGGCCGAAGGGTGAACAGACTTCTTGGTTTCGTGGATTTGGTAACAGGATATTTAACTGGTTGTCTTCTTATGTTGCGAAGTTCCGTATAGAGGATCTCACTTCGGGATTTAGGGCCATAAAATCAGATATCGCCCATAAGTTTCTATATCTATTACCCAACACCTATTCTTACCCCACATCCTTGACCCTGGGCGTTTTAAGAGACGGAAGATGCGTCAAATATATCCCAATCAATGTCCATGGCCGAAAAACAGGAAAAAGTAAAATAAGAATATTCCGCGACGGAGTAAGATTTTTTATGATTATAACAAAGATATGTGCTCTCTATTCTCCACTGCGAATATTTCTTCCTGTAAGTTTTTTTATATTTCTTGTTGGGTTCTCTTACTATATCTATACATATATTGCCTGGGGCAGATTTACAAACATGAGCGCCCTGCTCTTTACAACATCGATCATCATCTTCCTGATGGGACTTATATCCGAGCAGATTACACAAATGAGGTTCGAGAGAAGTGAAGGGGATAGGTTTATTAAATAGAAAATCGAAAAAGTTAAGAGTTCAATATTGAAATTCCAAAGACCTGGCCCTGAAAAAATTGCTATGCTTGGTTCTTTTCCCCCTCTTAGGGCACTGAGTAGTTATTGTTTAGAACTGGCCCTGGCGATTGCCGATATAGGTAAAGTCGAATTCATTTCGTTTAGGAGAATTTATCCAGCTCTTCTCTATCCGGGTAGGGATCTAAGGGCTGATAATACCTTTCCTACAATAAACCATGCGAATTTAAAGGTGAAACGTCGCTTAACCTGGTACAATCCTATTACCTGGTTCATTGAGGGAATATTTACAAAAGCAGCGTTGTTACATGTTCAGTGGTGGAGTTTACCCCTATTATTCATCTATGTTATTATCTGTAGTGGTTTTAAACTCAGGAAAAAACCCATCATTTTTACTGTTCATAATACCCAGTCTCACGAAAAATCCTTCTTTTTTGGTGCCATTTCCCGCTGGCTCTTTAAACTGGGTGATCACTTTATCGTCCATTCCGCCACTGATATGGAACAGATGATTAAATATTATAATATACCATCAGAAAAGGTTACTAAGATTCCCCATGGTCCATTGGATTTTCATTTTCAGAAAGACTTAAATCGAGAGGTGGTTCGAAATGAAATAAGGTTGGACCCTGAAAATAGTGTTATTCTTCTATTTGGAGCGATTCGTCCATATAAAGGAATTGATACCGCATTGAAGGCTTTTGCCAAAGTAATACGTAAAATACCGGAGGCCCGTTTACTGATTGCAGGGAAATTGTGGGAGAATTGGGACCGTTACGAGCGACTCATAAAGGAATTGAGGATTGGGAATTATGTAAAAACGTATCTCGAATACATTCCTTCTAAAGAGGTCTGCAAATTTTTTGTGGCCGCTGATCTGGTCATCCTGCCTTATCACCATTTTGATTCCCAGAGTGGTGTGGGATCCACGGCAATCTCTTTCCGTAAGCCCATGATCGTCACAGATGTAGGGGGGCTTCCTGAGTTAGTGGTCAATCCACGTTATGTGGTTCCACCAAAAGACCCATCAGCCCTAGCCCGGACAATTGTTTATTGTTTGCAAAACCCGGTTCAACTTAATCGGATGTCCGTAGATGCCAAGGCCGTGGCTGAAAAAATCGCTTGGCCACTCATTGCTAGAAAAACCTGGTCAATATATCGAAAGGTAATTGGCCTAAATACAACATTCGTCTAAAAATAGAACTCTATGGCTTACCTGAAAGAATCATTGCCTAAGATGATCCGGTACCGGCTTGCCCGATTAAGATTAATTAAACCAGGCACTCCCATTAACCTCACCTTTTCAATAACCAATATATGCCAATCAAGGTGCAAGACCTGTAAGATATGGGAACTCTATAAGAAGGACCCTGAAAAACGCCAAGAGGAGCTCACTACGGATGAGATTGAAAAGATCTTTTATTCCATGGGGCACGTCTATATTTTTAATATAAGCGGAGGAGAACCTTTTCTACGATCGGATATCGTTAAGATTGTAGAGCTTGCTTGCAGATATCTTACCCCTGGTATAATCCATATTCCAACCAATGCTATTGCTGCTGAGTTGGTTGAACAGAGAACACATGAAATCCTAAAGGTCATACAGCACTATGATCCTTACATTCAGCTCACAGTCAAACCCAGTCTGGATCATATTGGTGAAAAACATGATGAAATACGGGGAGTGCCGGGTAACTTTGAGAAAGTCATGCCCCTTTTTAAGCGTCTTAAGGCTATTCAGCCGGAATACCCAAACCTCCATGTGGAACTGGGTACAGTCATATCCAGATGGAATGTCGAGGATATTTACGAGATTGCCCGGTTTGTTACGGACCTTGGGGTAGACAGCTATCGAAATGAAATCGCAGAGCAGCGCTCTGAAATGTTCAATAGAGAGGATCCCATAACCCCGGATCCCGCGCAGTACGAAAAGGCCGTCGGTTATTTTACCCGACAAATCAGGACCCGAATGAAATCACGCCTGTTTTTTCACCGGATGACCCAGGCCTTCAGACTGGTTTACTACGACTTAGCTATTCAAACTCTAAAGCAGGACGAACAGATGATTCCCTGTTATGCCGCCCTCTCCAATGCCCATATGAGCCCATACGGGGATATCTGGGCGTGCTGCACCCTTGGTTATGAAAAGACGATGGGCAATCTGCGTGATTTCGATTACGATTTCCAGGCACTATGGAACAGCCAAAAAGCGGGGGAGGTTCGCCGGTATATTCAAAAGGGGCTCTGTCATTGCCCATTGGCGAACCAGGCTTACTCTAATATCTTATTACATGGTCCCTCTCTTGCCAGGGTGGTTCTTGAAATATTGAGGACATAGAACTTGACTACGCTTCGCTCCGCAATATGAATATTACTAAAAAACGTTTAAATTCAATATGTTGTATAATTTCTGAGACGTATAATTTTCCGCCAAGGAGGATTTGAGCATTTACAGTTTGAAAATCCGAAAGGCAGTCCCTTTTTTACTCATCTTTTTCCTTTTAATCGCGTTTCTTCTGTACACATTTTCAGGACCAATGCTCACCTACATAGGTGAGGCTCTGGTATTGGATATAAAACCCAAGTCTTCCGACGCCGTCGTGGTGCTTCTTTCAGGTGTGGAATACTATCCTCGTCTGATCGAGGCCGCGGACCTTTTCCATAGAGGCTTGGCCACCAGAGTCGTGATTAACGGAAACAGAAAAACGGATGTGATTCGAAACCTGGAGAAAAAAGGATTTCAAAGGTGCTGCCCTTGGTATGAAGATTCCCTTCGGATACTCTCCCTGCATGGGGTCCCAAGAGAAAAAGTTCTCTGTGTGAATGCTGAGGATGCCTATGATACGGTGAGCGAGGCTGAGGCGGTGGGACACGAACTTATTCAGCAGGGCATTTATCGTATCATTCTCACAACAAGCAAATATCATACAAGGCGCGCCCACTTTATATGGGCCAAGATGTACAAAGAGAGATTATCCATAACCCCTGTTTCGACAAAAAGCGATCCCTATGATCCCAAGGGTTGGTGGAAACATGGACGTCAGATCCGGTGGGTTTTAGCGGAATATGGCGCATGGGTGTATTACTGGTCGAAGGCAATCCAATAAAATTCTAAGTTTTATGATTCTCATGGCAGTTGATCCTCGTCGTATGTTTTTAAGAAGGGGTTATAAAAGTGGATCGAATTATTGCTGTGCCGTGTCCATTATGCGGCAAAGATGACTTTCAAATCATTCGAAGAAATAATCCTTTGAGAGTGGTGCGTTGCAGATCTTGCCGATTTATGTATTTAAATCCAAGATATCAAAAAACAGATGATATAGAAAATGATGAAGCATATTATAGGAATTATTTGAAGGCGTCTTTACCTCATCAATTACTGTTCGAGGAAAAATTCAATACATTTTTATCACATATCACGCCAGGGAAATTATTGGATATTGGATGCGGAACCGGAGAATTTTTAATGGTCGGCAAATTAAGAGGTTGGAGAACAGTAGGTATTGATATATCGGCCTGGGTTTGTAATTATCTCTTGGAGCAAGGATATAAAAATATCTTTAATTGTTCTCTGGAAGAGGCCGGATTTCCTGACGAAACATTTCATTTGGTACATATTAGTCATGTGTTAGAACATATTTCCAAACCAAGCCAATTTTTGGAAGAAGTTTGCAGGATTTTAAAACCCGGGGGCTTCGTCTTAATTGAGGTCCCAAATGAGAGGCTTTTTCCATGGAATTATACCTTATTGAACATGCTTAAAGCAGGCCATTTCTCCTCCAGCGGGATCTCAGAAAAGCATGTCAATTTGTTTACAAAAAAAACGCTGGGTACACTTTTAAAAAGGAGTCTGTTGACTCCCCTTTTTGTTCAAGAAGAAGGATTCGCCTCAAAGGGCCGCATAACCACTCCTGCCTTTGAGGAGAAGACATTTGCAATGAGATTGGCTCTTTTACTTTGTCGGTGGAGACTGGATGTGTTGTCAGGGATGGGCAGGTATTTGGTGGCATTGGCACGCAAGTGACCTTAAATCATTTTTCTTAATTACGATTATCGTAATATCATTTTGATCGTATTGTTATTTAGAGGGGAAAAAATGAAATGCGATACCTTGTGACCGGCGCAACCGGCTTTATAGGACCCTATCTTGTTGAAAGGCTCGTTTCAGAGGGGCATTTGTGCCGATGCCTTGTTCGCCCCGGAAGCAATATACAGCGCCTGGAAAAACCAAGGGTGGAGATCGTGAGGGGGGATATCACCGTTCCTCAAAGTTTGCAGGGAATTTCCGAAAACGTCGATGGCTTATTACATCTCGCCACCCTGGGGCATATGAATAACTTCAGGGTGACTGAATCCATGTTCCACGCCGTTAATGTCCAAGGCACCATCAATGTCATGCAGGAGGCATTGAGGGCAGGCGTGAGCAGGGTGGTACATTGCAGCACGGTCGCAGCTATGGGCATTTGCTCAGAAGTACCGGCAACGGAAAAGAGCGCCTGCAACCCGCACCACCCATACGGTCGCAGCAAACTCCAGGCAGAGAGGGAGGTCCTTCGTATGGTAGAGGATCATGCATTGCCTGCCGTCATTGTCAGGTTTTCCATGGTCTATGGTCCGGGGGACTGGAGAGATATTCTAAGGCTCACCCGCCTGGCGAAAAAAGGCCTGTTCCCAAAAATCGGAAACAGGCCGAAACTGACCCCTTTAATCCATGTGGATGATGCGGTTCAGGGACTCCTTCTGGCTACGGTAAAAGGCAGGGTGGGGGAGACCTATCTTATCACAAACAGAAAATCGGAGCCTTTTGACAGAATCAGAAAAACCATTCAACAGGGATTGGGAATTTGGAGACCACCTCTTTTTATTCCTGAATGGCTTGCTTTGGCAATGGCATCCCTCGCAGAGAATACTTTCACCGCCTTGGGTAAGGCGCCGCCCATCACCAGAAAGAATATCGAATCGACTCTAGCCGACAGGGTCTTTTCCATTGAGAAGGCCAAAAGGGAACTTGGTTTTGATCCGAAGGTGGACCCCGAAGATGGTTTGAAGGATACAGTCCTCTGGTATAAGGAGAATGGGTGGATCTAGGACTTCTTAATCACTGAACGGGAAATGGGCATTCAAATGAAAAACGAAGTCGAGGTTTTCGGTTTGACCTATGACAGGTTTGTCCTGTTGCAGCTTCATAAGGCCCTGGTTCGAGATCTCAAACTGCGACATGTCGTTGAAATGCCAAGCCATGGGGCCAAGGCGGCAGGGTCTCTATATTCCTTAGGCTTCGGGCTAGCAGGCTGCTATGTGACTTTGGTGAATCCGGAGATGGAGATGATGGCAGGGTGGAAGGCCTTGGGAATGGAGGACCGTGTTGAGCCCGTTATTGGGGCCGATGTGTACCAATCGCCTTTCGGAGATGATCAATATGACCTTTCCTGGAATTTTGTTACCTGGACGGAACTGGAAGACCCTCCTCGATTTCTATCAGAAATGATGAGGATATCAAAAAAATATGTTCTTCTGGTGACCTGCAACAATTTTCAGCCCGGCTATCCGTGGCACCGTTTGATCCATAAAATATACGGCTTCCCCTGGAACCACGGCCAGGTAAAGTATAATCACATAACAAAAGCTAAAAATATGTTCAAGGCAGCCGGACTTGAGGTAATCGAATATGGCGCTATAGACACACCGGGATGGCCTGATCCCAGTGGTCCGAGGGACATCCGGCTTCACAAGAAATTCGGAGCACCAACCGAAAAACCTGATTGGGAAGTACCTATTATTCAATATATAAAAACACGTAGATATCCTAGATGGATGCGGGCATTAGGTAGATGGGACATGGCCTTCAGAAAAGGGATTTTTAAACTACCCCTGAGTCATTTGTTTTATGTGTTGGGAAAAAAGTTCACTAAATAACTTCATTCATGATAAAATACTCCATTGATATTTCCTAACGGAAAAATTATGGAACAAGTTTAGGTATCAAAAGCCAAGATAAAATTTTTTGATAAGGCTTTCTTGAAGTGATGGTCATTGGAAACAAAAAGATCTACATTATTTACCAAACCTGGTGCAATAATTAGGCTGTCTGTAGTTCTTAATTTTGCCCAATCTATTTTTGAATCTAAACCAATATGCCCTAAAACTTCTGGTGTGATTTCCTGGCAGGAAGTATTGGGAAAGTTCATAAGATAGTTCTTAACATCTAATGCATCCTGACAAAATCCTTTTCTCAAAGGCCCCTGCATGACTTCAGCAATAGAAATGATTGAGAATACAGCTAAAACATCTCCTTTTTCAATCATCTCAAACAAGAGGTGGGATAAGCGTTCATAGGACGGTATGGAATCGGTTAGATAGATGATGATATTTGTATCAACTAATATCCGTTTGCCCGAAACCGCCTTTTTTAATACGGAAGGTGTAATTAAACTCATCGCCTTTTTCGTTCTTCATCGATATATTCTCTAACCTGATCTGCATTTTCGCCAAAACTTTTTGCTGTTAATCCTGAAAGTTTTTCCGTGAAAGAAGGAACAGGCTGAAGGATTATTTTATTTTCTTCCCTGCTCAGTAAAATTTTTGTTCCTGATTTTATATTCATCTCTTTTCGTATACTTGCAGGTAAAACAATATATCCTCTATTTGAAACTGTCACTCTTTCTGATATCATGCTGGCACCCTCCATTTTGCTGATAAATCCAAATTTACCTGCTGCAGTTGGACCGAATCAAGCAAAATGCCCAAGTCTTTCAGTCTTCACCAGATGTACGGAAACAAAAACTACGGACAACCTTTAAAAAAATCGGACTAGAAAGCATCTATTATCCTGTATGTTGGGAAAAATGAATGTTCCCTGTGTGAATGAGACTGTAGGGGCAATTGGATATGATGTTCAGGTAAGGTTTTTTGAGGAGCACCCCATGAGCCATTTTATATATCATGGAAAAACGTTTCCGCATAACTTGGTATTTTCTATAATATTTTCATAATTTGAATTTGACATGATCTGGAATTATGGCTATAATGATAAGCAATGTGTACATAAATGGGGAAAAGGAGGCAACATGGAAAGCATAGGAGTTAAGGAGCTTAGAGACAACCTCAGCCGTATTCTCAAAAAGGTGGAAAATGGAGAGGTGATAAGGGTTCTACGTCATGGAAAAGCTGTTGTTGAGCTTCAGCCTTTAATAAAAAGCAAAGAACAAGACCTCTTAAATCGTTTGAAAGAGAAAGATATCTTGGGCGGAGGTACGGGGAATATCGGCGTATTAAAGAATGTAAAAAACCTTATGCCCGATATGCCTGTTTCTGACTTGGTAATAGAGGATAGAAGGTGATTGTATATTTTGACAGCAGTAGCATAGTGAAATGGTTTTTTGATGAGCCATACGCGGATTTGACAAGATCAGTGAAGGATGAAACAGATATTGCTTTTACATCACTCCTTTCTTATCCGGAAGTTTTATCGGCTTTTTACCGCGCTTGGAAAGAAGGTCGCTGCTTAAAGTCTGATATGGAACTCGTTCGAGGTGAATTTTTACGTATCTGGTATGACTTCCGATGGATCAAGGCAAGCGAGATGCTAATTCATAACACGAGAGAGCTTATTCCCAGACATGGGTTAAGGGGATATGATGCTGTTCATCTGGCTTCCGCCCTTATGGTGCAGGAGGAGGGTGGTGGTGGTGGTGGTATTAATCTGTTTTTTTCATGCTTCGATAGAGTTCTGAATCGGGCGGCAAAAAAAGAAGGATTATTGGTACATCAGTCATTCAAATGATCTTAATAAAACCCAAGTGCACAAACTTTAAAACCACCCATCAGAAGCAGTCTCCCTATAGGCCATTTTATTCAACCCGGCGGTGGGTTAATTTTGGGTTGACATTTCCAAGTTATCAGTTACATCAGATTAAAAAGGTCAGAAGGATATTCAAAGAAACAGGGTTAAAGGTTATTGAATATGGTGCCATCGATACACCCTGATGGCCAGATCCCAGCGGTCCCCGGGATATCCATCTTCATAAAAAATATGGCGGCTACAGATATGAGCCGCCAAGAGAAAAACCCCTCTGGGAGGTCCCGATGCTTAAATACGTTCAGACGGGGCAGTATCCCGGATGGATGAAGGCTTTAGGCAGATGGGACATGGTCTTTAGGAAAGGGTCTTTTTAAGCTGCCAATGAGTCATCTTTTTTATGTTGTAGGGGAAAAGGTAGGCGGGAAGCAGTGGGACTAGCCACTGCCGTAGAGAGTGTACGTCTTATTTCTTAAAAAAGACATCCCGCTCTTCATAGCCGCGTAATACTTCGTAAACCTGATCAGCCATCTGAGTCTTCTGAAGATGGGCAATCCATAATCCGTCAGGCAGATTGAAGAATATCTCAGAAAGGCTTGGGCAAGATTCTTTGCAGGTTCGACCATTTCCACCTTATCTGACAGTGGAGGCATAGACCTGCCTTTGATCGCAGCGAGCAATCTCATAGCCTGTGTCTGACGCAAATGACGAAGAGAGAGAAAAATCAGTCCATCCTTATAACGGTTTTTATGGCTGTAATTGACATCCGGCCGGACTTTATCGTTAATAAAGTGCCGATGGTCGAGCTTAATATTGTCTAGATAAAAAATCCGGTTATGGCCAAGCCGTTTTAGCCGGATAAAGATATCGAAAATATGATCATCTATGAAAGTATCCTCGTATTCTTTGGGGTAAGGTATTTTCAGGATTTCACAAGTCTTCCTCGATAAGATGGGAAAAGTAGAAAGATTCGCCTTCTCCATGTCATCGGGGTAGGCCAGAAAAATGCCATCCGATATCCTGTTGGCAAAGTTTATAATTAGCTGATCCCATCCAATGGTACACATAGTCAAATCATCATTCATCAGCATGATTAAATCACCGGAAGAGGCTTGCAGACATCTGGTGTTATACTCTCCCATCGTACCCGGTGGTCCAATCGTTTTTACAATATTAAGCCTATAGTCTTCAATGGAACGGCTTTCTGCGTCGTCATTATCCAAACAGAGGATGATTTCTAAATTATTAATATCATATGTATGATCTATAATGCTTCGAAACAGACGCTTTAAAAGGAATGGTCTATTTCGTGTCGGAAGGAGTAATGAAATCCTCCTACTCATTTGCATATTTCCTTATTAATTTGTGTGATGCCATTTCTTTAATATATTCTACCGTTTGCAGGCTGAATTTACGTCTGATCATATCAAGATAACCTGGATTATTGAAATAGATATGAAATGCATGATCGCGAAAGCTAAGCACCTGGCTACTTGAGAGATATTTTGTCGGTAAAGGCAGAGTTTCGTAACTATACTGGGAATATCCTTGCCAAGTTTCAGGGAGTGGCAAGCCTTGTTCTATTGCCTGATGATAAAGTTGTGATCCCGGGTATGCCATGGCGGAATACAGATTTGCCCATTCTGCATTGATTTCAAATGCCAAGTCAAGGGTCTGCTGCATAGATTTGAGATCGTCATCAGGAAGTCCAAAAATAAAATTCGCACAGATGTAGAGGCCTGCATCATAAGTCATTTTTACAACATTTTCCAGCATGCGAAGATTATAACCTTTCGTGACTCCCTTGAGAACTGTATTGCTCCCGGACTCAAACCCGTACGCCACCCAGTTTACGCCGGCTTTCTTCATACGGTGCAACATTTTTTCACTGATGGTGTTGACCCTTGCATAGACCCACATATTGAGGTCGTACCCGCGGTGAAGGATGAGGTCGCACAGGCGAAGAACGTGAGATTCTTTCAATGCAAACATTTCATCCAGAATCTTGATGTTACGGACCTGGAAACGGTCAACCAGATAGTCGATTTCGCGGATCACCACATCCGGGTTCCGATAACGGATTCCGGGTTTTCCAAAAAAACTGTTCACGCAACAGAAGCTGCAGTTAAAAGGGCATCCCAGGCTTGTGTAGATGACAGCGTAGGGCTCGCGTGCATGAATATGATCGAAACAGTGCCAATTGTGGGCTCTGTATTTTTTCATTGGGAGCAGGTCCCAGGCCGGCATCGGGAGCAGGTCGAGTTTTTGAAACAGCGGTGCCCTTGGATTAGAGATGGGTTGTCCCTCTTTTTTATACCAGAGACCGTCTATTGGGTAGTCCTCTGCCCCTGCTTTCAACGCCTCAAGCAGTTTAGGCAGGGTGAGGAACCCTTCACCCTGGCACAGGAAATCAGTCTGTTCCTCTATGAGGGTTCGTTCAGGCAATGCGGACGGATGCAGTCCCATCAGCAGAGTTTTGATCCAGGGAGTCTTTTCCTTTAAAAAACGTAAGATTCTACCTACTCCTGTCATATTCATGGTAGAGGCCGAAGGATTTGTCCCGGAGACAACGATGGCGGCGAGGGTGGGTTTCGCATCGCTGATTATCTGAGCGGTTTCCTGATAATTCCAGTTTTCGATTTCAGCATCGAGCAGAAGGACAGAATAGCCCTTTTCTCGAAGATATCCGGCCGTGAGAGCCGCCCATAAAGGCGGTTCGATAGCGGTGAGCTGGAAATTACTCAATTCGCCATAGAGCTGTTTCTGACTGCCCGGTTTGACGAGAACGATATCAACCGATTTCATGGGCCGTTCCTTCTGATGGTATTTAATGCATGGCAAAGATCGAGAATCTGGGACTCTTCGAGATCCGGGTAATTTCCGATATAATAACCATAGAAGTGAATATGCTCTACTTGGGGGTAATTTTCCCAGTCCCGATCCGGTATGAGGCCCCGCAGGTATGGTTGCCTGAGCTGGTTTCCCCCGCCGGAACTTCCTCGACGATATTCAACGCCTTCACGGCGAAGGACGCCTTCTACCTTATCTCGAAACGCGGGATCAGGGTCTCGAATGACAAGGTTGAAGGCGTAATTCGAGCTTCCTTCAAGGTCAAAGTCGGTTCTGTATAAAGATGGATCGAGATTTTCCAAGAATAGCTCAAGATGCCTTTGTCTCAGCTTAATATTATGATCCAGGCGTTTCAGTTGATTTCTCCCAAAGACGGCGCCAATTTCAGTGTTCCGGACGTTAAAGGCCGGAAATGCGAAAATAAAATCCGGCGATAGATCCGGATAGTTTTTAATATATTCATCACGAATGTGTTTACTGGGGGCCTCCCGAACCATACCGTGGGACCGGAGCATTCGAAGTATTTGAAAAATGTTATCGTGATTCGTAGATACCATGCCCCCTTCGATAGTACTCATGTGATGGGCAAAGTAGAAAGAAAAATTAGATATCAAGCCGTAAGTGCCCAATTTTTTACCATTGAAAGTGGCGCCGTGCGATTCACAGACATCCTCGATCAATGGGATCTCCTTTTCATTTAAGACACTGAGCAATCTCTCCGTCAATCCGTTGAAGCCCTGGACATGTGTCAGGAAAACAGCCACCGTTCTCGGAGAGATTTTGGAGATCACCTGATCCGTATCCATACAGAGTGTATGAGGATTGATATCGACAAATACAGGATCAAACCCGTTTTGAATCACCGATACGATATCGGAAACCCACGTAAGTGGTGGTACAATAATTTCTCCGTCACCATGAAGCACTTTTAGCGTGGCTATGGTAATCAGATTTGCAGAGGCACCGGAGCTTACGAAAACACTGTGTTTAACCCCCAACCACTCAGACCACTCCTCTTCGAATGCCTGGACATTGCCGGACTGTGTCAGCCGGGGATTGCTTTTTAAAAACTCGATGACACAACCAATGTCTTGTTCTGTAATATTGTTTTTCATCAAAGGCCATTTATAGTACATATCATCAACCTCGTTTTCTCAAATAGCCAATATAAACGGATGGATTCAAGCAGGATGTATCAAGTGTTTGACTAATTGCTCAAGGCCTCCACAACATTGGAAGCAAAATCACCGACCTCTAGTCTGCATTTAATAAGCTCCTTAAAAATTCGATTGACCCTATTAACCCTGGTTTTTTGATCAATATAGGGATCGACACTATACCAGAGATCGGTTGGGATAAAATAGAGGTGATTTCTGTAAATGTCTTCTCTGTCGCAACGGAATCGAATCCCATACTTCTCAGGATTCCTGTAGTACTCACTCCCCGCAGCCAGAATCAGGGTGTTAATCCCTTCCACAATATCAATATCGTTTTTAGATCGCACAAGGTTTTCCATCATTTCATCCACATCTTCCTCGGTCTCGCCGGGTATGCCGATCACCATGTTGACAGAGGTATAAATGCCTGTTTGACGGCAGGCTTTCAGGTTCTTGAACACGAGATCCATGTTGTAGCCCTTTCGCTGAAGACGAAGGGTTCCCT
>Ga0180009_10002619_pt1 | contig 21067 bp, 12 predicted proteins | sample OS_PC_MetaG_FD_123537 | JGI IMG/M metagenome (GOLD analysis project Ga0180009, IMG submission 123537) | Groundwater microbial communities from the Aspo Hard Rock Laboratory (HRL) deep subsurface site, Sweden - OS_PC_MetaG | ecosystem: Environmental > Aquatic > Deep subsurface > Groundwater...
TAGTACCCGCTTTCAGAAGTTCGTTCAGTCATTCGCGGCAACCACCTTGACGAACTTCTGAAAGCAGAGGGTACTAGTAGAATATTGAATCTAGTACCGCTTTTCGATCAGAAGTCCCTGAAAGCGGTTGACTGGTACGACACAGGGACTTCTGATCGGGCGGTACTAGGCGCTACCATCATGGGCGCCGGTAAGTTGGCTGATTTCGTCGAACACCGGCCGTGCAAGTGTTCGGAGAGCTGAAGGAGTTGAGCGATGAATGCATTGGTCCCCGCGAAAAATGCGCCGGTGTCGAAGCCGGCACCAGCAGGAGGAAAACAGTTCCCCTACGCTTTGATCGGCTACGGCATCATCATTACGGTCTTCGGCGTGTTCGGCGCGTGGTCGGCTTTTGCCAAGCTCGACAGCGCTGTGATTGCTTCAGGATCGGTGGCGGTGGAAAGCAACCGCAAGAAGATCCAGCACTACGAAGGCGGCATCGTCCGCGAAATCCTCGTCAAGGAAAACCAGGCCGTCAACAAGGGCGACCTGCTGTTCAGGCTCGATCCGCTGCAGGCCGAAGCGCAGGCGGAATTGTTGCGCGGCCAGATCGATGGAGCGCTCGCGCTCGAAGCGCGGTTGATCGCCGAGCAGGAAAAGGCCGACGCGATTGCCTTCCCGAAGGAGCTGCTTGACCGCTCCGGCCGGCTGTCGACGCGCAAGAACATGATCGACCAGGAGCGGCAGTTCAAGGAACGGCGGGCGTCGGTGCAAGGGCAAATCGGAATACTCGAGAGCCGCATCGAACAGCTCGAGCGCACGATCGCCGGTCTTGATGCGATAATGGTTTCAACCGAGGGTCAGATCAAAAGCATCAAGGAAGAGTACGAAAAGGTCTCGAGCCTGGCCGAGCGTGGCTACTATCCGGTGAACCGCCTGAAATCGATGGAGCGCGAAATCTTCTCGCTCGAGGGCCGGCTGGGTCAGACTGTCGCCGATATCGCCCGCAACGAAAACGGGATCGGAGAAGCGAAACTGCAAATCCTGCAGACGCAGCAGAAATTCCAGGAGGAAGTCTCGGACGCGCTGCGTGAGGTTGGGGTGCAGATCCCAGAACTGCAAGAGCGCCGCAGAATGGCCCAGGATATCGTCAACCGCCTGGAAATACGCTCGCCGCTTTCCGGCATCGTGCAGAACCTGCAGGTGCACACGGTCGGTGGTGTCGTGCGCGCTGGTGAGCCGCTGCTCGAACTGGTGCCGATCAATGACGTGCTGCACCTGGAGGTGCGCATCAATCCCGTCGACATCAACCATGTCAAAATCGGAAGCGATACAGAAGTTCGTTTTCCGGGCTTCAAGAGCCGCACGCTGCCGCTGATCCTTGGCCAGGTGCGCAGCGTTTCGCCCGACCGCATCACGGATCCGGCAACCAACGAGCCCTACTATCTCGGCATCGTGGAAGTACAGGATTCGCAGATTCCGGAGGAATACAAGGGGAAACTGACCGCCGGGATGCCGGCGGATCTCTTTATAGCCACCGGCGAGCGGACTGTGGCGGACTATCTGTTGTCGCCGTTTACAGATGTCGCCCGTAAGTCGCTGCGCGAATTGTGATTTTTGATGCGACGAGCCGGGGCGCCGGATGGTGACCCCGGGTATACCAGACGCGAAACTGATCCAATTTGCCAAGTGTCCATAGAATCTCATTTCTGTAAAAGATCAGTTGCCACGGACCGGTTATGTATGTATTTTACTTTATAACCCGCAAGTGCTTCCTAGTCGTCCGAAACGGGCGGCATTTGCGATAATTGGGTGGGCGCTAACAAATGGTCTTGAGCAATGTATTCCAATCCGCAGAAGCGACAGGATACGCAGACGCAGGAATTGCGTAAATCGGCAGGTAAATGGCTTCGGGAGCTGCGCGAAGCGCAGGGGCTCTCGCAAAGGGAACTTGCCCAGCAAGTCGGCGTCGAATACTACACCTTCATCTCTCAGCTTGAGACTGGCCGTGGCCGTATCCCGCCGGACAAGTATCGCGTCTGGGCCGATGCGCTCGGACTGCCGGTACGCGATTTCGTGCGGCATCTCTTCCAGTTCTACGATCCGATCACTTTCGATATCCTGTTCAGCGATGAGTCGGCGTCGGTCGTGCGAAAGAAGCGTTCACCACCAGTTGTCAAAACGAGCTGACGCGCGGTTATCGACCCGGCGCCCCACTCGGCAAGCCGGTGTCGAGCCAGCTGTCAAAACGAGCTGACGCGCGCTTGGATCGACGGGTTGGGTGGCCAGAGCTTGTTTGGAAGCAAACGTGGACACGGTGTCTTGCCACCTGCCAACCGCGCGACCCGGTCAGGGCCCTGAAACATTCGCGTCGACACTTTGAGCACACTGCCGCGTTGTTGCGGTGGCGCAGGCAAGCTGCGGAAAATTACTCGGCCACCATTTCGAAATCTCCATCTGAAATTTGGACCGGCTTTGTACTCGACAGGTCGCGCCTTCTGGCATATGGTATGCCAGAAGGCGCGACATTCTGTCGTTGGCAGCCTCCGACCTGCATTGCAGTGTAGGCAATCCTCGCGTTTCAGTGCGAATTGCTGGTGACGGCCAGCCTGAAACCGCCGGGTTGCGTAAGGGTGGGGCCCGCAAATGCGGGCATCATCGAGGTGCAGCCGATGCCAGCGGCCGAGTCCCCGGAAAGAATGCGCCATAAAGGGAGGTGCGGCGATGCTGTTGCACGAATTCCAAGCCAAGAAACTTTTGCGGGGCTTTGGGATCAGCGCGCCCATGGGCCAAATCGCGGCGAGCCCGACGGAGGCGCAGGAGGCCGCCGAGCGGCTCGGCTGCCGCCGGTACGCCGTCAAGGGGCAATTGCTGGTCAGCGACCGGCGCCAGCATGACGCCATCCGCTTTGCATCGAGCCCTTCAGAGGTTGCAGAACAGGCACGCAAGCTCATCGGGCAACGCTTCAAAATCAGCGAGGGGCAGCTTCCCGATCAAGTCATCCATCAGGTTCTGGTCGAAGAATTCGTCGAGGCAGCGCGTGAACTCTACGTCGCAGTGACGCTCGACAGGGCCGCGGGCAGGGTGGTTCTCTTCGCTTCCGCGCAGGGCGGATCAGGCATCGAGGAGCGGGCCCGCGCTCGGCCGGAAGCGATTCACCGGCGCGACCTCAGATTATCGGCGATGAAGGCGGTCGGCGATTTCGACGGACTTGCCGCTGCCGTCTGCCCCGAGCCGGGCCTCGCCATGGCACTCGCCGAGGTCTGCCGCAATCTTGCCGCGGCATTCGTTGCAAGCGATGCGGTGCTCGTCGACATCAATCCTCTCGTTCTCACCGCGGACCGGCAACTCGTGGCGGTCGACGCGAAGGTGACAGTCGACGACAACGCGCTTTACCGGCGGCCCGAGCTTGCCGCCTTGCGACTTGAAAACGAGCGGCTGGAACGCGACCGCAGCGAACTCGAGGCGCAGCGCTACCAGATGAATTTTCTCAGTCTCGAAGGTGAGATCGGCGTCGCCGTCAATGGCGCCGGGCTGGCGCTTGCCACTCACGATCTTATCGTCGATCACGGCGGGCGGCCCTCCAATTTCATGGATATCCGGACGACGGCGACCAGCCTTGACATTGCCCACGGTTTCGAAATGCTGCTGGCAAACCCGCAAACCAAGGCGATGCTGGTCAATGTGCACGGCGGCGGCATGCAGCGCTGCGATACCATCGCCGAAGGATTGGGGATCGCATTGAGGCGGCGGCCGCGCAAGCTACCGATCGTGATCCGCATGGCCGGAAACAATGCCGACTTCGCGCGTACTGTATTGAGGAATAACGGAGTTCAATTTTATCAAAGCGCGACGATGGAGCAGGCTGCCCAGAAGGTCGTGGAGCTTTGCAGGAAGGAGGCGGCGTAGTGGCGATCCTGATTACGCCGGACATGAAGGTCCTCTGCCAGGGAATGACGGGGCGTGCCGCGACGTTCCATTGCGGTCGCATGCAGTCGTACGGGACGAGGCTCGTTGCCGGCGTAACGCCCGGAAAGGGCGGCCAGCGGCACCTCGATCTGCCGGTCTTCAACACGGTTGCGGAGGCCGTCGAAGCAACGGGTGCTGATGCAAGTATCGCGTTCGTGCCGCCCGATCGGGCGGCGGCGGCGATCATCGAAGGGATCGAAGCGGAATTGGCGCTCATCGTGTGTGTTACGGAACGCGTGCCGGTTCTCGATATGGTTCGCGTGCGTCAGGCGCTCGAAGGTTCGGCGACGGTGCTGATCGGGCCGAACTCCCAAGGGCTGCTGGCGCCCGGGGTCGCGCAACTGGGGGTCATGTCGACGGTGGACGCCAGGCCGGGGCGGATCGGCATTGCGTCGCGGTCGGCGTCGCTAACGAGTGAAATCGTCGCGCAGACGACCGCGGCGGGACTCGGGCAATCGGCTACCGTCGGGGTCGGCGGGGATCCTGTGCATGGAATTTCGCTCGCCGAATGCGTTGCACGTTTTATCGATGATCCGGACACCGACGGCATCATCATCGTCGGTGAAATCGGCGGTTCGGAAGAAGAAGACGTTGCTGAACTGGTGGCACGGATGCGCCCGACGAAGCCGATCGTGGCCCTCGTTGCGGGTCGGCACGCGCCGCCGGAACGGCGCATGGGACATGCCGGAGCTTTGGCGACGGGTGGACTAGGTTCGGCAAAGGCGAAGATCGACGCCTTGCAATCTGCCGGAGTCATTATAGCGCCGCACGCAGGAAGCATCGGGGAAACGATGCGCGCGGCACTCAACTGAAGGGGCGACCATGAGCAATAAGAAATCCAACGGCGGCGGCGATGGCCGTCCCGGTGGGCGGCGTGCGATCCATCCCGGAGCGGGGCGCCGGAAGGCTGTTCCATTTCCGAAGGGACGCATTCACGATCCGGCCGAAGCCGAGGCCGTCAGAGTGCTGATCGGGGCCGGTCCCTATCAGCGTGCGTTGCTGATCGAATACCTGCACAAGATCCAGGATGCCGAGGGTTGCCTGCCTGCGGGTCACCTGCATGGCCTCGCCGACCTGATGAAGATCGCGATGGCCGAGGTCTACGAGGTCGCGACTTTCTATGCTCATTTCGATGTCGTTCCCGATGCCGCAGAACGGCCCGCGAAGACGACCATTCGCGTCTGCGACAGCCTTTCCTGCATGATGGCTGGAGCCGAAGAACTCATAGCGGCGCTGCAGTCGGAAGACATGCCGGGGGTCCGCGTGGTGCGGGCGCCGTGCATCGGTTCGTGCCATACGGCGCCGGCCTGCCATGTCGGCCATCACCATGTCGATCACGCCACGGCGGAAAAGGTCAAGGAACTCGCTACCGGCGGCCATGTGCACACGGAAATACCGGCGTACCAGACGCTCGGCGATTATATCGAAACGGGCGGATACAAGGTTCTGCGAGCCTGTCTCGCTGGGGAAAAAGCGGTCGACGAAATCATCACGACGCTGTCGGACGGTGGCTTGCGCGGCCTTGGCGGCGCCGGTTTCCCGACGGGGCGCAAATGGACGTTCGTTCGTGCCGAGAAGGGGCCGCGGTTCATGGCGGTCAACGGCGACGAAGGCGAACCCGGCACGTTCAAGGACCGCCACTACCTTGAAACGCGCCCGCACCAGTTCCTCGAAGGCATGCTGATCGCGGCCTGGGCCATCGAAGCGCAGGAAGTCTTCATCTACATGCGCGACGAATATCCTGCCGTGCTGAAGATCCTTGCCGACGAGATACCGAAGCTCGAAGCCGCCGGGCTGATCCCGAATACCAAGGTGAGCGTGCGCCGCGGCGCGGGAGCCTACATCTGCGGCGAAGAAAGCGCGATGATCGAGTCGATCGAAGGCAAGCGCGGCCTGCCTCGGCATCGTCCGCCCTATGTTGCCCAGGTCGGCATCTTCAACAGGCCGACGCTCGTCAACAATGTCGAGACGCTCTATTGGATTCCGCAGATCATCGAAAAGGGCGCGGAGTGGTTTGCCTCGCAGGGCAAAGGCGAATCGAAGGGGATGCGTTCCTATTCGGTGTCCGGACGGGTCAAAAACCCCGGCGTCGCGCTGGTCCCGGCGGGAGTGAGCGTGCGCGAACTTATCGAACATTGCGGCGGCATGCTGGACGGGCACAAGTTCAAGGGCTACCTACCGGGCGGCGCCTCGGGCGGGATTCTGCCGGAATCGATGGGCGACCTGCCGCTCGACTTCGGCCAGCTGGAAAAGTACGGCTGCTTCGTTGGCAGCCACGCCGTTGTCATCCTGTCCGACAAGGACGATATGAAGGCAGTGGCGTTGAATTTGATGCGCTTCTTCGAGGACGAAAGCTGCGGGCAGTGTACGCCGTGCCGCAACGGAACCGAAAAGGCCGTGCAGCTTATGGCTCGCGAGGACTGGGACCAGCCTTTGTTGAAGGATCTGGCCCAGGTGATGAGCGATGCGTCGATCTGCGGATTGGGGCAGGCTGCTGCCAACCCCTTGATGAGCGTGATAAAATACTTCCCGAAGGACCTGGAATAAAGGGTTTCACGGTTCCCACCACCGCGCCGCGAGTCCTGACGACCGTGGTTGCGGTCACGTGAAATCCTCCCAATGCGATGACAGCCGAGGCTTACAATGACCGACAAGATCACTTTTGAGCTCGACGGCCGGATGGTCGAGGCCGATCCGGGCGAGACGATCTGGCAGGTGGCCAAGCGCGAAGGGGTGACAATCCCTCACCTGTGCTGGCTGCCGCAACCGGGATATCGCGCGGACGGCAACTGCCGGGCATGCATGGTGGAGGTCGAGGGCGAACGCGTGCTGACGGCCTCGTGCCAGCGCAAATGCGCCAACGGCATGAAGGTCAAGTCGGCCAGCGAGCGGGCGAAGAAATCGCGCGAGATGGTGTTTGAGCTGCTGATCGCCGATCAGCCCGAGCGCGAGACCAGCCACGATCCGACGTCTTCGTTCTGGAACTGGGTCGACGACATGGGGATTGCGGCTTCGAGCCGTTATCCGCGTGCCGACCGCCCCGCGCCCGACAAAACGCATGCGGCAATCGCCGTCAACCTCGATTCCTGCATCAACTGCGGATTGTGCGTGAGGGCCTGCCGCGAAGTTCAGCATAACGACGTTATCGGCATGGCTTACCGCGGTCATGGCGCGCGACCGGTGTTCGATTTCGACATCGGCATGGGGCAATCCACGTGCGTTGCGTGCGGCGAATGCGTGCAGGCGTGCCCGACGGGCGCGCTGATGGAAGCCAACCTGCTCGATGAGAAGGGTACGCGCGTCCATTTCGAGGACAAGAGCATCGATACGCTGTGTCCCTATTGCGGCGTCGGCTGCCAGACGCGGGTGCACGTCAAGGACAACAAAATTCTTTATGTCGACGGGCGCGACGGGCCGGCCAACGAGAACCGCCTGTGCGTCAAGGGCCGTTTCGGGTTCGATTACATCCACCACCCGGACCGCCTGACGAAGCCGCTCATCCGCCGCGAGGGCGTCGCCAAGGACGCCAATATGCAGCTGGCCAAGGCGGACATCGGAAAGGTCTTCCGCGAAGCGAGCTGGGAAGAGGCGCTGGAGTTCGCGGCCTCGGGTTTGAAGAAAATCCATGACGCGCGCAGCGGGTCGGCGCTGGCCGGTTTCGGCTCGGCGAAAGGTTCCAACGAGGAAGCCTACCTGTTTCAGAAATTCATCCGGCAGGGTTTCGGCACCAACAACGTCGATCATTGCACCAGGCTTTGCCACGCTTCGTCAGTGGCAGCGCTGATGGAAGGCCTCAACTCGGGGGCGGTTACGGCGCCGTTCATGGCGGCTGCCGACAGCGACTGCATGATCGTCATCGGCGCGCGGCCCAACCAGAACCACCCGGTGGCTGCAACCTACCTCAAGGATGCCGCGGCGCGCGGCGCCAAGCTGATCATCATGGATCCGCGCGGTCACGGCGGCGGGCTGGGGCGTTACGCTTCCCACATGCTGCAGTTCAAGCCCGGGTCCGACGTGGCGCTCCTGAACGCCATGCTCAACGTCATCATCACCGAGGGCATGGTCGACATCCAGTATGTTCAGGCGCACACGGAAGGATATGATGCGCTGAAGAAGCGTGTCGCCGAATTCACGCCCGAAGCGATGGAGCCGGTATGCGGGATCAAGGCCGAGACGATTAGAGAAGTCGCACGTCTCTACGCCCGTTCGGAACGCTCGCTGATCTTCTGGGGCATGGGCATTTCGCAGCATACCCACGGTACCGACAACGCGCGCTGCCTCATCTCGCTGGCGCTCGTCACGGGGCATATCGGCCGTCCGGGGACGGGCCTGCATCCGCTTCGCGGGCAGAACAACGTGCAGGGTGCTTCGGATGCCGGCCTGATCCCGATGGTGTATCCGGACTACATCTCAGTCGAAGATCCGGCGGTGCACAAGAAGTTCGAAAAGCTGTGGGGCCGTCCGCTCAATCCCAAGCGCGGATTGACTGTCGTCGAGATCATGGGGGCGATCCATGACGGCGAAATCAGCGGGATGTACATCATGGGCGAAAACCCGGCCATGTCTGACCCGGACGTACAGCACGCCCGCGAAGCCATCGCCGCGCTCGAACATCTCGTCGTGCAGGACATCTTCCTCACGGAAACGGCATGGCATGCGGATGTCGTGCTGCCGGCCTCCGCGCATGCTGAAAAGTGGGGGACGTTCACCAATACCAACCGCCAGGTGCAGATTGCCCGTCCGGTGGTGAGCCCGCCGGGTGAAGCCCGCCAGGACTGGGAACTGATCCAGGCGCTGGCGCAAGGCGTCGGGCTCGACTGGAACTACAATGACGTCAGTGAGGTGTTCACCGAGATGACCACCGTGATGCCGTCGCTCAGCAACATCACCTGGGAGAGGCTGCTGGCCGAGGGCGCGGTGACCTATCCTTGCGACGATCCGGGCAAACCCGGCAACGAGATCATCTTCTCGACGTCGTTCCCGACCAAATCGGGCCGCGCGAAAATCGTTCCGGCCGAACTGCTGGCGCCCGACGAATTGCCGGATGCCGATTACCCGATGGTGCTGACGACGGGGCGCCTGCTGGAGCACTGGCATACCGGTTCGATGACGCGCCGGGCCAGCAATCTCGATTCTTTGGAGCCGGAGGCGATCGCGGCTCTGCATCCCGACGAGCTTGCCAAGATGGGCCTTGCGGCCGGCGATTTCGTCGAGGTCTCGACGCGGCGCGGCTCGATCCGGCTGAAGGCGCGGGCGGAGCGCGATGTTCCCGTGGGGATGGTATTCGTGCCATTCTGCTTCGCGGAAGCATCGGCGAACCTGCTGACCAACCCGAAGCTTGACCCGATGGGCAAGATCCCGGAATTCAAGTATTGCGCCGCCAAGGTCGAAAAGGCCGAGGCGCCGCTACAGGTGGAAGCCGCCGAGTAGGCGACTTCAAGCAAGCGTCGGAAGGCACGGGGACAGGCTTGAATTTGCAAGCCGGTTCCCGGCCAGCACGCATTGAAGTGTCGCAGGCTCGCCGGCGTCCCGGAGAGAAAGGACGCCGCATTGGAGCCAGGTCCGCCGCAACCCGTCGACGAGGCCTTGCAGCGGGCCATGCGGCGGGCCTCGGGGTATCTCAGCGAACTGGATCCCGGCCTGCCACGGCGCAAGCGGGCGGAAATCATCGCCCGCGCGATGCTTACCGTTTTCGAAGTCTACTACGCGCGATCGCGGGAAATCCCGTTCGCGCAGAAGCGGCTGTTTGAGTCGCGCAACTGGCCGGAGACCTTCAAGCTCAGCCTTGAACGCCTGACGATTTACGGGCGCTACCTCAACGCCGTGGTGCCGTTCCTCCACAAGAACTGGCCGCACAACATTCCCGACGAGCGCGGGTTCTGGGTGGAGATCGAGGCAGCCTACCTCGATTTCATTCACGGTCGCTATGAAGCCGACCTGGCGTTCGCATTCCTGCGTTCAACGCGGCGGGTGGTGCGGCAGGGCGAATGGGCGCCGGTCGCCTATCATGCCGGGCGGGATTCGGATGGACCGGATTACGAGATCGGCCATGACGTGACGCGGACATTTCCCGTCTCGGGCAAGGTCAGCGCCGGGGCGATGGCCAATGTCCTGATGGTTCCGGGATTCGAAGCGCCGTTCCGCGATCTTCATGGCGACGCCCAGCTTCTCGCCGACCGGATCAACGCGGAACTGGAGTGGCGCGAGGCATTCGTCGACAGTCCGGTCGCGATGCAGGTGATCAATGCCGGCTTCTTTCGCAACCGTGGGTGCTATGTCGCCGGGCGGGTCTGGTATGAAACGCCGGCGACGGCAAAAGGCCGGGATGATGGGGCGGGAACAGCCAGCGCGGGCAATGCCGGCGGCGACAAGGCGAAAAGGCGGAGCTTCCTGCCTATCGTCATCGCGCTGTTGAACGAGAAGGATGGTATCTTCGCCGATGCGCTGATTACCGAATCCGACGAGATTCACCGGGTATTCTCCTCGGCGCTCGCGAATTTCCACGTCACCGAGTACGCCTACCACCAGCTCGCCCGCTTCCTGCACGAACTGATGCCGAAGCGGCCGCTCGGGCTCCACTATTCGACGATCGGGTTCAACCATGTCGGCAAGGTCGCCGTAATGCGGGAACTGGTTGGAGAACACAATCGATCGCAGGAACTGATCGACTTCGCGGTCGGTTCGCGTGGAACGGTGGCAATCGGGTTCTCGATGCCGTCGTCGCGGTACGTCATGAAAGTGATCAGGGATACCCCGGCGGAGGGCTACAAGTGGGACACCTTCGAGGGGCCTGACGCAATTCTGAAGAAATACGGGCTCGTCCACGACATGGACAGGGCCGGATCGATGCTCGACAACGTCATGTTCTCGAACGTCCGTCTCGAGCGGTCGTGGTTCACCCCGGAGTTGCTGCAGGAGTTCGCAAATGCTGCCGAGGGGTCGGTGAAAATCCTGCACCGCTACGTACTTTTCAAGCATCTCATCGTGCAGATGAAACTCGTACCGCTGCCGGTCTACCTGAAGAAGGCCAGCGAGGAGGCCGGCCGCCGCGCGATCGAGGAACTGGGCATCTGCATCCAGAACAACGCCGCGGCCAATATCTTCAACAAGGATCTCGACGCGCGCAATTACGGCGTCAGTCGTATCGGCAAGATCTATCTTTTCGACTATGACGCTGTTGAGCCCCTGAGCGGGGTGAAGGTGCGCACCAACGTCGGGCGCTGCGATGGAGAAGAGGACATTCCCGACTGGTTCTTTGAAACCGGGACGATTTTCCTGCCTGAAGAAATGCTGGTCGGTCTTCGGCTGGAGGATCCGGAATTGCGGCGCTACTTCCGCGATGCCAACGCCGAGTTGATGTCGACGGACTATTGGGAGGGGATGCAGCGGGCACACGCGAAAGGCCTGATGCCGAAGGTCCGCTCATACCTCCCGGACCGTAAGCTCAGGCGGGCAGCCGACTCGGCGGCTTAGAATTCATCAGTGCCGGCGACACTTAAATTTGTCAGTCCCGGTGAGACCAGCGCCTGGCGCATAGCATTATTGTAAAAGCGGAGGCCGCATTCTCGTTGAGTCCGATCGGCACTATAGGTCAATATGCGTTTGCTGCAGGTCAATTTCGGTGCACTCACGCTCGCCAGCCCTCATGAGGAATTTCCATGTCGAACGAATATGAGACCGATCCGGCTGAAACCGCCGAGTGGGTCGATGCGATCAACTCAGTCATCGCGTTCGAAGGCACGGGGCGGGCCGACGATATTCTCGAACACGTCGTTGCGACCGCCCGCCGGTCCGGTGCGCACGTGCCGTTTGCCGCCAACACGGCCTATATCAATACCATCGATGTCGACGAACAGCCGCCCTATCCCGGCAACAGGGAACTCGAAAACAAGGTGCGGGCGGCGATCCGCTGGAACGCGGCGGCGATCGTCCTGCGCGCCAACAAGGAAAGCTCCGAACTTGGCGGCCACATCGCCTCGTTCCAGTCGGCGGCGACGCTTTATGCGACCGGCTTCACGCACTTCTGGCACGCGCCGCATGAGGGGCACGGGGGCGATCTCATCTTCGTGCAGGGCCACTCGGCGCCAGGCATCTATGCACGCGCATTCATTGAGGGACGGCTTTCGGAAGAGCAGATCCTGAATTTCCGCCAGGAGGTGGACGGCAAGGGGGTCTCGTCCTATCCCCATCCCTGGCTGATGCCGGATTTCTGGCAGTTCCCGACGGTTTCGATGGGACTTGGGCCGCTGATCGCGATCTATCAGGCGCGCTTCCTGAAATACCTCGAGGGTCGCGGGCTGGCCGTTACGACGAACCGGCACGTCTGGCAGTTCTGCGGTGACGGGGAAATGGACGAGCCGGAAAGCCTTGGCGCCATCGGGCTCGCCGGGCGCGAAAGGCTCGACAACCTCATCTTCGTCGTCAACTGCAACCTGCAGCGGCTCGACGGGCCGGTGCGCGGCAACGGCAAGATCATCCAGGAGCTCGAAGCGGATTTCCGAGGCGCCGGCTGGAACGTCATCAAGGTGGTTTGGGGTTCGACCTGGGACGAACTGCTCATGCAGGACACGACCGGCCGCCTGCGGCAACTGATGGAGGAGTGCGTCGACGGCGAATACCAGGACTTCAAGTCGAAGGATGGCGAATACATCCGCAAGCAATTCTTCGGGCGATACCCGGAGACGGCGGCGATGGTGGCGGACTGGTCGGATTCGAAGATCTGGTCATTGACGCGCGGCGGGCATGACGCGGTGAAGGTTCACGCCGCCTATAAGGCCGCCGTCGAGCACCAGGGGCAGCCGACCGTGATCCTGGCGAAAACCGTCAAGGGCTACGGCATGGGTGCGGCTGGCGAAGGCCAGATGATCACCCACCAGCAGAAGAAGATGGGCACCGATTCGCTTCTACAGTTCCGCGACCGTTTCAAGGTGCCGCTCACCGACGAACAGGTGAAGAACGTCGAACTCGTCCAACTCGACGAAAAATCCGATGAGATGAAATATCTGCGCGAACGGCGCAAATCGCTGGGTGGGTATCTGCCGTCGCGGCGCCGGAAGAGCGATGTGGAACTCGTCGTGCCGGATCTCGAGGCCTTCAAGTCGCAACTCGAAGGCACAGGCGAGGGCCGCGAAATCTCGACGACGATGTCGTTCGTGCGCATCCTCAATACGCTGCTTCGCGACAAGTCGCTCGGCCAGCGCGTCGTGCCGATCGTGCCCGACGAAAGCCGCACCTTCGGCATGGAGGGCATGTTCCGCCAGTACGGCATCTTTTCCCAGGTCGGCCAGCTCTACAAGCCTCAGGATGCCGACCAGCTGATGTACTACAAGGAAGACAAATCAGGGCAGATGCTGCAGGAAGGCATCAACGAAGCCGGCGCCATGTCGAGCTGGATCGCGGCGGCGACGAGCTACTCGACGTCGAACTGCCCGATGATCCCATTCTACATCTACTATTCGATGTTCGGCTTCCAGCGCGTCGGGGACCTTGCCTGGGCGGCCGGCGACATGCGCGCGCGCGGCTTCCTGATCGGAGGAACTTCGGGTCGCACGACGCTCAACGGCGAGGGTCTGCAGCACGAGGACGGGCATAGCCACGTGCTGTCGGCGACGATCCCGAACTGCATTTCCTACGATCCGACATTCAACTACGAACTCGCCGTGATCATCCAGAACGGCCTGAAGCGCATGGTCGGGAACCAGGAGGATGTCTACTACTACATCACGGTGATGAACGAGAACTACGAGCATCCCGCCATGCCGGAGGGTGTCGAAGAAGGCATCATCAAGGGCATGTATCTGCTCAAGGCGGCCGATCCCAAGGCCGAGGGTTTCAAGGTGAAGCTGATGGGATCCGGCTCGATCCTGCGCGAGGTGATCGCGGGCGCCGAGCTTCTGGAAAAGGACTTCGGGATCAGTGCCGACATTTACTCGGTGACGAGTTTTACCGAATTGGCCCGCGAAGCGCGGGAGGCGGAACGCTGGAGCATGCTCAATCCGCTCGAGCCGGCACGGGTGCCTTATGTGACGGGTCAGCTCGAAGCCACCGGCGAGGGTCCAGTCGTGGTGTCCACCGACTACATGAGCCTTTACGCCGAACAGATCCGTGCGCACGTCCCGGGCCGCTACAAGGTTCTTGGAACGGACGGCTTCGGGCGTTCGGATTACCGCAAGAAACTGCGCCACCACTTCGAGGTCGACCGCCATTTTGTTGCGGTTGCCGCGCTGAAGGCTTTGGCCGAGGAGAACAAGGTGGCGTCCGCCAAGGTCGCTGAAGCGATTGAGAAGTACGGGATCAACCCGAACAAGCCCAATCCAGTTACAGCTTGAAGAGCAACGTCACCGGGATATCAAGAACGAGGAAGCGCACGAAATGGCACTGATCGAAGTCAAGGTTCCGGATATCGGCGAATTCAATGACATCCCCATCATCGAAATCCTGGTCAAGCCCGGCGACGTGGTAAAGCCGGAAGATCCGATCGTGACGCTGGAAAGCGACAAGGCAACCATGGAAGTCCCTTCGCCGGGTGCGGGACGCGTGGCGGAAGTGCTGGTCAAGGTCGGCGACAAGGTGAGCGAGGGCAGCGCGCTTCTGAAACTGGAGCCGGCTCAAGACGGGGCCAGCAAAGCGGCGGGGGAGAAACCCGCCGAAGCTGCCTCGCCGACGGCGAATGCGGCGAAAGCGGGAGCGGGCGGCAACGGTGCGTCTGTTCCGCCGCCATCGGACGAGGACGCGCCGGCAACCGCATCATCTTCAACGCAGCGCGCAACCGGAATGCCGGTTCCAGCCGACTTCGGAGGCGTGCTCGCCAGCCCGTCGGTCCGGCGTATTGCGCGTGAATTCGACATCAACCTCACGAAGCTGACAGGTACGGGTGAAAAAGGCCGGATCACAAAGGACGACGTCAAGCGGGCGGTTTCGGGAGCCGCCGGGCCGGCTGTCTCGGGCGGGGCGGGCATTCCGGAAATTCCGGCGCAGGATTTCGCCAAGTTCGGCGAAATCGAAACGGTTCCGCTGACGCGCCTGAAAAAATTGTCGGGGCCGGCGTTGCACCGCTCGTGGCTGAATATCCCGCACGTCACCCACACCGACGAAGCCGACATCACGGATCTCGAGGTCTACCGAAAGACGCTCGACTCGGCAGCCAAGGAAAAGGGCTACCGGGTGACGCTGCTGTCTTTCCTTTTGAAAGCCAGCGTCGTCGCGCTCAAAGAGTACCCGGCATTCAACGCGTCGCTGGCGCCGTCGAAAGACGCGCTGATCATGAAGAAATACTACCACCTTGGCATTGCCGTCGATACGCCAGACGGGCTTGTCGTCCCGGTTATCAAGGATGTCGATCGCAAGGGCATCGTCGAGTTGTCGAAGGAGTTGGCCGACGTTTCGGAACGGATGCGCGCCGGCAAGATCACGCCGGCCGACATCCAGGGCGGGACATTCTCGATCTCGTCGCTCGGCGGCATCGGAGGCACCAACTTCACGCCGATCGTCAATGCCCCGGAAGTCGCGATCCTCGGCGTGGTGCGCTCGACCATGAAGCCGGTCTGGGATGGTGAAGAGTTCAAGCCGCGGCTGATGCTGCCGCTGTGCTGTTCCTACGACCACCGCGTTGTCGACGGCGCGCTGGCCGCCCGCTTCACGCGCAAGCTTGCCGACGTGCTGGGCGACGTGCGGCAGCTGGTGTTGTGACGGAGGAAAGTTGACGCGGTCGCGATCGTCGGGCCTGCGCGTTCGTTTGTGCGGGTTTGATTGGGTTCCCGTCGTCCTTGCGAAGCATGGCTCTGGCATGACGCGGGAATGACCATTTTCATTGGCTCAATGCGCCTCGTCCCAGTTGTCGGCGGCCTTGGCGTCGACGTGGATGGGAACGGAGAGCTGCACGGCGGGAAGGCATGAGCCTTCCATCACCTCGCGGGCGACAGCGATGACGTCGCCGGCTTCGGCCTTGCTCGCCTCGAAGATCAGTTCGTCGTGGACCTGCAGCAGCATGCGCGCGGACTTCAGTCCGGCGGCGGCAAGCGCGTGCGGCATGCGCACCATGGCGCGGCGGATGATGTCGGCGGCGGACCCCTGGATCGGTGCGTTGATCGCGGCGCGTTCGAGGAAACCGCGCATCGAGGGATTCTTGGTGTTGATCTCGGGATAGTGGACCTTGCGTCCGAACACCGTCTCCACGTAGCCGTACTCGCGGGCGAATTCCTTGGTCCGTTCCATGTAGGTGCGGATGCCGGGGAAGCGTTGGAAGTAGGTCTTGATGTATTCTCCGGCTTCCTGGCGCGGGATCGAAAGCTGGTTTGCCAGCCCGAACGCCGAAATGCCGTAGATGATGCCGAAGTTGATCGCCTTCGCCCTGCGGCGGACTTCGCCCGGCATGCCTTCGATCGGCACGCCGAACATTTCGGAGGCGGTCATGGCGTGAATGTCGAGGCCTTCGTCGAAGGCTTTCTTCAGCTGCGGGATGTCGGCGATGTGGGCGAGGACGCGCAACTCGATCTGGGAATAGTCCGCCGAAATGAGCTGATTGCCTTTTTCCGCAATGAAGGCTGTGCGGATCTCACGGCCCTCCTTGGTGCGGACGGGGATGTTCTGCAGGTTGGGTTCGGAGGACGCGAGCCGCCCGGTCGTGGTCGAGGCCATCGAGTAGGAGGTGTGGATGCGCCCGCCCGCATCGATGAAGGTCGGCAGGGCATCGGTGTAGGTCGATTTCAACTTGGAAAGCTGACGCCATTCTAGCATCGTCTGGACGAGCTTTCTGGCATCGTCAGGCAATTCCTCGTTGCCGGCAAGGTCGTCGAGAAGGCCGGCGCGCGTTTCCCACTGTCCGGTCTTGGTCTTCTTGCCGCCGGGCAGTTTCAGCTTTTCGAACAGCAACTCGCCGAGCTGTCTTGGCGAGCCGAGGTTGAATTTCTCGCCAACGAGTTCGCAAACGGCTGCATCTAAGGCGCCGATGCGCTGCTGAAAGGTGCCCGAAAGCCGGGAAAGAATGGCGCGGTCGACCTTGACGCCTTCGCGCTCCATGTCGGCGATGACGCGCACCAGCGGACGTTCCAGGGTTTCGTAGACGGTCGTCATGCCCTCCGCGACGAGGCGCGGCTTCAAAACGTGCCAGAGGCGCAGCGTGATATCGGCGTCCTCGGCCGCATACTCGGTGGCCTTGTCGATCGGCACCTGGGCGAAGGATCTGTCTGCGGCCTTCTTGCCAGGCGCGTGGGCGATGACCTGCTTGAACGAGATCGAGGTGTGCTGCAGATGGCGCTCGGCGAGATCGTCCATGCCGTGACTGCCGCGACCGCCGTCGAGCGCGTACGATATCAGCATGGTGTCGTCGAGGCCGGCGATCTCGATGCCGTAGCGGGCCATGACGACGACGTCGTATTTCAGGTTCTGCCCGATCTTGAGGATGCTCGCGTCTTCGAGCAGCGGCTTGATAATTCCAAGCGCATCCTTGAGCGGCATCTGGTCGAGACCGCCGCCATCGCCGAAGTCGAGCCCCCCGTCATCCAACTTGTGCTGCAACGGCACGTAGCAGGCGCGGCCCGGAGCTGTCGCCAGCGAGAAGCCGACGAGTTCGGCGCGGGAAGCGTCGAGGTCGCCGGTCTCGGTATCGAAGGCTACGTGGCCGGCGTTCCAGGCTTCGGTGACCCAGGATTCGAGGTCTTCGCGTGTCGTTATCGTTGGATAGGCGGCGCGGTCGAAACCGACGGACGTTGCAATTCGCTGGCCGTGCAGCACAGCGGCTCGCGGCGTGCCTGCGTCGCCAACCGACGCTGATCTGCCGATGGCCTTGGCGATTGCCTCGCCGCCCCTCGACCCCATGGCGGCGATCGACGAGCCAACGGACTGCGGCAAGGCCGGGGGAGGTTCGGCACCCATCGCTTCGGCGATGCGCCGCGTCAGGGTGTTGAACTCCATCGCGCGGAGGAAGGCGAGAAGCTGATCGGACGCTGCGGGCTGCACCGCCAGCCTGTGGGCCGCTACGTTGAGCGGGGCGTCGGTTGCCAGCGTTACCAGCTGGCGGGACAGGCGAGCCTGATCGGCGAACTCGATGAGCTTTTCGCGGCGCTTGGGCTGCTTGATCTCGCCGGCCCGGGCAAGCAACTGGTCGAGATCGCCGTACTCGCCGATGAGCTGGGCGGCGGTCTTGACGCCGATACCGGGGACGCCTGGGATGTTGTCGACCGGGTCACCGGCAAGCGACTGCACGTCGACAACCTTGTCGGGCGGCACGCCGAACTTTTCGACGACTTCGGCGGGACCTATCTTCTTGTTCTTCATGCCGTCGAACATGACGACGCCGGGTCCGACGAGCTGCATCAGGTCCTTGTCGGAGGAGACGATGGTGACGTCGCCGCCGGCTTCGACAACCCGTTTGGCGTAGGTTGCGATCAGATCGTCGGCCTCATAACCATCCTGTTCGATGCAGGCGACGTTGAACGCTTTTACCGCCTCGCGGATCAGCGGGAACTGGGGAACGAGTTCTTCGGGCGGCGGTGGTCGCTGGGCCTTGTAGTGCTCGTAGATGTCGTTGCGGAAGGTCTTGGCCGAATAGTCGAAGATGACCGCCATGTGGGTCGGGGCTTCGGAGGCTTTGGAGTCGGCCAAGAGCTTCCACAGCATCTGGCAGAAGCCGTGCACGGCGCCGACCGGCAGGCCGTCGGAGGGGCGCGTCAGCGGCGGCAACGCATGAAACGCGCGAAAAATATAGCCGGAGCCGTCGACGAGATAGACGTGGCTGCCCTTCTCGACGGGGGCGGGGTCGCCGTCGGGAACCGTGCAGATTTCGTCGCGGGGCTGGCTTGTGGCGGCTGTCTCGCCGGTGGGTGTCTTTGTGTCTGTCATGGGGCCGGACTATAGGCGAAAATTCCAACCCCGGTCACTTACCATAATCGGGCCGTCAACCATTCCGCGGTGGCAGGTTGTGCGTCTCTTCGAGTGCCTGGCGGGCAACTTCGGCGACGTCGGTCCAGTTCATCGGTGGGAACCGGTTATCGCCTTCGGCGGCGCTGCGGATTCGCTCCAGGGCACGGCGCAGTCGCGTCTCGCGGCGGCGCTGCAAATCGAGGAAGTCTTCCAGCCCCATGAGTTCCCCCTTGAGTTCTCCCTTGCGTTCTGGCGCGTGGTGGATCGACACTGTCCTGCCCTCGGTGATTGGTCATGATTCTGCCAACTTTCGCAGACGATGACGCAAGTCCCGCCCGCGGCAAAGTTGTAAGCATGCCACTGGGGATAAGCCTGTGAATAGGCTTTGGAAAACGCGTCGTTATGGGGTCTGCTGATAATGCTCGTGCGGTCCCGGGCGTCGGCGGTGCGTGACGGAATTGCGAATGACGATGAGCGAGGCCGAAGGGTGTTTGCGCACCGCGAAGGGATCGGCTACAAGCATGGTCCGCTCTAAGCACCCGTAGCTCAGATGGATAGAGTGTTGCCCTCCGAAGGCAAAGGTCGCAGGTTCGAATCCTGCCGGGTGCGCCATTTCACATTGTTGACTTTGAATCCCCGCTAAAGCCTTGAAAACCTTGGTGGTTTGGGGAGTTCGAAATTTCTCATTCTTGGCGTATTTCACCCCACCCCCAAACATGAGTCTGAGCAGCTTTCGGCGGTGCTCGATGCGTCCGGAATCCCATAGAATCCGGGGGTTTGCGAGGAATCCGAAAAGAGTTCGAAAAGTCTCCTCGAAGCTGCGCTTCGGAGCTTGGCGCGCAGCGAACTTCTCGGCCATCAGGTTCTTCTGATCCTGCAGCCGGTGGAGCTGGTCTTCATAGGCCTGAATGAGCGTCGGGCTGTCGGCTTCGACGAGACGCGCCACCAACTGCTCGATCTTGCGTTCTGTGGCCTGCAACTCGCGCCGGGCGGCTTCTGATAGTTTCCTGCCATCGCTTTCGCGTATGGCCCAAAGCGTCTTGAGCATCGCGTGCGCAGCGAAGAGCAGCTCCTGAGAGGGCCGCATACTCTCCAGAAGGGCATCAAAGTCCGCCTCAAGCTGCTCTTTGCGGATGTTTTTGCGGAACTCCTCGCAGCCTTTGGTGAAGCAATAATAGTACGGGTAGCTCTTGTATTTGCCCTTGGCCCAGGCGGCCGTCATCGGCTTGCCGCAGCAAGAGCAGACGACAAAGCCGCGCAGCGGGAAGTCGTCCTTGATGTCGGTGCGCATGGGCGCGCGGGCGTTGCCTTCGAGCCGGTCCTGAATCTTCAAGAACGTCTCGAAGGTGATCAGACCTTCATGTTGGGCCGGTTGGCGGTAGATGTTCCAGCGCGGGATCGTGATATATCCGGCATAGAGCACCTGCGTGAGCAGGAGCGTGACGCGCTGCGGATGCACTTCGCCGTTGCGGTCGCGCGGGAAGAGGGGCTCGGCCATCAGGAAGCGCTGCACCTCGGCCTGGCTGTCCAGCCTGCCGGAAGCAAAGTCTTCGAGCGCTTTGCGAATGACTGACGCAATCGGCTCGTCAGGAATCAGAACCTTGCCGCTGTGACCGGCGATACGGGCATAGCGATACCCAAGCGGCGGGCCGAAGCCCCAGTAGCCGCCCGCTGCGCGCGCTTGCATGCGGTTCTTGGTTTGCTCGGCTTTCTTCTGGCGCTGGTGCTGGGAGACGGAGGCCAGCAGGTTCTCGACGAGCATGGAGTCGGAATCCTCGCCGAACTCGATCGAGGGGCTCTCCAGCTTGCCGCCGGCGGCGCTGATGGCGGTGCGCAATTGAATATGCGCTTCGAGCCCGCGCGCGAGGCGGCTGATGTCGTCGATCAGGACGATATGCGTGCCGAACTTGCGGTTCTTTTTAAGAAAGGACAGCAGGGTAATCATGCCGGGACGGTCGATTATCCCGCCCGAAGCGCCTTCATCGCGGAAGACTTCGATGACGTCGTAGCCCCTGGCGCGTGCAAACTCGCGGCAGCGCGTCTCCTGCGACGACAGGCCGGAGCCGCGCGTCACCTGTTTGGGGTCGGAAACGCGGGCATAGATGACGGCCTTCATGGGGGATGCGGTGTTCATCGTCTCTAGCATCAGCAGGAGACCCCCCGGCTCTGCCGGGGAGGCAGTAACAGTTTGACGTCTCCGGCGGTCCATCGACGCAATTCCAACCGTTTGCAACCACGCATGCGGAAGGAACTGAGCCGA
>Ga0180009_10002620_pt1 | contig 21055 bp, 17 predicted proteins | sample OS_PC_MetaG_FD_123537 | JGI IMG/M metagenome (GOLD analysis project Ga0180009, IMG submission 123537) | Groundwater microbial communities from the Aspo Hard Rock Laboratory (HRL) deep subsurface site, Sweden - OS_PC_MetaG | ecosystem: Environmental > Aquatic > Deep subsurface > Groundwater...
CATTGTCTCTCTGTATATCAACCCTCGAACATTTTTGCAGGACTATCCCAAAGATATTCAAGCGAAAGTGCCTCCCAAAACGCTCTCCGAAAGGCGAATGTCCCTTCTACTGGGCATTCCCTTTTTGCTTGTGTTGATACTTGTTCCGTTATTCTCAACGTTGACACTCAAACACCAAAATGGTGAAAGTAGCTCTTTCATCGCGCTTTTTGTAAATACGTTTGGCGTCGCCTTCATTTTCAACCTTGTGGATTGGCTTTTGCTAGATTGGCTAATGTTCTGCACGATAACTCCAAAGTTTGTAGTCATTCCAGGGACAGAAGGGATGGCAAGTTACAAGGATTATGGGTTTCATTTTCGTGGATTTATCATTGGAACGCTTCTATCGACAATAGGTGCATTAGTAATTGCGGGTATTGTGTTCTTTATTGGCTGATTCTAGTTTACCAGCCATGCCGCCCAACATTGCGTGGAGCCGACCCCCACCCTTGCGCTTTCACCCATCGTGCCTTGCCCGCGAAGGCGTCAGTGATTCCAGCGCGTCTCGCCAGCGGCGGTGGGTGGGCGCGGCTCACGCATCCCGTTATCTGAACAAAACAAATAAATATATTGAGATTTTATAAAAAATGGATAAAATGTATTCCAAGAGGTGAAATATGAATAAATTATTTACTGCGATTGTACATAAAGAAGATAATTTATATGTTGCGGAATGCCCGGAAGTTGGTACTGCAAGTCAAGGTACAACCATTGAGAATGCTATTGAGAATTTACAAGAAGCCACTGAAATTTATCTTGAAGAATTTCCTTTAAAAGAAACCCACCATCCTTTCCTTACAACTTTTGAGGTAGCTATTAATGCTTGAACTTCCGATTATTTCTGGCAAAGAAGCTATAAAAATATTCGGAAGTCTGGGCTTCAAAATTGTCAGGTAAAAAGGCAGTCATGCAGTTTTACGAAAGGAAAATAAAGGTTGCGTTATTCCAATTCATAAAGAACTTGCTATCGGTACTCTACGAAGTGCAATTAAACAAGCCGGTATTACTATTGAAGAATTTATAGACGCATACAAAAACAGATAAGGCGTTGCAGCGGACGGCAAAAAGCGCCGCCGCTGATTTTGGTCGTTAGACAGAGAAATGGATATCCGGGTTTAGTTCGGATATAATGAGTTAGGCGAAATGCCCAACAAAAATAAGAAAAGGAGGTAATTACAATGAGAAGCAAAAACAGAAGGATACTTTGGCTGGTAGGAATGTTTATGCTGGTGACTACGAGTATAGCCTTTGCCCAAGAAGAGGATAGGGAAGGGAGTAAAGACCATCCATTGATTTCACGGTATCCTGGTTCTTCCATCAGCTATTACGATGTGAAAAAGTTTGACGAATATGTCCTTCCTCTGGGCAAATTTGAAAAGGAGAAATTGACAAAGAGTCAAAAGTTAGAGGGTAAGGTAACACAGATTACGTATCGCGCTCCAGAGGATAGATCAATACTTGAGATTTATCGTAACTACGAGTTATCACTGAAAAAAGCCGGCTTTGAAACCTTATTTGCTGCTACAAGAAGGGAATTAGGAAACGGATGGCAAGATGCATTCGCTGCCGCTATTTCTCGCTCTACCGAGTACTTGGGGGCCTTTTTAGGTGGTGAAGGACGTTATCTATCTGCAAAACTAACTAGGCCGGAAGGAGATGTTTATGTGGCTCTTTATGTAGCTTTGGGTTGGTATTCGCATGCGACGGTTCAGCTGGATGTTATTGAAGTTAAGCCGATGGAGACAGGATTGGTGACAGTGAATGCAGAGGTACTGGCAGAGGATATAGCAAGAACTGGTCATGTAGCCATCTACGGTATCTACTTTGACACTGGTAAAGCAGATGTAAAGCCTGATTCTGAGCTGGCTTTGAATGAAATTGCTAAACTTCTTCAGCAAAATCATAAACTTAATCTATATGTTGTAGGTCATACTGATAATGTCGGCACCTTGAACTCCAATATGGAACTTTCAAAACTTCGTGCTGAGGCAGTGGTTAAGGCGCTTATTTCGAGGCACGGAATAGACTCAAAAAGACTCCATCCTGTTGGGGTGGGACCTTTAGCTCCGGTTGCTTCTAACAAAACCGAGGAAGGCCGGGCAAAGAACCGGAGGGTGGAATTGGTAGAACGGTAATATTAAAAAAGAAGGGATTTTTTTTATCTGTCTAACCAACCGGTTGCAGCGGACCGCCGGGCAAGCCCGCCGCCGCTGAACTATATCGTTGGGCTGGAGGCCAGATTATGTCAATCATTGTTGCATTTATTTTGAATCGCAATGGTGTTGTTGCAAGTGAGGGCAGGGAGTTTACCCCGGCCCTGAAAACAAATGCCGGGTCTGTTTAGGGGCAATCGGGCTTCCCAAAAAAAATCGTAGCGGCCGCAGGCCGTGTAAGCCAGATCGAGCGCGGCTGACCCGCAGCAGCGCAAATCCTGGCATTGTAACAGCTTTTGTCGCTTTCAACTGAACAGGCGATACGAAGGCACCGCCCAAATTCCTGCGGAAAGATAACGTAATAAAATGATGATATTTTTTGGTAAGCGCTGGTAGATCAATCTGTTTTTCTGCAAATTTTCATATCTAATGTGAAATTATACAGGCAATTTTCACAGATGTTAGGAAATTTATCACATTTGATTGGTTTGAAATTGTGTTTTTGGTTGATTTATTTAAAATGGGAATTGATCATTTTTAAGATTTTTGGATAGAGAGCTTTGTTGGCAGCCAGAACCGCGCTTGTTTTTACCTCCAATTCCCGGGCCTGGAAATCACTTGTCTTGCCGCCGGCTTCTTCTACAATTAGCTTGCCGGCCATAAAATCCCAGGGCAGCAAATGGGCTTCCCAGAAAAAATCATAGCGTCCGCAGGCCGTGTAAGCCAGGTCGAGCGCGGCCGAGCCGCAGCGGCGCAAATCCTGGCATTGCGACATCATGACTTTAAAAACGCCGGCATACTGTTCCAAAAACTGGGGGGCTTTAAAGGGGAATCCGGTAGCTCCCAGGGCCGAACTCATTTTGCCAGTAAGGCTGACGGCAATCCGCGTGTTGTTTAAAAAGGCGCCCTGGTTCGCATGGGCGTGAAAACACTCCCGGGAAAGGGGATCATATATTAAGCCAAAGATAACCGTGCCATTTCTCAGTAAGGCCATCGATATGGCGAAGTGCGGAATACCCTGGATGAAATTGGTCGTGCCGTCCAACGGATCGATGACCCAGAGAAATTCGCTGGCTTTGGCCGAATAGCCGCTTTCTTCCGCCAGGAGGCGATGATCGGGGAAATTTTGCTTTATAGTACTTTTGATGATCGCCTCGGCCTCCCTGTCAATGCGAGTGACGAAATCGTTCTTTCCCTTGGCCTGGATGTCGGATGCAGGAAGGTTTTGGAAATCGCGACAGATCAGGCCCCCCGCCTCGCGCGCAGCCCGCAAAGCGACTTTTAGTAATTGATCCAATATATCTCCTTTTTTTATTTTGATTTTTTTTTGGAGCGTTTTTTTGAGGGAATTTTCAACTTGACTGGAGAGGAAAATTTTGAAAATACTGATTGACTTTTATTCTGATCAAAACAGGCCCACCAGGACATGCGTCGATGGAAGTCTGTCGGTAGATAGTGAGCCATTTTTTCTTTCAGATAAAAAAAAGTATTTTCCTTTCCCATGCGGAGCGCACTCTTTATATCATCCAAATTTATCCATAATTCATCAATAAACTCATGTTCATAAGCTCTCTCGATTTGCGGCATGAGCTCTTCCGGATAAATATCACAACAGGCATTAACCAATGAAGTATAGACAAGCCCAAGTTCCATCCTTTTCTCATTTTCAGCAAAGAATGAGGCAAAGAAATCAATGACGGATTCTCTGGACACTTTTTCGTTCGCAACCGCATAGGTGATCGCTTGTAATGCGCCGGAACGGCAGTACTCGTTTACATTTTCATTCAATATCATTTCTTTGATTTTATTCAGGGACCCTCCGCAAGTGGAATAAAGGATGGCCGGGAGACTTTCAGTCACCATATCGCCAAATAAATCAAAGGGTAATTCTTTTGGCAGGCCGAAAAGCCTCACCAGTAAATCATGAGCTTTAGTTTCTTTAAAATGAGATAAAAGATGGACCGCATATAAATGGGCATAATATTTATTGTTCTTGCTGTACGTTCCCGGTTCGTTTGCCACCTTTTCCAGTATTTCCAACAAAACCGGTGTGATCTCTGCTTGAACTGCCAGAGCGGCATCCACCGCCTCCCTTTTATACTGACCATCAAAAACTTCAAAACTTTTTATTATTTCCCTTATCGTCATTGGAATCTAACTCAATCCGCCAAGCCAAGCTTTTTCTCCAGTTCGTCAAGTGAAATCCTGGGATTGTTTTTTTGTATCCGCTCCATAGCCAGCAGGTAATCTGCTTCGTCCTCGAGAAATTCTTCTATTGCTTTGCGCACGTAATAGCTTTTGGTACGGTGTGTTCTGGTCGCCAATTGAGCAAGTTTTTTTTCAACATCTATAGGAATCCTAACAGCAATCATGGTACACCTCTGTATAACATGTATAATTTAAACTTGGATATCTGTCAACGCTTTTAAAATTTCCCATTTACCATCATTGCTATTCCGGTATTTTGCAGGTTTTGGAAATTGCGACAGATCAGGCCCCCCGCCTCGCGCGCAGCCCGTAAAGCGGTTTTCAGTAGAAGGTCTGGCATTTTTTATCCTGTAAAACAACTTATCAGATCGGCTTGTCGATTTCAAATCGAAATCCGCCCTGGTGTTGAAATGCGCCCCGGATATAATATAATGGCCCCATGCCCAGAAAAATTGCCGTTGTGGTACAGCGCTACGGGTTGGAGATCAATGGCGGCGCCGAATACCACGCCCGTCTGATCGCCGAAAAGTTAAGCAAATATTTTACGATCGAGGTGTTTACCACCACGGCTTGCGATTATGTCACCTGGGACCATCATTACCGCGGCGGGCAAGAATTATTGAACGGGATCAAGGTCAACCGTTTCCGGGTGAAGAAACCAAGGGATCCGGAAACCTTCGGCAAGATCCAGCGGCACATTTTTGAGGAGGAGCACGTTCCGGAAGATGAATTGCGCTGGCTGGAGGAAGAAGGACCGCTGGTCCCGGAATTGATCCAGGTACTTGAAAGCAGGGAAAAGGAGTTCGCATATTTCATATTTTTTTCCTACCGCTATTACCATTCTTATTATGGAGTAAGCAAATTCCGCCACAAAGCCATTCTGGTTCCTACGGCCGAGCACGACCAGGTAGTCTACCTCAGCCTGTTCAAGGATTTTTTCAACCTGCCGGCGGCGATCGTTTACAATTCCCCGGAGGAAAAGGAGCTGATCAACCGCATCTCCGGAAACGCGGCGCTATGCGGGGACGTGGTCGGCGTCGGCTCCGAGATCCCTGATCGCTTTAATCCGCGCGGGACGTGGGCGCGACTTGGCATCCAGGACAAGTATTTTGTTTATATCGGCCGCCTGGATGAAAACAAGGGTGTTCCCGAACTGTTCGATTTTTATCTGCGGCTGCTGGCCGAGAAAAAAATCACCTTGAAATTGCTGTTGATCGGCAAAACCTATATTTCCATCCCGGAGCATGAAAATATCGTCCACATCGGTTTCCAGGAAAACAAAGAAAAATTCGACCTGTTGCAGAGTGCGGATTTTTTGGTCATGCCTTCGCAGTTCGAATCGCTTTCCATGGTTGCCCTGGAGGCCTGGGCGATCGGAAAACCGGTTCTGGCCAACGGTAGGACCGAAGTGCTGCGCGGCCAGTGTCAGCGCAGCCAAGGCGGATTGTGGTATGGCAATTATGATGAATTCAAGGAAACTTTTCTCATTCTGCAGGCCGACGGCGATTTGCGGGAACGCCTGGGGAGCAACGGCAAAAAATATTTCCTGGAAAACTATTCCTGGGAAACCGTTGAGAACAAATATTTGAAAATCATTGCCGCTTTGGATCAAAGGCGGTGACTCGGGAAAACTAAGCGGGCGGGTTAAGGCTGCAGCAAGTACTTTTTAATTTTTGCCAATAGGTTGACCCGGGATATTCCCAGTATCTTGGCTGCTTGCGTCTTGTTGCCCTTGGTATGCTGGAGCACATTTTTGATCTGATCTTTTTCGATCTCGCTTAAAGACTTCAAAGGCAAGCCTGTGGCCGCATCTTCCTTGAAATTGGAATTTTCCAAAAAATAGTGGGGCAGTGATTTTTTGTGCAATTCGCTTCCGCTTTCAATGATGATGGCGCTGTTGATGATATTCATCAGTTCACGGACGTTTCCCGGATAATCGTACTGCTTCAGCAAACGCATGGCTGCTTCTGAAATTTTCTGGATATTTTTCTGATTCTGTTTATTGAACTTTTTAAAAAAGTGCTGGCACAGAAGCGGGATATCGCCTTTTCTTTCCCGCAGCGGGATCAGGTAAACCGAACTCATGTTCAGGCGGTAAAAGAGATCTTTGCGGAAATTACCCTTTTTCATTTCACTCAACAAATCCTTGTTGGTGGCAGCGATGATACGGACGTCGACTTTTTGATTTTTGGTCGAACCCAGCCTGAAAAATTCCCCCTCCTGAAGGACCCTCAGCAACTTGACTTGGATCGGCAGCGCCAATTCGCCGATTTCGTCGAGAAAAAGCGTGCCTTTGTCCGCTTCTTCCAAGAATCCTTTTTTGGCCGAACTGGCACCGGTGAACGCGCCTTTGTTGTGGCCGAAGAATTCAGAGGAAAAAAGTTCGTTGGCGAACGTGCCGGCATTCACGGCGACAAAGTTTTCATTGCGGCGTTTGCTGATTTGGTGGATGGCCTTGGCGATCAGCTCCTTGCCGCTGCCGCTTTCACCCCAGATCAGGATGCTGTTGTCCGGCTGCGCCATTTTTTCAACCATTTGGAAGATCCTGATCATTTCTTCATTCTGGGTAATGATATCCTTGAAAGCGTCCTTGAATTGCAAATGTTCCATGGAAACCGCGGCTTCCATTTCCGTTGCGATTTTGTCCCTGCGGCTTTCCAAAACAGTCTTTATGATCTTTAGCAGTTGATCATTGTCAACTGGCTTGGTAAGATAGTCGAAAGCACCGAGTTTCATTGCCGAGACTGCCAATTCCACGTCTTCCACCCCGGTCAAGACGATGGTTTCGATATCAATGTTTTTTTCCTTGATATGCTTCAAGATGTCCAATCCGCTCACGTCGGGCATGTCCATATCCAAAAGCAGCAGATCGTAGTTGTTGTTTTTCAATTCATGAAAAGCTTTGGAGCTGTTAACGAGCGTTGAAACCTCGTATGCCCCGGTTTGCAACAGCATGATGTTCAGGTAGTTCAAAACCGCCTGATCGTCGTCTATGGCCAGGATTTTCTTCATGGGTTTTCCTTTTGCGAGACCGGCATGTATATTGAAAAAGCAGTGCCCGAGCCCAACTTGCTTTCCACCTCGATCCGGCCCTTGTGTTCTTTGATTATCCCATAGGCGATGGACAGGCCGAGTCCGGTCCCGCCTTGGTTTCTTTTGGTTGTAAAAAAAGGATCGAAGATCTGCTTCAGGGTTTTTCCGTCAATGCCTTTGCCGTTATCGCTGATTTGTAATAGATTTTCGTTTTCCTTTTCCAGATGAACCGTCTTGATCAAGATTGAGCCAATTTTCTTTTCGATGGCTTGCGAGGCGTTGATCAGGATATTGACGACCACCTGCTCCAGGCGCTGAGAATTGCCTTTGACTTTCGGGATATTCCCATTCAGCTCAAGATTGACTTTGGCTTTTCTGCCGATCTGGTTGGCAACAAGTCGCAGGCAGTTTTGGATGATATCATTGAGGTCCACCTCATCGTTTAATACGCCGTCATCCCTTTTGGCAAACTTGCGCAACCCTTCCACGATCGTCTTGATGCGATCGGTGCCCTGGGCCATATCATCCAATAAAATCAGTATGTTGCTTTTAAAAACGTCATAATTCAAGCGGGCGACCTGCAGGTTTCTGTCATTGCGGGAATAATCGTCCAAAATGGGAAGAATGTCCTTCATGGCTTCTTGAATGATCGACACGTTGCCCCGAATAAAGGTGTTGGGGTTGTTGATTTCGTGGGCGATACCCGAGACAAGCTGCCCGAGCGAGGCCAGTTTGTCGGTTTGCATCAGTTGGATTTCTATATTTTTCTGCTTGGTGATCAGGCGGGAGAACTCCAACACGCCCTCCACTTCACCCCGGTCATCAAAAATCGGGTAAGCCTGCAGCAGGTAATACTCTTCTCCGTATTTTTCCTCCAGGGTGATCGACTTTTTCTGTTGAAAAACCATTGCGCCCGGGCATCTGTCGCAAGGCAGCGACAAGTTAAAGATTTTTTTGTGGCATTTGCCGCTATGGGTCCCCTCCTTGCGGTTGGCCATCTTGATATTGAAGTCCCGGTCTATCATGACGACCTGGTCGGTAATGGCGTCAAAGAGCGTTTGTAGCTTGTTGCGGCTTTCCTTCAGCTTCTCGGTCAGCGAAACAAGCTCCTTGTTTTTATTGACCAGAAGGTCCTTCTGCTTTTCCAGGTCGGCCGTCCTGGTCTGGACGATCTTTTCAAGGTTTTCGTTTTGCCGGATTAACTCTTGTTCCAATTCCTTGCGTAGGCGGATATCCTTGTAGACCTCCTCGATGCAGTGCCGACCATCAAAATCCACATAGATGAAGGATCCTATTACTGGACACTGTTTGCCCCTGGAGTCGATCAAACTCATCTCCATCCCTTCCAAGAATCCTTTTTCTTTAAGTTTCTTGAAAATGAACGGCCTGATGCGGGGGATATTGGCATACAATTTGTTTCTGACAAAATTCAGTTTGACCGACCCGTCTTCGGGGTAGTGAAGCATCCGGTAAAAGGCTCGATTAGCCTTGAGAATGTCTCCGTTCCGTTTTGATATGACGATCCCGTCAGGGGCATTTTCGAAAAGATCCTCAAATCGCTTTGTGGATTTCTCCAATTCCTGGGTTTTGGCTTTAACCAGGTCTTTCAAGTTGCCGACATATTTTTTTAATTCCAGCTGCAGTTCATGCTTTTCAACAGCCTTGGAGATCATGTGGCCGATTTCCTTGATGAGCTTTTTTTCTTCCTCGAGAAAATCGCCTTCCTTCAAATAACCGATCTTGACGCAACCCCGGGTCTTGCCGTTGACCACGATATCGGAGTGGAGCGAAGCCTTGATATTTTCGCAGGATATGGTTCCGGGAGTATATTGGCTTTGGTCCAGAATGATGGCCGCGCACGCCATCTCGGGATATTGAAACCCCTTGACCAGATTTGCCGCAGAATTTTCCAATATTTGTCCCAGATTCTTCCCGGACTCAATCTGGGAACTGATGATGTACAGGCATTCAAGTTCTTTGATCCTTTCCTTAAGATCGTATTCGAGCTTTCGGGCGCATTCAATGCATTCTTTGCGCTGGATGTTTTTTTTCACTTTTCAACCTTTTTAGTGCAACGGGGGCATTATAGCACCAGTTTGTTTTTAATTTTAGTTTGGATGTAGTTTTCGCTGGCAAGCAGCTGTTGCTTCTCCTGGTTGCAGGTGGCGATCTCGATGGTCAGCGGCAGGAATTTCCCGTTGCCGTTGGCAGTGTGGAAGCTTTCCCGGAACAGGTTTTTTCCCCAGAAGCCGCCCATTTCAACATTTTGGTAAAAGGGGTTGGCTTGCTGGATCTCTTTAAAAACGTCATCCGTGCTTTTAAATTGCATGGATTGGGTTGTTTTTTCGGCCAAGCGGCAAATAATCTCCCAGTTGGCCATCCCGCTTTTGGGAGGGAAGATCGCCTGGCTGCGCTGCAATCGACGGTCGCAAGCGGTAAACGTCCCAGAACTTTCCAGCGGCATCGATGCCGGCAATACCACGGTGGCTTCTGAGGCGCTGGCGGTTATGAAAAAATCCACCACCAGTGTGAATTCAACTTTGGCCAGCAATTTGCCTGCCGCAGTCGAGGCCAGGGGGTTTTCACCAAATATTAGCAGGGCCTTGATTTTGTTTTTGCCGAATCTTTCCCTTAAATCAACCGGTTTAAAGGTCTGATCCATGTCAATGTTCCAAAGTTTCTGAAAACGGCCGCTAGCCGGATCGCCGCAGCGGACGCCTCCGGGCAGGTATCGGGGATCAACGCCCATGTCCAACAGCCCCTGGGAATTTGCGAATTCGCTGATCAGGATCAGGCCATTGCCGGGCTGGCCGGTTTTGCCCTGCTGCAACATTAGATTCCCCAGCGCCTTCAAGTCATCCCGTGATTTTTCCAGGCATTGATCTATGCCATACACCACGATAAAATTGGGCGCGCCCGAGAGCATGGCCACGATTTGGTCGAATTTTTCCGGATGAATGCCGGTGGTTTCAACGGTCTCCTTTCTGTTCTGCTTGGCAATGGAGGCTTGATACTGGGGAAAATTTTCCGTGCGGCGGCTGATGAAGTCGCTGTCGATCATTTCTTTTTTGATCAGCTCATTGGCTATGCCAGCCAGCAGGGCCGTGTTGGTACCGCGTTTAGGATCAAGCCAGAGATCAGCGATTTTGCTGAGGGAATTTTCCGATGAACTTACGGCCACCAGGCGGGCGCCTTTTTTCATGGCTTCCTTGATTTTCAGCTCGGCAACCAGATTGTTTTCGGTCAATTCGGCGTTCATAACCATGATAACATCGGCGTTTTTGAATTCATCCATGGTGGTCGTGGAGGCGGTCATGCCAAACATCTCATCCAGTGCGTCCAGATCACGGCCGTTAAACATATTGCTGAAGCTGCCGATCATGTTGGTCTTGAATCCGGCGCGCACCCATTTTTGCAGCAGATACAATTCTTCGTTGACCAGCCGTGGTGAGGCGAAAACAGCCACGGCTTCAGGACCAAATTTTTTACTGATGTCATTTATTTTTTTTGCGGCATGAGCCAGCGCTTTTTCCCAGGAAGTTTCCTGCAACCCCTTTTTGCTTTTCAGCATGGGTTTGAGCAGGCGCTGCTCGTCAAGCATGTAGCGATAAGCGAAACGACCCTTATGGCACAAATACCCCTTGTTGTGGGAATCGCCGCTGAATCCTTCCGCAGAAAATGAGTCCTGATCGAAGATCTTGTACTGCAAAATGCAACCGACCGAACAAAAATGGCAGATGGAGATATGCTTTTTCCCGGCCCATGGCCCCGGTTTGGCGAAGGGCAGATGCTCGGCAATGGCTCCGGTGGGGCAGGCGGCGATGCAGTTACCGCAGGATATGCAGTTGGTTTCCAGAAGCTTTTTTTCCATGGAGGGACGGACCACCGACTTGAAGCCGCGGTAGACGAAGCCGAGGGCAGAGACCTTAAGGATCTCCGAGCAGGTGCGCACGCAGCGACCGCAGGCGATGCACTTATTGGGATCCAGGGTAATAAAAGGATGGGCTTTGTCCACTGAGTACTTGCGAACTTCGCCGATGAATTTATTCAGGTCGATCTTAAAATCCACGGCGTGCTTGCGCAAATCGCACTCAAAATAAGCTGAACATCCGCATTCCAGGCAGCGGCGGGTTTCGTTTTTTGCCTGCTGGTCGCTGAAACCCAGTTCGACTTCAGCGAAAGTTTTCGCCCTTTTCTGGGCGGGCAGTTCGGGCATTTTTTCTTTAGCGATCTTGGCGAACTGGGAGAAATCGCTGTCGGGAATATCCCCGAAGATATCCTTGCGGCTGATGAACTCTTTTTCTTCGCCCGCGGCTTGCCCGGATTGGACATGGTGATCAATGGCGTTAGCGGCGATCTTGCCATGGGCAATGGCGTCAATGGCCACGGCCGGCCCGGTGGCCATGTCCCCGCCGGTAAAAACGCCCGGGAGTGACGTTTCAAATGTGTCTTGGCTGAAAACCAGTGTATTGTACTTGGTGGATTGCAGCTGGGGATTTTTTTGCAGGCCGCACAGGTCCACGTCCTGGCCGATGGCCGATATGACGAAATCACAGGGTAGCTGGTATTCCGAGCCGGGCAGTGGCACCGGGCTGCGCCTGCCGCTGGCGTCGGCTTCGCCCAGCTCCATGCGGATGCAGGTCAGGGCCTTCAGACGGCCGTTTTTCTGAATCAGTTCGCTGGGAGCGGCAAGCAGGATCAATTCGACATTTTCATCCAGCGCCGCATCGATCTCCATGTGGTGGGCCGGCATTTCGTTGCGGGTACGGCGGTACAACAGGGTTACTTTGTCAGCTCCCAGCCTCTTGGCGGAGCGGGCGGCGTCGATAGCGGTGTTGCCGCCGCCTACGACCACGACATTGCCGTATATCTCCGGTTTCTTTTCATTCTGGAGTTGCCAGAGAAAATCGATGCCCGGGATCACGCCGGAGATCCGCTCTTCTCCAGGCAGGCGCATATTCTTCGCTTTTTGGGCGCCGAAAGCCAGGTAGATGGCGTCAAATCCCTGTTCTTTCAGGTTTTCAATGGTGAAATCTCTGCCCAGGGCGGAATTGGTTTTCACGGTTACGCCCAGGTTGGTGATCCAATTGATCTCCTTGTCCAGCAATTTTTTAGGCAGGCGGTATTCGGGGATGCCATAGCGCAGCATGCCGCCGAGTTTCGGGGCCTTGTCGAACAGGGTGATCGCATAGCCCTTCAGAAGCAAATAATAAGCGCAGGTCAAACCGGCTGGTCCGCCGCCTACCACTGCCACTTTTTTGCCGTTCGCCGGCGCGGGCTGGGGTGTCCAGGGGTCTTCGATGTCGATGTCTGAGGCGAAGCGTTTCAAATAGTCGATGCCCACGGTTTCATCCACTCGGTTGCGGCGGCAGGCCACTTCGCATTCGCGCACGCAGACCCGGCCGCAAACCAGCGGCAGGGGATTGGTTTGCTTGATCAAGCGTATGGCTTCCCTGGGTTTGCCCATGGCGATCAGCGCGATATAACCCTGGACGTCCACGCCGGCCGGGCAAGTCTGCTGGCAGGGAGCCAAACAGTCGGCGTAGTGGTTAGACAGCAGCAGTTCCAGGGCGGTCTTTCTGGCCTCGTGGATACGCGGGTTGTCGGTGTGGATGACCATCTTGTCGGCCACCGGGCTGGAACACGAGGGGATCAGTTTGCTGACCCCTTCGACCTCCACTACGCAAAGATAACATGACCCGTAAGGCGGCAGTTTGGGGTCGTGGCACAAAGTGGGTATCTCGGCGAGCTGATTTTCCTGGATCACTTCCAAAATTGTTTGGTTGGGCCGGGCATTGACTTCCTTGCCGTCGATGGTGATTTTTACATTGTCCATGGCTGGGTTCCCCTTAGTCCTTGCTGATGGCTTTAAAATTACAGGCTTCGAAACATTTTCCGCACTTGCTGCAGAGGGCTTGGTCGATCTTGTGAATTATCTTTTTTTCGCCGCTGATGGCCGCGGCCGGACAGACCCTGGCGCACAGGGTACAGCCGGTGCAATTGTCTTCCAGAATGGTAAAAGTCAAGAGCGGGGCGCAACTGTGGGCCGGGCATTTTTTATCGCGGATATGAATCTCGTATTCCTCGCGGAAATATTTCACTGTGGTCAAAACGGGATTTGGTGCGGTCTGGCCCAGGCCGCAGATGGTGTTGTTGCGGATTTTGTCGGCCAGTCCTTCCAGCAGTTCAATGTCCCCTTCCCGGCCGCGGCCGTCGGTGATGCGTTCCAGAATTTCCAGCATGCGCTTGGTGCCGATGCGGCAAAAAGTGCATTTGCCGCAGCTTTCATCCTGGGTGAAGCCCAGAAAAAATTTGGCCATTTCCACCATGCAGGTGGTCTCATCCATGACCACCATGCCCCCGGAGCCCATGATCGCCCCGGTTTTATTGATCTGCTGGTAGTCGATCTGCAGGTTGCCCATGGTCGCCGGAATGCAGCCTCCGGAAGGTCCGCCCATTTGCACGGCCTTGAATTTCTTGCCGTCGCGGATACCGCCGCCGATATCATAAATGATCTCGTTGATGGTCAGGCCCATGGGGACTTCCACCAGACCGCCGCGGCTTATTTTCCCGGCCAGGGCGAAAACCTTTGTTCCCTTGCTGTTTTCAGTGCCCATGGCCGCGAAAGCATCGGCGCCATTGACGATGATCCAGGGGATATTGGCCAAGGTCTCCACATTGTTGATGTTGGTCGGTTTGTCCCACAAGCCCTTTTGGGCGGGAAAAGGCGGCCGGAAACGGGGCATGCCGCGCTTGCCTTCGATCGAGGCGATCAGGGCGGTTTCTTCGCCGCAGACAAAAGCACCGGCCCCTTCCTTGATCTTGATTTTCAGGTTCATTTTGGACCCGAAGATGTTTTTTCCCAAAAAGCCTTTTTCCATGGCTTTTTGAATGGAATGGTGCAGGCGTTTGACCGCCATGGGATATTCGGCGCGGACATATATGTACGCTTCGTCGGCACCGCAAGCATAGGCGCAGACCATCATTCCCTCCAGCACTTGGTGCGGGTCGCTTTCCAGGGTGCTGCGGTCCATGAAAGCACCGGGGTCGCCTTCGTCGGCATTGCAAATAATATATTTTTTGTCAGCCTCCGCCTGGCGGCAGAAGCGCCATTTCATGCCGGTCAGGAATCCGGCCCCGCCGCGGCCGCGCAATCCGGACTTCAAAACAATGTCAATGACCTGCTCGGGGGTGTATTCTTTTAATACTTTTTGAATGGCCTGATAGCCGCCGCTGGCAATGTATTCTTCGATGGAATTGGGGTCGATGATGCCGCAATTACGCAATACGATGCGTTTTTGCTTGGCGAAAAAAGTATCTTCGTCATCGGTTTTCAATCCTTTGACGATCCATTCTTCGATGGGTTTGTCCTGGAGGATCTGTTCGTCCAGGATCCTTTTGACTTTTTCCGGCGTGACGTTGCCGTAAAAAAAATCATTGCCCTTTTCGTCGCTGATCTCCAGAAGGACTTCCTGGTAACAGTTACCCATGCAGCCCGTTTCCAGCAAATTCACCGGAATTTTTTCCTTGGCGATTTCGCTTTTCAGAGCGGCATAGACCTTTTTCCCACCAGCCGAAACACCGCATGTGCCAAGCCCGACTTTGATGGTCTTCATGTAGCTTCTCCTTTTTGATTCAGGGAGTCTGTGGATTTTGGTCTTTTGCTTTGTATTCTTTCAGCAGCAGCTGGACTTTTTTGGGAGTCAAGCGGCCGTAGGTTTCATCGTTGATCATGATGACGGGCGAGAGAGAGCAGCAGCCGATGCAGGCTACTTTTTGCAGGGTGAACAACCCGTCCGGCGTGGTGTCGTTGCCCGTGATCTGCAGCTCGTCCTCGATGATTCCGGCGATTCGCTCCGAACCGTTGACATGGCAGGCGGTGCCGTCGCAGATCTTGATCAGATATTTGCCCAGAGGTTTGAGGCGGAACTGCGAGTAAAAAGTGATGACCCCATAAATTTCAGCGGCCGGGATGCCGACAATTTCGCTGATCTGGTCGATGGCTGCAACCGGGATGTAACCATAGGAGTCCTGGGCGGCCTGCAAAAGGGGGATCAGGGCTCCCTTTTCCCCCTCATAGTTCCACAGGTCGACCTTGAAGCCGGCCAGGCCGTTTTTTGTCTGTTGCGCATTCAGTTTGTCGTGGGCTTTCATGCCCCCATTATCTTATATTTTGGCTTACATTTCAAATAGTTTGATGATCGGTGATTCCTTGATCCTCAGCACGCCGTCCAGGGGCTTGATTTTATTCTGGATGTTGCGGTCGATCTCGGTAAAGCTGGCGCCCTGCATGAGCAAAACAATGTCGTACTTCCCCTTGGTGAAGTCGCAGGAAACGACCTGCTCATTTACATACAGGGTGGGATAGATGTTTTCCAGTTTTTCTTTTTCGATCTCCAGGAACACGTAGGAGGACGCGCTTTTCCAGAAATTCGCGTTGTTGGCGGTTTCGAGATTTCCTTTTTCACGGCCCAGGGCCTTGTCCACCGTGCCGATGATGTTGTTGACGCTTTCGGGTAAAAGCGGAGATACCACGGGCATGAAGCAGATATCCTTTACTCCGGGCAGTTTTTTGATTTTGTCTTCGACCATGTCGTGCAGTTCGCTCAATTTTTCCGCCTGCAGCAGTACGGCCATGTCGAAATCACCCTTGATGGCATCGCAGTACAAAACATGATCCATGAAATACATTTCCTGATACACATCGGACAAATTGGCAGTCTCGGAAAAATTCATCATAACGTAGGCGCTGACAGCCTTGCCTTCGCCCGTCTCTTCGCTTTTTGCTTCCGCGGGGGCCTCGACCGGTTCTTTTTGGGGGATTTCCTCTAAAATTTTTGTCAGTTCGTCAACGGTGAACGGTTTTTCCAGGTAGGCATCGGCTTTTTCCGATCTGGCGTCCGCGGCGATGCTTTCACTGCCGTAGCCGGTAATAACGACCACGGGCAATTCCGGATAATTGAATTTGATCACTTTGAGTAGTTTGATACCGTCGATATCGGGGAGGCGGACATCTAACACCACATAATGCAGGGGCGTTTGTTTTTTCTTGAACGCTTCCAGGGCTTTCAGGCCGTTCATCCCGTTTTCGCAGGATTCTGTTTCATACCCCTTTTGCAACAAACCCATGGTCAGGCTCCGCTGCAATGAAACCTCGTCATCAATCAGTAACACTTTCTTTTCATTCATTTTATTCTCCTTATTTTTATATTTCGCAGGTGTTTGTTTCACCCAATCATTTATAAGCAATAGTTGTGCCAAATTGAAAAACCTGCTTGGACAAGGGTTTTGGTATGGCGTTCACTTTTTCCCCTGGAATGAATTGTATGATTTATTTACAGTTGAGCCTTGAAAGGGTCTGCCAGACGGGCTTGGCTGGTTGTGTTAAAAATATTGACACTTAACGATATTGTATATAGCTGCAACGGCAAATGATTTTTCGCTATCAAATTTTTATCTGTATATTAATTTTGCGTTTTATATTACAATCAATCCTTTTTTAGGCGATTTCTTCAGTGATAGAGAAAGCTACATTGGCCGGAGGTGATAAATTGTATTTTGAAACGCAGTTTGTTACTGTAAGGCGAACCTGGGAGGATGACCCTATGAACAAGATCGTTGAGAAAGAAATGTTGTCAGAAAATGTGGTGAAACTGGTAGTTGAAGCTCCGCAGATTTCCCAAAAACAAAGCCCCGGCCAATTCGTCATCGTCCGCACCGATGACAGGGGGGAACGCATCCCCCTGACCATTGCCGATGCCGACAAGGAAAAAATGACCATCACCCTGATCATTCAAATAGTCGGGACCTCCTCACATAAACTTGCAAACCTGCATGCGGGTGATTCCCTGCTGGACATATCCGGCCCCCTGGGCAGACCCACGCACATTGAAAAAGTCGGGACCGTTATTGCCTGCGGCGGCGGGGTGGGCATTGCCCCTCTTTATCCCATTGCCAGGGCTTTCAAAGAGATCGGCAACAAACTGATCGCTGTTCTCGGCGCCCGCAACCGGGAGCTGCTGATCCTGGAAAAGGAGATGGCCGTGTTTGCCGATGAAATGATCGTCATGACCGATGACGGTTCATACGGGGAAAAAGGATTGATCACGGCCGGGATTGAAAAAGTGTTGCTGCGCGAGCCGGTCCATCTGGCAGTGGCCATCGGTCCCGCGGTGATGATGAAATTCGTCGCGTTGCTGACCAAAAAATACGATGTTGCCACCATCGCCAGTTTAAATACCATCATGGTCGATGGGACCGGGATGTGCGGGGCCTGCCGGGTCACGGTAGGCGGCAAAACCAAATTTGTCTGCGTGGACGGGCCGGAATTCGATGCCCACGAAATAGACTACGATGAGATGCTTAAACGGTTGAATACTTATAAGAAAGAAGAACAGGTTTCTTATGACAGGTATTTGAAATCATTGACTTGAAGGAGAAGCAGCATGCCGGTTAATTTCCAGGAATTGATCCCCGCCAGAAATCAGGAATGGCGAAATGAAATGAGAAACAGGCTCAGTGCCAAGGAAAGAAGCAACTTGCCCCGGGTAAAAATGCCTGAAATGGAGCCCATGGACAGGATCCTGGGTTTCAAGGAAGTCAATGTGGGCTTAAATGAAGATGCGGCCGTGCTGGAATCACAGCGTTGCCTGGATTGTTCCACCCCATCTTGTATTTCCGGCTGTCCGGTGAACATTGATATTCCGGGGTTCATCAAATTGATCGAAAAAAAGGATTTTTTGGCGGCAGCCAGAAAATTAAAAGAAACCAATGCCCTGCCCGCCGTATGCGGCCGGGTCTGTCCCCAGGAGATTCAATGCGAGGCCCTATGCATCTATCACAAAATGAAAAAAGCGCCGGTGGCCATCGGTTACTTGGAAAGGTTCGCCTCGGATTGCGAGCGCTTGACCGGAAACATTTCCATCCCGCCTATTCAAGAAGGAAACCAGGTCCGGGTGGCAGCCGTCGGTTCCGGGCCGGCCAGTTTGACCTTTGCCGGTGAAATGGCAAAACGCGGCTATCGGGTGACGGTATTTGAAGCCCTGCATGAACTTGCCGGAGTTTTGAGCTACGGCATTCCCGAGTTTCGTTTGCCCAAAAGCATCGTCAGGTCGGAAATTTCCTATTTGGAAAAGCTGGGAGTGCGGTTTGAAAGGAATGTGGTTGTCGGGAAAACCATGACCCTGGAGGACATGAAAAAACAGGGATTCCAGGGTTTTTTTATTGGCAGCGGCGCCGGACTGCCCAAATTCATGCATATCCCCGGTGAAAATTCCATTGGCGTTTATTCATCCAATGAATACCTCACCCGGGTCAACCTTATGAATGCGTATCAATTCCCCCAATACGACACCCCTATCGTGCGGGGGAAAAGGGTGGCCGTTATTGGCGGCGGCAACACGGCAATGGATTCGGTCAGGGTTGCTATCCGCTTGGGTGCCGAAAAGGCGATGATCGTATACCGCCGCTCTGAACAGGAAATGCCGGCCCGTATCGAGGAAATCCACCATGCCAAGGAAGAGGGTGTCGAATTTTTGACTTTGACCAACCCCGTTGAATATAGCGCCGATGCCGATGGACGGGTCAAGCAGATGAAAGTTCAAAAAATGGGTTTGGGGGCCGCGGACGACTCGGGCCGCAAACGTCCGGTCGTAATCCCCGGTTCTGAATACACGATCGACGTGGATACCGTGGTTGTGGGGGTGGGCACGGACCCCAATCCCCTGATCCCCCGGACGATCCAGGGACTTGAAGTGACCAAGTGGGGAACCATCGTGGTCAATGAGGAGACCATGCAAACCGCGCTGCCTGAGATTTTTGCAGGCGGCGATATCGTCCGGGGCGGGGCGACCGTCATTCTGGCCATGGGCGACGGCCAAAAAGCAGCGGAATCCCTTCATGCCTATCTGAAAACCAAATTGTCCGAGCGGTAATGTTTTGCCCGGATGGGAGCGGCTTCACTTCGGGGTGTCCTGGGGTTGTTGAAGCTGGTATTCGACTTTGACCAGAGTCAGGCCTTTGGCCGGGGCGGTCTGTCCGGCCCGGCGGCGGTCTTTGGCCGCGAATATGGCCGGAATTTCGTCGGCTTTGATCTTGCCCTTGCCGACATCGATGAGCGTTCCGACCATGTTGCGCACCATGTAGCGCAAAAAACTTTTGCCGCGTACGCTGAAGGTGATCTCCTCGTTCTTGACCTGCATTTCGAACAAGTCCACTTCGCGCGCTCTCTTTTTCCCGGGTTCGTCCGCTGTGAATGAAGAAAAATCCTTGGCGCCGACAAAATGCCTGGCGGCTTTGCGCATGGCCTTCACATCCAGGGGGAAGGGGATGTGCAGGGCGAAACGCTGGTTGAACGGCGACTGTACCTGGCCGGTGAATATCCGGTACACATAGGTTTTGCTGTGGGCGCCAAAGCGGGCATTGAACGACTTGTCCATGAGCTGGCATTCCATGATGCGGATATCCTTGGGCAGCAGTGAATTCAACGCCCGCTTCAGGGATTCGGGTTCGATGGTGATGGGCAGATGAAAGTTGGCGGTCAGTCCGCTGGAGTGAACACCGGCGTCGGTCCTGGAGCTGCCCGTGACCAGGACCTGTTTCTTGGCGATTATTTTCAGGACGCGGATCAATTCGGCCTGGATGGTCCGGTATTCAGGACGCTGGAATTGCCAGCCGTAATATTCCGTGCCGTCGAAATGGACAACCACGCGGTAGTTGTTGGTCATATAGCAGTTTATCCTTTATTTCAGCTGTTGAAAATAGGCAATGATTTGTTGCATGGCCGCTTGCGGAGACTCCACAGCGATCACGCCGGGGATATCCCAGGTTTCGATGCCAAAAACCTTCTTGCCGTATACTTGGGTGTAGGCGATCTCGGAAAGGGTGCCGTAGGCGCCGTCAATTGCCACTAGGACATCGGAATTTAACACCACCAGCGCGTTACGCAAGTAGCCCAATCCGGTGGGAATGGCAATATCGGTGAAGGGGTTGGTTTCCTGCGTCGATTTTCCCGGCAAAATGCCAATGACCCATCCCCCATGGGCCTTGGCGCCCCTGGCCGAGGCTTCCATGACCCCCTTTAAACCACCATTAACCAGTAAAAAGCCATTTTCTGCGATTAATTGTCCCATGATTTCGGCGATTTGCAAATGCCTGACAGCCGGAGAACTGCCACCGATAAGGCCGATTCTTTTTTTTAAAGCAAACTCGCCGCCAGTTTGCGTTTTCAAACTGATTGAATGCCTTAAACGGCTTTTTTAATTTTGCCGGAGCGGATACAAGCGGTACAAACTCGTAGGGATTTGTTTTTCCCGTCAACCACGACTTTGATTTTTTGCAGGTTGGGTTCCCAACGGCGATTGGTCATTTTATGAGAATGGCTGACATTGTGGCCGTATACCGGTTTTTTTCCGCATATTTCACACACTTTTGCCATGGCAAAGTCCTCCTTTTCGAATGAGGCTCATATTTTATACTTTTTCACCGACAAAAGCAATTGCTCGCATTGCCTCATCAAAAATCTACTCGAAACAGGTATCGTTGCCTCATATAATAATCTACCCGAAACAAAACGCTTATGCAAGTACAGGTTTAATGTGATTGATGGCATAAACGGTCCTCCC
>Ga0180009_10002621_pt1 | contig 21050 bp, 20 predicted proteins | sample OS_PC_MetaG_FD_123537 | JGI IMG/M metagenome (GOLD analysis project Ga0180009, IMG submission 123537) | Groundwater microbial communities from the Aspo Hard Rock Laboratory (HRL) deep subsurface site, Sweden - OS_PC_MetaG | ecosystem: Environmental > Aquatic > Deep subsurface > Groundwater...
ATGAATGGTGCCAGATCAGGGGATGGCAGACCTGGTGAGCAGCCCGGCTAGTCTCCGGCACCCCTGACATTATACTGGCGAATTCAGTTTACACAGTCTTGCCGAAAGGACACGGTATATTTCTTTATCTTCCAGGTTTTGATACGATATCGTATCAAAACCTGGAACGGAAGTTTTCGGATTGATGTAAATCAACAAAAATTAAATTCCCTCATTTTTTGAGCTGATACTGTTCGCGAAGCTTAAATTTCATCACTTTACCAGCTGCATTGCGAGGCAGTATTTCTATGATTTCCACCGATTTGGGTTTTTTATAGGATGCCAGATTTGCCTGGCAGTGTGAGATGATCTCATCCTCGCTGATCTTTTCCCCTTCTTTTGGAACGACAACTGCCTTCACTGCTTCCCCCCATTTATCGTCAGGAATACCGATGATTGCAACTTCAAGGACTTTCGGGTGAGCGAAAATAACCTCTTCAACTTCCGCAGCATAAATATTTTCCCCGCCACTGATAATCATATCTTTTGCCCTATCAACGACATAAATGTAGCCCTCCTCATCCTCCCGTACGAGGTCTCCGCTGTGGAACCAGCCCTGATCCATGGCTTCTTCAGTCTCTTTAGGTTTCTTGTAGTACTCTTTCATGGTTGTCGGGCCGCGATATACGATTTCTCCAACCTCTCCCACAGAAACGTCGTTTCCATTTCGATCAACAATTCTTGCTTCTACGTTGACGATTCTTTGGCCTACAGAACCCGGTTTTCTGATTGTATCTGCGTGTTTCAGCATGGTTGTGCAGGGACTCATTTCTGATTGTCCAAAAACATCGAAAATCTGCATTTCGGGGAATCTCTCCAAGATCTGTTTTTTCACCTCGATCGGCATAATCGCAGCTCCCGTTACCCCAATTTTCAGAGCGCTCAGGTCGTAATCGCCAATATTTGGAACCTGAAGCAAAAATATCCACATGGCCGGGACCAAGAATAGAAAACTGATTTTTTCCTCAAATAGTATTGGTGGTATATCCTGCGGAACAAACTGTTCAACTATGATTGTTGTACCACCTTGCATAGTAATTGTGATGAAAAGTCCCAATGCTGCAGCGTGAAACAGTGGTGGGACGCATAGCCAGCGAGGATCCCTCGGGAAGTTAATTTCTGCAAGTAGATTAAGAGAATCCATTAAGAGATTTTTGTGAGTAAGGACTGCTCCTTTGGGTTTTCCGGTTGTACCTGATGTATAGACGATAAAAGCCGGATCATCGTCATCAATAATTACGGAAGGCTCTTCATCCGTATGGTCTTGTAAAAACGTATCATAATCTATGATAGCGTCGCTTTTCGCTTGTTCAAGGCCAATAAAATGTTCGATATCAGGTATGTTGTTCTTTATCGACAGGATAGTTTCCTCAAACGCCTTTCCGAAAACAACAATTTTCGAATCCGACTGGGTAATCTGATAGATGAGCTCGGCTCCAACCAATCGAAAATTAAGAGGAACAACAACTGCGCCGATTTTTGAAATCGCAAAATAACATTCAACCAGTTCGACAGAATTTAAAAACAGTACAGAGATTTTGTCCCCCTTTTTAATTCCAAGTCCGCAAAGACCGTTTGCAAGCCGGTTAATGCGCTTATTTGCTTCGCTGTAACTATATCGTCTGCTGCCGAAGACAAAAGCATCTTTGTTGGGCATCTTTCTCGAATTTCTTTTGATGAGTTCTCCAATCAATAGCTGTCTTGAATTCTCCATTTGCTGATCCATATAATTTCTCCTTCAAAATGATTATTAGGCTCTCCGTGCCAGGCGAACCTATGAGTTCTATGAATTATGTTCAATTGCTTGAATCAAACCTAAAAAGAGAAAATCTGCACGGACTCAAGCTATCAGACCTTCCAAAACCAACATCCGATTATTACATCAGCCCCCTCGATCACTCACTTGCAAAATACTAACCGTGCGGTAAAGAGAAAAAATAAAACCCGTCGTAAAAAATCAGGCTTGAGGCAAGCAGGCATCAAACCGGTTTGATCTGTTAGAAATCTAACCGGAGTACTCTTCGACCAGTACGAACTTAGTAACTTTTCCCGTCGGTGTTCTCGGTAGGGCTTTATCTGAGAAAAAGATGCGTTTAGGTGTCTTAAAGCCCGCAATTTTTCCCTTTACATAGCCGATGAGCTCTTCCTCAGAAACGTCGGAATCCGGTTTTTTAATCACAACAGCTGAAACTGCCTCTCCCCAGATTTTATCCGGCAGGCCGATCACTGCACATTCGGCAACGGCTGGGTGAGTCATGATTGTATCCTCCACTTCAACAGCGAACACGTTCTGACCACCGGTAATAATCATGTCTTTTGCCCGGCCGGACAAGTACAGGAAACCTTCATCGTCAAATTTCCCAAGATCCTCTGTATGAAACCAGCCATTCTTAAAACATGCTGCTGTTTTTTCAGGGTTTTTGTAGTAACCGGACGTTGCAGACGGCGCCCTCGCAATGATTTCACCTATTTCACCGGCTTCAACATCATTTCCATCTGGGTCCACGATTCTTACTTCAGCACCAAAAACCGGTCTCCCAACAGAACTGGGTTTGCGATCTTTGTCTTCAGGGGGGCTATTGACCAATATCGCAGATTCCTGCAAACCATAATACTCATAAATCCTCGGGCAGAGACGTTTTTTTATTTCAGTCTGTAGTTCCATACTCAGAGGCGATGCTGCAAAAACCAATGCCCTGAGCGAAGACAAATCGTGCTTATCCAGTGTGTTAAGGCTTAGGATAAAGCTCGCCATCGTTGGGACGAGATTTGAGATAGTGACTTTCTCGGATTCAATCAAAGGGACGACTTCATCAAGTTCGAACTGGTGAATGACATTTCGGCACCCTACGATCAGGCTGGCCAGACACCATCCAAAACCGACCCTCCCAAAAATAGGAAAAGCCGTTAAAACGACATCATCGGATGTCAAATCATGTATCATCCCCATCAGGATCAATGCTGTGACATTGTTATAATGAGTCAATGCATACATTTTTGGATGACCGGTTGTCCCGGAAGTGAGGTTAAAATACTGAATGTCCTCTTCGCATATTTCAACTTCAGGTTCATCTGGACTGCTGTTTTTCAAAAGCGATTCATAACTGGTCGCAAACGGGAGTTCTGCCTCGATTCCGACATAGTGGATTACCTTTGGTAGTTTCTCATGCACTTTCGACGCAATGTCTTGAAATGTAGGGTCGAATATAAATGTGTTTGCCTCACAATGGTCCATCAATTCGATGATTTCGTCTGATGACAGCCGGTAATTCAGGGGGATGCCTATCACACCGATTTTGGCAAGGGCTCCAAAGATTTCAAATATCTCAGCGCGGTTCATGCAGAGAAATCCAGCGGTATCGCCCTTTTTTAATCCTTGCTGCTGCAGTCCATTAGCCAGTCTGTTAACCCGTTCATTTAGCTCGATAAAGCTGAATCTACGACCTGTCATAGAACAGAAAACAGCTTCCCTGTTACCGTTCCGAATGGCAGAGACCTTGAATATATTTCCAACACTGTACGTTCCTGTAGATTTTGATTGCATTTCGCCTCCTTATCTGTTCATGTTTCACTAAAACTGAGGGTCTATGAGTACTCTTTGGTGACAGTCTTACGTCTTTGCAATAAAAAATCCATTCTGTCAATGAAAAATCGCCCTATTTATCGGCGATCTAAAAAAGTTCAAGTCAAGAGTCAAGCTTTTCTTCCCTCGGTTGACCAAATTAAACAGCGGAAAATAGAGCTGCTGTTTCGGGTCACTAAAAGACCGCGCGAGATCCCCGTGTTGAGAGGGTTCAACCTTAACGACTTCGGCTCCCATTCCAGTCAATAACCATGTCATGTAGGGGCCGGGCAGATTCATGCTAAGATCAAGTACCGGAATTTCTTTTAGTGCTGTCATCATAGCTCAATGGTCTTTTTAGGTTATTTGGTCAGGATCTGAATACCCGCAACTACAGGCGATTCAATTCCGGTAAGCACGCCACCCAGCATCTGAGCCATACCCACTTTTGCACCGTCGACCTGGTTGGCTCCTGCCTCGCCCCATAATTGCCGGGCAGTATCAATCACTACTCGAACACCGGAGGCTCCCAACGGATGTCCCATCGAAAGCAGACCGCCACTCGGATTGACCGGACAACGGCCACCTAACGCAGCTGCTCCGGATCGTGCAAATTCAACACCTTCTCCTGGTGGGCAAAGGCCCAGCATCTCATAGGCGGATAGTTCTTCGCCGGAAAACGCATCGTGCATTTCAACCACATCAATATCTTTGCTTGCTTCAATACCCGCCATCTCACAGGCATCAGCCGCGCCCCTGATATTTGTTTCGAGTGCCAACGGGTCATACGATGAATCTTCGGGGCCGCCTACCGAGATTACGGAGGCAGCAAGCTTGACTGCCGGACGATGTGTTTTTTTATTAAGCTTTTTATAGGTTTCCTTGCTGCATAAGATTACCGCCGCAGCTCCATCACTCTGGGGACAGCATTGCAGGGTTGTTATCGGGTTCGCGATCATAGGAGAATTCATAATTTCCTGAAAAGTAAATTCCTTTTTATACTGAGAGTATGGGTTGGTGACACCGTTTTTGTGGTTTTTAATCGACGGATAACAGATATCTTCTAATTTTGCTCCTCGCTCCTCCATCAACCGGTTGCACAGGGCGGCGAAAAACGACGGCATGGTTAGAGATAGTTTGGCTTGCAGATCCCCTTCAATCCCTATCAACGCTTTGCCAAACTTTCGATGATGGGTGGAGAGAGATTCGACTCCGAATGCCAATCCGACATCGCAAACCCCGTAAGCGATATCCTTGAAAAGTAAATGTACTGCGCTTGATCCGCTGGCGCAGGCGTTTTCAACTGTATACATTGGAATCTTGCTAATTCCCAGTCGGATCAAAGTGGCTTGGACCACCGTTGCAGGCCCGAAAATGCTGCCGCAATAGGCTGTTTGCATCTCTTTGGGAGAAATTTCAGCATCCTTGAAGGCTGCCAGGGCCGCGGCAGCTCCCAGATCATTGGGGGTTTTTTCTTCATGCTTACCGAAGACCGTCTGGCCAATACCGAGGACATATACCTCTCTCATGATTCTTTTCCTCCATTTTTATTCTCACAAGGTACGTAGTAGTAACCGACCACTTCAGTACCGTCTTTTTCTGTCCAGAGAACCCCGGTCTCCATTCTAAGCCGCATGCCTGTTCTAACCACCTCGATATCGGCCTGGATTTTTCCGAATACGCGAACCCCCTCGGGCAGATCAATGTAACCGGCAATAATCGGTGGTTTGTACGGTCCAACCGGAACCCTTGTAATGGAATAAGAAAACAGGGTTCCTTCATTGCTAAGCCGCGTTTTCACTCCCTTTTCAAAGGAACAAAAAGGACAAAGCTCTGATACGGGGAAAGATGTTTTTCCACAATGATCACATCGGAAACCTATTTGAACCAAGGTATCGCCTTCTTTTTCCAAGGCACCGGCATGAAAAACTACCTGATTGCTCATCATTTATACCTCTCTTTCGCATCGGGCGCAGTTTTCCCGATGTCTGGATGTTGCTATTGATATTGTCTACACTGGCATCTCTTTCAATGTATTATAATATACATGATAGCGTGAACCAGATGGAGACAGTTTTATTTCTTCCCTGAAAGAATTCTTCCAATTAAAAGGCGCTGAACTTCAGAAGTCCCCTCCACAATCTGAGGAATTTTCACGCCTTTAAAGAATCGTGAAATCGGATACTCTTCCATGAGTCCGTAACCTCCATGGATCGAAACCGCATCACTGGCGACTTTCTCTGCCATCTCCGAAGCAAACAGTTTGGCCACAGAGGCCTCGAAAGAATGAGGTAGCCCTTGGTCTTTCAACCAGGCAGCTTTCAGGTACTGATTTCTGGCCAATTCGATGGACACAGCCATATCGGCAAGTTTGAACTGGATTGCCTGAAAATCGAATATGGCACGACCGAACTGTTGTCGCCCTTTGGCGTATTTAAGGGCTTCGTCCATGCAAGCCTGTGCAATCCCCACTGCCATTGCTGCAACGCTGATACGACCTGTTTCAAGCACTGCAAGATGTTGGGCAAATCCACGTTTTGGATCACCCAGCAGATTTTCTTCTGGTACACGACAATCAGACAAGATCACCTCATGGGTGGCCGAATGGTTCCAGGCCATTTTTGCGTATCGATCCCCTAACTTGAATCCGGGGGCATCCTTGGGTACAATGAAGGTCGAGATAGTATCGCTATTTTCACCAGTGCTCACTCTGGCTGCAACAATGACCAGAGAGGCGTTGTTAAGTCCTATGTTTGTAATAAATTGTTTGGTGCCGTTTAGGACCCATTCACGGTTCAGTCGCAAAAAAATCATGTCCACGAATTACTTCTCTTTTTGATCAAATTATGCTGCCAAACTGTAAAATATTTTGGCTGCGTTTTGGACAGATTTATCCTCCGTTTCTATCTGTCCCTTTTTGATCATTCTAACCATTTCTATTCCGTTGAGCGTGATTGATGCAGCAGTAAACGACTTAAAACCAAGCATTCCCCTCGTAATCCTCTTGATAGCGCGATGATCTTGTTCAACTATATTGTTGAGATATTTAACTTGGCGAATCTCAATATTTGTTTCGTGTTCGGTATTATATGATTTGATTGCCGCGAGGTTCGCTCCGCTTTTATCGATGTTGATTTTTTCAGGCAATCCATTGTTACTGATCGCTTTAATGAAAAACCTCTTGGCTGATTTTTTATCCCTCTTTCTTGTGAGTAGAAAGTCAATGGTGTTATTTTCTTTGTCGACAGCTCTATACAGATAATGCCAGACTCCTTTGACCTTTATGTATGTCTCGTCCATTCGCCAACTGCTGCATACAGCCTTCTTTCTTTTTCTTATTTCAGTCTCAAGGTGCGGTGTGTATTTGACAACCCATCGTTGCACTGTTGAATGGTCAACCTCGACTCCTCTTTCTTCCATCAATTCTTCAATATCCCGGTAACTCAGGGAATAGCGGAGATACCAGAAAACTGCCTGTAATATTACACATTTGGAAAAATGAGATCCTTTGAAGTTCAGCTGAGACATTCTGCTTCCTTTGCAAATTTTAAAACACTATCAATTCTCAGCTTCAATGTAAAACGGATTTTTGCGACAGAGCCTTTAGTTTATCAATGCATTAAACTTGGGAGCCAAAGACTAATTTGAGGGAAAGCAATTAATATAATTAGTCCGACCATTATAACCCCAACATAGGGAAGGGTGCCTTTTATGATGGTTTTCATGTCAACAGCATTGGTAACACTCGCAAGAGTATACAGATTTAATCCAACCGGTGGTGTAATTACCGCCATTTCAATATTGGTGACCATCAACACACCAAACCAAATGGGATCCCATTTTAAAGCCATCATTGTTGGCAGCAAAATCGGTGTAATGATCATGACCATCGAGCCGCCGTCAACGAACATTCCCAACACGAGAAGCATCAATTGAATTACCAGCATGGTTACCCAGGGTGACAAATTCCCGTCAACAATAAATTGAGCGCAGATGTCAGGCACTCTGACAAGATTTAAAAATTGAGTAAAAATGACAGCACCGACATAGATGATAAAGATCATGCCGCTTATACGGGCAGTGTTAACAAGGGTTGTCTTAAAATTTTCCCAGGTGAAACTTTTATAGATAAAAAAGGCAACAAAATACGCTCCAAAAACCCCTATAGCAGCTGATTCAGTGGGAGTAGCAATGCCTAAATAAATAGATCCCAACACAACCATAATCAAGCCAGACGGCGCTGCAAGCCGTAGCGTCGTCTTGGAAAAACTTTCAGCATGTTCTTTATCGAACTCGTCTGTAATAATGTTTTTATTTGGTGATATAAATGAGCTAAATACTACATATAAAGACATCAATCCGGCCAATAATATACCAGGTAAAATACCGGCAGTGAACAGTTTACCGACAGAAACACCAGCGACCTCACCATAGAGAATAAACAACAGGCTGGGTGGAATCAACATAGCCAAGGCACCGGGTGCGCATACGGCCCCCGCAGCCAGTTTGGGATCGTAACCCCGTTTAAGCATTTCCGGAAGTGCAATGACACTGATCGTGGCGACTGCAGCTATACTCACCCCGCACATGGCCCCAAAAATAGCGGAGGCTAAAATGGTGGCAATTGCCAGTCCATTGGGCAGGCGGCGAAAAACACGACTTAAAAACTTAAACAGATCGGAACTGACCCCGCTGTGAAATATTATTTCACCCATTAAAATAAACAGTGGTGCGGCAATGAGTGTGAATTTTGAAACCGAACCGAATATAGTTGTTTGAATCAGAGAAAGCCCACCAAATCCGCCCTCAAGAAATATCCCCAGAATACCAGCGCTACTCAATGCAAGAAAAATAGGGCTACCGATGCCGATTAGCAAAATACAAACGCAAATTGTGACAAATATGATTAAAGTTACGCTCATGACCTAACCTCTAGCTGCCAATTTTCAAATTTAAGAAATTTATAGTAAATTCCCCATAAATCCACCAGGTTTTGCAAAAACAATAACAATATGCCGATCGGGACTATTGAATAGGGAATAAATAACGGTGTCTCCAATAAAGAGTTTGAAAACGAGTCATAAAGGTAAGCCGAATAAGTCATTTTGATACTAAACCACAAAACTACAAAATCAAATATCAACATCAATATATTGAACAGAGCGTCATAATACAGACGTGTCCGGGAGAGCAACTTATGATAAAAAAAGTCCATTTTGATATGCTTATTTTGCGACTGGACAGTCGCTACACCTAAAAAAGCAATTAAAACAAGCAAGTACTCACTGACTTCCAGTACCCAGGCTGTAGGCTGATTTACCAAGTAACGCATGCCGACATCGTAAAAAATAAAACATGCCAGCATGAATACCACCCATTGTGATAATTTGAGAGTCCACCCGTTTATGGTTTTCAACACTTTACTGACAGCCAGATATGCTTGCATGATACTATTCCTTAGTAAAAATCAGTATTAACCATAAAAATAACGCGCTAATGCCAGACAAACTGCGTCTATCAGCAAATGGGCTTTACGCGGGTTTTTAGATTTGGCAAAAATTCAGCAATACACTGCCGAATAGTGGTACTAATTTATATGTTTCGAAGCCTTTACCCCGACTTCATCACCAACCTCTTTTACCCACCATTTGACGAGGGGCTCCAGAGCTTGTTTAAATGCAGTGGTTTGTTCTTTATTTGGATAAACCATTTCCATTCCGACCTTCCTGTAGTATGGCAGAATCTGTTTTTCCAAATTAGCCTCTTCAGAAACAATACGTACCATGTAAGATTCCCATTCCATGGCAGCGTCGTTGAGAACCTTTTTCACATTGTTCGGCAGTTTGTCCCATTTATCGGCTAACATATAAATAGGAGTTGATTGACTGGTTAGAGGGTAAAGCAGCATATACTTACAGTGTTCCTCTACCCCTCGTCCCCTGGCAGTCCACGGATTAATAAGCACGCCATCAATAGTTCCTCTTTGCAGGGCCATGGGAACTTCGGCTGAAGCCATACTCAGGGGGGTCCCTCCCAGCATCTGTATGGCTATCGCTTCCAGTTTTCCGGCTACCCGTATTTTTAACCCTTTGAGGTCAGATGGTTTCTCCACTTTTTTGTTCCTTGTCCAGAGGTACTCGATCACAGTACCGCCGACAGCCAGCTGCCTCATATTCTTCTCCTTTAAAACCTCGTTTTGAAGATTGTATAAAGGAGAGCCTATTTTTAATTTATCATGAGAGTATTCGATGTCTGGCCAGATGGGAAGATTTTGAATTCCCAGGACAGGAAATGAACCCAAAAAATATGCCGTCGTTTGAAAAACAATATCGGCTGTTCCGGCACGCAACCCCGAAAGAATCTGCTTGCCGTCTAAAAGAGTCCCTCCCCAAAACATATCGATTTGCACAATTTCCTTCCCGGTTTTATTCACCTGTTCAACAAAAAAGTTCTGTGTTTGCCACACCAGTGGATAATTGACGGGAATATATGTTGCCATTTTCATTTTCATCTCTTTCCCAAAGGCAGAAGAGCCGAATAACGGCACTATAAGTAGAGTTATGAAAACAAGTCCTAGCAATGAGAATTTCTTAATTGTATTGCTGGTATCCCTTTTCTTCTCACGTGAATTCATTCTTTCTCCTTTCAAAATTTGGTAGCAAAACGAAGTTTTAACACCACTTTCACATTTTAAAACAAAAAGTGAGGTTTTAACCTCTGAATTAAATGGCTTCGGATTTGTATTCACCGAAAACACTGCGAAAAACATCGCAAATTTCCTGTAAAGTCGCATAGTTCTTTACGCATTCGACTACATCAGGCATTACACTCTTGGACTCGTCTTTAGCTGTTTCTCTTAAGGCGTTCAAACTGTTTTTAACCGCCTTGTTGTCCCTTTCGGCCTTTAGTTTCCTGAGGTTTTCTATCTGTCGCTGTTCTGCGCTGGCTTTCAACTTCTTGTCATAGACTTCCTCGATACTCCGGTTAATTTTAACATCAATCTCTTTCTTACCGTTGAAGCAATTAACCCCTACAATAAAATCTTCTTTCTTTTCAATCCGCTTTTGTTTTTCATAACTTGATTTAGAAACGGCTTTCTGCATATAACCATTTTCTATGGCCACAACCGCTCCGCCCATCTTGTCGATTTTTTCAAGCTCTTCCCCGGCAGATTCCTCAATTTCATTGGTCAATGATTCCATAAAATAAGAGCCAGCCCACGGATCAAGTACTTCGCCCACTTTGGCTTCATAGATAAGTATGCGGGTTCCATCATGAGCCAATTGTTGAGCCTCAAGGCTATGTCCCAATCCCAAGGGTTCGTCAAAGGGAGGAAATGTACCGGGGATTCCACCGGACATGCCAGCGGCAACTCCGCCAATAGTCGCACGAATCAGATTGTTCAAAGGCCTTTGCAGTTGCGTACTAATGCATCCAATATGAGCCGTAGATATCTGTCTGATCATCATCGTGCGAGGGTTGGTAGCACCAAAGCGCTCTTTTAACATTCTTGCCCACATTCTTCTGGCGGCTCGCTGAAACGCAATTTCTTTGTAAATCTCCATACTCCCGCCAAAAGCGTTAAAGGTAAAGCGTGAGGCAAAAGAATCTATATCTTTACCGGCATCGACCCCTGCTTGTAAATAAGCAGCTCCAATAGCCATACTGAAAGCCAAATCCTGGGTTCTGGTCGCACCGGCTTCACGAATATGATAGCCACCGATACTGGTAATGTTGAATTTTGGCATATTCTCATTACAAAAAACCAGTGAATCCCTGAAGAGTCGCAGTGCTTCTCTTGGCGGAAATATCTGGGTTCCCCTACCAACGTATTCTTTCAAGATGTCATTTTGAGGTGTTCCACGAAGTTTGTTTAGAGGTATGCCCCGTTTTTCAGCCAGAACTGCATACATTGCAATAAACACGCAGGCGGGAGCATTAATTGTAAAATTTGAGGCTATTTTGTCCAAGTTCAGATCGCCGGTATAGGGTTCGAAGATAGTTTCAAAATCCCGAAGAGAGTCGATGGCGACACCCACGCGACCAACCTCTCCTTCAGCACGCTCATCGTCAGAGTCGTACCCGCACTGTGTCGGAAGATCCATGGCAATATTCGGAGCGCCTTTCCGGCCCAACGAATGCATTCGTATAAGATAATCACGGTAGTCTTCAGCTGTCCCAAATCCCGCATATTTCCCAGTACTGCTGTCGCCCCATTCATGTAAGACATCTCCTTTGGCCAATATTTCCGCAAACGCCTGCCACTTTGGGAGCGGATCGTTGCCGGCTGTGAAAGGATAGTCTCCAGGAAACCCGACTTGTTGCTCGAAATCGAAATCCGGTAAATCAGCAGGCGTATAATATCGGGTTGGTTTTTTCTCCAAGCCAAGCTTAGCCATTTTTGGGTCGTAAACCTCGTCCTGCCATTTTTTGATCTTTCGGTCGATATTCTTCATATCCCCTTCTCCTGCAATGATTTATTAATCTGCTTCAGTCCTTCGGTAGTGTATTCAGAAATTAGAGTTGTATCTCACGGTGAACTCCCCGCAATTAAAAAATTTCCTTGTTTTCAAATACTTTACGATTTATCATCAGGATTCAATAATTTCTGACTTTTTGGATCAAACAAAAACACTATACAATTGTTTGTGTATTCCTCAATGCTTTCTGCAAATAGTGCACCTCTGTAATTATAAAAATAGTTCTCTCTAATAAAACATTAAAAGTGCCATGATACAATACCATAATAATCGTTCAGATAATTTTCCTTTAACGGTATGAAACTAAATGTCGCGATATTTACAAAATGATTCCTGATTATGTACTATTGACATCCTGTTCTAGAAACACTTCCAATCTAAAAGACAGGAAAAACGCAAATCATTGTCATTGCGAAGGAGCCGGAGCGACTGCGGCAATCTGCGGATTTCTACTCCGAATTAACAGATTGCCGCAGTCGCTAAAGCTCCCTCGCAATGACAGTCAGTGACGAGGGTTATCAAAACAGCTCTAAAATGGGCTGTGAATCATACATAATCAGGAAATGATTTGAGGAAGGAATTTATCATTATGTTACTAGTCATTAAGAAGGGTAGCAACCTTGAGTTCACAACTAAATATGGTCAAAAAGGCCGAAATAAATATCCCCTTAACCACTAACATACTAATAAATGGGGTCTTGACCGGGATTGGCTCCGCACGAAATTCTTCCGGCCATATTGGCAGAATATTTTACTTCCCCAAATTATCAAACACATACACCCAAATGTTGCCACAATTTTGGCTCTGTACAGTATCAAATCGGTCATCCTGACACAAATAAATATTTTTTCGGCGGAGTATCAGAAGATGTGAAGGTGATTAAAAACTGATAACAGTTTCAAATGTCCCGTTAGGTAGAATCATTTTTACATGAAATCTTGTTAATTTCCTTTTCAAAACAACAATCCTAAAAAAATATTCTGGTCGGTGAATTGCAGATACAGATTTTTTAAAGCCATGGAGGAGTCATCCAGATGGAAAGCACCAATGACTGTGAGCAAAGTATGACATGTTTCAGTGGTACTGGTGACAAATTAACCATTTCAAGAGGCAAATCTGATGAATAATCGAATAACTGAAATTCTAGGCAGCCGGTATCCTTTAATTTTGGGTCCTATGAGGAAAATTACGCTCGGCGAAATGGCGGCGGCGGTTTCAGAAAGTGGTGGTTTTGGCCAAATTGCCGCCTCGGGGATGTCGGCTGAAGCGTTAAGGATTGAGATTGAAAAAGCCAGGAAGCTGACTGATTTCCCTTTTGGAATCAATATACCCGTCTACCGGGGTAATGCTCTTGAAGCTCTTGAAGTTGCGATAGAAATGGGGATTAAAACAATAACCACTTCGGCAGGAAATCCAGCTAAATTGATTGACCGGATAAAGGCTGCTGGAATCAAAGTTCTTCATAAGGTTTCAACAGTTGAGATGGCACTGAAGGCACAAGAAGCTGGGGTCGACGGTGTAATTGCCACAGGGTTTGAGGCCGGCGGACATGTCGGCCGAGATAATATCACCACTTTCTGCTTAATTCCCCAGTTGGTTGATGTTTTGAATATACCTGTTGTTGCCGCTGGAGGTATCGGCAACGGACAAGGACTTTTGGCAGCTCTGGCACTTGGAGCTGAGGGCGTCGAAGTGGGAACTCGATTCATAGCAACCCGAGAATGTTCATGCCCAGGCTGGTTTAAGGATGCTATTATTCAAGCTAAAGACGGTTCAACCGTAATCCTTGGAAAAGAAGCCATGCCTATTCGAGTACTCAGAAACAAAAAGTCTGAATTAATGAGCAACCCTGATAAAGTCATCGAGGATCAACAAGTCCGCGAAAACGGCGATAACGCCTATATGAATCGTGATCCAAGCAAAGCTATAATTCCGGTTGGGCAGGTTGCGGGTTTAATAAAGGATATCAAAGGTGTCTCCGACGTTTTTCCGGACATGGTAAAGGAAGCGAACGAAATGGCCACAAAACTAAAAAATTTTCTTAAGGAGGATTTATGACTTGGGAACACGTAATACTGGAAAAAGAAAACCACATCGGTACCATCACCCTCAATCGACCGGAAAAAATGAATGCTTTTGGTGGCAAGATGCGACAAGAGATTGAGGAGGTCGTCAATGAGGTATGCAATGATAAGAATGTCCGCGTTATTGTTATTACGGGAGCAGGTAAGGCGTTTTGCGTAGGCGGAGACGTAACTGAATTTGTCAGCGGAACAACTAAGGCTCTGATGGACAAATCACCTGCCGAGCGTCCCGCCATGTCAAAAATTGTACTTGCTTTGAATGCAGTTGAAAAGCCTGTCATAGCTGCTGTTAACGGAGTTGCCGCTGGCGGAGGTGTCAATCTGGCACTCGCTTGCGATATCAGGATCGCCAGCCAAAAAGCGAGATTCGGGCAAGTTTTTACTCGAAGAGGCGTCCATCCGGATTGGGGCGGAAGTTATTTTTTACCTCGTCTGGTGGGTTATGCCAAAGCCTGCGAATTGATTTTTTCGGCTGAGGTCATTGACTCCGCGGAAGCCTTGGAGATTGGGATGGTCAATAAGGTAGTACCACACGATAGCCTGATGAAATCTACTATGGAAATGGCGGGAAAAATGGCAAAAAACGCCCCCATACCAATGGCATTCGCTAAAAGAAGTCTCCAAAATTTCTATAAATGGGATTTAGCCCAGGCACTCGATTTCGAAGCGTACACACTTGGCATAACAATGAGCAGCAAGGACGTAACTGAGGGTTTTACTGCTTTTCTGGAAAAGAGGGAGCCGAAGTTTACCGGAGAATAGAAAAAGGAAATAGCTAACCTATTCTCTGTGCCAGGGCAGCTTTGCGTCGGGGTTACTCCAGAAAATAGACAGAATTATCGAGGTGAGAAAACCGCCAACGCAAAAAACTACCAGTATGGAGCCTTGCCAAAACTGAAGACCGATATTGTTTGCCAGCAGTCCACCGATCAAAAGATTAACCCAGGCCCAAATGACATTGGTTACGGATCGTGATTTTTTGTTGAAAGGAGTCATATGCCTATTGCCGCAAATGCCTTGAACCAAATGAGGCAATCCGTTAAAAAGAAATATACCCGAAAAGAATGCTTCGATTAATATCATCATGTTTTTTTCTCCTTTTCAACGATATTGTACATAATAATGATCTTAAGTTTTATTTAATTCAAGCTGTTACCTATTTACTGTTAGCTTTTGCGAAGAATATCTTCCCTCTTACCGATGGTCTTCACAGGCTTTTATCAGCGGAACCATAATTTCCTTGACAACCGTATATGGGTCCTGTTCTCGTGCAATAACTTGTTTTAAGACAGAGCTTAATCTAGTTTCATCATTCCATATACTACGCAAATAAAAGGCTACTTCTTTTTCCAGCAGGATCATAATTTCTTCTTGGACCTGTTCCTGCTTCCAAGCGGCTTTTTTCTGATCATTCATGAGTGATTGTGAAACGATGTCTGTCAGTTCCTTAATGCCTTCACCAGTGGTGGACACGACCATATTTATCGGCACCGTCGCACCGTCGTTGGTCATTTCCAACATCGACTTGATATCGGCAACCACCTGATCGGCTCCTTTAAGATCGGCCTTATTCACAACAAAAATATCGGCAATCTCCATAATCCCGGCTTTAATCGCCTGGATACCGTCTCCCATGCCCGGAACGCAGACTACCAAAACTACATCAGCAGTTTTGACGATATCAATTTCGTCCTGTCCAACCCCAACTGTCTCAATAATAATGATATCTTTGCCAAAAGCGTCCATGATCTTGACAACGTCCCGGGCTGACTGACTCAACCCCCCCAGTGCGCCACGAGTGGCCATCGAACGTACGAAAACACCTGGCATGCAATTGATTTCGTTCATACGAAGGCGGTCTCCCAAGAGGGCCCCCCCGGAAAAAGGGCTTGAAGGATCAACCGCAATAATACCAACTTTTTTTTGAAGTTCAACGAATGATCGGGCAAGCTTTCCAGTCAATGTGCTTTTGCCGGTACCAGGTGAGCCGGTAATTCCAATGATTCTAGCACTTCCTGTTTTTTTATGTATTTCCTGCATGGTTTCAAGCCAGCCATTCTCACGATTTTCCACTTTGGAAATCAGCCTGGACATCGCTCGTTCCGACCCTTTATATAAGTCGGCAATCAGTTTTTCCCAGTCGTTGTCGACTTTCATTGATTCTCCGCAATTTTCGTCGAGTTTTACAGGGATGCGATGTTGGAGCTGATAAAGTCTCCAACTTCTTTGATCGAAGTTCCAGCTGTAAAAACACCCGCGACTCCTATTTTTTTCAAGCTTTCAATATCTTCCTCCGGAATCACTCCACCCACTATAATCATAGTGTCTGCTGCGCCTTTTGCCTTCAGTTTATTAATCACTTTTTGAGTCAATGTCAAATGCGCACCGGAAAGGATTGAGAGTCCAATTACATCTACATCCTCTTGAACAGCTGCATTAACTATACTCTCCGCAGTTTGTCGCAACCCGGTATAGATAACCTCAAATCCATAATCCCGTAATCCGTAGGCCATCACTCTGGCTCCCCTTTCATGGCCGTCCAGGCCAGGTTTGGCCATTAAAACTCTGATTTTTCTTTTTGCATTCATCACTTATCCTTTGAGAAAAATAAATTACAGTAGTGATAGAGCTGTTCTATCTTCCTGTTGTTGCTAAAAAACCATAGCTGTCATTCCATTGTATTAAATATTACCAATAAGACCAAACCCGGGGTTTTTCCCTGGGAAGTGTTACGCAAAAAAGCAGTTTCTCAAATCAAGATTTAACATCAAGCCGAGCAATCAGTTCTCTCATATTGCCAAGTTTTTCGAGCGACAGGATTGTGTTTGAGAGATCTTTAGTTACCTGGCTACCAAAAACCGGCCCGCAGAGGTCTTGAAATTTTGCTGAGATATACTCTTTCTTTTGATCGAGAGCGGGTATTTCGTCCATAATATTGAAAACCATACTATAGACTTTCCCGCTGTTAGTTTTTATTTCTACCCTGGCTTCCAGTCCTGTGAACTCATCGGTCATTTCGACCGATATTTTATCCATCAATAACCGAATATCTGGCTGATTTACTTTTTCATCGTCAAAGGCTTGTGTACCGGTATTTGAGTTCAGCAGGGAGTTGGCAACACAGTAAGGTATACTGAATTTGGCTTCCAGACCAGTCGTCGGATTTGATTTTCCGGCAGCATCCAGTGATAATTGTGAAGAAAATATTTTGATCGCTTGTATGTCCCCTGGCTGAATATGGTCTTTTGCGACGATACTACGGGCTGCCTCAATAGGAGAATGAGTAGCATGACAGGAAGCATGATATTTCTGGGCCAGATTCTCAATTTCCCAGGATGTTCCCAGTTTTTCAAACACGCTTTGATCTGCACTACCTTTTGCTACGTGGAAAAAGCCCAGTTTCCCCTCCAGAATATCGTCAACGCAAGTGAATCCGTCCATGGCCAATAGTGACGACATCATGCCTGTCTGGGCAGCATTTCCAGCATGAAACGGTTTGCACATTGTTCCAAAGACCCTCTTTAAACCGCAAGACTGGGTTCCGGCTATTCCAAGCGCATAAACGGTCTGCTGTTGAGTTAACTGTAAAAGCTTGGCGCAACCAGCTGCCGAGGCAAAATGACCAAGAGTGGATGTCCCGTGCCATCCGGCCATATAGTGCTCAAAACCGGCGCATGAACCAATAGCCGAACCCACGGTTAGCCCGATTATGTATGCAGTAAGAAAATCTGATCCACTTTTTTCCTGCCATTCACTGAGAGCAAGTATTGATGGGAAAATAGTTACGGACGGATGTCCTAAGAAGGCACCCAGGCTATCGTCATAGTCAAGGGCATGCGAAGCTGAACCATTAATGAGCGCAGCATGCATCACGCTCTTTTTTATGCCATGACCGAGTATGGTTGCTTGTTCATGTCCACCGATCAAATTGGAATAATTAATCAGTTTTTCCACCAGGGGGTCTTCCCTGCCTGCAATCGTGACAGCCAACCAATCCATAAACGCCACTTTGGCATGTTCGAATACATGGGCAGGAATTTCGCTTTTATGCCTCGTTAAAATGAATTCCCCTAATTTTTTCGTTAGTTCAAATGATTTTTCAGTCATAAGCATTTTTCCTTTTAACCGGTGTGCGAAACTGAAACTGATTGCTTAACATGCAGGCTGCTGTAGCAGGCTTTTTTCTTTTAACAGCGTCTTTCTTATTTTGCCTGAAGCCGTCATCGGTAGTTCCTTTACAAACTCCACATAGGCAGGGAATTTGTACTTTGCCACTTTTCCCTGCAAGTATTCATGAATCTCTTCTTTAGTGATGGATTCCTGATCGATGCAAACAATAAACGCCTTGCCTGTTTCCCCCCATTTTTCATCGGGTATGCCGATAATAGAAGCGTTCTCGATTTTGGGATGATTAACCAGAACTTTTTCCACTTCTGCCGGATAGACGTTTTCTCCGCCGCTTCTATACATATCCTTGGCCCTGTCAATGATATAAAAATAACCTTCTTCATCAGTATAGCCCAGGTCCCCGGTGTGAAGTATTCCGTCAACAATGGTATTGGCGGTTTCTTCAGGTTTATTCCAATAACCGCTCATTACCGTCGGTCCCATCGCTACGATTTCTCCAATTTCTCCGGGCGGTAACTTGTTCCCTTGCCCATCTTCAATCCAGATATCAGTAAAAAATCCAGGCAGACCAACTGAGCCCATTTTTCGCATTATATCGTCTTTGGGCAACATCATCATAGCCGAATTTTCGGTCTGACCGAAACCTTGCTGCATCATCAATCCCAGATCGGCCAATTCTTCTATCAGGCTGGAAGGTGTACGCTCGCCGCCTCCACTGACGACTCTAACGTTTTCGGTATCCTCTTTTTGCAGTAACTTCGTCTTGAGGATAAAACGCCACATCGTCGTCAAGGCAAAAATCACCGTGGCCTGGTATTTTTTCAGATCCTGGACAAATTGCTCAGGATCGAATTTCATTCTCATAATAAAAGAGGCTCCGCAACACAGAGAAGGCGTGGCAATGATGAACAGCCCCCCTGAATGAAACAACGGTAATTGAGAAAGAATCATATCGTCACTTCTCATGTCCATATACATCATTATCTGAAAGTTCTTGTAATACGTCTGACCATGGGAAAGTAATGCCCCTTTTGGTTTTCCGGTGACACCGGAAGTATATATAATAGCCAGCGGATCATCCAGGCCAATTTTCTGCTGTAAATCAGGTTCTGTTGTGGTATTCCCGTCAACAACGCTATTGTAATCAACAGCCCAATCAGGGCATTTCGACTCTCCCAACGCACCGCTTTTTAACCAAACATACTTATCCTCATCAACTTTGGCGGTTTCACGCACAGAATCTATGGTATCAGTAAAAATATCATGAAATACCAAAAGACTGGCACCGCTGTCGGTGAGTTGATACTCAAGTTCTCCGGAAACCAGTCTGCAGTTTAAGGGGACAAAGATCAGTCCCAGTTTGGCTGCGGCCAGATATATCCCCAGAAACTGGACGCAATTCGCCAGGTCTACCGCAATACGATCCCCTTTTTTTAATCCTTTGCTTTGCAGAAAGTGAGCAAAGCGATTGGTCTCCTCATTCAAGTCTTTGTATGTTACGGGTTTATCTTCAAAGTAAAATGCGATTTTCTTAGGTGTAAATTGGGCTCTTTTACTAATGATTTTTCCAATATTCCACGTCATTTTGCCTCTTCCTAAAGATCTCGTATTACGGAAAAATACTTAATGCTCAGTCTAATTATTTAAGCGCCCTTATTGATAGAGCAGATGATTTTTTCAAAAGGTGAAAGTTAATTTGCAAATTTTGTACCATGATCAATGAGCCTGAATACCTCCTTGATTGAGATTTCATTGATAAATTGAACCTCATAACAGGCTGATCCTATAACATTTGTCCCAACAATATGCTATTGATTGTATGAAATAAAAAATTATGCTTAGGTATTATTCACATCCCCGTTCCAGCAGTACCATTGCCAACACTTGGTTAAACTGGCCAGACGCTGCCCAGAGCCCTGGATTGGGTGTGGTTCGAGCGAAGTTAAGCGACAGCATTGAGCACGAACCATACCTGATCCAGGGCGGGTTTAGATGGATTGGTTCCATAACAGGATGCTAATGATACCTAATCAGATAAAAAATTTGGATTTGTACCCAGTTTGTTTTTATTAGCTGGGAGGTGGGGTTACTATATCATTCTGAGAAAAACATTTGCAGAACATTTATCAGCTAAAATATCGTGCGAATGTTAAATTTGGCCGATTTTGGTTGGAAACCTAATCAGCAAAAGATTCTGGCAAATTCAGTTCTTTATTGAAAATCTTTTTTATTCAGATTAAATAGCTGCATTTTACGGTATAGCGTTCTGGGGCTTAATCCTGACCGTTGTACCACGCAATCTATGCGACCTTTGTAATGCTGTAATGCCCTTTTGATATAGCTGTATTCCAAATTGGTAATCTGCTTTTGCAGGGAGGGATCCAGTCCAACCGAATTAAAATCACTGATACTTTTTTCATCTTTGCTGTCTTCATTGATTAGAAACTTATGAATAATACCCCCCGGTGTAAGAATTACAGTGCGTTCAATAACATTTGACAGTTCTCGAATATTTCCCGGCCAAGTGTGGTCTTGGAGCTGTCTTAAGGCTTCAGGGGATATTTCCGGCATCTTGCGGTCCAGTTTCTTGGAATACAAGTCTAAAAAATGTCGGGCAAGAAGAGGAAGGTCTGTAAAAGGGTGTTGAAAAGTACCCAGCTTTCACATGAAAACAGGTGTTCGTGGATCAAAGCATGCTTTTTTTCAGTCATCCGGTGGGATTTCGCTGATCAGAGCTCAAAGATGAGTTGTTTCCG
>Ga0180009_10002622_pt1 | contig 21047 bp, 19 predicted proteins | sample OS_PC_MetaG_FD_123537 | JGI IMG/M metagenome (GOLD analysis project Ga0180009, IMG submission 123537) | Groundwater microbial communities from the Aspo Hard Rock Laboratory (HRL) deep subsurface site, Sweden - OS_PC_MetaG | ecosystem: Environmental > Aquatic > Deep subsurface > Groundwater...
AGAAACATATAGGCCTACAATTATCTCAATTGCGAACAAAGAATATTCATATACAGTTAAAATAAATTCAAAAATAAAACGGTTAATACAAAGTAAATTCCAAAAGATGAAAAAGCCAAAAATGTTTGGTGTGTATGGATTTGCTTCTGGTGTAAATATCTAGATAATAGCCTAGAATTTAGGTTTTCAAATATTGGTAAAAAATCACTAGCACATCATTCTGCGTATTCTACGTTTAAAAAACAAATAAAGCCTGACTATATAATCAAGACTAAAGAATTACAAAAATTAATGTTAAACATGAAGCCCTGAAAACAAATGAGGAGTTGTTACACCTCGGAGTGGATACCGTGGATTCGCAACCCTCTCAATTGATACTAAGAATATAACACAAAACTGACCGATTTGTCAAGCACTTGAGGCTAAACTATTTGTAATGGCCACAGTGGGGGCAGGCTTTATGAGCTTCTCTTAATTTTTTACATTCAGAACATTTTGAAATTGCAGACAAAGAAGCCTTAAAAGTACTTCTTCTTCTGGTTGTTCTACCATGACTATGTTTTTTCTTTGGAAGTGGAGCCATGCAACAATTATATATTACAAATTAGGAATTAGCAACAGCTTCTGAAGCTAGTTTACAGCCTCTGAAGCCTTGCTTATTAGTTTAGTGTCAGACCAATTAGCAATTTTTAAGTTTCCAAAGCCACTTTGTTTTGTACCTAAGACATCCCCTGCCCCACGAAGTTTCAAATCAAGTTCAGCCAGTTCAAAACCAGAATTAATTTTTGTTAATTCTGTCAGCCTATTTACAGCTTTATCTGAATCGTTTTCGGAGAATAGTAAACAATATGATTCTTTTTCTCCTCGTCCGACACGGCCTCTTAATTGATGAAGCTGGGCTAGGCCAAATCTGTCTGCACCTTCAATTAACATAATAGTAGCATTGGGTACATCTATTCCTACTTCTACAACAGGTGTGGTAACTAAAATGTTTAAATTTCCATTTTTAAATTCATTTAAAACTTCATTTTTTTCTTTTTCTTTTAACTTGCCATGCAATAATCCCAAGTTAAGAGAAGGAAAATGAGATTGTAATAATAAAAATTCTTTTTTGACAGATTTTACATTTTTTAAAGTTTCACTTTCAGATTCTTCCACAAGCGGACAAATGATAAAACATTGTGAACGGTGAACAGTGATCTGTGAACTGATCCACTCATATGCTTTCTCTCTTTTTTGATTTGGAACAAGCCAAGTTTTAATTTTCATTCTTCCTTTTGGCAATTCATCAAGAATTGAAAGATCCATATCTGAAAATAATGTCTGAGCAATCGTTCTAGGTATGGGAGTTGCGGTCATTGTTAGTTTATTTGGATTTTTATTTTTAAGAAAGTCAATTTGTTTTACTCCAAATTTATGTTGTTCATCAATTACTACAAGTCCTATCTTTTCAAATTCTTTAATTTTATTTAATAGTGCATGTGTACCTATTATTATGTCATTAACCCCAACATCTTTTTTATATACTGATCCTGTAATTAATGAAATTCTAATTTTATAGTTTTTAAATATTTCTTTAAATGTTTCATAATGTTGATTTGCAAGAATTTGAGTCGGTGCCATTAAAACGGTTTGATAACCATTCAAAAAAGTTACAAATGAAACAATTGCAGAAACGACAGTCTTTCCACTCCCGACGTCTCCTTGAAGTAAACGGTTCATTGAATTTTTGTTTTTCAGGTCAGACATTATTTCAGCTATTACTTTATTTTGTGAACTAGTTAATTTAAATGGAAGTGATTTGACAAAACTATTAATTACCGTGTGATCAATTTTTAAAGATATACTTTTCTTTTTTTCACTTTTTTTTCTTCTTTCCTTTGCTTCTACTAGCAAATGATAAAATTCATTAAAAGCCAAGCGTTCTTTTGCCTTACGGGAGTCTTCTAAAGACTGAGGAAAATGAATTTTATAGATCGCTTCTTCAAAACTAAATAAACCTTTTGTGTTTTTTAGGAATTCAATTATTTTAACTCTATCTAAACAATACTTAATTCTTGCCTTTAACCATTTAGAAGATAATCCTGCTGTTTCAGGATATACTCCTACAATTTTTCCTGTATGAACTGTTTCATGGCTTTCACCAATTTTTTCATATTGTGGTGAGAAAAAAGCAAGATTCCTATTAAACCAACTTGTTTCGCCAGAAACGGCAATCTTTACTCCTGGAAAAAGCATTCTAGTTAAAAATGGTTGAGAAAACCATGCAACTGTAATCCTGGCTCGGCTGCCATCGGCAGACGGCTTTTCGTCTTCAATTTGTCCAATTTGCATTAGTCTACCTGTTTTTGTTGCTTGATTTCTAATTGATGTAATCGTTCCAATGACGGTTATAGTTTCACCTACTATTACATTTTTAATTTTTGTAATTTTAGAAAAATCTAAATATCTATGTGGAACATGATGAAGAAGATCCAAAACGGTAAAAATGTCTAACTTATTTAATTTTTTTTCGTAATTGGGACCTACAAATGGTAAAGTTGAGACTGAATCAGTAAGTTCCATATTGTAAATATGCTTCTTACAGGTATGCTAAAAATGGCAAAAATGAACCTGCCAAAAGAGCAAATCCTGCAATGATTATAATAACTTTAAATAATCTTTTTTGTTTTTTTGTAATCATATTAATTTTCCAAATACTTTTTTCCCTATTTTAATTGTATCACCTTTTTTTGCTCTAAAGCTAAAATCTGTTACTGTATCCCCATTAATTGTTAAACCTCCCTGTTGAATTAATCTTTTAGCATCCCCCACTGATTTCAGATTTGTAAACGGAGCAATAGTTTCTGCAAGTGTTTTTTGAAGTTTAATTTTTAATGTATACTCAACTTCTCTTTTTTGAAAATTATTTTCAAAAGTCAAAGCTGATTTTTTTGCTACTTTCTCTCCCCACAGAAGCTTGACAATTTCATACGCCAAATTTTTCTTCTCTAACATTGGATTTGCTTTTATTTTTCTCTCTAATCCATCAAGTGATAATTCAGTTAAAAGCTCGTATGATAAATAAATTACTTCATCAGGAAATGACATAATCCCAGCATAGAAATCTTGTGGTTTAGAGTCCAAAAATAACGCATTACCTGTTGTCTTACCGACTTTATTACCTTCTTTATCAACAAGTAGTTTAGTTGTTAAGACATATTTATCTTTATTTTTGATAGCCTTACACAAACTTCTGCCGACCATCATATTAAACAACTGATCATTACCTCCAATTTCAAGGTCAACCCCCATTTCAACTGAATCAAAACCCTGTGCTACAGGGTATAAAAATTCATGAAGATAAATAGGTTCTTTACTTTTTATTCTTGATTGAAACATATCTCTTTCAATTAATTGTTGCACTGTTAAATTTGAAGTAATTTCAATTAAATCTTTAAAACTAATCTTATCTGACCATTTGGAATTAAACATAATCTTGGCAGGATTTGAACCATCAAAACACAAAAGTTTAGAAGCTTGTTTTTTCCAGGCCTTTGCGTTCTTAAGTACTTCTTTTCTGGTTAATTTTTTTCTTGTTGCAAGTTTGTCTGTTGGATCGCCTATCATACCCGTGAAATCGCCTACTAAAAATATGACTTCATGTCCTGCCTTTTGAAATTGACGAAGTTTCATAAGCCCAACAAAATTTCCAAGATGTAGTGACGGCGCAGATGGATCAAAACCTTGATAAAGTTTAATTTTACTTTTAGACATCAAATCAGAAAGACTTTTTTTATCAGGCAAAATCTGATTTACTCCCCTTGTTAATACATCTTCAATATTTGACATAATTTATTATACATTTCTTAGGACATCTATCCAAGGTGATGATTCTGCAGGCTCAAGCCATTTACCTACATTTCTAAATGCAGGAATTAGAGCTCTTGGATTTATAGAATTGAAAGAATCAGCTTCCATTTTAAGTGTAGCTTGTCTAGTACTACTAGCTAAAAATATTGGTTCTGTAGTAATGTTTGTATTCAAATGCTTCATCATTTCTGGTAAAAATATGCTATCGGTAGAAAGTTCTGCGATTAAAAACCTCATTCTTAACCATATTGACTCTGCACTTTTTTGGCCTTGCCATGAAGTTTCTGTGAATTTTTGATCATCTCGAGCAAGTTTTAAATGTTTAGTCCATAATTCAAACAGATTGGAGTGTGGATCAAGTACTTCTGTTTCAAATTTATTTATCATTTGTTCTCTATTCATTCCTATTTTTCCTCCCTGTTGAGAAATACCTAATTGTGAGCGTATTTTTGGCATTTTAATTCCTATTTTTTGGAATAATCCGTTTGACTCTTGATCAATTCTAGTAATTATCTCTCTCAGAGCCTTTATACTTGTTTGAGAAATATTACTAATATCTTGTGAATTTGTTATCATTTTGTCAGACCCTTTTTCTAATAAGTCTCCAAAGATTAAAAGAAATTCTGTATTTAAACCCGTAGTGTTTTTTACAACTATTTGAAATCCAAATATTTCTTCAAATATAGATTTGACCCTTAAATTATCAGCCTCGATAGGTACTAGTTCTCTAGTTTGTCCTTTTTGAGTAGGAAAGTTTAAATTAAAAACCGCAGGACATAAAGTTAATATCAATGGCAAGGCAGTATTTGATTCTTTTGATTTTGAAATAGAATCTAGTATTAAGTTAGGATTAGTAATTTCAGCGATACAGTTCTGTTGAACTTTATTAAGCCACAAAAATAGCTCCGAATTTTTAATTGAATCGGCTTCTGTTTGTCTATTTTGTAAATTAATTTTTGTCATATTTTCCATATGTGTGTGGGCAGGGATTTGCACCCTGGAAAGATTTCTCCAACTGTTTTACAGACAGTTCCAATCGACTACTCTGGCACCCACACAAAAAGCCCATTTGAACACCAGATTGCTCTAGTATCCAAAGGGGCCTTTTAAAAAGACGTTACCACCCTTCTTTAATTATATTATCCAAAAAAACCGCTTAAAGCGGTTTTGAAACTAGGATAATATAATCCTCATTTTTCAAAAGCTTTGTTTCCAACACTTTCTAGCTATTTTACGGTTTGCTTCCGTATCACCATTATCCGATGATCAGCTCAACAGGGTAATTCATTAAAATAAACTTGTGAAGCTTTCACCAACCGCTCCATCTCTTTTTACCGTTTAAATTAACTACTGCACTGTTTCACAGCCTTTGATTGTCAATGAGGGCATTATAACTAAAGTGTTGGGTAATTGTCAAATTTTTGTGTTAATATGATTTATATGTGGAGAGATAGGAGAAGTAGGATTTTAAACTTAAAAAAGTCAAGAAATATTGCAAAATTAGCTAAGTTTGGATTTTTAGGTATTATTGTAGTTTTTCTAATTGCTGTTGTTGCACTTCCCTTAATGGCATTTACACTCCCCTCACCTGACAAGGTAATTCGAAGAGAAGGGTTTTCAACTAAAATTTTAGATAGAAATGGAAAATCCCTATATGATATTTTTGAAAATGAAAGAAGAACTCCTATCGAGATTGCTGATATGCCTCTTTATTTAAAACAGGCAACTGTTGCAATTGAAGATAAAAATTTTTATACACATAATGGATTTGATATTTTGGGTACTATCCGTGGATTATCTAGAGTTTTTACAAGAGGTTATGCGCAGGGTGGATCAACATTAACCCAACAATTGGTTAAAAATGTATTACTTTCTTCTGAAAGAAGTGTTATGAGAAAAGTAAAGGAATTTATATTATCAGTTCAAATTGAAAGAAAATATTCTAAGGATCAAATATTGCAGATGTACTTAAATGAAGCTCCATATGGTGGAACTGCTTGGGGTGTTGAAACTGCTAGTGAAACTTACTTTGGCAAAAATGCAAAAGATTTAAATTTAGTTGAAAGCGCAATACTAGCTGGAATGCCACAATTACCTTCAAAATATTCTCCATATTCTAAGACACCTTATGCATATATAGACAGAACCACAAATGTTTTAAGAAGGATGAGAGAAGATGGATATATTACAAAAGATCAAGAAAATGCTTCACTTAACGAATTACCTAATGTTAAATTTCAAGCAAAAGGATCCTCTTTTAAAGCTCCTCATTTTGTCCAATATGTGCAAAAGATTCTAGAAGATAGATATGGTGAAAAAGTAATTGAGCAAGGAGGATTAAAAGTTACAACTACTTTAGATCTTGATTTACAAGAAAAAGCTCAAGATATCGTGGCCGAAGAAATTGCTAAAGTTGAAAGTCAAAGGATTACAAACGGTGGTGCTGTTGTTCTAGATCCTACAACAGGTGAAATTTTAGCAATGGTAGGGAGTAAACGTTTTGATGATCCAGATTATGATGGACAAGTTAATGTTACGGTAGCCTTAAGACAACCTGGGTCAAGCTTCAAGCCGTTTACCTATGTAACAGCCTTTAAAAAAGGTTACACAGCTTCCACTATGGTTATGGATGTTGATACGGTTTTTCAAGGTGGTGTGGGTCAGCCTGATTATCAACCAGTAAACTATGATGGAAAATATAAAGGCCCAGTTCAATTACGATATGCATTAGGGAATTCTATAAATATTCCTGCAGTCAAGGTAATTGCCATGGTAGGAATTAAAGATGTTTTAGAAACTGCATATGATTTGGGTATAAATTCACTTCCTCCAACCAAAGAAACATTATCAAGAGTTGGATTATCGTTAACTTTGGGTGGTGGTGAAGTAAGGCTTCTTGAATTAACTGGTGCATATTCTGCATTTTTTAACGGTGGAACAAAAGTTGAACCATTTGCGATTTTAAAAGTTGAAGATAATGATGGTAAAGTTTTAGAAGAAATTAAACCCAAAAAGGGTAAAAAAGTTCTAGATCCACAAGAGGCTTTTATCATCGCAGATATATTGTCAGATAATTCTGCAAGAGCCGATACTTTTGGTACAAATTCATTGCTTAATATTCCAGGACGTCAAGTTGCAGTTAAAACTGGTACAACAAATGACAAAAGGGATAATTGGACTGTAGGTGGGACGTCACAAAAAGCAGTTGGTGTTTGGGTTGGAAATAATGACAATTCAGCAATGTTAAATGTTGCCTCAGGTATTTCTGGGTCCTCCCCTATTTGGAGAAGAATAATTATGGAGTCTCTAAAAGGACTTGATCCAGTTAATTTTGTAGAACCGGATGGAATTATAAAAGTTGAAGTTGATAGTTTTTCAGGAAAAAAAGCACATGATGGATTTCCTTCAAGAACTGAGATTTTTATCAAAGGTAATGAACCAGAAAATGATAATATTCATGTGAAGCTTGCGATTTGTAATAAAGAGTTTTACGTAATTAAAGAAGAAGATCCAGTTTCAACAGACGGGAAAAACAGATGGCAAGAAGCTATTTTAAATTGGATAAATGGCCAAGGAGATAGTAGATATCAACCAGCCACTGAAGATTGTGGAAAAACGAAAGCAATTAATGTTGAGATAGTTAGTCCAACAGACAGAACTAGTAATTTACCAAACAAATTTCAAATAAAGATGATAGTTGAAACAACAAGTAAAATAGTGTCAGTGATACTTGAAATAGATGGTGTTAAAAGAAGGACATTTGATGGACCACCATATACTTATGAAGCAGATTTAACAGATGGAGTCCATATATTAAAAGCTACTGCAAAAGATATAGAAGGTAATGAGTCAGCACATCCTTTAACCGTTGCAGTTAATTCCGAATTTTGATTTTAAAGATGATAAAATCTTTGTTCTAATTACTTCTACTTCTTTATCAGTAAGTGTATGATTTTCAGATTGATATTCAATATTAAAAGTGTAACTATTTTCATAGATATCAGTTAACTCGACCTTACCGATTAACTGATTAACTGATTTAACTGCACTAATTACTTCTCCTATATATGTTTTTTCTGGAATAACTAAAGTTAAATCCTCTATTTGTGGTGGATATTTTGGCCATAAGTTTATTTTATATTTTTGCTCTTTATTTAAAATACTATCCAAATCAATTTCTGCATAGTAAAATTCTCCATATTTTCCACCCCAACCAATTTCTTGTTTATCTAATCTTAATTTATATGAGTTTGTAAAGTTAAGATCTAGGATATCACTAATATAAAGAGGGTTGTTTATATCTGCTTTATCAAAAAAAGATAAGACTAATGACTTAAAATAAATAAATTCGTTTTTATTATTTGATCTATAAATAAATCCAATTTTTCTTTTTTCAACATACTTACCCTTATCTTTTAGGTAAATTTTACCTACTTCGAAAAGTTGTACCAACTTTCCCCTATCATCAATTATTTTTTTCGCTGATTCTAAAAGATTTGGAAACAAACTACTTCGTAAATATTTAGTTTCTGGTGATGGAGGATTTATTAATGTAACATTATTATTTTTATTTACCTGTAGAGATAGATATTTTTCTTTTATAAAGGATAAACTTATATTTTCATCAAAACCAATAGATACTGCAGAATTTCTTAATCTTTCTTCTTGTAAAATATAATCTGGAGTAATATTTTTTGGAATTTCTAATGATAGTGTATTGGCAGGAATATTATCGTATCCATAAATCCTAATAATTTCTTCGATTAAATCTTCTTCTAACTTTACATCTGTTCTATAAGTTGGAATTAAAACTGTTAGGTTTTCTTTATTTTTTTCAACTATCTTAAATTGTAGTTTATCTAAAACCTTTTTGATTTCATTAGTTTCTAAATTTAAACCACTTAATTTATTTAAATAATTATAATTTAGATTTATTTTCCATGGATTTATTTTTTTAGGATAATAACTATAAACTTCTGTTTTAAATTCTCCCCAATTATATTTTTTAATGAAGTATAAAAATCTAGATATAGCAAAACCAACCATATTAGGATCAAGTTCTTTTTCGTGTCTTATTCCTGCATCTGTTAGAAGTTTATGTCTATAAACTGTTCTTCTTATATTAGCCCGATCATAATTTGCTGCTTCTAATAGGATATTTTTTGTTGAATTTGAAACGGAATGATATTTCCCCCCAATAGCTCCAGCGACCGAGAGAACAGTATCATTATTTGCCCAGACTAAATCGTTGTTAGTTAAATTTAAAGCTGAGTCTGTGAATGTAGTGATTTTCTCTCCTGTTTTTGCAAGTCTTATCTCTAAATTTGAATCGATTTTCTCTAAATCAAAAGCATGCATTGGTTCACCTGTTTCAATCATTACATAATTTGTAAGATCAATAATGTTATTTTTAGTTTCTATTCCGTAGGCTGTTAATTTACTAGAAAGCCATTTTGGTGATTTTTCTATTTTGATATTTTTAATTTCAATAATTTCTACATTTTTAACAAGTGGTGTTAGCACTTTTAAATTAATATTTTGTAGTTTGTTTACTTTCTTGATGTCAATAATTGGTAAGTTTTTTAATTTTGTGCCATAAATTGCTGAAACTTCTCTTGCAATACCTAATATACTGTAACAATCTGCTCTATTCCCTCGAAGTTCTAAATCTAGTATTATTTCTCCATTTATAACTTCTATTTTATCCAACATATGGCCTACCATAGTTAAGTCATGTGTTAATTTCTTAACGTCACTCGGTAAATCAACTATTTGTTTAAGCCAATTAAGTGGTATTTTCATTGATATTTAATATCTCCATTGTATAAATTTCTAATGTCCTTTATTTTAAATCTGTCCATAACAATTCGATCAAGTCCCATTCCAAATGCAAAACCTGAAATTTCTTTAGGGTTATATCCAAAATTTTTTAGAATTTGAGGATGTATCATTCCAGCACCTAACATTTCAATCCAACCTCTGCCCTTGCAAACAGAACATCCTTTTTGGTTACAAAATTGACAATCTAAATCAAGACCAACCCCCGGTTCAACTTCTGGATAATATTTACACCTGTACCTAATTTTTCTGTCTTCGCCAAAATAACTTTTAATAAATGAAAAAAGAGTTCCTTTCAACTCTGCCATAGAAAGACCTTTTTGTAATGCAAATCCTTGAAATTGGTAAAACATGGCGTTATTGCTTGCATTTACGTTTTCAAATCGGTAGCATTTTCCAGCAACAACTACTCTAAATGGAGGTTTTAGCTTTTGAAGCGATCTAGTTTCAACAGATGATGTGTGACTGCGAAGTAAAATTTCAGGTTCTTCAATATATAAAACGTCTTGCAAACTTCTTGCGGGATGATCCATGGGAAGATTTAGAAGTTCAAAATTATAGCGATCTGTTTCAATTTCAGGACCCTCTGTAATTGAGAACCCCATATTTTTAAATATCTCGGTCATTTCAGAAATAACAATTGATGTTGGGTGCAAATTACCTATTTTATGTTTTTTAGGCGGAATTGTTGGATCAAACCATTCTCTGATAACTATTTTTAAATCATTTTTCTTTTCAGTTATTAATTTGTTTAAAGTATTTTTAACTTCGTTTAAAATAATTCCAAATTGTTTCTTTTGTTCAGGAGAGACTTTTGAAATTTCTTTTGAATAAAGCGTAAACTTTCCATTTCTTCCAAATAAATCAATCCTAACCTGTTCAAGTTCTTTTAGATCTTTACAATCTGTAATTTGAGCAATGGCCTGATTTTTTATATTTTGGAGGTCATCTTGCATTAAGATATTTTACCATTTTTTCGAAGACTTCTGGGTTTTTGACAGCAATATCTGATAATATTTTTCTATCAAGTTCAATCTTGGCGGTTTTAAGACTAGCTATTAATTTTGAATATGAAATACCAAGGCTTTTTGAAGCTGCAGAAATTCTTACAATCCAAAGTGAACGAAGATCTCTTTTCTTTAGTTTTCTACCATGGAATGCATATGCACCAGCGTGCATTACAGCTTCATTTGCTTGTTTAAACCTTCTTGATCTTGCTGAATGATAGCCTTTAGCAAGTTTTAATACTTTCCTGTGTTTAATTGCTGCTTTTGATTTTACTCTTGCCATACGCTTATTTGCCTGTTCCTTTCTTGACTTTACCTAAAAACTTTCTAAGTCTTCTTGATAATACTTTTTTAACTTCAGTTGTTCTGCTTAATCTATTTAGCCTGTTTTTGCTTTTTCCAGCATTCAAATGCCTTTTAAAAGCTTTGCGTCTTAAAACTTTACCATTTTTAGTAATTCTAATTCTATTAGTTACTAACCTCTTTGTTTTTATTTTTGTCTTTGCCATATGTATTTGTTGGTGAAATAATCATTATTAGATTTCGGCCTAAAAACTTTGGTTTCATGTCTACATTAATTCCTTCTCCCAGGTCACGTAAAATTCTTGCTAATATATTATATCCAAATTGCTTTGAACCAAGTTGCTTTACTTTAAAATATACTACTATTTTTACTTTATGTTTATCTCTAAAAAACTCATCAATTCTTTTGTGTCTTGTTTGATAATCACCCTCACCCATAAATGGTGAATATCTTAATTCTTTAAGATCAGACGCCTTACTTTTTTTGCTTGCTTCTTTAGCCTTCTTTTCTTCTTGATATCTAAATTTACCAAAATCCATTATTTTAGCAACTGGTGGCTTGGCATTTGGTGCTATTTCAATTAAGTCAAACCCTTGCTCTCTGGCAAGTTTTAGAGCATCTTCTTTTTTTAACACTCCAATTTGTTTGCTTTCAAAATCGAGAACCCTAAGCTCTAGAGCAGGGATTCTTTCATTCAACCGCCAGTTGTTACTGATACTTTTCAATTTCGTTTCTGATTATATCAATAAATTTAGATAATTGCATCGTGGAATTTTCTCCTGCCCTGTTTCTTACAGAAATTTCTTTGTTTTCAATCTCTTTATCTCCAACTATTATCATATATGGAACTTTTTCATTTTGTGCGTCACGAATTTTTGCACCCAATGTTTCTGCTCTTTCATCAAGTTCTGTTCTAATTGCTGTAGACCGTAGACTGTCAGCAATTGTCTTGGCATATTCCAAATGCTTTTCAGAAATTGGAAGAATTTTAACTTGAACAGGAGATAACCAAGTTGGGAAAGCTCCTCCAAAATGTTCAATTAAAAATCCAATAAATCTCTCATGTGATCCAAGTGGTGCCCTATGAATTATTATAGGAGTTTTTTCAGCACCGTCTTTATCAGTGTACTTTAGTCCGAATCTTTCGCCCATGAATAAATCGATTTGATTTGTTGAAATTGCAAATTCACGACCAATTTTAGAGTGAATTATGAAATCAATTTTTGGTCCGTAAAAAGCTGCATTTCCAATTTCTTCAACCATTGGAATATCTACTTGTTTTACAGCCTCTCTCATTAACTTTTCAGCTTTTTGCCACATTTCTTCGTTGCCGTGATATTTTTTAGTGTCATTGGGGTCTCGTAGGGATAGCTCTAAGTGGTAATCTGTAATCCCAAGTGTTTTATAGTAATATTCATGAAGTTTCATTACTTTTACAAACTCTTCTACGGCCTGTTCTCCAGTACAGTAAATATGTGCGTCATTTTGTGAAAAACCACGAACTCTCATTAGACCAAATAATTCACCAGAGGCTTCGTAGCGGTAACAGTTTCCATATTCAGCAAGTCTTAGTGGTAAATCTCTATAACTATGTTGTTCTGCACTAAAAATCATATGATGATGTGGGCAATTCATGGGTTTTAAGAAGTATTCCTCTTCGCTATCATCAAGTTTCATTGGTGGGTACATATCATCTTTGTAATATGGTAAGTGACCTGAAGTGTGGAAAAGACCAGATTTTGTAATACTTGGTGTTGTTACTCTTTTATAACCCCATTCCTCTTCAGTTTTTTTTGCCCAGTTCTCAATTTGTTCTTTTATGATATTTCCATTAGGCATCCATAAAACTAAACCAGGGCCTACTTGATCTGAAATTGTAAATAACCCTAATTCTTGGCCTAATTTCCTGTGATCATATTTTTTAGCAAGCTCTAAGTTCTCAATATATTTATCAAGATCGATTTTTTTTGGGAGACAAGTTCCATAAATTCTAGTTAACATTTTATTTTTTTCAGAGCCTCTCCAGTAAGCTCCTGCAACTGATAAAAGTTTAAAATGTTTAATTTCAGATTCTGGGTGATTAACATGACCTCCACGACACAAATCAGAATATTCTCCAGAATTGAAAAATGTCAGATTTTTCCCTTCACTCGAGAATTCTTCTATTAACTCAAGCTTGTACTCATTGTCTTTATAAAATTCTTTTGCTTCCTTTGTCGTTACTTCTTGTTTTGCAAATTCCTTCCAGGATTTGATTATTTCCTTCATTTTTGCTTCGATTTTAGGAAAATCTTGGTCTGATATTTTGATATCTCCCATATCAAAATCATAATAAAAACCATTTTCAATCGATGGACCTATTGTTCTTTTGGCTTTTGGATATAGATTAGTTACGGCAGCAGCCAGTAAATGGGCGCAAGAATGCCTTAAATTATCTAAATATTCTTTTGATTCTTTGTCAGTAGACATACAACAATGATATCACTTTGTAATTGTTTAGTGAAGGCTTGGATATTTTTTGTGAACCTCTTCGTTGACCCATTTGTATTATAAATCTTTCTTTTTGAGGACTGTCCATACATGTTTTTTGGTGTTTGTTCCTTCAAAATTATCTTTAATAAATTTTGCTAATGGTGAATCTTCCTCTTGTGGCTCTAATTTACCAATATTAGTTTGTACATATAATTTATTGTATTCAAATAATAATACTTTCACTTGATATCCCCTAGCATTTCCATCCGGTGGTTTTGATAAAATTTTTCGAATATCAAGCACTTTTAAAGCATCTAAAAAAGGTGAGTTATTTACACTTATGAAAGGTACATCTCCGATTTCTTTTCCAAGATATGTTTTTGTAACAAATCTTTTCTCTGCATCCAAAATTTTCCAGATATCAACACCATTAGTTTCCATGTAACTATTATACAACTATTGAAATTTTATTTAATCCCCATACTCTTTTTGCGTCTAGCAAGTGCTTCATCAAGAACTATTTTTCTGATCCTTATAGATTTTGGAGTCACTTCTACAAGTTCTGTATCATCAATATATTCCAATGCGTCGTCCAGTAGCATTTCTCTTGGTGTGTCAAAATGTTCTGCAGAGCCATCCCCCTTTGATCTCATGTTTGATAACTGTTTTTCTTTACAAACATTAACCATCATATCGCCAGCTCTTGAGCTTTGCCCCACAACTTGACCTTTATAGACTTTAACCGCAGGGCCTATAAAAAGTTGTCCTTGGTCTTGAACATTAACTAGACCATATAATCTTGTTTCTCCTGTTTCATGGGCTATCATTGATCCTCTTTCTCTTTTTCTAATGAATCCATCATCTGGTAAGAAGTCATAAAAACTTGTATTCATAATTCCCATACCCTTAGTATCTGTTATGAGCTCGGATCTGAATCCGATAAGTTCTCGCGTGGAAACTGTAAATTCCAGGGTAACAATTCCTTCTTCATTTTTATACACATCATCCATTTTGGCGTGTCTTATGCCCATGTGTTGAATTACTACGCCTGAATGTTCTTCAGGAACATCAATATATACTTTTTCAAAAGGAGTTAGTGTTACCCCATCAACTTCTTTAGTAATGACATAAGGCTGTGATACAGCAAATTCATATCCTTCTCTACGCATCCTTTCTATAAGAATCGCCAGGTGCAATTCTCCCCTTCCACAGACTGTCCAAGTACCGTCAGAGTTATCATAGATCTTTAAAGCTACATCTGTATCCAATTCCTTATACAATCTCTCCCTGATCTGACTTGAGGTCTTAAAATCCCCTTCCCTACCACCAAAAGGAGAATCATTAACCATAAAAACCATTTTAACTGTTGGTTCCTCAATTGAAATTAGAGGTAGAACCATTGGATTATTTACATCTGCTATGGTTTCTCCAATTGTAGCGTCCATTATTCCTGTAACAGCCACAATATCCCCCGCTATTGCTTCTTTTTCTTCACGCTTTCCAAGCCCTTTAAAAGTTGAAAGAGATGTAATTTTAGCTCTTTTTTGATTTCCTTCTCGATCAATGTGAATAACATCTGAATTTGCATTCATTTTTCCGTTTTTAATTCTTCCAATTGCAATTCTACCTTTGTAACTGTCTTTTCCAATATTACTAACTAGCATTTGAAGTGGTTTATTAGGATCAGCGTCTGGAGCAGGAATATATTTAATTATTTCTTCAAAAACAGGTGTAATATCTTTCATTGTTGTTATGTCAGGCTCATATCCTGCTAACCCATCACGACCCGAGGCATATATTGTTGGAAAGAAAGCAGTAGACTCATCTGCTCCAAGTTCTACAAATAAATCGAATGTTTTGCCCTCTACCCATTTTGATCTTGCTCCTTGTTTATCTATTTTATTTACAATAACTATAATTTTAAGACCCATTTTAAGAGCGTGTTTTAAAACAAATCTAGTTTGAGGCATTGGACCTTCTTTGGCATCAACTAATAATAGTGCTCCATCAGCCATAGAAAGAACACGTTCTACTTCTCCACCAAAATCGGCGTGCCCTGGTGTGTCTATGATATTTATCTTTGTATCTTTATACATTACTGAAGCATTTTTAGAAAAGATTGTAATTCCTCTTTCTCTTTCTAAATCATTTGAATCCATTATGGCCTCCATTTCAGAAACTTCCTTTTTCATCTCAGTGTGTGATTGGTGCAGCAAAGCATCCACTAAGGTAGTTTTACCGTGGTCAACGTGAGCAATAATAGCAACATTTCTGATATCCATAATGAAAGGGAAGTAGTTAGTATACCATTTTTGTGGACCCGGCGGGAATTGAACCCGCTATTCATCCATGCCATGGACGCGTGTTACCGGTGCACTACGGGCCCGTGTAAAAAGTGGTAAATCAATTTTGTGGACCCCCCGAGACTCGGACTCGGAACCTTCTCAACGTCAATGAGACGCTCTACCAATTGAGCTAAGGGTCCAAACGATTGAATATTATATCATTATCCTGCTGATCTTTGTATGTAGGATTCGCCAGAAAGAAGAAAACTTGAGCCTTTCTTTTTGTATTGTGACCAGAAATTTTTCTTTTCTGCTCTTTTATTTGACCCTTGCATCCAAACAATTGCACTATCAATTTTCTTTCTGAAAGATACAATCAATTGAATAATATCTTCGTAAAAGTTAATCTGGTATTCAGATGCGCTTGTAGCTCCTTGCATGACTGCTGTTTTTAACTCTTGTGTTAAATTTGCAGTTGTAGCAACCATTTTTGATGCTTCTGTTTGAATTGCTTGAAGCCTGACTCTTAATTCATTTAATTTATTACTACTTTCTTGTTTTTCTTCATTAAATAAACGTCTTTCAAAAAATATATTTTCTTCAAGTTGTTTATTCTTTTCCATCTGTCCACTTAATACTTCACTCATTTGGATTGATTGGCCCATTGGAAGCTCACCAGATCTGTCTTGTTGGAGTTGTCTTTGTTGACCTAAAAGTTGTTTAAAAAATTCATCACTTGTGGCTTTAGTTTCTTCCTTGATTGTTTCAAAGAAATTATTAACTTCCACAGGCTTATTCTTCTTAGTCTTTTGGTTTTTGTGATCCATAGCGCCTATTGTACTACTTCTTTGCCAATTTTTCCAAAGCAGATTTTCTCATGATAACTCTTTTTAAAACATCTCTTTGTTCTTTTTTGACTTTATTTATATCTTCTCCCGTAGTTTTTATAAATTCATCAATTTCGGTTTCAGTTACATCAATTTTTTCTTCGTTTGCAATGGTATTTAGAATTAATTCAATACAAATTGAATCTTTGGCCTGTACTCCATATTCAGACCTTAATATTTCTGGTGTTTTTCCCACGCTTTTTAAATAACCTTCTAAAGTTAAACCTAATTTTTCAATTCTTTCCAAAACCTGTGACAACCTAGCATTAACTTCTTCAGTTATTAATATTTCTGGAATTTTTAAATTTATTGTTTCAAGCAATGATTTAATTAATGTATTTTGATCGTCTTTTTTTAATTTAGATTTATATCCTTTAGGTAATATTACATGTGGTAATTCACAGCTAATAGCTTTTATTTCCCATTCTGATCCCTGACCAATTTTAACAGCTTCAAATTTTGGATAAATTGCAGGACTAAATTTATGTTCCTTGACTGAATCAGCAAATGCTTTTGGTAAAATTGATTGTAAAATGCGTTCTGTCAATTCTTCAGGATTAATCTTTTCTTCAACCTTTGCAATAGGAGCCATACCCTTTCTAAATCCTGAAACAATCATATTTTTGCTCATTTCTTTAAGAACGTCTAGTTTTGTTGAAGCGATTAAATCAATTGGAATAGTAAAGATAATTTCTATGTTTCCATTATCTATTCTAGTAAATTTTGAGATTGTCTTCACAATCATGATCCTTTGTGTTGATTAATCCTAAATTGTGGAAGATTGACCTTGTTTTTGTTAATTTTAGAAAGATTAGCTTGACCGTGTTTATCAAACATAGATATTCTAGGTGGCAAATTTTTATTCATTTGTTTCTTTTGCATATTTATAGTATACTACATTTACCGTCCGCAGGGTGAAAGAGTCCCCAAGATAAGGTAAAAAGAAAAGAGGTGAGTAATTAAACAAATATCATGAAAAAATTATTTATAGGAAATTTGTCGTGGGAAGTTTCAGGAGATGACCTAAGAGCTTTTTTTGCATCTTTCGGTACAGTTATTGATGCCGTAGTTATTATGGATAGAATGACAGGAAGAAGCAGAGGTTTTGGTTTCGTAGAAATGGAAACTGAGGAACAAGCTCAAAAAGCATTAGAAGGAAACGGAAAAGACTTAAAAGGTAGAGCAATGAACGTAAACATGGCTAAACCTCAAGAAGATCGTTAATTCGATGTTTTTTGAAGGTTTGAATTGAAGAAATTCAAACCTTGGTATATTACTTCACCCCAAAGCGGGTTCATATTATGATCAGCGCCGGGGTGATTGTAGTTTTTAAAATCTTTGTTTAGTGACTTCATTTGCTTTATAAATCTATCTCTCCATTCAGATGATATGGCATCATCATTTGTTCCCCAGTGATATTCAATCGGAGTATTTATTCTATCTAAATAAGAAGTTAGAGAAAATTTATCAGTATCATAATCTTTTTCAAACTTAGAGAGTTCATGTCTTATAAATTTCCCTCTATCATCAGATTCATTTGTGTAAAAAAGAATAGAATATGGAAAATCTTCAGTAACTGGTGCCCAAAGAACTGTTGCCCCGATTAAATCGGGGTTGGATATCCCTAGAACCTCAAGCACTGTTAAAGCAATCTGGCCACCATTACTGTGTGCCCAGATGAAAATATTCTTTTTGTCCCACCCCTGGGGTGGGTTTTCTTCGATTGATTTTAATAAAGTTAATATTGTAGTATATGTCTGAAATCTTGATTCAAAAATGTTTGCGGACTCAGAGTCCGATCCACCATAACCTAAAAAATCAGGGGCAAGAGTAATGTAACCTTTATCTTTAAAATATTCTCCTACTCTTTTTGTTCCATCTCCTGTTTGATAAATTGATTGGTCAACATAACCTCTAATCAAAATGATTATTGGCGATTTACCATTGGTCTCTGGTAAATTAATAAGGCCTGTTACTTTCTTTACCTCGCCGTAAGGCGGGTTATCTACCTGAAAATCAAAAATATTATTATTTATATTAATTTTTGATGGCTTAAACTTCGTTCGTGAAAGATTTTCGATTGTATATTTTTCTAAAGGTTTTGGTTTTGTCCATGCAGGTAAACCTAAATCTTTATTGTTTAAATAATTTTTATATGTATCACTCCCCCACCAACCTAATGAAATTAAAATTAGAAAAACTAAAATAGTAATTATTGGATTTTTATTTGACAAATTCATTGTTTTTATGTTATATTATTAATCATTGAGGGAGTTGTGAATCCACGGTAACCAATCCGAGGTGCAGCAGCTCCTCTTTGTTTTTATCATCGTATCATTTTCAGTACTATCTTTTCCAATTCACTCTTATTAATAATATAGTTAGGCTTAATTCGCCTTTTGAAAGTTAAATATGCCAAATTGTGTGCGGGTGATTTTTTACCTATACGAGAAAATCTAAATTCTAGTTTTTGATTAATATTTTTATTTAATTCATTCTCGATGATTTTGTTGTATCCATAATATTCTAGATCAATAATTGCGACAGAATTTTGTATTTTACTTTTCTTGATAAGTACTATTAAGCCTGCAGTAAATAGGTAAACAGCAAACATCTTTGGTTTTTTTATTTTATTAAAATATTTTTGAATCGACTGTTTTATTTTTGAATCTATTTTTAGAGTGTATGCATATTTATCATTTGCAATTGCAATTATAGTATTTCTATTTGTTTGCTCAACCTTTACGGATTGATCTACTTCGTACTTCATTTATTTATTATAACTCATGTATAATAATTCCATGCAAACACTTTGAGATGGAGATAGCTATCCATTTTTTTTCGAAGAATTTAATAATTCTTTTTAATTTGACAAATTTTAAAAAAGATATACTATATAATTAATTATGAAAGATAGATTACAAGGAACAGGAATGTATGGAGGTTGGAAAAGGGTTGGTAAGGATGAGTATGTTGCACAAATTCCTGTTATTCCTCAACCAAAAGATTTTGTTGATTTCGCGTATCAGTCCAGAGCTAGATGGGATATAGTTGCTTATTTAAAAAGTAAACTTTCAAAATCTTCAACGAATAGTACCCCAGTGGAAGCTAGGAAATAATTTTTATACAAAAGATGTATTTGACTTTTGGTTTTCTTCGGCATATAAATAATATAGTATATGCAAACGATAGCCGAAAAAGTGAGTGTAATTTTAGAGGATAATATTCCTATATCTATTACTTGGAGAAATAGAGATTATAAAATTACAAAAATTGGACTTCACCATGATTATTATGAAGGCAAAATTCTAATGCATGTTTTCTCTGTTCTTTCTGGAACTCTTTTTTTGAAATTAAAATTAAATACAAAACATTTAACATGGAATTTAATGGAAATCGACCAAACATAATTCATCTTGATATCAATTCTTGCTTTGCAACAATTGAGCAACAAGCAAATCCTAATTTGCGTAACAAACCAATTGTTGTTGCAGCCTACACTACACTTTCAGGTTGTATTTTAGCAGCTTCAATAGAAGCAAAAAAATTAGGTATTAAAACTGGAATGAGAGTAAAAGATGCAAAACAAATTTATCCTCGTCTTATTGTTCTTGTACCAGATCCTCCAAAATATAGATTTGTTCACAAAAAAATTAAAAGAATTCTAGGCGAATTCTCAAGTAATGTAATTTCTAAATCTATTGATGAGTTTGTGTTTAAGATAGTGAACAGTGAACCGTGTACGGTGAGCCGTGAGATCAAGAAACGCATAAGGCAAGAAGTAGGTGAATACATAACAGTCTCAATTGGAATATCAACTAATAGATATTTAGCTAAAATTGCCAGTAATTTACAAAAACCTGATGGACTCTGCGAGATAAACAAAGAAAATTTTAAAGAAGTTTTTACAAAACTTAAATTAACTGATTTAACAGGAATTAAGACGGGTAATTCAAGGAGACTTAATATTTATGGTATTAAAACAGTTTTAGAATTTTATAACTCACCTATTTGGAAATTGAAATTAGCTTTTGGTGGCATTGGAGGTTTATATTGGCACACAAGGTTACATGGATATGAAATTGACAATTTTAAATCATTAAAAAAAACTTATGGTAACTCGTATGCCCCACCTCCAAATAAAGCTCATTTAAAACTTGAAATACTTTCTAAACTTTGCCAAAAAACAGGTTATAGGTTAAGAAAAGCTGGATTTGTAGCAAATGGAATTCATTTATCAATATCATATAGAGATGGTAGTTATTGGCACAAAAGTATAAAAACAAAAAGAACAATTTTTGAAAGTGGAGATATTTATAAAGAAGCAATTAACTTACTTAATGAAAATTTATCAATTGAATTGCCACGAGTAATTGCTGTTAACGTTTTTTCGCTGCAAGCG
>Ga0180009_10002623_pt1 | contig 21038 bp, 15 predicted proteins | sample OS_PC_MetaG_FD_123537 | JGI IMG/M metagenome (GOLD analysis project Ga0180009, IMG submission 123537) | Groundwater microbial communities from the Aspo Hard Rock Laboratory (HRL) deep subsurface site, Sweden - OS_PC_MetaG | ecosystem: Environmental > Aquatic > Deep subsurface > Groundwater...
CCAGGAACCGACGGTACTTGGCCTTATCCTGGAAATGCAAACTACGGCGAATTGAGCCTTCTGTCTTGCCTGAGAGCCTCAGCCTGAGCACCGTTCTCGCCTTACCCCCAGCGAAGACATGGGTGGAAACAAGTGCGGCAAGGTTCCTCGCCGCAAGGCCAACGTCTTTCAAATCAAAAGTCACCACCCTCTTCATATATCGAAAGTCCTGCTCCACCGGGAGTGCCACCGAATCACCATGCTTGACAATGTGATCGATGATCCTATCATCATGATAGACTATCGACGCCTCACGGTTGAACCAGTGGTCTATCGCAGAGAGGGCTTCTCTTTTCCAGTCACTGTCATCCCCGATGCCAATATACAGTGGCGGAATTGGTGGCAGTTGCTGCATCCATCCGTAGAAAGCCCCGCCGTCCTTTAAACTCGGGAAATCACACGGGACCGCAACTGCACCACCGTCTGCATCAATCACAGCATCTCTAATAATATTGGTCATTGTAAACTTGTGTGACTTCAGAAGGTACGACAGTACAAGAAGAAAAAGCCCCTCGACTCCGGATACTCTTGTCGGTCGGAATGCATTCAACTCAGCCAGCACGCGACTGAGGATGCACGGCACAAGCATCTCGAAGTCACTGAAACGTTCGGACATGGACGGGACATGCACAGTCCGAATACCTGTGGATTCATCCGGCAGCGATGGGCTGTAATTCGGGCCCGGAAATAAATCCACCTTTAAGAATGGTGGCTCAGGGTCGGGAACCCTCACATGCACTGTGTGTTTCACGCCTAACGCCGACAGAGTCTCCGACACGGGTGCAGTTGGTCCGACCTCGTGCACTATCGCCAGCGGAAACCCATAAGCGTATGCCTTCACAGTCGAATCGATGACGGGAGACATCGGGCCATCCTCCACGGAAAGCCAGAACATCCTTAGCAAACGTCTCAATTCCTCTGTATCAAACCTCTTTTTGTTTCCGGAATCGGAGTGACGCATCTCAATCTACGCTCCCCTAAGTTGATCCACCGTCAATGTACTTAAATGCACCATCTCACGCAAGCGGCCTGATGCATATTCCGAGCAATTCCGCTACTCGATTCCGAGCGAAGGTGCCATGTGATTCCGAGGGAAGGTGTCACTCCGTGACAGCCTGGCACATCGCCCCAGTCTTCTCTCGTGGTCATTTCACTCTGACTCGGCTGGTGATTTCCCTTTGCACTCAGACGCTTTTGAGGCCTCTAGTGAACCTGCATGTTCTCGTCAGGTCCGGCAGCTGTGAGGCAGACCAGCCCTTGTAACTCTTGAAGGAGCCTGGTGCACCACAGCTGAGGACTTGTTGAAAAAGCCGTCCCCGAACGCAACGACGGACATGACGGCTTTCATGTGCTCTCATTCTCCCGCCGTTAACCGTAATCCTATTAACATCAACAGCATGTCAGCAGGATGTGGCGAGAGGCCGCTCGATTAGGGCAAGAAATGACATCAATTCCGGTTCCCTCAGCGTCGTTTATGCCGCTAAGACGTCTTGACTTCTGTGGTTTTCAATCGTCCGGTCCCCTGTGCGATGGGGCATTCTCGTCAACCCAGTCTTCCTCTTCCCAGGAGATGCTCAGTTAGTCACGCTCCCAACATCTTCTCCGCATATCGCTCTTGCATCCGCTTGACGAATCCCAGGAGAATAGGCTTACCCTCGGTTGCTGTTCTGTCCACCAGACGAGAGCACGCTTTTAGGCCCCGCTGGACTCGGCGCGTTGTTGTGGTAGCGATCTGTCCGAAGCCTGCAAGTTCCAGCCCCGAGATCACCATGTCCCTGGCACTGGTGGCAATACTCCAAGGGGATATCAGTAGAGACGCCGTTGCGCTCAGGAACTCCGCAGCCTTGGACTTCTTCCGATCTCTAAGATATCGTGGTAACTCTTTCTCAATGGCCATTCCGTACTCATCATGAAGCTGCCGCTCGAATTCCTCCAGTTCCTCCATCAGCAGCACCAAGCGCTCCGGGTCGCGGATGGTCAGCCCAGTCTTTGTCTTCTCCTGAATTGCATTGTACTTATCCACGAATCTATCTTCGACGGCCAATGAATGAAGGTCCAGAACATCGTCTATCGACAGAGTATCCAAAACATCCAGCGGGAAATGGGTGTGCGTTGCAGCCTTGACCAAGTCTAGGAACACTTTGAAAAACACCTCTGTTTCGGACAAGTGTGTGCGACCGCCTGCCAGATCGGAGAGGCTGAAGTCCATCAGGTTCTCTTGTGGTAGAACCCCTTCCGAACGCACAGCCCTGGCACCGGTGAGATAGTACAAAAAGTCCGCATATTCACAGACAATGTTCCACAAGTTTTTATCACCCGTTTCCTTTGCGGATACATACACATCCTGACGGCTCAGCCTGGGGATGCTGTCGATTCGAGAAACGAGACTTGGAGGAATGATAGACCCCCTCTCGCGTAGGCAGGATCGAAGTAAGCTTTGTTCATCCGTCATGTCCGTAAGCAGGCGTTCCTTAAACCAGCCCGAAGTCTGATCGACCTCCCATTTCACTGCCATGGATACCTGCGAGTCTAGCATCTGTGCCATGTCTCGGCGCGCATCACCTTCGTACTGGGCCGATTCCTTCCCTTCAGCCAACTTTGATTCGAGGAAGCTTTCAAATCCGGTGAACTCCGAACGGAGAGCCGGCACAATCACCCGTGTGGAGAAAAGCTTGGGATGTAGGAACAACACCTCATGAGCCAACTCTGATTCGAGGAGATGCGAAGCAGCGATAACGACGTGCCCTTTGATGAGAGCAACAAGCTTGAGTTTACGCTCCATGTTGCGACGAATAGCTTCAACATCCGCTTCGGTCCAAGCAACCTGCGAATATGTCACTCGGTCGAATTCCGTGAAGTATGCTCGGCTCAACGTGATGGAATCAGGAGATACGAATTTCATCTGTGCTCCTTCAATGGAATGGCCAGGGCGCGGGCCATTTGTACTTCTACCATTCCTGCAATGAACCTCGCCTTCATTCGCCCGGCCCCCGGTGTGACGTGGCTTCCTCGTCGACCCAATTTTCTTCTTCCCAGGTCATGCCGCGACGACCGGGCACTTTGCGGGTCGCACCTGCCCGGTAAAGTGAGCAGCTTTTCGGCCCGTAGCAGAATGTCTCAAAATGATACCTCTTCTGCGATGGTTTCCACTGGTCAATGATCATCTCGACCGGCATCCCAATTGACACTTATGTCAATCTTCCACCGCCTTCAATATCCGTTCCACACACTCCTTGAGCGTATTCTCCACCTGATGTTCCCAAATCCGCAAGACTTTCCAGCCGAGCCCGCGTAGCCTACGAAAGTTTCGTTGGTCACGTTCCCTTGTTGCAGCAATCTTGACTCTCCATGTCTCTGCCAGTTTGTGCTCCCACAGGGGAAATCGCCAACCATGCCAGAAATCCCCGTCAATGAAGACCGCAACCTTTGCCTGATGGAAGACAATATCAGGCCGTCCAGGTAGGTCTTTCACGTGCTTGGAGAAAGACACCCCAGATTGATGGAGGCGGGCACAAATAACCCTCTCGGGACTGGTATTCTTTCCTTTGATTCGCGACATAAGTCTGCTGCGTTTTTCCGCTGACATGATATCACCGTGGTGACTTCCGGGAACGGGAGCATTGCCCGGTGCCCATGAGCGGTGACCGGCCTTGCGGCGAGATCGTCTCTTTCCATGAACCTCTTCTTTCACATTCACGTTTTCCTTGCGATCACGTACTCTGCTACCGTTGCTTAGGGAAAGATGACTCAAGCCAACGACTTACGTTATCACGGCTGGTAATACCTGCTCGCGCAAGTATATCGACTATATCTGCAGCTGTTATCACAATGACAGGATGCCCGTCTTCCTTCAGTTCGCGATAAGCTTGAGAGTTCAAGTATGAAGTCGTGACGATTACCCCGAATTGGCGATGTCTTAGCCGAGAGATCAAGCGCGACAACTCCCTGACACCGACCGAATTCGTTAGGTCATAGCATTTGGCTTCCAAGGCGAAATCTACAAAAATCGCCGAAGCACCGTGCCCGACGCGGTAACGGCCAATAGCGTCTCTTCCACCGTCGCGGCTTGGCCTCGTGAGGTTGAAAGAGAAGAAGTTCTTATCCATCAATTGGGTTATATTCGCAGCACACGCTTCGAAAGCGACCGGCGAATCACTGAAGTATTCGTGGATGTCGCGAAGTATCGCCAGTGACTGGTCAGTTTGGGGAATCTGTTCATTCTTGCTCCGGTGCTCAACAGAGCTCTCCGCCTTCAACGGCAGATAGACACCCTTCTGAATCCAATGCCGATACGGATCTGGGCAGTTCTCTGACAAGGGCTTGCCCATCTTGATGTCATTTAGCCAGTCGCGTGAGACGCAAGGTACATTCAGAATTGTAAGTGATGCTTTGTAGTTCTGAAACCGCTGTCCGTTAGCAATCTTCCAGATCGCAACGAGATCATCCATAGCTGTCAATTCCGATGCTCCTGGAACTGCTAACCCGAGGAAGACCATGTCGCGGAACGTACCAGCATTGGCGAAAACCAGTATGGGCGCTACTTGAGCACGCTGATGGGGAGTAGCATGAATCGCGTTAAACATACTTTTGACCAGCAGGTTTCCGTTACGGGGAGTCTCATGAAGCGCACGTCCAGGTCGTTTGTTGTCGCCATAGTATGTCAAAATGCCGGTCTCTCGATCCAGGTTGTCCGGCCAGTCTGGGTCATTGAAGCTTGACGTCAGTACGATCAGGCGCGGTGTATTGAGGTTGCCTAGGTAGCGAAATCCGCCCTGGTTGCCGACACCCTGAATCAGCTTCGGCATGGGATCTGCGTTCATCTTGCCAGATCGACCGCCCTCATAGATCGCATCTACAATAAGGTCAGCATCTGTAAGTTCCTTTATTGTAAAACGCCTTGCTGTACCCAATAAGCGCTCCTCTCCTTAGTCAATAGTTCCAGACAGCATTTCTTGAACGATTGAGCTGAAGAATCCCAACGAAGACTCATCTGGCTTGCCAATCAGCGCCGCACGGTCGAGGAAGCGATTCCCTTCCTCACAACTGGTTTCCGGCAGAAGGGCGCAAGCGTGACAGGCAGCGCGATTCAACGAATCGATACCCTGACCATGGCTTTCGATGCATAGCGGATCAGTTGAACACCAGAGGGCATCCTCGAGTGCGCCAAGCAGCAACAACTCGAACCGGCCCGGTTTCCCTTGTTCAACGAGACCACCCATTGTACCTTCACTGTCTCCTGCCGCCGTGTAGATCAGTACACCGTTCATTTCGCGCTTGTCACCTTCCCAGCAGTAAATGCGCTCCCGAAGTGATGCACTTCCATATCCGCATTCATAGCTCAGCCTGCGAATCAAAACATGGGCAAGCGTATGCAACAAGAAGAACTTGGAATGGATCTCCCGTGGCTTTCGGCCAAGCTTGGCGTAAATTCGCTTGTGGTTGGCAAAGATTTCTTCATAACGCCTCCTATCGGTCACGTCGAGCCATCCACTGATTCTGGCTTTCTTTAGTGTGAAGAAAATGCCTTCACCATAGACCCGGACACCGGGCAACCACGACTTCGATTCAAGGCTCAACTGTGACTTATCACCCTGGTCGAATTCCCGGTATGGTGGTGGGTTAATCCGTGAGAATCCAGTAAGCACTCTTGTCTCCGCCAGCTTCTCTACCAATACAATCTGGTCAATGTACTCACAGACTAGATCATCGTAATCGTCCATGTCAGGCTTTACAGTGACGAACTCCTGGTCAGAAGTACCGGTAGATTCTAACATAGCCCAGTATTCGGATAAACGGAATTCCTCTTCAGTCTGCGCACTGCTGCCCAATCCTACACCAGTTAGTTTCTGTGTCACAACCTCTTTTAGATGTTGAAAGTCCAGCTTTTTCATCTCTGCGAAGACTCGAAGCCGCATTTGGTCAGCTGATCCCCCCTCCTCGACACCAGTCGTCAACACACTCCAGTTGTGAGCGTCGTCCACGATCTTACGGATTGGGTCACTGAACGGAGGGATGAGAATGGAACTGGCGATCTTGGGAAAATAGAGGTTAGTTGCTCCTCGCTGGAGCATCCGTGGAAGGTTGGGAGAAGAGCATGTTTCTTTGCCATGTGGTCCCAACCAAGGTCGATTTCCCTCACATGCCAAGCCTTTGAGTGAATTTGGTCCTGCTGACCCCATCAATGACCGCGCCTTGGCATTACAGCTTTCACACTTAACTAACAATCCCATTAATCCCGCTTTGCCGGTATAGTTGAAACGTAGTAACGGGTTACTACATACATTAGCATCAACTAGTGACTGACCAGGTCTACTATGTGCCCAGAGAATCCAGGGAAAGTCGTCGATGTGTCCGTTCTCGCAGACTATAATGAAACGTAGCGGAACCATGCGCCATCTTCTTCGTTCTGGCAGCGTCGCACAGGGCGGAGCACCGGTACGCAGAGGTGGAAGTATGCTGTCGCAGCGTGGTGGGAAAGCGTCGTTCCAATTCGTACGTTTCATCGTACGACACCGTGGACAGAAGTGCCAGAGCGGGAACCTTACGAAGGGAAGGTATGCGCCCTGGTGGCCATCCTCCGGAGGGGGCGGAGGAGAGCGGAAGTATTCCACGTCAAGCCGCCTCGCCAGACGGTCATCGTGAATCTGGCACTCAGGCTGATTGGGCCAGACGTCCAAGCCAGCGGCCATAAGACTCTGACCGCGAAAGTCCACCAAGGCACCTATGCCGAATGGTGTGACTGCCTGGGATCTCCGTACTGATTTTCTTGCCATCGACTACTTTTCCTTGCTCAATCGTTCGCACGAGGATACGTAGAAACCACTCGTGCGAGGCACTCCACGTCGACATTCCGCATGGATGTTGGCGTCGGCCAGGATACATCCCATTCTATCCGAGGCTCCGTACCAGCTGGATACATCAAAGGCTGGTTTTCAGGTGGTCTTCCGAAGCCCCCCCAAGTGCCGGGTCTGAACTCATCCCATTGTTTCAATAGGGCACGCAGTTTATTCACAACTAGCTCTGAGTGTTCGGGATCGGCACGGTCGCAACGCGCGCGGATGTATTCAATTGCTTCATCAATTGTCCTCGCCGATGGATCAATCTTGTCAGGACTATCCACACAGGCCAGATGTCTCACTATTACTATCAACACTGCGTGGAGAGCCCGATCCAACGCCGGAATGGAGTACGGTGTAATACTTGTGGGCTCAACAAACCTGTAGAAGGAGGAGTGATATGCCCGGAAATGTTCGTAGTGTGACCGATCTCGGGGCTTCCCTGGATTATACATCGCTATGACCAAGCCTGGCGCCTCGTCAGACCGACCTACACGGCTGGTCGCCTGAATATATTCGGATGTCGTTTTCGGTTGACCAGCAACTACCATTAGACCGAGACGTGACACATCAACGCCAACAGAAATCATATTCGTCGCCAGCAGAGTGTCCAAGGGATACTGATCATCTTCGAATTTGTGTGGGAATCTCACTTCAAGTCTCTCAAGTATTCTCGGGATCTCGTCCGCTGTTCGGCGGCTTGTAAGTTCCTCGCTGAAAAGATGCCGGCGACACAGTTCCTTCGGAATGTGATCCCGGCTTGCAATTGCCCACATATACTCCGGTATGTCAGCCTCGACCAGAGTAGCAGCGTGACCCAATTCACGAAGGCTGTTGAAATACTGAATAACAGTCCAGAACGGGTCCCGACACGCTTCAGTTGCCCCGTCAGGAAGCGGAATTGATTTGCATGACTGGAACAAAGAGCTCAATGTGCGAATCATCGCGGTCACAAATGATGGCGCGGCGGACGCAAATACGCCTGTATAGATTCGACCAGGCGCTTCCGGATTCTCCACTGAGAAAAACGAGTCGGAAATATCTAATCCTTGTGGAGGGAATTGAAACGTATCCCGGTCATACAGAGCCTGACACTGTTGAGGGGCGCGGCGAATAGTGGCAGTCGATGCCACGATCTTTGGGCCTCGCCCAGTCCGTGAGCAGAGGAGGTCTATAGCACTCTCATATAGGCCGACGACTGAACCCAGCGGGCCAGAGATGAGATGCAGCTCATCCTGGACTATAAGATCAGGGGGATCGTACTCTGTGCCCTGGCCGAAAATACTGCCTGTATCACCCCACCAAGCCAGCATCGCAAACTTGTCTACCGTCCCGATTATGAGCGTGGGAGGTGATTCATAGATGTCTTCGTCAATGACCATAACTGGAAGCCGCATACGTCGCGTTGAGAAAGGACAGCGCGATTCCGGGCACTTGAAAATGACCGTCTTGGGATTCGGATGGGCTAGGTAGCCTAGATTATCTCGATTGTCGAGCTCTGTACCACACCAGGGACACTTCAACAATTGAAACGGGTTCTCTGCCTGTCTTTGCTTGTTCGCAAGGGCATTTACCGCCTTTATGGCATCGGCTCGACGGATTGGTGTCAGTGACTGTCCAACCCAAAGGCCGATGGTAATCGGCTCATCTCCCAGAGCGTAGAGGTCCTGACGGCGGATCAGTTCACATGCACAGATCATGGAACTTGCTCTCTGGAACTGCTGGGCCGTCAACAAGCGCAAGGTGTATCGCATCAGCACAGTGCAACCCGCATTGGCGGGTTTGATCAGCCGTCGAAGGAATATGTCGCACGCTGCCAAGCCCAGATATGCCTCTGTCTTACCCCCACCGGTGGGAAACCAAATCAAATCTACCAGCTTCCGGTCAGGATGGTCACTACCGTCTTCCTGTTTGGTGAGCGATGGGAGGTTCATCAAGATGAATGCAACCTGAAACGTACGCCATCGCCCTTCTTTATAATTCTTAGGCTCATAACTCGCCGGCAGGTCCTCCCATGTACCAGCAAGGGAACGCCTGTCCCGCCGAAAGTGGTATTGCTGCATGAGGATGGCTCGATTTGCCAGCATAAACGCAGTTAGCATCGTGCTGTTGGAGCGAAGCAGATCGATACCAGCTTTAATCCGGGAAGAGCACTGACGACAGAGGTCCAGATTGTTTCGGGCAGCGTCTTGAAGGCGATCTGACAATGCACCGACGTCTGCCTCACGAGCTTCGATCCACGCATTATACTCCCGGACAAGATTCTCAAGTGCCCGCGGGATTTCCTCACGCTCGACCTTACCTTCGGCGCCAGCAAGGAAGAACATGCTCAGCTCATCACCGTCTCCTTCTCGTGGCTGAACAGGCGCGACCTTGAATGCAGGTACAGTGGACGTTGTGATCCGTTTCGTTTTGCCGTCCAGTTCATTATCCCAGTTGGCAGCGCACCCGTGGCCAGCTGCAAATGCTGTACGATTGCGATAGAGAAGTTCCAGTGAGACATCCTCAGCATCTCTTGACGAGCGAGCAGAAGCGCAATATTCATGGAATACATACTCGTTGTTTGGTGCTGTCACGTCAAACTCCGTCTGGAAGTAGCAATCTGCACCAGACGGGAACCTGTCGCCTGTGGCTACTCTTGTGTTGAGTATCGAAACAGTGATGAGAAATGAACCGTTTCGGCGGCGATGATAGATGGTGCGCAATCGCAAGTGCCCCGTAAGGTCGAACGACTGCAGTCCATGATCCGTGTTTGGCGGTATCTGGAGCGTGACCGGCTTGATATCCAGCGCGAACCGATGCCATTCCCGCAGTTTTGAATCTGGGTCCGCTGGCTTCTTCGACCTGTACTCAGCCGCGCGTGCTCGAATAAGCAAGCCTTGGTTCGGCATCTCAGCAATAAACGTCAACCCAATTGCAGCCGGGAAGAATTCATTGGCAAGCCGGACTGTTTCGTCATAGACATAGCTGATCGCGTCGTCGCCCCTGCTTGGTTTGTCCAAGTCTGGCACCTCTTCATCGGCTACGATCGCCGGCTCGTCCTCCTCTGCCTCGGCTTGCTCGTCCGCTATTTCAGAATCTTCTATCTCGATTATTTGCTGGCTAGCTGGAAACAACACACCGGCAGAGTATCTCTGAACAGGAGACTCCTGCAGAATTTCATCCGGCTGCGCGATTGGGCTGACGGCCGCCTCAGATTCTCCAGTAGCCAATTGCCAAGGCGGTCCGACCAGTTCGCGGTGGAGGCAATATATCAACTGTTGTCTGAAGGCTTCTTCATGTGTCATGGCTTCTGGTTTCCCTTATTCGACGCTCGCTGGCTCTTCCTTGTGCTCTTCTATCTACTGCTGTAGCCGAGCCTCATATAGATATCGTCAAGCAAATCGCTAAGGAGCACGGGCAGAACAACCTGAGCTTGTATCATTCCAACATATATAATTGAGCTCCACCATTCAAGATCCAGGTTTTCGACGTCAGTCAGAATAATGACGTCATTTTCGAACCCTTTAGACGCTGAAATTGTACAGCTAGTAGCTGAAGCACAATTTCCACACTCAATCTCCAACACGTTATTCCGACCCACTGGGACAAACCGGGGCTCAAGGACAGAAGTAGCACAGCACCGGTCAGTGCCAAGAGGTGAGAGAACAGTGATACGATCAGGTAGTACTCCCTCACTGTAGAGACACTTTATTACGGCTTGAAGTCTGCTCACCTGTGCACCCGTGATGGCAACGAGCATGGATTTTTCGGTAACAATTCGTACCATAGGATGAACTGTTGCTGGGATCATACGTGCCACTGGTCGAATTCCTGCAAATGGTTGGCGATAGATATACGCACCTGGGTACTTGAGTCATCGATTTCAAGGACGCGCACTAATACGACATCGGATTCAATCTCGATAAGCTTCGATTGACAACCATCTTCTCTAAGAATTGTCACTGCTCGACGCAACACCTGACGCGCCAATCTGCGCGATGCTCGCTGGTGTGCACCGAAGACGACGTGAATAGCAGCAAGTACTGCTTCAAGCCTCTCGTTGAGTTGTCTGTCGCCAGTCAACTTGGCGATAATCCGAACATCGCGGTCGTACCGACGAGGGGCGATCATTTCGTCGTCCTCCATCCAGCCACGGATGGTCTGGTAGTGCAATGGACAACCTGCTTTCTGGAGAAGTCGCCATACTTCTTCTGAGTCGATATGCTGATGTTGTGCATAGTCTACCAGCGCGTTTCGCCAGAGTGTGGCCGTTTCTCGCTCGTTGTCATGCAGTTCTTCGTCTGCGGCCAAGCGGACCACATCGCAATTTGACCGACGATGAAATAGAACGGCATCGCCGACCTGCAGGTCCCTGACCGTCTTACGATTGATGTCTAGATCGCTATTCTCATCGTCCTCAATTACGGCATCAAGCAAATGCGTGACCACATTTGCTTTGAACGACTCCCGCAGAAATGCGTAGGCATCACCTTCAAAGAATACAAGGAATGCCCGGACTTCAGTTTCGGTTCCGTCGGATTTTGCAGCACTGTAGGCACGCTCGCGGTACGTCGCACGCACATATTGTTGTATAGCCTCTAACCCGTCTGTTCCGGTGTCCGCAGGCGTCCCCGCGGTATCAAACTGCGGGAGAAGCTGTTTAGTCCATCCTCTAAAGCCAGGAAAGACATCAGAGCGGCTCGTGACTCTGGCCCTATCCAGTCGGTGCTTATGCCGTTCATTACGGAAGAACTCATACCATCGGCGCTCGATATCATACAACACCAATATGATCGGCTCGGCCACAGGTGGAATTAAAAGAGCTGCCATTCGGTCTTTGCCGAACCATCCAGGAACGAGAGCTCCTCTCTTTGCCGAATCGTCTGTATCGTCGTGGTCAAGCATTACTCGAGTTCCGGTGCCCGCATAAGCTTGTCTAAGATCAGCATGATTTCGGACATCTGGACAGATGACCATCAGTTGTGGCCTTGAATACAACAATTCTTGCAGCGCCGTTGCCTTGGGATTCTTGCACTTTAGTACATCGAGAAAGCGCTTCAGCAGCCTGTGACATTCGCTCACTGTTTTTCTCTCAGTTTCAGACAAGAAGGGGGATACGTGTGGCAATGTGCTGAGCTTCGTCAAGTTCTGCTCAATGTCAGAGATCGAAGTGATATCGCTTTTCAGCAAAGTCGCAGAGCGCAACAACCTGAACCCGACGCCAAAGGCCAACGCGACAATTTCATTGAGCTCTGCTATAGATTCTTCTCCGCGCTGCCTCGCGACCGACTGCAGAATTCGGATCGATTCAAGGGCTTCATCAGCCTCTGGGCAGGAGAGGCATTCGACTACAGGAACGGTCGACGATAGGATCTGCAACCGGCTCTCGTAACGTGCGATTGTTCCATCATGGCCGGATGAGGTGACCTTTGGCCACAGTAGCGCTGAAAAATCGTCAGTGTTCCATTCCCAAACGGCTGATGACCCATCATTGGCAATAGACAGCTCACCTGCGTTTTTTTCTGATGTCACTATGAGTACCCGTGGAACCAGATGTTGCATTTCTCGCATACTGGCAGTTTTCTTTGAGTTGCGTCCTTCGGCATCAATAACCACAAGATCAATGGAGTCGCGGTTCTCTTCCGCGAAGACACAGGCGGCGTCCAGATCTGATACAAGTAGCAGCAACGGCTCCTGGTCACCAAAGCGAGTCGACCATGACTTGAGTGTGTTGTCGGTGAGATGGCCTGTTGGGACGACTTCTTTCAACGCATGACCATAAAGAATTAGTCGTCTAACGAGATCATGGGCAGACGCTACCGGTGTTACGACAAGCACTTTTCTGGAAACGGATGCAAGATGCGCGGTCTTGCTTGAATTGAATAGGTACTCCATGGCCGGCAAGACAGCGTTGCTCTTGTTCAAATCGTAGATTAGCTCCCCACGTGTAGACTTCGAGCAACCTGCCGGAATAAGTCTCCGCAAGTATGAGATGGGCCAGAAATGGGTGGACTTTGAGATATGACCGAGGTGACGACGATACTGAGTTAGCCCGAATCGCCGGCTGCCAGCCACATCTTTCACACCAGCGAACTCAGCAACAGCACAGTTATCCACAAGGACCTTCTGCCCGACAGAGAAAGTATCCTCTGTCACGTCGCGTTGTCCTGAACGTTGAATCAACCCAAGCGTCGCGATGAAACCAAGGAGCAATGGCGTGGGACCAGCAACGGGTACTATAAGAACTGTCGAACTACATTGGCTCTTACGTAACTCTTCGCATGAAAGCGCCGAGTTGATGATCATATACTCAGAAATGGGACGACTGCCGCTGCCATCATCAATTACTAGGGAATTCATAAATGGCAGGATACCCACCGTTGCGTCAAGCATATCGAGCCAAGGGTCGCGAGCCGGTTCAATCAGGTCTACGGCCATCTGAGCAACATAATTGTCGTCGAGGTAGCCGATAATCCCAAGTCGATCGTCGATGGCGTCTTCATCACATATCAGATAACTCAGAGCAGCGCGTGCGAAACATAGGTGATCTGGGCTCCGATCTGATCGTGAGACCACGGAGATGAGAAAGTCGATGTTCCTGGTCAGTCTCTGGAATAAGCCACACGCAGCAAGATTTGCCAGTCCATTACAAGCGATTCGGGACTGTTCGATCAGATCGTCGTCACTCAAGACGTGCTGCTCGGCAAACTCGAGAAACAAGTTTTCAGCGTGCCTCTGTTCATCCTGGGTCAATCGTGGAGGGTTATACGTTGATTGTTCGTCAAGACGGGTGCGGATTTCGTGGACCGCGTAACTGGACATAAAAGCTTCGTCCAGCAGTCCGAGCTCGCCGAGTTTCGATGCACGACGCTGATTCGCCAGTAAAACGTAGAGAAGACCGCCGCGGGCAATGTCTGCCACATCCTCGTCCGCGCTACGGGCAACAAGATATCGAGAGAGGACTGTAACATCTCGCACCAAGGAATGCTCAAAACCGCAACTTGGAACGAGTCCCTTCGCCCAGTCGCACGCAGCGGCGAGTAGTTCTTCGTCTTTGCCGGTCCATTCGGCTTTCAGAGCGTCGAAGGTCTGGAGCAAGAGTTCCCTATCCGCGTATGTCAGCTGATAACCCATTACAAAGCTCAACCCCTTGCTCTATCTATCAGTGCCTTCACAACAGCCCGCATTACGGGTGGACAGACAGCGTTGCCAATCAGCTTGATTCGCTCTCTTCTGGTCGATCTAGCCCAGACGTGGTGACCGGGAAATCCCATCGCGGCTGCAAGCTCGGGCGGCTGCAGCATTCGCATCTCGTATCCACTGCCGTTCGGTCTGACGAACGCAAACCTATCCAGCGTTGTAACGGTCCGCAGAGGACGGTCAAGCGCCTGAAATCCTCCAGCTCCGTCCGAGCCATAGTAGACCATGATAAATGGAACACCATCGCCGAGTTCTTCAACTGCCCGCTGAGCACGTTGAATCGTTGCCTTGGCCCGATTCGGGCTGATGACCGGAGAGAATGACCACGGTCCGTCGTTTGGTTCTCCACGCCCTAAGATACTGTTTACTGTCTTCTGCGTGCGCTGCCCGGGCGTTGGAAGTGATGGCATGTCTTCTAGGTCTCCGACAACAAACAGCCGCCTACGGGACTGGGGAGTGCAGTAGTATTGAGCGTCGAGAACACCGACACTGGTGTTGTAGCCGATGGCTCTGATCTTGCGATGCCACTCGTCAAAGCGATGCCAAAGCCGCATCTGCATTACATTTTCAACGACGAGCCAGCGCGGTCTAAGTACCTTAGCGAAGCGAATGACTTCAAATGCCGTGGCCCTGCTTTTTTCGCAACGAGGTCTATTCCCTTTGGCCACACTATGACTCGTGCACTCTGGTGATGCAAGAAGCAAGTCGATCTTTCCCACCTCACGGACAATACGGGCCGGAGATAACGAGCCAGCCTTCATCTGGTAAATGGTCGCATCTGAGAAATTCATCTGGTATGTATCCGTTGCCAGTTTCCACATGTCCAGTGCGGCTACAGGTGTCACTCCAGCTAACACAGCACCGCGCGAGCTGCCGCCTCCGCCACAGAACATATCAAACATTCGAATTGTCCTGCTATTCATAGGATCGTACTCGCGGATTCCTAATAGCTACCATACAACCACTTCGTGCATCACACCACTGTCTCGACTTTGTCGTAAGATCTTTGAGACAGCTTCAAGCACCCCTGTCTGATCATCTCAGCATCCAGAGAATCGTGGCAAACTGCAAGACTTCTTTCTGCTGAATCCGAGAAGTCATGAGTATCCGTTCCCCTCGTTCTTTCCTCTTCGTGACGGCTGAAGATACTTTATTTGCTTATGTGTCAGATAGTAAACATTTGCGATTCGATGAGCAAGTGATAATTCACAGGTGATACAGACATATGAGAAGAGATACTGCTACTAGTATCTCGTGTTTGGTGTGAAAAGAATCTCATTATCCCCAGCACCAAGGCGGCGACCATTAGCAGTCCTGATGTGCTGTCAGGGCGTCCCTTTTCTTTGACTGTAATTGTAATTGAGGCTACTCGCCTGCAACATATATACTTAACAGAAGTGTCATCTGTATCTGTGTGGTCAGCTAGATGACATAGAGGGACAGCAATGTCGCAAATCTGGAACCTCACAATATGCATGCTCTATCTTCTGCCCCAGGTGCCTGCTCGGCGGCGCTGATTGGATGCGGCCAGCCAGGCGTAGGTGAATGATAGGCTGAAATGATCCGCGCCGGTGCGGACATACTTGTATTTCTTGACTCCGGTCTCCTCGTTCTCCTCCAATATCTTCGCATCAGAGGCCATGTGCCGCGCAAACTCCTCGATGATCGGCTGATGACGCGGCAGAGTCAGTTTCGTCTCTCGAACAGCGGCTCTTGACGCATCCAGCGCCTCGGTGCGATTCATCTGGACAGTGAATGACTCCGTGTCCCACTTCGGAATACCGCGCTGGCTCTCGTTGAAGAAGCAGAGAAAGACCTTGCCTTGGTGTCTGCGCGCGAAATCTCTTGTGGCATGAGTTTCGGGAAGGCCATCGATCACGCAACGCCAAACACGGAACTTCTCCATGATCGCGTCGAGTTCAGAGAAGTCATGGCAGACTGTCAGATAGACCAGGTGGTGCTTCTCGCTGTCGTTGTCATCTTCTTTCAGCACCGTCACATGCAGTTGCTTGCCAGTATCGACACCCATCACGCATTCGCCATGATCGCAGCGATCCAGCATTGGTGAGTCGCCGCAGAGCTTGAGTACAGACATGATGTCGAGCCGCCTCTCGAGATCGGCCCAGGGAATACCGATTTTGAGGTTGTAGAACCGATCGGGATACCGAGTTGTCTGATACTCGGTGATGATCTCGCCCGGATCGATCTTGGACGAGAAGAGCTGCGAGATACGATAACCATGGATGGGCCGTCCCGGGAAGTCAGCAACCCACTCGCCGGCTGCTATATCGAGCTCCCCGCCACACTTAGTGCAGGCAAGGAAGTAGGTACCGTCGCTTCGTCGTCGGATGATCTTAACATCCTGACCCAACCTTACCGGGAACTCTTTCACCGGAGCTGTCCAGTGACCACAACTCGGGCAGCGTAGCGTCCAGTGCCTTTGGTCCGATTTCTGATACTGCTCATCGATCCCATATTCTGGCAGGGATGGATTCGAGAGTTCTATGATGCGTTTGTAGTCGGAATGAGCCAGACGTTCCTTGGCCATGGCTTTAGCAGCAGGTGATGTTTCATCCAGCTCATCGAAGACGACCATATCGGCGGGGACTGATTTCATACCAACCGTCGATTGCATTCCTCGGAGGTACAGATACGAATCTCCGATTCTCTTCAATCCGGCCGTATCGGTATCGGTCATCATTTCAGAGAGGAAGGGATTGTCTGCAAGCAGTGGACTGACCCTCGATTTCGAGAACTCGATCACATCGGTTCTTGTCGGAAAGAAGTAGACGACATTGAGTCCCGTCAGACACGCGTGCAGGCTTTTGAGAATAGCCCAGGTCGTGCCTCCGATCTGTGCTGCCTTACTTAGAACCACGTGTTGAAACGTGTCGTCATAGATAGCCCGGAGGTACTCGTGCCCCTCAAACCGGAAGGGGAGACCTTCCAGTCGTACACGCTCGACGGCCCACTCCGCCAGCGGATCACTAATCGCGCGCGTTGCCGGAGCCGCCAGTTCCGGTACCCTCTTCTTCAGGTAGCGCTGCGAGAATGTGGCGACGGATACTATCCCTGGTCTTCTCATCCGTGACATACTCCTTGACCGCATCGATGAAAGTGTCGATCACTCGCCTGATCTCAGCCTGAGATTGAGCGCGGATAGCCTCTTCGGTCTCTCCGGTCTGCGACAGTCCTTTCGCGAGGCGCTGTCCCTTCTGGGATCGCTCCAGGATACCGGCGATTCGTTCCAACTCTCTGATATCGGTAACCTTGCGGGTCTTCAGGTCTTCGGCCAGGTTGGCCAACAGAAGCTCCCACATTCGGTAGTGGCGAACGTTCAGTGTGACGCGATCGTTAGCGATCTTCTCGACGAATATCTCAGCAGCCCGCCGGTCGATCTTCATTCTCAAGTCGTCCCAGTCTTCCTCCTTGCGCCACTTTCCTATGGTGTGAGGCTTGACATGGAGCAGACCGGCAAGCTCGGCGTTGGTGTCTGTTTCTCCCGTGAGAAACATACGACGTGCTTCCTCACGAATCCTGGTGTGCTTCCTTCCCATTTCGTTCCTCTATGAAGTGTTGAGCGAGGTTTGTGAGTCCTCGTGCTTTGCGATCTCTGCCTAGTGTTCCGTCACTGGCCAACTCTACGGCCTCTTCTATGAGTCGCTCCTGATCGGGAGTCACCACAAACGTCATGACACGCGGCAGCACCTTCTCCTCCGCTTCGGCTTCTTCCTCCAGTTGCATAGCTACCTCATCAGCGGGGAACTCCAGAAGCGCATGCAGTTCCTCGATCTGTCGGTCAGATTCGGGAAGCAATCCCGCCAGATCACTTAGGCTCATTTCACCGAGCAGTTCATGGAGAAGTTGTGCACGTCTGATCGGAGCGTCCTGACCCTCAAGGCGGTTCAATGTAGCAAGCAGCAGATTGGCTTCTCGATCGTCGACCTCCCACACATCACAGAGGGCTTCGACATGTCCCAGTTCCTGCAGGGCTGCGATTCGATGGTGGCCATCCAGTACCTGGTACTTGCCCTGTTGATCAGGATGTGGGCGAACAATGAGATATGGATACCGACCCGTTCGCTTGATATGTACCTTCAGCTTCTCCCGCAACTCATCGGTCATGATGTTTGCATTGAGCGGATGAGGTACAAGGTCTACCAGTGGAATACTCCGAGGACCTAGTCGTGTTCCTCTGCGGCCAGCTGATGTTGTCTTGATGTCTGTATCTTCAGTCATAGCTTTCAACCCTCTCATTTCTCCAGAATGTCTGCCTTCGGATCCCAACCGACCAGTATGAACTCCCTGTTCTGCTGTCTCTTCTCTTCTGTTGCCTGTGATGCCTTGTGCATATAACGGACTGCCGTGGCGTGAACTTCACGGCCATGCCTGCGGATTTGCTGTTCCAGTTGCTCAATAGTGACCTCAGCATTGCCAAGACTTAATATCCATACAGGGATGTGACCTGCGCGCTCGAAGAGGAGGTCGAGCATAGACGCACCACCTTTGGCACTGAACGGGCTTTTCGGGAGAGACGATCCTTCCAGTATTTCATCTATGACCTTGTATTCTCTCTCATATGAAGCTACTCCAGGATACGGAGGATCGAAGTAAGCAACATCAGCTTTGATCGTCGGCAGTGTTTCGACGATGTCGACTTTCATAACATCTGCTTCTCCCTGAAAGACTCCACCGTTGATCTGCTCGGCCAGCCGCCACAGTCGATCGGGACGCCAAAGGCGGAGTCCATCGATGTAGTCATGTACACAGCTCGGTGTGATTGCCTCAAACTCGCCGGTGGTAACTCGATGAATCGTCCCCGGTCGCACTGATGACATAGAATGGGCCAGCAGCGCCACACGCACCGCCAGCAGCCGCAGCAGCGCGCTCTTGGCCACATCGCGGGCTTCATCGGCCATCGTCAGGATCTTGTCGAGGAGCCGAGCCTGTTTGAGCGTGAAGACGGCAGGGACGTACTTCTGCTCGATAGGACCGGGTGGATTGCCATTCGTCGCAGCTATTCGCAGGGTATCCTCACGGGTGAACTTAACGCGACTGTTTTCGATCAATGCTTGACCCACTACGATCGACCGCTCGGCGATGTCCGTCGCTACGACCCGGAACCCCTGAGCCTTGGCATATAAGCTGACCGATCCACCTCCGAGGAAGCCATCCAGAAAGGTCAGGTTCGGCCATGTCCGCCGAGGCAATATTCGGTCCAACTCCCTGAATATCAGCGGGCAGAGGCGTCGTTTTCCGCCCAAATATGGCGGCAATGCGCTCCACATCGAGAGCCGTTTTCTTCCTGCATTTCTTCTCATATTCCCCCTCCATTCGACTTGACTTCCATCGACTTCCGGTCATGTGTTGTGTGGTGAAAGGCATGCGGTGCATTCAGAACATCAGATACTGGAGCGAGATATCTCGCCGGGACCCGCAGCCTGATAACCACCAAGAGAAAGGAGAATCTGTCATGACCGAGACTTTGCATCAAGCAACCGAGACCTACCTTAAGTACCTGAAGACTCAGGGAAAGAAGGAGGCGACACTTTTCACCTATGGCAACGATCTCCAACAGATCGAGACATTCTTCGGAGCAGACAGGAAGCTGTCCGCGATCCTGCCAGCGCTTGTCGGGAGATTCTTCAAATCGGATGCGCTGTTGAAACTTCCCAGTGGCAAGAACAGGGCGAAGCCGACGGTCGAGAAGACCGTGCGGGTGCTCCGGATGTTCCTGGTCTGGGCCAAAGAGACAGGCCGTATCGACAAGCTGCCGCTTCCCAAGGATACCCCGATGGGTCACAGTTCCTCCAAGGAAGATGATGGCAAGGGTTAGAGCCAACGTCGGCAAAGCACGGTCGGTACCTTCGTCCGAGCCGTTCATGTCGGCCATCCAATCCTTCGGTCGCAGGCTTGAGGCCGAAGGGCGGTCACCAAAGACCGTCAGCGCGTATCTGCGGGATCTTTCGTACATGGCCGATGCGCTCATCATACGCCATCCGCGAACCGCCTTGGACGGCATAACCAGCGCCATGATCGACGAGGCGCTGACCTCACCGGAGATCATGCAATCGGCCCGAGGCAGCGCCAGGTCGCGAGCATCCATGCACCGGTTCAAGGCGGCTGTTCGATCCTTCTTCTCATGGGCCGAACAGAACCGAATCATCCGGGAGAATCCGGCTGCATCATTCAGGTTGCACAGGCTTCCCCGTTCGTTGCCGAGGTTCCTGACCGAGACTGAAAAGCGCCGGCTGCTCAAGGAGCTTCGCTGCAGGTCTACTGACCAAGACACTGAATCCCGGAGTGTGGCAGCTGCTCGTGACCGCGTCGTTATCGAGCTGTTTCTCGGGACCGGCATACGGCTGCAAGAACTCGTCAATCTGGACATTGAGGACATCGACCTTGATGCCAAGCACCTCTTTGTCTGTGCCAAAGGTGGCGTCCAGCAAGTGAAGTTCCTAAAGACCACCCTGCGCTCCCTCCTGCGAACCTACCTGGCTGTGCGCAGACGCCGAGGTGACGGCGAATGCCGTGCCTTGTTCCTCTCCAACCGTGATGAGCGGCTCTGCGGACGACAGGTAGCCCGAAGGCTTCAGTACTGGCTTTCGGCCGCAGGCATTGACAAGAAACTGAGTCCGCACGCGCTCAGGCACACCTTTGCTACTCACCTCTACAGCCGAACCGGGGATATCCTGGTTGTCCAGCGTGCCCTCGGACATCGCGATGTCTCGACCACCCTCGTCTACACTCACCTCGTCGACGGAGCGCTCGAAGAGGCCCTTGAACGCCTCTAGGCAACCACTTCTCGATCCTAAGCGGTCCACCCGGGCCGCTTGCTCGTTCCGGTACAAAAGCGGGCATTCAACTTCAGAGTCCGGGCACCGGCAGGCCGCGGTGTACCGAGTTTCGATGGCTCTTGTTCCGCAGTGCACGGCACTCCCGGCTACACCGCCAATGTCTCTTGATGCGCGAATGACTTTC
>Ga0180009_10002624_pt1 | contig 21035 bp, 18 predicted proteins | sample OS_PC_MetaG_FD_123537 | JGI IMG/M metagenome (GOLD analysis project Ga0180009, IMG submission 123537) | Groundwater microbial communities from the Aspo Hard Rock Laboratory (HRL) deep subsurface site, Sweden - OS_PC_MetaG | ecosystem: Environmental > Aquatic > Deep subsurface > Groundwater...
AGGCTCTCGTCTCTTCTTCGTCATCCATCCACTCCATCCGTGCCGAGCGCCACCATGGTCGCCCGGGTGTCCGGTCATTCAGGCCGGTTCACGGATGGAAGGTGTAAGACACGGGCAAGTACCGAAGCGCACTCCGTCAGGCCCGAACCTTCCTAGGCCGTGAGTCCCGAATCTCTAATGCGGGGCTTCGGTCGCTGACGGGGTTGAACTACGATCAGGCCATCAAGTTCTTTAATCGCGCGTTGAACGACGGTGTATTGGAGAGACGCGGACACGGGTCGGGCACTCACTATATCCTGAGGGGGGAACGCAAGTGAGCGACATTCCCGCTGCCCGATATTGGCACTCGCGCACGAACATCAACGAGGCGGAGGCGTGAGCAGGTCCAGCAGGCGAGAAGCCGCGGAGGAGCAGGCTTTGCGCCAGACAACAGGAGTGCTGCCCCGCGGCTGGGCCTGGGCCCCCCTGGGTGACGTAGCGAGGCTGCAGCCCGGCTATGCCTTCAAGAGCGAGTGGTTCAGCGAATCTGGTGTTCGGCTGCTGCGCGGGACTAACATCGTGCCCGGCGGAACGCGGTGGGAGGATGTTGCGATGCTGCCGTCAGATCGGGCGGCTGATTTCTCCGACTACGTGCTGAATGAGGGCGACATCGTGATCGCGATGGACCGTCCATTGATATCTGGAGGGTTAAAGATCGCGCGACTTGCTCGGGTAGATCTGCCTGCTCTTCTGCTGCAGCGTGTGGGTCGATTTCAGCCAACCGAGGCGATTCAGGCAGGCTTCTTGTACAACTACCTGCAAGGCAGGTCGTTCATTGGGCATGTCGGTGGTCAAGCGACTGGAACGCAGCTGCCTCACATTAGCAGCACGGACGTTCACACCGCCCCCATGGCCGTCCCACCCCTCCCCGAACAGCGCCGCATCGTCGCCAAGATCGAGGCCCTCACCGCCCGCAGCCGCCGCGCTAAGGAAGCCCTCGACGCCATCCCGCCGCTGCTGGAGCGGTTCCGCCAGTCGGTCCTGGCCGCCGCCTTCCGGGGGGACCTGACTGCTGACTGGCGGGCCGAGCACCCGGATGTGGAGCCAGCGTCAGAACTGTTCGAGCGCATCCGCGTGGAGCGTCGCCGCCGCTGGGAAGAGGCGGAACTGGCCAAGATGCGGGCCAAGGGCAAGGAGCCCAAGGACGACAAGTGGAAGGGCAAGTACAAGGAACCGGAGCCGGTCGATACGACGGGGCTGCCGGAACTGCCGGAGGGGTGGTGTTGGGCACGCTGGGAGGAGGTTGGATTCTGCCAGAACGGACGTGCGTTCCCGAGCAAGCACTATTCGGAGAAGGGAGTTCAGCTACTCCGACCTGGCAATCTGCACGTCTCAGGCCGCCTAGAGTGGACTGTGGACAACACCAGGTACATGCCGGAGGAATGGGCTGAGAACCACCCGAGACATGTCGTCGGCCCCTATCAGCTTGTCATGAACCTAACCGCGCAGTCGCTCAAGGATGAGTTCCTTGGCCGCGTTTGCCTGACAGGACCGGACGAGCGGTGCCTGCTCAATCAGCGAATCGCCCGTATTACACCCGTGGAGTTGGCCCCGCGATTCTGCCTCTGGCTGTTCAAGTCCCAGCCCTTCCGGAAGTACGTCGATGGACTGAACACCGGCTCGCTGATTCAGCATATGTTCACAAGCCAAGTCTACGACTTCGTGTTCCCTCTCCCGCCTGCACTGGAGCAGGCCGCCTTGGTGACACTTCTCGATGAACACGATGTGCGGCGGGAAGCTCTATCAATCGCTGTGGGGGACGCTGCCGCCGATCACAAGACAATCGACAATTCCGTGTTGGCCAAGGCGTTCCGCGGCGAGCTGGTCCCCCAGGACCCCAACGACGAGCCCGCCTCGAAGCTCCTGGAACGCATCCGTAAGGAGCGGGAGGCGTCCGCATCCATCAAGCCGGCGCGGAAGTCTGGAAGGGGACGGCGGGCCAGGAACACGACGGTCCTGGAGGACGCGGAAGCCACCGAGGAGCCCGAACCGGCGCCCAGTCCAGAACCCCCGCTCAGACGCCCTCAGCCGCCGCAGGAGCCGTTGCAACGGACCACCCGGCCGACTGCCACCCTCTTCCTGGACCTTGACCCAGAGGACCAGCTCCAGCTCGTCCACGAGGCCCTGCTTGGCCATGGACCGCTGGACGTGGACGCCGCCGTCCGCCAGGTCGCGGACGACTTGCGGACGGCCGGCCGTGCGGAATTCTCCAGACTGCGGAAAGGCGGACCACTGTATTCCGCAATCGAGGGCACATTCCGCGCCCTGGTTGCGGAAGACCGTATGGACCGGCCCCGCCGTGGACACGTCCGGGCGGTCCTACGGAACGCCAGAGACTATGCCGCGGACCGCTGGCGGACGGCCCTGCTGGCGTCCATGGATTCAGCACCGGTGGACCGGGAGGACGCCATCCGCGCTGCTGCGGAATGGGCGAGTGAGAACCTGGGGCTGGAGTACCAGCGGCTGCGGACTGGGGGAGTGATCGAGGAGGGACTGCGGAAGGCGATCAGGGCGGCGGTACGGAGCGGAGGTGTTGAGAGGGTGGGGACAGCGAGGATCCAAAGGAGACAGTGACAGCAATGGCGATTCCAACCTTCGACCAGTTCATCCACCCGCTCCTCAAGGTGCTGGCCAAGCATCCCGACGGCATCCGGAGCCGGGACGCCTACCAGGCCATCGCCTCCAACCTCAACCTGAGCGATGAGGACCAGCGTGCTCTGCTTCCCAGCGGTCGCCAAGCCGTGTTCCACAACCGGATCGGGTGGGCGCACGACCGGCTGAAGCGGGCCGGGCTGTCCAGGTCGCCGTCACGCGGGCGGTGGCAGCTCACCAACGCCGGACGAGACTTCGCCAATACCCACGGGGAGGGCATCAATGACGAAGCACTCGCCCGGCTGGCACGGCCCTCGGTCACATCTACAGCTTCTGAGGGGCAGGTTGCAGAGCCTCCTGGCGTTCCTGGGCCGCCGGAGGCCCAGAGCCCGGAGGAGCGCATCGACGCAGCGGACCACGAGCTGAGAGACAGCCTCTCGGCCGACCTGCTGGAGGCCATCTCAGGGGCCACTCCAACCAGATTCGAGTCGCTGGTCCTCGACGTGCTGCACGCGATGGGCTACGGCGCGACCCGTGCGGATCTGCAAGAGACCAAGGCGTCCGGCGACGAGGGCGTGGACGGCGTGATCACCCTCGACCGGTTGGGCCTGGAGAAGGTCTACGTCCAGGCGAAGCGGTGGACAACCGGAACCGTCGGGCGGCCTGAGATCCAGAAGTTCGTCGGCGCCCTGGCCGGCCAGGGCGGCACCCGCGGCGTCTTCATCACGACCTCAACCTTCTCCCACGAGGCCCGTCGGTACGCGGAGCAGGTGCCGAACAGCCTGGTCCTGATCGACGGACCGCAGCTCGCCGGCCTGATGGTCGAGTACCAGGTGGGGGTCTCGGTGCAGCGGACGATCAAGATCGCCCGGCTGGACAGCGACTACTTCGACGAGATGTAGGCGATCACTGGTGAAACTTGGCCCGGCCGAAGAAGCCACGCAAGCCAGCACCCAGGACGTCAGGGCGAAGATCGTCCGACGCCAAGCGGACGAGGCCCCCTGGTAGACCCACCAAGGAGGTGCTGCTCCCCGACCTGGGGGAGCGGCCAGAGACCGACGCCAAGGCAATCGATCCCCGTCGAACGGCCTTGTGGAGCCTGCGGAAGCTGAAGCGGGTCCTTGAAGAGGCGGAGAGCTGCCTCAAGCGGGCTCTCAGCCAAGGTGGAAGCGATGCGATGCCGCTGGCAGACGATATCGCCGTGGTGATGAGGCGCCTGTTCCAGGAGCCGGTCCCACGCCTCCTCGCGCCCGAAGCTGCAGTGATCGCGAAACGGACGAACAGGGTCTGGGAGACATGGGTGGTCGGCTACAGAAACGCCTTCCTTGTCGTGCTCCAGACTGGCCTGAAGGCCCTTCGGGCTGGCGCCAGCCAGCAAGAGCTGACCGGCATAGTCCGCGAGTCCAAGTACGGTTTCGATGACGACTTCGTCAAGATGGCCGTGGCCAAGCTCGAGGAGTTCCGCAGCAAGAAGCACGAGAACATCCGCTGTGGTTCAATCGCGGACGAGTTGAGCCAGGGGATCGTCAACGTGCTGTTGGAAGACCAGGGTGGACCGATACCTGGCCAACGACGTTCTGTCCGAGAGATCCGCCTTGCTCACAACCGCCGCAAGAACCAGCGCCAGGAATAGCCCCAACCCCGGACCATCACATCGGGAATCGCGGTCGAAACACTCTCAGGGGGTATCGACTCCACTACCCCCTCGATCACTCGAGGGCGAGCAAGGTACAGGTGGAGGGAGGTGAGTTGGCTGAGATGCTTGCAGGGGCCCCACACAAGGCAACGAGGCTGACCAAGTGAACAGAGGAGAAACGATGGATAACCTGCTCACCCTGGACGAAGCGGTCACGTTCCTGCGTGGGAGTTTCACCCGAAGGACCCTCCAGAACATGGCCTGGCGAGGGCGACTGCGCTGCGTCGGACGCGGCGAGCGGATGCTGTTCCGCCGCGCTTGGCTCTTGGAAGACCTCCAGACTCCGCGTACGGTGGAGGAGAAGGAGGGAGAAGAGCATGAGAGCCGGGGTGAGGGAAGGAGTGCAGCATGGAATTCCGAAAGGCAAACCCCGAGCGCCGCCGGGACAGACGCATCTGTCCTCGGTGCAGCTGGAAAGGACGAGACGGCACCTGCCGGCAGTGCGGGGCAGAGACCCAGCCGCGGATCCGCATCATCTGGTACGAGAACGGGAAGCAGAACAAGGAAACCACGGACGCCTGGTCAGAGCGGGAGGCGGCGGAGATTCTTCGACAGAAGGAGCGGGACTACTGGAGGCGGCAGCGCCTCGGGCTAGACCGTGACGTGGGTGGCACGCTGATGGAGGCGGTGAGGGAGTTCAAACGGGCCAAGACGGCCAGAACCTCGAAGGACTACCGGAAGCAAGTGGACACCGCGTTGAACACGTTCGCAGCGGGGCTGGGCTGGGACAAGCAGGTCCACCAGGTCACCGAGGACGACCTCATCGAATATCGGGAGGAGGGCCTGGAGCTGCGGGCATCCAGCACCGTGCGGAGTTATTTGCAGGTGCTGCGACGATTCTTCGCTTGGCTGTGCAAGAAGGGGTGGATCAGGCACAACCCGGCGCAGGATGTTGATCTCCCGCCCCAGGAGCCGCGGAAGGTCCACATCCCACCCGACAAGGTGGAGTTGGTGCTCCGGAGATGCTGGGCGATGTTCTCCGGCCAGGAGGCGGCGATCTTCACCACGTTTGTCCTGGGAGGGCCGCGCCGTGGCGAGCTGGTTCATCTCCGCCATGACCTGACGGATCTGGAAGCCCGCTGGTCAGAGATCAGGCCGTTCGACGGTGATGAGGTCGCGGAGCCCTGGAGGCCCAAGACGAAGTCCTCCGAGCGACAGATGGTCCTACACCCCCTGGTGGTATCCGCATGGCGGCGTGTCGGCGTAGTCGAGGGACTGAACGAGGAGCCGTCGCCGTGGGTGTTCCCGGTTGTGGACGGTCGGCGGAAGCGGCGGTGTCAAGACCAACGAGGGCGGCTGCACCTTGTGCGAGGCGACCGGCGTTCACCCACGACGACGTTCTTCGGCAGGAAGCTGTCCACGCTGCTTCGTGACGTGGGTGTGTCGCAGAAGGTCACTGTCCATGGCCTCCGTCGCACCTTCGCAGTGCTGCTCCAAGAGGCCGGAGCGCCAGATTCGATCATCCGTCAGGCACTTGGGCACAAGGGTCGGTCGGTGACCGAGGTGAGCTACCTGCCGCGGCGAGAAGCGGCGGTCCGAGATTGGGTGGACCGCATCGAGGTGTGCGTGCCGGAGCTTGGCCAGGCCAAGCTGCAGTCCACAACGAAGATCGAGGTCGTGGAGGCAGGCGCAATGGCCGTGAAGAGGCAGACTGCCCCCATACTACCCCCAGCGGACCGATTCTGGGGGCAACTCAACTAACCAGGTCAACGATGAGAGTCCATCTCTTGGGAGAGACACAAATGATTAAGGCCCCTTGTGGGGGCCTAATCGTAGCTCCGGCTGACGGACTCGAACCGCCGACCCGGTGGTTAACAGCCACCTGCTCTACCGACTGAGCTAAGCCGGAACGGGACCTCCTGCTGGGTCGTTTCTATAGCCAGATCCGCGGTGCTTGTCCAGAGTCGAGGCCGAGGCTGCTAGTCGCCCCAGCTCGGCATCTTGACCTTGGGCTCGGGCTTCGGCTCGGGCTTCGGCTCGGGCTTCGGCTCGGGCTTGGGCTTGGGCTCGGGCTTGGGCTCGGGCTTGGGCTCGGGCTTCGGCTCGGGCTTCGGCTCGGGGCGGACCTTGGGCTGGGGGCGGACCTTGGGCTGCGGACGAACCTTGGGCCGCGGGCGCGGCGCCTCCGCCTTCTCCTCCAGCGTCACGTTGACGGTGAACCCCTCGTCCTGCCCCTCGCGCTGCCATGCGATCTCGGCGGGCAGCTCGGCCTCACCATCCTTGAAGCCCTTCCTGTAGAAGGTCAGCTTGTGCACCCTGCCCGCCCTGGGCGGCTTCTTCAGGTCGAAGGGCGTGTTGCCCAGCAACTTCCTGCCCAGGTAGGCCGTGGCGCCGGGCGGAACGGTGATCAGGTGGATCGTCCGCGCCGCCTCCGCGTCCAGCGACAGTTTCAACCCCTGGCCCGCGACAGGCGTGACCTTCTGGCTGACCAGCTTCTTGCCCGCAAGATCGAGCTGGATATCGACCTCGGTGTCGGGCATCAGCTCGACATCGGCCGGCGTGGTCTTGCCGGTGTCCTTGCCGTCGACGAAGATCCTGGCGCCCTCGGGGGTCGACTCGATCTTGATCGCGATGCCCTCGGGGGCGGGGGCCTCCATGTCGGCGGCTGGTCCCAGGGTGCTCGACTTCGGTGGTGGTTCCACCGGCGGGGGCATCTCGTCCTTGCTGAAGAACTTGATGTAGAGGAACACCGCCAGACCGATGGCGAGCAGGATCACGATCCACATCGTGACCGAGGATTTCTCCTCCAGCTGCCCGGTGCTCGGGTAGGCGGGCGGGGGTTCGAACTCGTCGTCGCCCGGCTCCGCGATCGGCTCGGCGCCTTCGCCGTCGGGTTGCTCCTCGCTGGAGAAGAGGATCTTCTCCAGCCGTTGCTTGCGGTCGGCCTCGGACTCCTCGCCCGAGGGCTGCGGCTCCTCTGGTTCCGGCGCGGGTGGCTCGGCGGCCTTCTCCGGCTCGGCGGCCTTCTCCGGCTCGGCGGCCTTCTCCGGTTCGGCCGGCGGTGCCTTCTCTGACGGCTGGACCATGGCGGAGAGCTGGTCCGTCGCCACGCGCGTCGGCTGGTCGGAGAACTCCATTGCCTGTTGCTTCTGCTCCAGCACCTGATCGAGAATCCGCTGGCTCTCCGGCGGGAGCTGGTCGAAGCGGAGCCCCATACCTGGAGCGATCTCGCTCTTCTCCGGATCCTGTTCCCGGACCCAGACCACCGTCCCGGCGCCTGCAAGGAGCGGGTTGCCATCCTGGAGCTGGAACTCGAACTTGAGGCCGGTCCCCACCGCCAGGGGCTTGGGTGTGCGGATGAATATGCCTCCCTTGCTGACGTCCACCGAGTAGCGTTCGATGAACTCTTGCAGGGAGGTGCTCTTGAACTTGATCTTCAGCGTGACCGGGCTGGGCATATTCCCCTTGTCCTTCTGGATTTAGCCACGAAATGCCAGAGCCGTGATGAGCTGGGTCATCATATCCTCGACCGCATGGGTTTGCAAATCCCAAGCTGTCTGATAAAAGAAGCAATGCCGGCGAATTGCAAGAGCTTTCTGTGCGACCCATGAGAATTCTCACCCGACAGCTCGGCATTGTCTGCCTGGTCGGGGCGCTGCACGCCCCCGGCGCCTGGGCGCAGCAGCAGCTGCTCCCGCAGCTGCAGACCGCAAGTGACGTCGTCGAGCCGGGAACCTGGGTACGGTACACCCTCTTCAACCGCAAGACGTACGAGGTCAGCTCGGTGCGCATCGTGGCGCTGGAGCGAGAGGACAAGGGCCAGTGGATGGAGATCGACCTCACGGACCAGCGGCGCAACACGACGGTGTTCAAGGCGCTGGTGGAGGGCAGTCTGGCCCAGCCCAAGAAGGTGTTGCGAACGGTGGTCCAGCCACCAGGTCATCAGCCGATCGAGCTCCCGCCGAAGCAGGCCAAGGTCCAGCTGCCGAAGCTGGGCCCCAAGCTCGATTCGAAGGCCAGGATCGTGAGTCGAGGCAAGGTCAAGGTCGCGGCCGGGACCTTCACCGCCACGCGGTATCGGTCCAAGGACCAGAGCGGCCGGGTGACCGAGATCTGGTCCTCGGACGATGTCCAGGGTTGGCCCATGATCAAGGCCGCCACCCCGCACGCGCTGCTGGAGCTGACGGGGCACGGGACCGGGGGGCGGTCCAAGATCCGGGGCAAGCCAGCCCAGCTGGATCCTGACCTGCTCAAGAAGCTCGACCTGACGAGATAGCTCCACCCGCGTTACCAACCCGGACGACTTCTGCTATGGTCCCCGCCATGTTCAAGCGCATCCTGGTGGCAAATCGAGGAGAGATCGCGGTCCGCGTGATGCGGACCTGTCGAGAGCTGGGCATCGAGCCGCTGGCCGTCTTCTCCGAGCCGGACCGCCTCGCCTTGCACGTGCGCATGGCCGATCGCGCCCGCTGCATCGGCCCGGCGGCGGCGCGGCAGAGCTACCTCGTGATCGACAAGATCATCGATGCAGCGCGTCGGATGGGCGCGGACGCGATCCATCCGGGCTACGGGTTTCTGGCGGAGAACGCCGATTTCGCCCGGGCCTGCGCCGATGCGGGCATCGTCTTCATCGGTCCGGACCCGCTCGCCATCAACGCCATGGGGGACAAGATGGTGGCCCGCAGCCGAATGGAGCAGGCCGGGGTGCCGGTGGTGCCGGGAGACCATGGCGGTGCTGATGGATTCCTCGACGGCGAGACCGCCCTGGTCGCCGCGCGGGCCGTCGGCCTGCCGGTGATGCTGAAGGCCGCGGCTGGCGGTGGGGGCAAGGGCATGCGGCTGGTCTCCGACGAGAAGGAGTTCGTCAGGTCGTTCGAGGCGGCCCGCCGCGAGTCGACGGCAGCCTTCGGCGACGGGACGGTCTACATCGAGAAGTTCATCCACAGCCCGCGGCACGTCGAGGTGCAGGTGATGGCCGACGGCCAGGGCAACGTCGTGCACCTGTTCGAGAGGGACTGCTCCGTCCAGCGTCGCCATCAGAAGGTGATCGAGGAGACTCCCTGTCCCGTGCTCGATTCCCAGACCCGGGTACGAATGGGAGAGGTGGCAGCGCGCGCTGCCCGCGCAGTGGACTACCGCGGGGCGGGGACCGTGGAGTTCCTCTACGGCGGGGCCGGTCAGTTCTACTTCCTCGAGATGAACACGCGGCTCCAGGTCGAGCACCCGATCACGGAGCTCTGCACCGGTGAGGACCTGGTGCGCCATCAGATCCTGGTGGCCGACGGACAGCCGCTGGCCCTGCAGCAGGAGCAGATCCAGCCCCGGGGGGCGGCGATCGAGTGTCGTGTGTATGCCGAGGATCCCGTCCGGTTCCTGCCCAGCCCGGGTCGGATCTCGGTGCTGCGAACGCCGTCGGGCCCCGGTGTGCGAGACGACTCGGGGGTCTACGAGGGCGCGGTGATCTCTGCGCACTACGACCCACTGATCTCCAAGCTGTGCGTGTGGGCTCACGACCGGCCCGCGGCGCTCGAGCGCATGAAGCGCGCTCTTCGCGAGTACCAGGTCGTGGGGATCCAGACCAACCTGAGGTTCCACCGGCTGGTGATGGACCACCCGGCTTTTCGCGAGGGGGTCTATGACACCGGCTTCATCGACGCCAACAAGGATGCGCTCACCCCGGCCGATCACACAGCTGGCGCGCTGCAGCTCGCGGTCGCATCGATCGACGCACACCGTCGGGCGCTGGCGATGAAGAGCCGCGAGGTCGATCAGTCGTCCTGCGTGTCGGCATGGCGCCGCGCGGCGCGCTGGCGGCAGCACTAGGATCTCGACGTGCCGCTCCCCCCGCCCAGATCGCCGCAGAGCTGCCGCCACGACGTGGTCGGTCTGGGACAGAACTCGGTGGACCACATCTGTCTGGTCGAGAGCTACCCGGCGCCCGGGACCAAGGTCGACGCGGTCGGCTACCGGCTTCTGCCGGGAGGTCAGGTCGCGACGGCCGTGCTGGCCGCGCACCGCCAGGGGCTGCGGGCCTGCTACGTGGGCGCGGTGGGAGACGACGACCTCGGCAAGCACGCGTGCCGCCAGTTGCAGGCGGAGGGCATCGATCTCACGCTCAAGGAGGTCGCCGGAGCAGCGACCCAGTTCGCCATGATCGTCGTCGACCGCTCGGGTGAGCGGACCATCGTCGAGCACTATGACCCCCGCACGGTGGTCCATGCCGACGATATCGACCGCGGCCTGATCGGCTCGACGCGCGCGCTCCACCTGGACATCACCGACGTGCCGGCGGCGATCCGGGCCGCGCGGTGGGCCAGGGAGGCCGGCGCCCTGGTCTCGCTCGACATCGATCGCATGCTGCCTGGAACCAGGGAGCTGCTGGGGCTGGTGGACCTGCTGGTGGCCTCCGAGCACCTGCCGCAGCAGCTGGGGAGCCCTGACCCGCGCCTCGGGCTGTACACGCTGCGCGGGCTCTGCCCGGGGTTCGTCTGCATCACGCTGGGCGAGCGTGGGTGCGTGGCCCTGGACGACGGCGAGGCGCTGTGGGTCCCCGCCTTCGACGTCGACGTGGTGGACACCACCGGCTGCGGAGATGTCTTCCGCGGCAGTCTGATCCACGGTGTGCTGCAGGGGTGGTCTATGCCGCGGTCGCTGAGGTACGCTGCCGCGGCGGCCGGGCTGCAAGCCACGGCGCTCGGCGCCCAGACCTCGGTGCCGACCGCTGCCCGGGTGGGGCGGTTTCTGAGCGGCGATCCCGCCGTCAGGGGGTAGACCATGGCCAGGGAGCAAAAGGAAGGCGACAGGGGGCGGGGAAAGGAACCTCGGGACGGGGTGCTGCGCATCTTCCCGCCCGGGGGGGGAGCCCACGAGCAACGGCTGGCCGAGGCGACGGTGGCCTACGCTCGTGGTGACTTCCGCGCCGTGCGCCGTCTGGCCCACGACGTGATGGCGGCCGAGCGCAGCAGCGCCGAGGGCGAGTTCGCCACGAACCTGCTGCAGAGGACGGCCAACGACCCGGTGGCCCTGTGGGTCGGGCTGGGCTGCTTCGCGCTGTTCTGGCTGACGATCTACCTGACGGTGTGGCGCTGAGCATCGACACGCTGGGCCACGACACACGCTGGGCCGCTCGTTGACACCGCAGCACCTCGCCCCTATAGTGGCCTCCCGGAATGGTCATGCCGTCATCCCATCCCGGACTCACTCCTCGGTTCCCCGACAAAGCAGTGGTCTACGCCGGAGGCGCTCGCTCCTGGGTGGACTCTCGAGCAAGGAAGGACCACGTGGCAAACAAGCCAACCAAGATCATCTTCATTACAGGTGGCGTCGTCTCCTCGCTGGGCAAGGGGCTCGCCGCCGCGGCCATCGGCGCTTTGATGGAGAACCGCGGGCTGCGGATCACGTTGCAGAAGCTCGACCCCTACATCAACGTGGACCCCGGAACGATGAACCCCCTGCAGCACGGCGAGGTCTTCGTCACCGATGACGGGGCCGAGACCGATCTCGACCTGGGGCACTACGAGCGCTTCACCAGCGCCCGGCTGGGCAAGATGAACAACTTCACCACCGGGCAGATCTACAACGACGTCATCGACCGCGAGCGGCGCGGGGACTACCTGGGGGCCACCGTCCAGGTGATCCCCCACATCACCGATGCGATCAAGGACGTGGTGCTGAAGTGCTGCGACGGGGTGGACCTGCTGATCTGCGAGGTGGGCGGCACGGTGGGAGACATCGAGGGGCTGCCCTTCCTGGAGGCCATCCGCCAGATGCGGGTGGAGCTGGGACCGCAGAACACCCTCGGCATCCACCTCACGCTCGTGCCCTACATCAGGGCGGCGGGCGAGCTCAAGACCAAGCCGACGCAGCACAGCGTGATGAAGCTGCGAGAGATCGGCATCCAGCCCGAGATCCTGCTCTGCCGCACAGAGCACCCGCTGACGGCCGAGGTGAAGCGCAAGATCGCCCTGTTCTCGAACGTCGCGCGCGATGCGGTGTTCGAGGCGCGGGACGTCGCGTCGGTCTATGAGCTGCCGCTGCGGTTCTACGAGGAGGGTGTCGACGAGAAGATCGCCGAGCTGCTCAACATCTGGTCCCGCGCCCCGAGGCTGCAGCAGTGGGAGCGGCTGGCCGAGGTGATAGGCAGCCCCCAGCACCACGTGCGCATCGGCATCGTCGGCAAGTACGTGGAGCTGGTGGAGTCGTACAAGAGCCTGAACGAGGCGCTGGTCCACGGTGGGATAGCGAACCAGACACGGGTCGAGCTGTTGTACATCGACTCGGAGGAGGTCGCCGCGCAGGGCACGGAGAAGCTCCTCGCGGGCCTGGACGCGATCCTGGTGCCCGGAGGCTTCGGAGGGCGGGGGGTGGAGGGCAAGATCGCGGCGGTACGCCACGCGCGCCAGCAAGGAGTGCCCTTCTTCGGCATCTGCCTCGGCATGCAGATGGCCGTCGTGGAGTTCGCCCGCAACGTGGCCGGGCTCGAGGGCGCCAACTCGACCGAGTTCGTGCCGGACTGCCCCCACCCGGTGATCGACCTGATGCAGGAGCAGCGCTCGGTCGAGACCAAGGGCGGCACGATGCGGCTGGGCGCCTATCCCTGCCGGCTCGTCGAGGGATCCCGGGCGGCCCGGGCCTACGGGAAGCTCGAGATCTCGGAACGGCACCGGCACCGCTACGAGTTCAACAACCGCTACCGCGAGCAGCTGGAGGCCAAGGGGCTGGTGCTCTCCGGGCTCAGCCCCGATGGAAACCTGGTCGAGATGGTGGAGGTTCGAGACCATCCATACTTCGTCGCCTGCCAGTTTCACCCCGAGTTCAAGTCCCGTCCGATCGACCCTCATCCACTCTTCACGCGCTTCGTGGCGGCGGCCCGCGATTGTCAGCAGCCAGGCGGTGGGGCTTGATCCGTCGGACCAAGCGGATCAAGAACTTCACGATCTATGTCGTGGTGCTTGCGCTGGTGCGCTTGCTCTGTTGGCTGCCCCATCGTGTGGCACTGGGGCTGGGTCGAGCGCTCGGGCTCGTAGCATGGGTCGTGGCGGCGCGCGAGAGACGGCGGGCGCTGGCGAACCTGGCCGCCTCGAGCCTGGGGCGCGGCCCGCGGCAGGACCGGCGCCTGGTCCGTCAGATGTTCTCCCACATGGGGCAGAGCGCGCTCGAGTGTGTGGTGATGGGAAAGCGGCTACGCTGTCGCCTTGGTTCGCCGACCAGTCCCGTCAGCTACTCCCCTGGCGCCCTGCAGGCGCTGAGGCAGGGGCTCGAGCAGGGGCGGGGCGTCCTGTTCGTCACCGCGCACCTTGGCAACTGGGAGCTGATGGCAGCCGAGGTTGCAAGGCAGGCTCCAGTCACAGTCCTCGTCAAACCCAGTTACGATCCGAGGTTGACTCGCGTCATCTCTGATTTTAGAAGTGATAATGGGGTGGTGGGGATCTCGGTCAAGTGTCCAGGTCACCTTCGAAGCGTGTTGGCCACGTTGGCACGTGGACACGTGGTTGGGGTACTTTTGGATCAGTCCGTGCCAAATGGTTGCCGGACGCCGTTTCTGGGTCGGCCTGCATCAACCACCAGGCTGGTCGCCCGACTGCATCTCAGCACAGGTGCTGCCATCGTGGCAGGTTTCATCCACCGCGTCGGCTTGCGGCACATTGTGTCCATATCTCCGATATCTTGTGGTATTCATGTGACCGCTGATATGTTGACCGGTGTGCTGAGTCGGGCAGTGGAGGAGGCGATCCGTGAGCACCCACAGCAGTGGATGTGGAGCCTGGATCGCTGGCGATCCACCGAACGCGACCTTTTGTCAAGCTCCTTTGCAAATAGCATACCAGTGAGTAACAATTGAGCTTTACAGGTGTTGCACCAGCTGCTAGATTGTTGGATGTAGGAACCTGGGTCCTGTTCCTCGCAGGATGTGGGTCGGGCGATGGGCGGCGTGAACAGGCTGGGCCAACCGTGCCAACTTTTTCGCGGATGGTCATGACCCAGGTTGACTGGGAGGAGGACGAAGGCTCTCCTGGTCAGCCGGTTCGGTGGGTGTTGCATGCCAAGAGGGTGAGGATGGACCTCGCGGCGGACCGGGCCAGACTCTCAAGGGTTCGTCTGAGGTTGAGGCGACCCCTGGAGCTGGAGCTGAGGATGGCTCACGCCACCGTGGCGCTGGGTCGCCCCCGGCTGGTGGGTGATCAGGGATTCGAGCTGCGCCACGGCGGGTTGTGGCTGAAGGGCGAGAGCATTGCGCTGGACCTGCACAAGACGTTCACTGCACGTGGCATTCGCGGGGTGCTGTCTCTGGGCGGTGATGTCGCCGTCGGCGTGGGGCAAGACGGCCCCAAGCCGCGTCGTTCACCCGCCCGCGCTCCAGCTTCAGGGCGCCCGCGAGGTGCAGAAGCTCCGGCTCGCCGCTGACCTGCTCAGCTTCGATCGCGCGCGTCGTACGATCACCCTGCGCGGAAAGGTGGCTGCCCGGCTTGGGAGACTGCGGCTCAATGCTGCGCGCCTTCTCGTCAGCCTCGACGCAAAGGGGCACCCGACGTCAATGGAAGCGAGCGGTGGGGTGACGATCCAGATCGCGACTTGTTCAACCAGCCCGCCCGCCCCGTCGGACTGCATTTCTCGTGGATCGGCGGGCCGCCTGCGGCTGCTCCTGTCGGCGAAGCAGAGGCGCCTGGAGCTGTCTGGCGGGGCCCGGCTCGAACTCCGCAACCCCGACATCTCCGTCGAGGGCAAGCAGATCTGGCTCGAGCTTGACTCGGGCCGCCTCGCTGTCCAGCAGGCCCGGGTCAACTGCCTGCTCTCACCTGATCGCAGCCCTCCTGCGCGCCCGGAGGTGGACGATGGGTAGGGCGCGCGAGCCATCAGACGCGTCCGGATCGTTGGTCCTCGAGGGACGCGACCTGGTCAAGCAGCTTGGCGGCCGGACCGTGGTGGACCGGGTCTCGTTGCAGGTCTGTACCGGTGAGGTGGTGGGTCTGCTCGGGCCCAACGGGGCGGGCAAGACCACCCTGTTTCGGATGCTGATGGGGCTGACCGCTCCGGATGGCGGCGAGATCTACCTGGGGGGGCAACGTATCACTCGCCTCCAGCCCCATCAGCGCGCCCGTCTGGGGCTCGGCTACCTGTCGCAGCAGGCGAGCGTGTTTCAGGGCCTGTCGGTGGCCGACAACCTCAAGGCGGTGCTGGCGCTTGCCCGGCGGCCGATCTCACGAGTCCCGGACCTGCTGCAGGCCTTCGAGCTGGAGCAGGTCGCCACCCAGAGAGCGGGTCTGCTCAGCGGCGGCGAGCGGCGGCGGCTCGAGCTGGCGCGGGTCTTCGCCGCTGGCCCACGTCTCGCGCTGCTCGACGAGCCTTTCAAGGGACTCGACGCCGGATCGGTCGACAGGGTGCGCTCGATGCTGAGTGACGGAGCAGGACGCTGCGGGGTACTGCTGACGGACCACGCCCTGGAGCAGACGCTGGAGCTGTGTCACCGCGTGTTCGTGCTCCACGAGGGTCGGCTCGTGGATCCCGTTCCTCGCGCCCCTGCGGGGCGCTGCGGGGTGAAGCAGCGGGATCCGGGGGCCTCGCCACAGGTGCGGCACCTGGTCACCCGCCCGGACCAAAGAACACTGGCGAATACCACCCCGGGGCCGCCCCGGTCCTGACCTGGAGGAGTGAATGGCACTCGAACTGAAGCAGCAACTCAAGTTGTCGCAGCAACTGGTGATGACGCCCCAGCTGCAGCAGGCCATCAAGCTGCTCCAGCTCTCCCGGATGGAGCTGGCGGACCTGGTCCGGGAGGAGATGGTCGAGAATCCCGTGCTCGAGGACGGCCTGGACTCCGGATCGGAGAAGGATGCGTCGTCGGAGGATCACAGAGGGGAGGACATGAGCCTCGAGGGGGTCGATGCCGAGAGGCCTCCTCCCGGCGAGATGTCCACCGACCGATCGGAGACCACCAGCGAGGTCAAGGCCGACGAGGGCGCGGTCAAGGAGATCGACTGGGACCACTACCTCGAGAACTACTCGATGGCGCCTCCGATGCCATCCTATCGGCCCACAACCGATGACCTGCCCTCCATCGAGAACACGCTGACCCGCAAGCCGTCTCTGTTCGACCATCTGGTCTGGCAGCTGAAGCTCACGTCGATGAGCAAGCAGGACGAACAGATCGGCATGTTGATCATCGGAAACCTCGACAGCGACGGATACCTCAAGGACTCGACCGTCGAGGAGATCGCGACCGAGGCCGAGATCACGGACGAGCACGCGGAGCGGGTGCTGCAGCGCATCCAGGAGTTCGATCCGGTGGGTGTCGCCGCACGAAACCTGCAGGAGTGCCTGCTGATCCAGGCCAAGCAGGCGGGGGAGGATGACGAGATCGTGGTTCGGATCATCCAGGACCACATGGGGAACCTGGAGCGCAAGAACTACCAGGCCGTCGCCCGCGATCTGAAGCAACCGCTGGAGGAGATCTACGAGGCGGTCAAGGTGATCGCCAGCTTTCATCCCAAGCCGGGCCGCCTGTACTCGGAAGAGGAACCGGTGTACATCACGCCGGACGTGTATGTGCACAAGGTCGGTGACAAGTACTTCGTCGTGCCCAATGACGACGGGCTGCCGAAGCTCAAGATCTCCAACTTCTACCGCACGGCGCTGTCGGGCAGCCCCCAGGCCCGGGAGTATATCCAGGACAAGCTGCGCTCTGCCCAGTGGTTGATCCGCTCGATCCAGCAGCGGCAGCGCACGATCATCAAGGTCACCGAGAGCATCGTGAAGTTCCAGCGGGAGTTCTTCGACAAGGGGATCAACTACCTCAAGCCCCTGATCCTCCGCGACGTCGCCGAGGACATCAACATGCACGAGTCGACCATCAGCCGGGTCACAACCAACAAGTACGTGCACACACCGCAGGGCATCTTCGAGCTGAAGTTCTTCTTCAACAGCGGGATCAACCGGACCGACGGCGACGAGATCGCCAGCGAGAGCGTGAAGAACAAGATCAAGGACATCATCTCGAAGGAGGACACACGCAAGCCTTTCAGCGATCAGAAGATCGTGGAGTTGCTCCGTGACCAGGGGATCGACATCGCCCGACGAACCGTGGCGAAGTACAGGGAGCAGCTCGGCATTCTGAGCTCGTCGAAGCGCAAACAACTGTTCTGACCTGACGCCCGTCCGCCAGTCGCCCACATCCTCGTGCAGGAGATTGCAGAATATGCAGCTATCCGTCACCTTCCGTCACATGGAGGCATCCGAGGCGATCAAGCAGTACGCCGCGGACAAGCTCCAGCGGATCCGCAAGTACTTTCGCGACCCGATCCGGACCCAGATCGTTCTGTCCACCGAACGCCACCGTCACCATGTGGATGTCAACATCACGTTGCATAACGGCCTGGCGATAAAGGGCAGGGAGGTAACCGAAGACATGTATGCGGCGATCGATCTGGTGATGGACAAGATCGAGAGCCAGGTCCGCAAGTACAAGGACCGGATCACCAGCCACCGGCCGGCCGCCGGGCCGGAGGTGCTGGTTCACCACGAGGTGATGGCTTCCGAGCCGGCTGACGAAGGGACCGAGGGCCTTAAAATCATTCGGAGTTCCAAGTTCTTCGCCCGGCCGATGACGCCCCGGGAGGCGATCATGCAGATGAACCTCCTGGGCAACGACTTCCTGGTGTTCACCAACGCCGACACCCGCGACGTAAACGTGGTATACAGGCGACAAGACGGGAACTACGGGCTGATCGAGACCGGCCGCAGCGCGGAATAGAGGGGCTAGTGCCGCTGTCCCGGCGCAGGTGTGTACTCTGATGCAGATCTCCGACTACATCACCCTCGATCGGGTTCTTGCAGACATGCGCGCGACCACCAAGCGGGAGGCTCTGGCCGAGCTGGCGCAGCTGGTGACCAGCGGCAGGGACGCGGCTGTCCGCGAACAGCTGGCCCGCGTGCTGGCCGACAGAGAGCGGCTGGCCTCCACCGGCATCGGGGAGGAGATCGCGATTCCACACGGCAAGCTGAACGCCGTGGGGACCCTGGTCGTGGGGCTGGGGCGCAGCTGTTCAGGCCTCGATTTCGAGTCGGTCGATGGGAAGCCCACCCGCCTGTTCTTCGTGCTGGTCGCCCCAGAGAGCTCGACGGGGATCCACCTGAAGGCGCTGGCGCGGATCTCAAGGCTCTGCAAGGAGCCCGACTTCAGGAGCCGGCTGCTCGCCGCAGGGGATTCCGATGAGATGTATCGCATCGTGTGCCAGGAGGACTCCAGGTTCTCGGGGAGATAGCCGGACCGCACCGGTCCCGACGACAAGGCCATGAAAGGTAGGCAGCAGGGTTTGGATGTTGAGGAGTTGCTCCAGGTCCGAGAGCTCCAGCTGGATCTGCTCGCAGGCGGGGAGGGAGCCTCGCGCAGGGTGGATGCCGTCGATCTGGAGCGACCGGGGCTGGCCCTGGCCGGCCACCTCGACGGCCTCCACCCCGAGCGTATCCAGGTTATCGGCTCGTCGGAGGCGCGCTACATCGCCACCCTGGCCGACGACGAGGTCGCGCAGCGCATGCGGCAGATCTGCGCGCGGGAGCCGCCCTGCATCGTTGTGACGGGACAGCCGCACGAGGCACTGGTCCGGATCTGCGACGAGCTCGCAGTCACGCTCCTGCGCACCCGGCTCGGCAGCGCGGACTTCATCCACGAGACGAGGAGCTTCCTCGATGCCCGGCTCGGACCGACCGCCACGACGCACGGCGTGCTGGTTGACGTGTTCGGGGTGGGCGTGTTGCTGCTGGGCAAGAGCGGCATCGGCAAGAGCGAGGTGGCGCTCGACCTGGTGCTGCGCGGTCATCGCCTGGTCGCCGATGACATCGTCGAGATCCGTCGCGGCGCGAGCGTCCTGCTCGGGTCGGGACCGGAGCTGATCAAGCATCACATTGAGATCCGAGGGCTCGGGATCCTCAACATCAAGGACCTGTTTGGCATCGCGGCCGTGCGGGACAGCAAGCGCATCGACATGGTGGGGGAGCTCGTGGAGTGGAACGAGCTCGAGGAGTACGAGCGACTCGGTGTCGACGAGCAGACATCGCGCCTCCACGGCATCGATCTGCCCATGATCCAGCTCCCGGTACGCCCGGGTCGCAACATGTCGACCATCATCGAGGTGGCCGCACGCAACCAGCTGCTCAAGCAGCGGGGGCATTTCTCCGCCCGCGAGTTCCAGGACCGGCTGGTGCGGGCGATCGCACAGGGGCGTGACGCCACAATACTGGGCGTCGACGCGGAGTAGAGATGAAGAACCTGCGGACGATCATCTTCACTGGCACCTCGGGCGGCGGCAAGACGACGGCGCTGCGGGCGGCGGAGGATCTCGGGTTCTACTGCGTAGACAACCTGCCTCTCCCCCTGCTGAACGACTTCATCGAGACGATGAAGGCGGAGCCGACCATCGACCGGGCTGCGCTGGTGGTGGACTGCAGGCTGCGCAACTACATCGAGGGCTACGCGCTGGCCTACGTGGCCTTGATCTCCACGGGGTACGTGCTGGAGGTGGTCTACCTCGACGCGGGTGACGACGTGCTCATCAGGCGGTTCTCCCAGACGCGTCGGCGACATCCCCTGGGGGGGGACGACCTGAAGGCCGGCCTGCAGGAGGAGCGAGCACTGCTGGCTCCGCTCAGGGCCCAGGCGAGCACCTGCATCGACACCACCGAGCTGACTCCGCACGAGCTCAAGGCGCTGGTCCAGGACCGCTACCGCGTTGTAGGGCCCGACCTGGTGGTCTCGCTGCTCTCCTTTGGCTTTCGGTACGGGCTGCCCTCGCACGCCGATCTCGTTTTCGATGTACGGTTCCTGCCCAACCCGTTCTTCGTCGACGAGTTGCGTCACGCGACAGGACAGGACGCGCCGGTCGCCGACTACGTGCTGGGCAACGAGGAGGCCGGGGAGTTCGTGGACCGTGCTGCGTCGTTGCTCGAGTATCTGTTGCCCCGCTACGAGACGGAAGGCAAGGTCTACCTGACGGTGGCGGTGGGGTGCACTGGTGGGAGGCACCGGTCAGTGGCCATCGCAGAGGAGCTGGCGCGCCGCATCGGCAATGGTAGGCCCGTGACGGTTCGTCACCGAGATATCAAGAGGTAGCCATGGATGGGACAAGGACAACAGGCGTGGTGGTCGTTGTTCATGGTGCCTACGGAGAGCCGATGGTCAGCACCGCCGAGTCAATCGTCGGCCCGCTGGACGTTCGGATCATCACGGTCTGCTCCGGGACAGATCCCGAGCACGTACGCCAGAGGGTCAGCTCCGCGATCACAGACCTCGACACAGGAGCAGGGGTGCTCGTCCTGACTGATCTGTGCGGCAGCACGCCGGCCAACATGTGCCAGTCCGTCGTGCGGCAGCTCGAGGGGTGCGAGGTGCTCTCCGGGCTGAATCTCCCGATGTTGATCAAGCTCTCGACCTGTGATCGCACCGCGGGGGCACCGCAGCTGGCGGAAGAGCTGCTGGACACGTCGCGGCGCAGCATCGTAGTGGGCAGCCCGAGCTAGAGAGGAACGGATTGGTCATCGAGCAGAGCTTTGTGATTCTGAACGAGCTCGGGTTGCACGCCAGGGCGGCGACGAGATTCGTGCAGACGGCCAGCCGATTCTCGGCAGACGTCGAGGTGGAGAAGGACGGGCAGCGGGTCAACGGCAAGAGCATCATGGGAGTGCTGATGCTGGTGGCGGCGAAGGGCACCTCGGTGACCGTCCGCAGCGAAGGCGCCGATGCGCGCGAGGCAATGCAGGCGATCGGGGACCTGATCCG
>Ga0180009_10002625_pt1 | contig 21032 bp, 18 predicted proteins | sample OS_PC_MetaG_FD_123537 | JGI IMG/M metagenome (GOLD analysis project Ga0180009, IMG submission 123537) | Groundwater microbial communities from the Aspo Hard Rock Laboratory (HRL) deep subsurface site, Sweden - OS_PC_MetaG | ecosystem: Environmental > Aquatic > Deep subsurface > Groundwater...
CTTGCTTTTTTACTTCTTTTTTTTCGGCAACTATCAATGTTAGATGGTTCGACCTTTTTATAATTCGATAAGCTCTACCCATCGGCGCAGGCGATATGCGCTTCATCGAAGGTCCTACATTTACGTATGCTTCTTTCACGAATATATTATCGTTATCAAGACGCGAACCCTCGGACTTGTTTTGAAGATTTGATACCGCCGAACGTAAAGTTTTTTCTACTACTCTCGATGCGTGCTTCGGTGAAAAATGAAGTATCGAAATCGCTTCATCAACATTTTTACCGCGGATTAAATCTACCACTAACCGCATTTTGCGTGGAGAAGTTGTAATATACCTATTAAGTGCTTTTGCTTCCATAATTTTCTCAGATTTTTAATTTCGTTCTTATCCTGTTGATGCTTCACTCTTCAAACCCGGATGCCCGCGGAAAATTCTGGTAGGTGCAAATTCGCCTAATTTGTGACCTACCATCCCCTCGTGTACGTAAATCGGGATGAATTTATTTCCGTTATGAACTGTGAATGTTAAGCCGACGAATTCCGGTGTTATTGTCGAAGAACGTCTGTAACTTTTTATCACTTTCTTCTGACCTGATTTTTGCATCTCCTTAACTTTTTGTAAAAGTTTAGGATCGACGAATGGACCTTTTTTGATTGAACGACTCATATCTCACTTTTTTTTATTTTATTTTTTACGTTTAACTATATATTTACTTGACGATTTTCGGACGTTCCGGGTTTTCTTACCCTTTGTATGCCAACCCCAAGGTGATACAGGATGCGGGTTTCCTTGTGGCGATTTACCTTCGCCACCGCCGTGCGGATGGTCGCAAGGATTCATAACGACACCACGCGATTGGGGTCTGATACCGAGCCAGCGCGAACGTCCTGCTTTCCCATAAATGATATTCTCGTGCGTGAGGTTACTTACAGTACCTATCGTGGCAGAACAAGTTGCAAGAATTTTCCGGATTTCACCCGAAGGTAATTTCACTTGAACATAACCGGCTTCTTTTGCCATAAGTTGAACAGATACACCGGCACTGCGAGCAAGTTGAGCGCCTTTTCCGGGTTTTAATTCCAGGTTATGCACGAAAGTTCCTACTGGTATATTAGCCAAAGGTAGTGCATTTCCGATTTTAAATTCTGCTGTCGGCCCGGATGATAATGTTTCTCCTACTTTCAAACCGTCGGGTGCGATTATATAACTTTTTTCGCCGTCAACATAATTTAACAGTGCGATTCTGGCTGAGCGGTTTGGGTCGTATTCGATAGCTGAGACTGTAGCGTTGATACCGAATTTCTTTCTTTTAAAATCAATAATCCGGTAGTTGCGTTTATGTCTGCCCCCACGATGACGCGATGTAATGTGTCCGTTATTATTCCTGCCGCCCGATTTTTTAAGCGGTTCGACTAACGATTTTTCGGGTTCCACTTTTGTGATTTCGTCGAATGTCGCAACAGACATCCAGCGCGTACCCGGAGTAACGGGTTTCAATTTTCTTATTGCCATAATTATTATATCCTTGGTCAGCTAATATGAGTATTTTGGGTACCCTTTTCCTGACCCGCTATTTAGGTTAGATGTTTTCGAAGAATTCTATCTTTTCACCTTCTTTAATGGTTACGACAGCTTTCTTCCAACTCGATGTTTTTCCTGTAAATCTGCCACGGCGGGTCAACTGCGATTTTCGCTTACCTTTATAATTTACTGTCCTTAAATTTAATACTGTAACGTTATATTGTTTTTCTATTGCTTTTTGAATTTCAATTTTGTTTGCATTCTTTTCAACTTCGAAAGCATACTGATGCTTCGATTCTAATTGTGTCATCTTTTCTGTAACGATGGGTCTTAATAATATTCCAGTCATTTTCTTAATCCAATCTTAAAAAGTATTTTCAAGAGATTGCACAGCACTCTTTTGAAGTAAGAGGACGTGGTTGTTCATTATGTCATAGGTTGATATTCTGGATGCTTCAATAATTTGTAAACCAGGAATATTGCGGCCCGATTTTAATATTACGTCGTTCTTCTCGGGTACCATCAGAACCGTTTTTCGATTTTCGAGCTTAAGAGCTTTTAAGATCGTCATCATATCTTTTGTTTTAGGATTATCGAAAACAAAATCTTCAACAACTTTAATGTCTGCTTCTTTAGCACGATAGCTTAATGCAGATTTCCGTGCTAACTTCTTAACCTTATCGGGAAGACGCATCGAATAATCACGAGGAACAGGTCCAAAAATTGATCCGCCACCCTTCCAGAGTGGTGAGCGATGTGTACCTACACGGGCTCTTCCGGTTTTCTTCTGCTTCCACGGACGTTTACCGCTGCCACTGACTTCTCCTTTAGTTTTTGTCTTATGTGTTCCCTGCCTTTGATTGGCGAGATAAACACGCACTGCTTGATAGATGGCATGATCGTTAGGTTCGATTTCAAAAATTTCCGGTGAAAGATTAATTTTTTCCCCGCTCAACGTACCATCTTTTTTATATATATCTAATTCCATTTTATTTATCTAGATCCTTTGTGTATTTCGACATAGCAATTAATGTGACCAGGCACCGCACCTTTTATTAAAAGTAAATTCGATTCGGTAATTACCTGAACGACTTTTAAATTTTTAACTGTTGTCCGTGTGTTGCCCATTCTGCCACCCATTCTTTGACCTTTAAAGACTCGTGATGGATATGAGCTTCCGCCAATAGAACCCGGCGCACGCACGCGATCGCTTTGACCGTGTGTCTTTGGACCGCCGCCGAAATGATGCCGCTTTACGACGCCTTGGAACCCACGTCCCTTTGATTTACCAGCTACCGAAATAATATCACCTTTTGAAAATATTGTATCGACTTTTATCTCATCACCCAATTTGAATTTTGACAAATCGAAACCTTTAAATTCACGTAATAATTTTTTCGGCGTTACACCGGCATGAGCGAAATGCCCTTTCAATGGTTTATTGACAGTGCGTTCTTTTTTAACTTCAAAAGCTAACTGGATAGCATCGTATCCATCAGTTTCTTTAGTCTTTATTTGCGTTACATGACACGGTCCAGCTTCGATGATTGTGCAAGGTATTACCTCGCCGTGTTCATCGAAAATACTCGTCATTCCTATCTTTTTTCCTAATATTCCAGTCATTGAATTTCTTATAATATCCGTTTATTATACTTTTATCTCTACATCTACCCCGGCGGGAAGCTCTAATTTCATGAGCGAGTCAATTGTTCGGGGTGTTGAATTCAGTATGTCGATCAGACGTTTATGAGAACGTGTTTCGAATTGCTCGCGCGATTTTTTATCGACGTGAGGGGATCGCAACACAGTAATAACCGTACGCCTTGTAGGCAAAGGAATCGGACCTGACACAATCGCTCCGGTCGCTTTTACCGTTTTGATGATTTTCTCTGCAGACTTATCTATCAAATTATGGTCGTACGATTTTAACTTTATACGTATTTTTTGTCCTGACACAGGTTAAACTCCTATTCTATAATTTTTGTTACAACACCAGCGCCGACTGTATGACCACCTTCACGAATAGCAAAGCGGAGACCTTCTTCCATAGCGATAGTTGTGATCAATTCGATTTCCATCGCATCGACGTTATCGCCGGGCATAATCATTTCGATCCCTGCTGGTAAGTGTGCAATACCGGTTACGTCTGTCGTTCTGAAATAGAATTGGGGACGATAACCCGTAAAGAAAGGTGTATGTCGACCGCCTTCTTCTTTCTTCAGCACGTAAACTTGAGCTGTGAATTTTTTATGAGGTGTAATTGAACCGGGTTTTGCACAAACCATTCCGCGTTCTAATTCTATTTTTTCAACACCGCGTAACAACAGTCCTACGTTATCGCCTGCTATTCCTTCGTCAAGCTCTTTGCGGAACATTTCTACGCCGGTAACAACAGCTTTCTTGTGAGCGTTCAAGCCGATAATTTCGACTTCTTCACCGACACGAACCTTACCGCGCTCGATACGGCCTGTTCCGACGGTACCACGACCAGTAATTGAGAATACATCTTCAACCGGCATTAAGAAAGGTTTATCCACTTCACGCTGCGGAATCGGGATGTATGAATCGACTGCATCCATTAATTTATAGATACAATCAAATGCAGGATCGTCTTTTTTTGAATCCGGTTTAATAGCAACTTCCATAGCTTTTAAAGCGCTTCCGCGAATAATCGGAATTTCGTCACCGGGAAATTCATATTGTTTTAGAAGATCCCTTAACTCAAGTTCGACCAATTCTAATAATTCCGGGTCGTCAACTGCATCAACTTTGTTCATGAACACAACAATCTTCGGAACACCGACTTGACGTGCAAGTAGGATATGTTCACGGGTCTGAGGCATTGGTCCGTCTGTTGCGGCCACTACGAGTATTGCGCCGTCCATCTGAGCAGCACCGGTTATCATGTTCTTCACGTAATCAGCATGACCCGGGCAATCTACGTGAGCGTAGTGTCTTTTCCCCGTTGCGTATTCGACGTGAGCGGTAGCGATCGTGATACCACGTTCGCGCTCTTCAGGTGCATTATCAATAGAATCGAACGTTCTGATCGCCGAAAGTCCTGCCTTACTTAACACCATAGTGATAGCAGCAGTTAAGGTAGTCTTTCCGTGATCGACGTGTCCGATTGTTCCTACGTTGACGTGGGGTTTATCCCTAGTAAACTTTTCTTTTGCCATTTTTATGTCTCCTTTTAAATTGTGTGAATATTATTTATGCGACTAAAGTTTCTTTTCCTGAAAATCTTTCAATAATCTGATCGGTAACACTCTTGGGAGCAACATCATAATGCGAAAATTGCATTGTGTATAACGCACGACCCTGAGTCATAGATCGCATTCTAGTTGCATAACCGAACATTTCCGACAATGGAACCATCGCTTTAACAATTTGAGCATCTTTACGCGAATTCATACCTTCGATTTTACCGCGTCTTGAATTTAAATCGCCTAATACATCGCCGATATAATCCTCGGGAGATACGACTTCTACCGCCATCATAGGTTCGAGAATCATCGGCTTTGCTTTTCTTGCCGCTTCACGAAAAGCCATCGACCCGGCGATTTTAAAAGACATTTCGTCGGAATCGACTTCATGATACGAGCCATAATACAGCCGAACTTTTACATCGACAACAGGGTAACCGGCAAGAACACCATTCTTCATTTGTTCGATGATTCCGTTTTCAACGGCTGGAATGTATTCTCGAGGTATTACACCACCTTTAGTATCATCCGTGAATTCGAACCCTTTTCCTTTTTCGTTTGGTTCGATTTCTATTTCTACGTGTGCATACTGTCCGCGTCCACCCGACTGTTTAACGTGCTTATAAACTTGTTGAATTTTTTTAGTGATAGTTTCTTTATAAGCAACTTGCGGTTTGCCGATATTAGCATCGACTCTAAATTCGCGCTTCATGCGATCGACTATAATTTCAAGGTGCAACTCGCCCATGCCGCTGATTATTGTTTGACCTGTTTCTTCATTATTAAAAATTTTGAATGTGGGGTCTTCATCAGCTAATTTATTTAGCGACTCGCCCATTCGTTCTTGATCGGCTTTTGTCTTTGGCTCGATAGCTATCGATATTACCGGTTCAGGAAATTCCATCTTTTCTAAAATTATCGGGTCGCTCTCGTCTGCCAATGTGTCACCGGTTCTTGTAAATTTCAATCCGACCGCGGCAGCAATATCGCCCGTAAATGCCTCATCAATATCTTCGCGATGATTCGCGTGCATTCTTAATATGCGACCGATACGTTCTTTGCGTTCACTTGCTGAATTATACACATATGAGCCAGCTTTAATTGTTCCGGAATAAACACGTAAGAATGTTAATTTACCCACATACGGGTCGGACATAATTTTAAATGCAATAGCAGTGGTTTTTTCGTTATCAGAAACTTTCCGTACAATCTTATCATTTTTGTTCGGATGGTGTCCACTAACTTCACCAACATCGAGTGGTGAAGGGAGGAAATCTATAACAGCATCTAATAAATTTTGAACACCCTTATTCTTGAACGAAGAACCGCACAATACGGGAATAATACTGACTTTTATACATGCACGACGTAAAACAGACTTAATTTCGTCGGGTGATATTTCTTTACCATCCAAATATTTTCCGAGTAGTGTGTCGTCTTCATCAGAAACAGCTTCGAGCATCTTTGTTCGATACAGTTGGGCTTTCTTCTTTAAATCTTGGGGAATTTCGATATCATCCCAAGTAGTTCCCATAGTTGTATCATTAAATATCCTTGCTTTCATCGTAATGAGGTCGATAACACCGGTAAACATATCACCTTCACCTACAGGTATTTGGAGCGGAACAGCATGAGCGCCGAGACGGCATTTCATCATACTGATAACATTTAAGAAATCCGCACCTACACGATCCATCTTATTTACAAAAGCAATTCGGGGAACACCATATTTATCGGCTTGCCGCCAAACGGTTTCTGATTGAGGTTCAACACCACCGACCGCACAGAATAGTGCAACAGCACCATCGAGAACTCTAAGTGAACGCTCAACTTCTACAGTAAAGTCAACGTGTCCTGGAGTATCGATAATATTAATTCTATTATTATTCCAAAAACAAGTTGTTGCGGCGCTAGTAATTGTAATACCACGTTCTTTTTCTTGCTCCATCCAATCCATAGCAGCGGCACCGTCGTGGACTTCACCGACACGGTGTAGCTTACCTGTATAAAACAGAATCCGTTCGGTCGTCGTTGTTTTACCGGCATCGATGTGCGCCATAATACCGATATTTCTTATTTTTTCTAATGGATATTGTCTGGGCATTCGATCCTATTTACCATTTAAAGTGAGCAAAAGCTTTATTAGCTTCTGCCATTTTGTGTGTATCTTCTTTTTTCTTAATCGAACTGCCTTCGTTATTCGAAGCAGCGAATAATTCGGAGGCCAATTTTTCTGACATCGATTTATCTTTTCTCTCTGAAGCATATCTTATTAACCAACGGATAGCTAGGGCAATACTTCTATCCTCGCGAACTTCAGTCGGCACTTGATAAGTAGCACCACCGACACGCCGTGCTCGTATTTCTAAAAGGGGTTTTACATTGTTCAAGGCTTTGCGAAATACATCTAAGCCGGTTGATTTATATTTTTTTTCGATTGATTCAATCGCATTGTAGACTATGCGTCTAGCAAGATGTTTCTTACCTTCTTTTAAAATACAATTTATGAAACGAGATACTAAAATATCGTTATATTTCGGATCCAGTGTTACAATTCTTTTTTCAGCTTGTTTTTTTCTCATCCGATTACCTTATAATTTTATGCCTTAGGTTTTTTTGAACCATATTTTGAGCGTCCTTGCTTCCGGTCGGCTACCCCTGCAGTATCTAATGTGCCGCGGATGATGTGATACCTTACACCTGGTAAATCTTTGACTCTTCCACCGCGAATCATAACGATAGAGTGCTCTTGAAGGTTATGGCCTTCACCCGGTATATATGCAGTTACCTCTATGCCATTTGTTAACCTGACACGGGCAACCTTTCTCAGAGCAGAGTTTGGCTTTTTGGGCGTAGTTGTATAAACCCTTGTACATACGCCTCTTCTCTGAGGACATTCCTGAAGAGCCGGCGCTTTACTTTTCCAAGTAACGCTTTTTCGGCTCGTTCGCACCAATTGATTAATTGTTGGCAAATTTACTACTCCAAATTATTAATATCTTTAAATTTAATGCAATTTACTAAATTTTTAGACTACAAATATAACGAAAATGGATATTATAGTCAAGCATTTTGTTAAAATTTCAAATTATCGCTTAACTTTTTCACTTTTTTTAACTCTTTTCTTTACTTCCTTTTTAGGTTCTACAACCTTTTCGGTTATTTCTACGATTTCGACTTTGGGTTCAATATCTGTTAAAGGAATTTCAAATAGTTCCTTCGAGGTTACTAAAATATTTTGGAATTTTTTCAATCCAGTACCTGCAGGTATCAAATGACCGACGATAACATTTTCCTTTAATCCTAACAAGTGGTCGACTTTTCCTGCTATAGCCGCATCCGTTAAAACTTTGGTCGTTTCTTGGAAAGAAGCAGCCGAAATAAAGCTATCTGTTGAAAGCGAAGCGTTTGTAATACCGAGTAAAACTGGTTCCGACGTAGCTGGGTCAGCTTCTCTATATTCTACAATTTTCTTGCTCTTTTTCTTTAGTATACTATTTAACTCTCGAATTTCTTTTTTTGTTACAAGTTGACCGTTCTTAAGTTTGGAATCGCCTTTATTCGCGACATAAATTTTATCCTTAATTTCTTCATTCTCTTTTAGGAAACTCAACTTATCTACTATATCACCTTCCAAGAATCTTGTATCACCGGGATCAACAATCTTTACTTTTTGCATCATTCGGCGAACAATGATCTCGATATGTTTATCATTGATCTTCACACCTTGTAAGCGATAAACTTCCTGGATTTCATTCACAAGATATTCCTGAACTTTACCCACACCTTTGATTCGTAAAATATCGTGCGGATCGATAGTACCGTCTGTTAATCGTTCACCAGCACGGACAAAATCATTTTCTTGAGCCAAAATATGTTTTCCCAGCGGTACGAGATATTGTTTTTGATCTTTATTATCAATACTGCTGATAATGATTTCACGAGAACCTCTCTTCTGAGGTCCAAAGTGCACCATACCGTCAATTTCAGAAACTAATGCTGGACTCACAGGACTGCGTGCTTCGAACAGTTCAGTAACACGCGGTAAACCGCCGGTAATATCTCTTGTTTTACCTTGTGCACGTGGAATTTTGACTAAAACTGTACCGGCTGTGATCTTTTCACCGTTGTCTACTACAATATGCGAATGTGTCGGTATATTATAAGTACCTATTCTTACTCCTGCATCATTTTTTATGATCACAGAAGGACTCAAAGTTTTATCACGAGAATCGATTACAACTGTATGGATATATCCAGTTTGTTCATCAGGCTCTTGTCTGTATGTGACGTTTTCTTTCAACCCGGAATATTCTACCTTACCGGCGTGCTCAGAAACAATAACATTATTGTACGGATCCCATTCGTAGATAATTTCACCCTTTTTAATATAAGACCCATTCTGCACGAGTAGAAGAGCTCCGTAAGGAACATCATATTTTGTTAATAATCTATTTTCGTTATCATAAACCATAACTACACCGCTTCTACCGGTTACAATACTCTTATGTGCGCTGTCGTCCGTTCTTATTGACTTAATGCCTTCGTATTTTATAATACCGTCGAATTTGGAAGTGATTTGGGATTGTGCAGCAATCAAGCTTGCAGTACCACCTGTGTGGAATGTACGTAACGTGAGCTGAGTTCCCGGCTCTCCTATCGATTGAGCTCCAATAATTCCCACAACCTCGCCAACTTTTACTAACTCACCTCTTGTCAGGTTTCTGCCGTAACATTTGGCACAAATTCCTCTGGGAGCTTCGCAAGTTAAAACCGAGCGAATGTCAACAGTTTCGATGGACGTTTCAGATATTTTCTGCGCAACCTCTTCGGTAATCTCAACGCCTGCGGGAGCTAATAGTTTGCCGGTTATTGGGTCGACAACATCGTTTACAGTTACACGACCTAAAATTCTCTCTGACAAAGGTTCTTTCACGTCTTCACCTTCTTTCAAAGCGCCAGTCGTAACACCCAGAATTGTACCACAATCTACGTAAGTTATAATAGCATCTTGAGCAACGTCTACTAATCGTCGCGTCAAATAACCTGCATCGGCTGTCTTAAGAGCCGTATCAGCCAAACCTTTTCTCGCACCGTGTGTAGAGATAAAGTATTCCAACACCGATAATCCTTCACGGAAATTTGCTATGATCGGGTTTTCAATAAGTTCGCCGGTTGACCCTAATAAACTCTTCTGTGGTTTCGCCATCAGCCCCCTCATACCCGCTAATTGACGAATTTGCTCTTTCGACCCTCTTGCACCCGAATCGACCATCATATATAATGAATTAAATCCTTCGAGCGAATGCTGAAGTGAATCGAATAATTTATCAGCAACCTTTGTTGTTGCACGAGACCAAATATCAATTACTTTATTGTAGCGTTCACCAGTAGTGATAAAACCTTTGTAGTATTGATTTTGAACGTTATCCACATCCTTTTGAGCTTTAGTAATTATTTCTTCTTTTTCTTTAGGAATGATAACGTCTCCAACACTGACAGACAAACCACCTTGAGTTGCATATTTGAAACCTAATTCTTTCAACTGGTCTAAGAATTCGGCTGTCTTGAGATTACCGACTCTCCGATAAACAAAACCGGTAATCTGAACCAGACGTTTCTTATTCAAAAGCTCATTGATGTAGCCAATCTCTTTTGGAAGAATAGAGTTAAATATTACTCGACCAGTTGTCGTGTCCATCATCTGTCCGTCGATACGAACTTTTATACGAGCATGCAAACCTACTTTCCCGGAATTGTGAGCAATAATAACTTCCTCAGGCGATGAGAATAATTTCCCTTCGCCTATATCTCCGGCTCTTGATTTAGTTAGATAATAACAACCAAGGACCTGATCTTGAGTAGGATGTACAATCGGAGCACCGTTTGCTGGCGATAAAATATTGTGACTCGATAACATTAATACACGTGCTTCTAATTGAGCATGGTATGATAGAGGAATATGAACAGCCATCTGATCACCGTCGAAATCGGCGTTGAATGCCGTACACACCATCGGATGAATACGGATCGCTTTTCCTTCTACTAGTATCGGTTGAAATGCTTGTATTCCAAGCCGATGGAGAGTCGGGGCGCGGTTTAATAAAACCGGATGTCCGTCTATGATGTTTTCAAGAACTTCCCAAACATCTGATCCTTTTTTATCTACAATTTTTTTTGCGCTCTTTACTGTTTTAACTATGCCACGTTCGATTAGCTTGCGAATGATAAAAGGTTTAAAAAGTTCTACCGCCATGTCTTTTGGAATTCCGCATTCATGGAGTTTTAATTCCGGACCGACTACAATAACTGAACGGCCCGAGTAATCAACTCTCTTTCCTAGGAGGTTTTGACGGAATCTACCTTGTTTTCCCTTCAACATATCAGCAAGAGATTTCAGCGCTCTATTGTTATCTGCTCGCACCGCATTCATTCTGCGGGAATTGTCGAAAAGCGAATCGACCGCTTCTTGCAACATTCTCTTTTCGTTGCGCAGAATAACTTCAGGCGCTTTAATGTCGATTAGACGTTTTAAACGATTATTCCTGATAATAACTCGACGATAGAGGTCGTTTAAGTCAGAAGTCGCAAACCTTCCGCCTTCGAGCGGAACTAATGGTCTTAACTCGGGTGGAATAACAGGAATTACTTCAAGTATCATCCACTCGGGTTTATTTAATACACCGGTGCCGTGGTCACGAAAAGCATCCAAAACTCTTAATCGTTTTAACATTTCCAATTTTTTTTGAGCCGATGTTTCTTCTTTCAAGCCGATGCGAAGTTTTGCGATATCGGCTTCTACATCAACTTTCTTTAGAAGCTTTCTGACTGCTGGTGCACCTATATCCGCGATGAATTTTCGCTCATCCGAATCGTCGAGGTCTTGATTGTTTTCAGGAAGTGATGCCAAGATTTCGAAATAAGATTCTTCCGACAGAAGATCCAACTGTTTCAAACCGGTTGTTCCCGGTTGAACAACAACGTACGATTCGTAATAGATAATTTTTTCGAGGTCCTTGCCACCAATTCCGAGGACATATCCAATTTTAGATGGCGCCGATTTAAAATACCAAATATGAGCTACAGGAACTGCCAAATAAATATGTCCCATGCGCTCTCGTCTAACACTTTTTTGTGTTACTTCCACACCGCATCTGTCGCAAATAATACCTTTGTAGCGAATACGTTTATATTTACCACAATGACACTCCCAATCTCGAACGGGTCCGAATATTTTTTCGCAGAAAAGTCCGTCTTTTTCAGGTCGGAACGACCTGTAATTTATTGTCTCAGGTTTCGTAACCTCGCCGTGAGAACGCGAAAGAATTGTATCTGAGGAGGCAAGGCATATAGTAATCTTAGAAAAGCTTTTTTTCGTAGAACTTTCAGAATGTATGTATGGCATATTTATATCCCTAAATTCATTTATTCAATTTTTATATCTAATCCTAAACCCATTAATTCGCGAACGAGAACATTAAACGATTCAGGAATATTTGATTCCGGCAGATTATCGCCTTTAACGATGGCTTCGTAAACTTTAGCTCGTCCAGGAACGTCGTCACTCTTGACAGTCAATATTTCTTGTAAAATATGTGCAGCGCCATAACCTTCGAGAGCCCACACTTCCATCTCACCGAATCGTTGACCGCCAAATTGAGCTTTTCCACCCAACGGCTGTTGAGTGATGAGAGAGTACGGACCAATCGAGCGAGCGTGTATTTTATCGTCAACGAGGTGCGATAATTTCATCATGTATAAATAACCCACCGTTACTCTTTGGTCGAACGGTTCACCAGTCATACCGTCGATTAGAACTGATTTGGATTCTTCATCTAAACCGGCCTTGATCAACTCATCCCGGACTTGTTCCCACGATGCGCCGTCGAATATTGGAGTAGAATAACGCTTACCTAATTTATAGCCAGCCCAACCGAGGGCTGTTTCAAATAATTGCCCGAGGTTCATTCTTGAAGGAACTCCCAACGGATTTAGCACTATGTCAACGTTTGTACCATCCGGCAAGAAGGGCATATCTTGTATAGGAACAATCTTGGACACGACTCCTTTGTTTCCGTGCCGACCGGCCATTTTATCACCGACTGAAAGTTTTCGTTTCTTTGCGATATAAACTTTTGCAAGTTGAACGATTCCCGGAGGTAATTCATCGCCTAATTGAAGCTTATTCTTTTCATGCTTATATACATCTTCAATTTCGTTTATCTTGTTGTGATAAGCGTCGTATATCTTTCTGACTAAGCTATTCTTCTTCTTGTTTTCTACCCAATCGTGTTCATATTCCAATTTATCGACTGCATCCACATTTTCGAAAGTCGTGGCTTTTATTATTACACCACTTCGTATCACGATGTTGCTATCAGTATCACGAATTCCTAAACTTTTCTCGTCTACCAGCAAGATTCCGAGTTTCTTACATAACTTGCGGTAAGTTTCCTCTAAATCTTTTTTCCTATTGCGTTCAAGCGTCTCAGCACGTTTTTTATCTGTCTTCTTCATATCAGTATCTTTTTTCTTACGACTAAACAATTTTGTTGCTATAACCGTACCTTTCATGCCTGGAGGCGCTTTGAGTGATGCATCTTTAACATCGCCAGCTTTTTCACCGAATATTGCTTTTAATAATTTTTCTTCGGGAGTTGGGTCGGTCTCACCTTTAGGTGTAATTTTCCCAACCAAAATATCGCCTTCTGAAACCAGTGCACCTACTCTAATAACACCGTTTTCATCCAAATCTTTTACTGCCTCTTCGCTAACATTCGGAATTTCGCGCGTTAGCTCTTCTTCGCCTCGCTTAGTATCACGGACTTGAAGCTCGAATTCTTCGATATGTATTGATGTGAAAACATCTTCTGCTACTACGCGCTCGCTCAAGACAATTGCATCTTCGAAATTGTAGCCGCGCCACGGCATGAACGCGACTAGTATGTTTCTACCTAAAGCTAATTCGCCGTATTGTGTTGAACTACCGTCGGCTAAAACATCGCCCTTACTGACCCTCTGTCCTCTTTCCACAACGGGGATCTGGTTAACACACGTATCTTGGTTAGTGCGGAAGAATTTTGTCGGCTTGTATTCGACATTTTTTTTATCGCCAAAAGTTGTCAGCGCTTCAACACTCTCTTCATCTATTTCGTAACTGACGACTATACGATTTGAGTCAACATATTCAACAACACCGGATCGTTCTGCCACAATCATCGTTCGTGAATCGAGAGCAACTTTTTTCTCGAATCCTGTACCTACAATAGGTGCTTCCGGACGAAGTAAAGGAACGGCTTGGCGTTGCATGTTCGATCCCATCAATGCGCGGTTGGCGTCGTCGTGCTCAAGAAAGGGAATCAATGCTGCGGCAGCGCTAACGATTTGACTCGGTGCAACATCCATATAGTGAACCTCTTCCGGTTTAACAATCGGATAATCGCTTTGATAGCGGGCTTTCACACGCTGGTCCGAAATCGTTCCATCTTTAGTAACTGTAACATTCGCTTGTGCGATTGTATAGATATCTTCCTTTTCTGCCGTTAAAAATTCAATCTCTTCCGTTACTTTGCTGTCTTTTACTTTCCAGTATGGGGTTTCGATAAAGCCGAATGAATTCACTTGCGCGTGTATACATAAAGATGAAATAAGACCGATGTTCGGACCTTCGGGAGTTTCTATCGGACATAACCGTCCGTAGTGTGTATAATGAACGTCGCGAACTTCGAATCCGGCTCTCTCTCGTGTCAAGCCACCCGGTCCTAAAGCCGACATACGGCGTTTGTGTGTAATCTCAGCTAATGGATTCGTCTGATCCATAAATTGAGAAAGTTGGTTAGTGCCGAAGAACGAATTGATTACACTTGTAATAGTTCTTGCGTTAATTAAATCTTGTGGTGTTAAATTTTCGTTGTCTCTTAAATTCATTCTCTCGCGGATGGTTCGCGCCATACGCACCATTCCGATGTTGAATTGTTGCGCAATTTGTTCGCCGACTGTTCTCACGCGGCGGTTACCGAGATGGTCGATATCGTCAACGGTTCGTTTATCCTGCTGTAAATCAATCAAATAATTTATAATCGAGATAATGTCTTCTCTTGTAAGAGTCGTAGTGCTCGTAGGAGTATCCAAACCTAATTTTGAATTCATCCGGTTTCTGCCAACCTCGCCTAAGTCGTATCTTTTTTCATTAAAGAAAAGTCGGTCCACTAAATTTTTTGCGGTTTCAGTATCTGGAGCTTCGCCGGCTCGTAACTGACGGTAGATGGCGGCAAGAGCATCTTCTTCGGTCCGGGAAGCATCTTTCTGAATTGTATTCGTGATTATCGACCTATCGCTTGCTTCCTCAGTCTTTAGAAAATGAATTTTCTTTATATCGGTTTTCTTAATTTTCTTTACAAGGTCTTCTGTAAGTTGCGTATCTTTACTGAAAATTTCACCTGTCTTTTTATCAACAGCATCACTACAAATAATTCTGCCGATGTAATCCTTCAGGTCCGTATGTTTAATATCTACTTCTTCGATGAGGTTGAAAAGTTTTAATATTTCATCATCAGAAGAATAACCTAATGCGCGGAGGAGTGTGGTAACGGGAAACTTCTTCTTCCTGTCGATGTACACATACATCACATTGCTGATATCGGTTGTAAATTCGATCCACGAACCTCTGAAGGGAATAATCCGCGCTGAAAATATGAGAGTTCCATTTGGGTGTATCGACTCGCTGAAGAATACTCCCGGTGATCGATGTAATTGACTAACCACCACACGTTCGGCACCGTTGATGATGAAAGTTCCTCGATGGGTCATTGCCGGTAGGTTACCAAGGTAAACTTCCTGTTCAATCGAATCGACGTACGATTTTCCGTCCTTGCTTTTCTTGGACAGCCGTAACTTTGCCTTTGTCGGCACGGCGTACGTCAATCCCCGCTCCTGACATTCTATTACTGCATATTTAGGTTTTTCTATAGAATATTCGATAAATTCAAGAAGATAATTTTCGCGTGTATCTTGAATAGGAAAATTTGTTAGAAATACATGTTGAAGTCCTTTGGATTTTCGTCTATTGCCGGTAACATCGGCTTGTAAAAAACTTTCCCAAGAATCAATTTGGACATTGAGTAAATCGGGCAGCTCGACTACCGGTGGAATTTTAGAAAAAGAAATTCTTTCGCTTCGGTTTTTTATTAAGCTTTTCACTTCATCCACTCCATTCTGTTAAAAATAATCGTAAGGGATTAAAATTTTTCAAGACCTTACTTCAACTCAACTACTGCACCGGCTTCTTCAAGTTCTTTTTTCAGCTTTTCTGCTTCATCTTTGGAAACACCCTCTTTAACGTTCTTTGGTGCGCCGTCAACTAAATCTTTAGCTTCTTTTAAGCCGAGACCGGTTGCTGCACGGACAACCTTGATGACGTTGATTTTTTGTGCGCCAGAGCTAACTAACAACACGTTGAATTCTGTTTTCTCTTCAACAGGTGCTGCGGATGCGGCTGCACCGGCCATGGGTCCTGCCATCATCATAGGGGCAGCAGCAGTAACTCCGAATTTTTCTTCAAGTGCTTTTTTTAATTCAGCAGCTTCGAGTAAAGTTAATTTTTCGATTTTTTCTACGAGTTCTTGTACTACTGACATTTTATTATTCTCCTTAAATTATAATTTCGTGATAGATTGTTTTTAATTAAGCGGCTTTTTTCTTTTCGATTGCGTCTATGACGTTCACCAAATCTAGTATAACTGCGTTGATAGCTCCAACGACTCCTGATATTGGGGCGTTTATACTTCCGAGAATTCCGGCAATCATCTCAGGTCGAGTCGGCATAGTCGCAATTTTGTCGAGTTCCGTTCCGTCTAAAACCTGTTTTTCAATGACGCAGGATTTTACTTTCAACCTTACAGTCTTTTCGTTGAACTTTTTGATTATCTTCGCGGGGATTATCGGATCGTCATAAGCAAAAGCAATAGCCGTCGGTCCGACAAGTTTATCATAAACTTTATCGTAACCTGTAACTGATCCGAGAGCTTTTTTGACAAGAGTGTTTTTAACAACATGATAATCTACACCTGCTTTGTAAAATTCACGACGAAGGTTGTTAATCTCTTCGACGGTGATACCGGTAAAATCGGCTAAGTACAAAGCTTGTGAACGCGAAATCTTTTCTTTTAGCTCTTCGACTATTTTTTCTTTTTGATTTTTTAACATTTAATCCTCATTTAAATAATTTTGCCGAGAAGCCCCATCAAAAAAAAATGGGCAGCAAATTTATATTTTTTATTTGAGTGCGTAATTTCTAATTTAATTATTTATTTAACGATAGCCACGACGTTTTTATCAATCTGTACTCCAGGTCCCATCGTGCTGGATAGAGCAATACTTTTTACGTATTGTCCTTTTGCTGAAGGCGGTTTTACTCTCATTACTGTAGTCAAAAAAGCATTAATATTTTCAAGTAATTTTTGAGAATCAAAATTTACTTTACCGACTGAAGCGTGTAATATTCCTGCTTTATCTACACGGAATTCAATTTTCCCGGCTTTAACTTCTTTTACAGCTTTGGCGACGTCGGGTGTTACTGTGCCGCTCTTCGGATTGGGCATCAACCCGCGTGGGCCTAGTACTTTTCCTAATTTTCCGAGTTCGCCCATAACGTCTGGTGCTGCAATAATGACATCAATGTCTGCCCAGCCTTGCTGAATCTTCTGGATATAATCTTGAAATCCTGCGTGGTCGGCACCGGCGGCTTTAGCTTCTTCGTCTTTCGGTGGTTTAGCAATAACCAACACACGCACTTCTTTACCAGTTCCGTGTGGTAACGAAACTGTTCCGCGAATTGCTTGGTCGGCTTTTTTGGGATCGACACCTAATTTAACAGCGATATCTACCGATTCGACAAACTTTGTGGTGGCTGTTTGTTTAACGATATTTACAGCATCTTCAATGCTATAAAACTTTTTCTTATCTACTTTTGATACAACTGCTTTGTATCTTTTACTTGTTTTCATATAGTTTTCCTTAAATCTAGTTCTCTACGGTTATACCCATACTGCGAGCAGTGCCTGCAACCATTTCCATGGCTGCATCGATATCGTGAGCGTTGAGGTCGGGCATTTTCATTTCAGCTATCTCTCGAACCTGTTGAGCAGTAACCTTGCCTACTTTTGTACGGTTAGGTTCACCCGAGCCTTTTTCAATCTTTGCTGCTTTAATTAACAAGACTGCAGCGGGCGGGGTTTTCGTAACAAAAGTAAACGATTTATCTGAAAAAACTGTAATCACAACAGGGATTATTAACCCTGCTTGATCTTTTGTTCGAGCATTAAACTGCTTGCAGAACTCCATTATGTTGACACCCTTTTGACCAAGGGCAGGACCGACAGGTGGCGCAGGGTTAGCTTGTCCTGCAGGAATTTGTAATTTAATATAACCGGTAATCTTCTTCATTATAAACCTTAAAAATTATTTTCACTTTTCTATTTCTACTTGACTAAAGTCCAATTCAATCGGTGTTTTTCTTCCGAAAATACTGACCATGACTTTGAGTTTCATTCTTTCTTTATTAATTTCCTGAACAAAGCCATTAAAATTATTAAACGGTCCATCTATTACTTTTACAGCATCACCGATGATGAACGGAACGCCAACTATTTCCGTTTCTTTGTGTTCTTCCATAGAGCCTAATAACCTGCGAATTTCCTCTGGCTGCAGAGGAACAGGCTCACCCTTAGTCCCCACAAAACTCATGACTGATGGAGTGTTGACGATAAGGTGTTTTGTTTCTTTATCGAGAATTACTTCGACCAAGATGTAGCCGGGGAAAAAAGTTTTTGTTTTACTTTTTTTCTTCCCGTCTTTAATTTCAAATACTTTTTCGGATGGAACTAAAACATTCGTGATGCGATCGTCGAGTTTCAGACGTAATGCTTCTTCTTCTATGTACGCTTTTACTTTTCCTTCGTGACCCGAAAAAGTTCTGATAACGTACCATTTTTTATTTACGTTCTGCTGGGTCAAATTTTCATCCTTCGTTATAGTATCGCTTTCATAATTTGGCTAACAAGTGTATCCACAACATAGACGAATACAGCTATCACACCGCAAACCGCAAGTACGATAACGGTAGTTTCCCGTAACTCTTCCTTTTTGGGCCAAGTTACTTTTTTCATTTCTTTTACCACGTCGACAAAAAATGCAATTATTTTTTCTTTCATTTGAGTATTTTATTCTTGTTAAACAAAATTAATGGGTGCACGTGTGGAGGGACTCCCCGCCCGCCTGACTGGGGTCAGCCGGTCGGGCGGGGAACCCCTCCCGACTTTGTCGGGACGGTTTTGCCTGCCCGCCAAGCATTGCACGTCAGGAGGGACTCGAACCCCCAACCTGCGGTTTTGGAGACCGCTGCTCTAGCCAATTGAGCTACTGACGTATTATACATGCTTGATCCTTCTTTCGGCAGGCGGGGAGACCGCTGCTCTATCCATTGAGCCACACACGTATCCAAAAAGTTTAAAAAATTTTATTTTGTTTCTTTATGAGATGTTCTTTTGTTACACCAGCGGCAATATTTTTTATACTCTACCCTACCGGTTTGTTTCTTTTTATTTTTAGTAGAAGTGTAATTTCTACGCTTACATTCTGTGCATTCTAATGTAATTATATCTCGCAAAACTTTATCTCCGATTAATGAATAAAATTAATATCTGCTTAGAGCTTGCGACCGGGATTGAACCGGTGACCTCTTCCTTACCAAGGAAGTGCTCTACCAACTGAGCTACGCAAGCTTTTAAGAAATCCTTAAGCTCGTAACTTAAAAGCCAGAGCGGGAGACGGGACTCGAACCCGCGACCAACAGCTTGGAAGGCTGTGACTCTACCAACTGAGTTACTCCCGCTTTACATCTATCTCTATTTCTCCTACCGAACCCACGACCAATCCCGCTCAAAGAGCGGGATGACTCTACCAACTGAGTTACTCCCGCAAGAGAGTGAATTTACCAAGTGGGCAGGGAAGGATTCGAACCTCCGAAGGCCGCAGCCGACAGATTTACAGTCTGTTGCGTTTAACCGCTTCGCTACCTGCCCTACTCGAGCTGGTGATCTAGTTTTCTCAAAGGTTCCCAAAGGATTCCTTTGGAAAACTCCTTCAGAAGAACTGGTAACCTGCTGATTATCCCAACAATATTGGAGCTGGCGGGCGGACTTGAACCGTCGACCTGCTGATTACAAATCAGCTGCTCTACCAACTGAGCTACACCAGCATTGTTTTGATGTTGTCGGGACTGATCTACGCCAGCGAGTGATCAATAAGCTGTTTTATGCCTTTCTAAGATATAATAATATAATATTTTTTTAATTAAAGTCAACATTTCTGGCATAGCTATTGAGATAAGCTTCTTACTCCTTCTTATATCCCTTCAATTTTCCTTTAAACACATTCAATTCCGTTGAAGTAGGATTGATTTCCAATCCCTTATTTATGAATTCTTCCGCAAGATTAAACCGGTTCAAATTAGCGTGATAAAGCGCGTTAACAATCATTGCATTTACATACAATTCATTGATATTATCGATGTACTTATTTCGCTTTTTGTGCGAACGATATTTGAAATTATATTTCTTCGGTTCCACCACTTGTCCATGTTTAATTATTCTGAAACATAAACCCGCAGGAATTTTTTCATAGCCGCTTAAGTATTGAGTTTCTATCTCTCCAGTAACATAGACAGCTTGCTCGTCAATATTTTTTTCTATAATACTTCGAATCACTTCCGCGAACCTATTCTCTATCGCTTCATAGGCGTAAGGCAAGTTGTGTTCGAATTTATACAACTCGATCAGAAAAGCGTCGATTTCTAGTTTCGACTGTTTGATTACTTGGGGATGCTGTGTTTCTAATTGTTTAAAATACCAAGACCTGCGAAGCAGCTCCTTATCAATCACGACTACGTCACTTCGAAACCCTTCCACTAATTGATAATAATAAGAAGCCGAAACAAAGTAATCCCATTGAAAAGATATAATGATGCCGTTCGGGTCTATGCTTTCGAACATATTCTTCGTGTAATCTTCTACATAATAATTTCTGCTTTCATCTACATCTTGGTAATTTCCTGCTAGCGGTAAAAATGTAATTATAACAAACAGGGTGCTCGCACATATAACAGTTGATGATTTTCTGATTCTTGTTAATATGAATTGTATTCCGATAGCGATCCAAGTCGCCAATGTAAAATATGCGAGTAAAAAATACGAATCGATATCGTGAATGTCATAATTAATAGAATAACCGACACAACCGATAAAAAG
>Ga0180009_10002626_pt1 | contig 21014 bp, 9 predicted proteins | sample OS_PC_MetaG_FD_123537 | JGI IMG/M metagenome (GOLD analysis project Ga0180009, IMG submission 123537) | Groundwater microbial communities from the Aspo Hard Rock Laboratory (HRL) deep subsurface site, Sweden - OS_PC_MetaG | ecosystem: Environmental > Aquatic > Deep subsurface > Groundwater...
CCCGTATGGTCACCGTGCCTGCGGCCTCGCCGGCCTCGTAGGAGACTTCGGCAACGCCGTCCGCCGTCGCGCCCGTTGAGGAGATCAGCCTTCCCCCGCCTGGGGGAACAATGGTGAAGCTGATGGTTTCATTGTCCACCGCGTTGCCCTGGGCGTCCGTCACCAGGGCCCGGATGGTGGACAGGCTGGATCCATCGGCCGAGAGGTTGGCGGGGTTGGCGGAGAGCACGATGCCATCCACCGCGCCGGGGATGAATTGCACGATGGTGGAACCGCTGACTCCACCCACCGTGGCCGTCACGCCGGCCTGCCCCACCCGCACGGAGGAGAACAGGAGAACCCTGGCGTCCCCGTTGACCGTGGGAGCGGTGAAGGTGGTGGCAGCTCCCGGGCCAACGGCGGTGTAGGCGTCCACGAAGCCCGCCGTGGTGGTGAAGGTGACCAGGGTGCCGTCGGGCACGGGGGACAGGTTGGAGTCCAGGACTCGGGCGGTGATGAGGGAGCTGGAGGCTCCGTCCGCCACGATGCTGGCCGATCCCCGAGTCACGGAAACCGAACCCACGGAGGAACCCACCAGGGTGATGTTTACGAATTCTTCCTCGCCGTTGGTGGTGCGCGCCCGAATGATGTCGATGCCCGGGATCGTGCCCGCGACGTAGGTGGTCTGGGCGATCCCTCCCACCACGCTGGTGGAAAGGGTGAGAAGCCGTCCGGAACCGGACTGCAAGGAGAAGTTGATCTCTACGGTGCTGGCCACCGCGTTGCCCTGGGCGTCGGTCACGACGGCCCGAATGATGGAGGAACTCGACCCGTCAGCCGTGAGGTTGGCAGGCGAGGCCGTAAGTTTGATGGTTTCGGGCGGACCGGGAATGAACAGGATGGAGTCCGTCCCGGAGATGCCCGCCACCGTGGCGGTGACGGTCGCCTGCCCGACGCCCGTGGGGCTCTTCAGGTACACGGAGCCCACGCCGTTCAGGGTCACGGTTTCCGTCAGGGAAAGGGTGCCCGCCGTTGTGGTGAAGGTCACGGGGGTTCCGTCCGGCACGGGCATGCCCGCCACGTCGGAAACCGCCGCATCCACCCGCACGGAGGTGAGTCCGTCGGCCACGACCGACGAACTGCCGATGGTCACCAGAACCTCGCCCACGCTCTGGGTGGCGCCAAAAGTGCCGCTCCAGGTGGTGCCCAGGTTGTAGGGGTTCAGATTGAGATCGAATCCCGAAGTGGACGCGTAGATGGTCACCGGTTTGTTGCCCGCCGCAAACCTCGGATAGGTGACGTAGGTGGTGACAACACCGGGGTTGCCTTCGTTGCCCGTCTGGGCCACGCCGCCGATGAGGCCTAGTTCCGCGGAACCAGCCACGAAGGAGAGGCCCGCGCCATTCGCGGGGGTTGCCTTGTACAAGGTCACCTGGGTCGGCGAATCCACGCTCTTGATGAGGTAGCCGCCCTGTGCCCTGCTCCCGGGCTGGGTGATGATGAGGGTATCGCCGGGCACGAGTCCGTTGGCCACGAAACCGGCCGTGGCCGAGGTCACGGTGTAGCCACCGGCGAACACCACGGCGTCGGCGGCCGCAGTCTTGTAGCCGTTGCCCATGCCCTGGTTCTGGTTATCCACCAGGCCGAAGTACACCGCCGTTCCGTCGGGCACGGGGTTGCCGAAACGGTCCATGACCATGGCGAAGTACGTCCGGGTGTTGGTCCCGTCGGGGTTGGTGAATTCCAGGCCCGTGGGGGCGAGGTTGATGACTGCGGGCGGCCCGGCCTGAATGCCGATCTCCGGGGTCACGGCCGTGGCCGTTCGGCCACCCTGGAAGGCCTCAACCAGGATGGTGACGGTGCCCGGCAGAATGCCCGTGAGGAGGCTCGCCGTGGCCGCTCCGTTGCTGGTGGACTTCAGCGAGGTGGTGAGATTCCCGTCCAGGGTCTCGCCTCCGCCCGGGCCCAGCAGGATGGTGAAGCGGATGTTGTCCACCACCTGGGCGGTGAAGGACAGATCCGTGTTGGTGAACACCATGTTCGCCGAAAGCCTGATCTCGGTTTCGCTGAGGACAGCCTGAATGGTTTGGGTGCCGTTGTCCCCGCCGGAGTTGATGATGAGTTGATCGCCGGCGGAATAACCCCGGGTGATCCAGTTGGCGCTGGTGGAGGTGAAAATGTCGGATCCGGCGGTGGTCTGCCCGTCTCCGGAGGCGTAGCTGTCCTCAATGGGGTTGCCGGTCTCGTCAAAGACAGCGGCCGTGATGGTCGCGGTCTGGCGGGCCCCGGTGCCCTTCACCTGGAGGGTGTTGGTGCTCACCTTCAACTCCAGGTACGCGGGCAGGCCGGTGGCCGGACCCACGGAGGATCCGAACTTGATTTTCAATCCGCGGCTTCCGGAGGCGTCCTCGTAGCACATGCCGCCGGTGCAGATGTCCACCGTGGCGGTCTGAACCACGTCATCGCCGAAAATCGCGATCTTGGCCGTACCGTTGCCGGTGGCCCGGGTCATCTGGGTGACCACCGTAAGGGGCGGCTGACAATCGGGATACTTCTCCCAGATCCAGCCCTTGTTCAGGCTGAAGGAGACCTCCGTGCCGTCAGCCACGGGGTTGTCGTTGATGTCCAGGACCGTGGCCAGGATCCGGGATTCGTCTCCCGGGCAATCCACGAAATTGGCGGGCACGGTCTGGGGGTTGGCCACCGCCACGATGCGGTGGGGCGGTCCGGGGATGAAGTGGATGATGGTGCTGCCCACCAGTCCACCGGCCTCGGCGCGGATGACCGCCAGCTTGGCCGCCTGGGTGGGGGCGGTGAGGACAACGGAGGCGCTTCCACCCAGGGTGGTAGCCGTGGTGGCGGAGAGTTGCCCGTACTGGGTGCTGTTGGAGAAGGTCACGTCCACCCCGTCCACCGGCCGTCCCGTTCCGTCCAGGACCGTGGCGGTGATGAGGGTGTTGGTGAGCCCGTCAGCCACCAGTTCGTTGGAAACCGCAGTCACCGTGACCGAGCCGATGGGGATGCCGATGAGGGTGATCTGGCCGGTCCCCGTCTGGCCGTTGGCCGCCGTGGCGGTGATGGTGTAGGTGCCCTCCACCGAGGCCGCAGTGTACACGGCCTTGGCGATGCCGTTGGAATCCGTGGTGGCCACTATGGGCAACACGATTCCCTCAGGCACGGAAAAGCGGATGTTCTCGTCCGCCACGGGGTTGCCCTGGGAGTCCGCCGCGATGACGGTGATCTGACTCGTGCTGGATCCGTCCGCCACGAGGTTCCCGGGCTGGACGAACATCTTGATCGGGCCCTGGACCGGACCGGCCACAAAAGAGATGGTGGCTTTGGCTGAAACGCCCTCAGCCGAGGCGGTCACCGATGCATTGCCCAAGCTGGTGGTGCTCGTCAGGTACACCGTGGCCAAACCGTTCAGGGTGGAGGCCGTGAGGGCCGACAAGGTTCCGGCCGTGCTTTCGAAAGTCACCTGGGTCCCGTCGGGAGCCAGATTGCCGCTGGTGTCGTAGACTTTGACGTCAAGCCGGGTCCGGTCCACGCCATTGGCGACGATCTCGTCCTTGCCGGCCGTGAGGGTGACCTCTCCCACCCCCTGGCTGCCGGAGTAGACGCCGGTCCACGTGGTACCCAAGTTGTAGGGGTTCAGATCCAGGTCAAAGGCCGAGGTGGCGGCGTACAGGGTCACCGGGCGGTTTCCGGCATTCAGGCGCGGGTAGGTCACCGAGGTGAGGACCACGCCCGGCGTACCGTAGTTGGCCGTCTGCCCCGTGCCTGCCACCACGCCGAATTCCGAGGAGCCGGCGATGAAATCCAGGCCCGTGCCGGAGAAGGACAGCTTCTTGTACAGCGTGACCTGGTCTTCGGTATCCACGGTCTTGATGATGTAGCCGCCCCGGAGCTTGTGCGCCGGTTCGATGATGATCAGGGTGTCACCCGGGGCGACGCCGTTGGTCTGGAACTGGGCGCCGGGCGCGGTGACGGTATATTCGCCGGCGTTGCCGGAGGCGTTGATTCCCGTGGTCTTGTATCCCAGCCCCATGCCCAGGGCGCCGTTGTCCACCAGGCCAAAGGCCACGGCGGTTCCGTTGGGAACAGGGTTGCCGAACTTATCCTGGACGATGGCGTAGAAGAAGCGGGTGTTGGTGCCGTCGCCATTGGATATCTCCGTGCCCGAGGGGCCGAAGGATATCTGGGCCGGAGGACCGGACTGGATACCGATCTCCGGGCTGATGGCCGTGGCGTGCTTGTTATACATCTGGCAGTCCACCCGCACGTTCACCGTGCCGGGCAGGTTTCCGGAAATGAGCGCGGTAGTGGCCACGCCATCCTGGGTGGATTTTATCGAGGGCGTATCGGCGGACAAATCGTCGAGGTTCTCCCCACCGCCCGGGCCCAGGATGATTTCAAAAGTGATGTTGCCCTTGATGGTGGCGCGGTACGTGAGATTGTCGGCGGTGGCCGTCAGGGTCCGGCTCAGGGTCAGTGTGGACTCCGTGACATTCGTCACCGTGTACAGGCCGTTATCCGCGCCGGCCGTGATTTCCAGAGCGTCTCCGGGGTCAAATCCCCGGCGCAGGAAGCTGGCGCCCAGGGCTGTGAAGACGTTGGAACCAGCCAGGGTGGATCCATCCCCGCCCTCGTAGGTGTCGGAGATTGGATTGCCGTTGCCATCGTACACCCGGGCCGTGATGACGGACTGCTGGTTGCCGAATCCCTTGATCTGGAGGGTGCTGGGGTTCACTTCCAGATCGATGAACGCGGGCAGGCCCTCCCCTTCTCCCAGGGAACTGCCGAAGTAGAGCTTGAGCCCCCGGGTTCCGGCCTGGTCCGTGTAGCACAGGCCGCCGGAGCAGATATCCACCGTGGCGGTCTGAACCACATCATCGCCGAAGATGCCCACCTTGGCCGTTCCGTTGCCCGTGGTCTCGGTCTTGAAAGTGGTCACCAGGATGGGCGGATCGCACTTGGGATAGGAATCCCAAATCCAGCCCTTGTCCAGGGCGAAGGTCACTTCCGTGCCGTCGGCAACGGGGTTGCCGTTGGCATCCACCACCGTGGCCAGGATCCTGGCCTCATCGCCGGGGCAATTGAGGAAGGTGGCCGGAATGCTCTGGGGGTTGGCCACGGCCTCGATGCGGTGGGGCGGGCCGGGGATGAACTTGACAATGACGCTACCGGAGAGTCCCTGGGCAGAAGCGGTGACCACCGCGATCTGGTTGGCCTTGACCGGGCTGGTGAGGACCACGGCGGCGCGGCCGCCCAGGGTGGTGGCCGTGGTGGGCGACAGGGATCCGTAAACCGTGCTGTTGGCGAAGGTCACCACGGTGCCGTCCAGGAGGGGATTGCCCGCCCCGTCCAGGACTTCGGCGGTGATGACCGTGGAGGACTTGCCGTCCGCCACCACCTCGCTCTTGGCCGAGGTGGCGGTGATGGAACCGGCCTGGACCGGCACCAAAGTGATGGTGGCGGCTCCAGAGACGCTGTTGGTGGCCGTGGCCGTGATCTGGTGCTGTCCGCTGATGGTGGAGGCCGTGTAGGTGGCCGTGGCCCGGCCGTCGGCGTCGGTGATCTTGTTCACGGGCAGGATGGCGCCCGAGGCCGCCTCGAAATGGATGTTCTCGTTGATTACCGGATTTCCGAAGAAATCCTGGACCATCACCGTAAGGGCAGATGTGCTCTCCCCGTCGGCAAGGAGGCTGGTGGGCTTGATGGTCACGCCCACCTTGGTCACGGGACCCGCCACGAAAGTGAGGCCCACGGAATCCTGGATGCCGCCCGCCTCAGCCTTCACCGTGCCCGTGCCCAGCCTGATGGGGCTGGTGAGCTTTACGGATGCGGTTCCGTTGCTGGTCATAACCGTGGTCCGCGTGAGCCCGCCGAAGCTTCCCGCCGTGGTGGTGAATGTCACGGGGGTGTTGTTCGGGACGGGGCTTCCGATGGCGTCCAGGACCTCGGCCGTGAGTGTGGTGTCCGGCTGGCCGTTGGCCACCACAACCGTTCCTCCCACCGTGAGAGTCACGGTGGAGACGGGGGAGGAATTGAGGCGGACATAGACTTGGTTGGAGGTGATGTTGTTTTGCCCGCCCCGGGCCACCACGGTATACCATCCAGGTTCCGTGGTGGCGGTGAACACGGTCTCGGCCACGCCGTTCACGGTGGTCTTGGAGGCCGGGGTGAGGACCCCGGCCGGGTTCCCGTCCGGACCTACGGCGGAAAAGTTGATGGTGCGGCCGTCAGCCACATAGTTGCTGTAGGAGTCTTGGGCCGTGGCCTTCAGGGTCAGGGGCGTCTGGCCGTCCGCGTTCATGGTGCTGTTGACAGGCGCCAGGACGATCTTGGCGATGGTGCCGGGCACGAAGCGGATGCTTACCTCGTTGGAGCCCACTCCTCCGGCCGTGGCGCGGATGGACACGGTGGTGGGGGTGTTGCCCGAGGTCAGGGCGAAATCCGCGGTCCCGCCGGAAGTGGTAACGGCCTGGGCAAACCCGCCGTCCACGTAGAAGTTCACCGTGGTTCCTTCCGCCGCAGCATTACCGGCGGGATCGGTCACGGTCGCTCGGATGTTGACGGTTCCCCCGTTTCCTCCACCCACATAGGCCTGGGGGTCGCCCAGGGAGGAGAGGGTCACGGAACCCACACTACCGGTGATGGGAGGAATGGCGGCAAATCCGGGCTGGGGATAAGTAAGAGTGACGGAGGTCTCCTTCTTGGAGCCGCCCGCGCCATCCACCACCACCACCTTCACAGGGCTTCCGTCAAAGGGGATATGGACGTTCTTGAAGGAAACTTCTTCCCCGGAGACGTCGATCTTGTCCACCTGGTCCCCCAAAAACACAAAGGACCCGGCCGGGGCGTCAATGGTCCCCTGGACCCAGGCCGTGCGGTCCTTCTCGGTGAACACGCCGTACAGGCCGCCTTCCACGATGGGGAACCCGGCCGTGGAAGCCACGTCCAGGGTGTAGCCCGTGTCTTCCCACACATGGCGTTCCGGAGAGAAATGCAGGACCTTCACCGCGTTGGTGGGGCTCAGATACCCGGGGTTGGGCAGGGTGAGGGTGGCGAGCGTCGAAAGATTGCGCAGCAGCACGGGCCGCACGGTGACCACGGCCATGGGGGCCTGGCGGCCCACTCCCGTGGTGACGGCATAGGAACGGTTCCCCGAATCAGGCAGGGGAAAGGGCAGGGGCCGGGAAAGATCCGCCATCTCCAGGGCGAAATCCGCCCTGGCATAGGTCTTGGTGGCGGTGGCGCCCTTGGCCGGGTCCGCGATTTCAAAGTTGTTGGAGGCCTGGGCCGGCACGGCGAGGGTGGCCGAATATCCGTTGATAACGTTGGAGGGCACCGTGAAGGCCGAAGTGGCGGCCCGGTCCAACGGCGCAACAATGGCGCGGTTGAAGATGACCGGCACCTTCAGCGACTTGTTCGTGGTGAGATCCACAAAACGGAAAATGTCGGCGTACGTGGAGGAGGGTCCCTGAAAAATCATGCCATGGGGCGTGTAGGTCACCGTAACGCCGTATTGGCCGTTGTCGCCGGTTACGGCGATCCGGGGAACGGAAAACACGGTCACCGTGGCCCCTGGGATGGGCGTGCCTATGTCACCATAGACCGTGCCCGTCAGGTTCCCCGAGACCGTGGACGTCCCGCCGTCGTCAATGATGGCCGTTGCTCCGGTCGCATCGGGCTCGGCGCTTCCGCCAGGGCCGCAGGCGGCCAGGGAAAGGACCAGGATTCCCAGCAGAAGGAAAAGGGCCCAGCGCACATGCCTGATTTCCATGGGATACCTCTCGCGATTATATGAAACCCTCGATCTCATGCTTTTATGATCTTCCAGGCTCGCTTTTCGGCGGCCTCAAGAAGGTTACCCCCCTCGCCCACGACCCCGTCATCACGAACCAACCGGCAGAATTCCTTGGGTTACCGCTCTTCCATGTTCACGATCCGGGGGGTGATGAACACCAGGAGTTCCTCCCGGTCGTCCTCCACCGTATTGGACTTGAACAGCCAGCCCATCCCGGGGATGTTCATCAGCCAGGGGAGCCCATCCGTGGATTCCCGGTTGGTGGTCTTGATGATTCCGCCAATGACCACCGTGTCGCCGTCGTTGACCAGAAGCTCGGTTTCGGCTTCCTTGGTGGTGAAGGTCCGGCCGCCGTCCACGTTCTCGCCCAAGTCGTTCTTGGTGGTGCGGATTTCCATGGAAACCCGGCGGTCCCGGGTCACGTGGGGCGTGACTTCCAGAAGCAGATCCACGCCCCGGTACTCGACCGTGGTGTTGCCTGCCTCGTCCAGGGTGAGCACGGGAAATTCGAGCCCCTGCTTGATGGTGGCCTTCTTGTTATCCAGGGTCAGCACCTTGGGCGAGGATACGATCTTCAGGGTTCCCCGGGTTTCCAGGGAATTCAGGGTGGCGTTGATCTCCAGGGGGGAGAGCCCCAGGATGCGGGAAAAATTGAAGCTCAACGGATTCCTGGCGGTAAGGTTGGGGTAATTCACCGCCCAGTCGAACCCGTAGGAGCCTCCCAGGGAGTCGAAACCCCGCTGGGGCCCCACGCCCACCCGGGAATCACCGGGCTGGATGCCCACGTCGCCGCCCCACTGCAGGCCGATCTCCCGGGAGAAGCTGGTGGTGGCCTCCACGATCCGGGCCTCGATCATGACCTGGGGGGTGACCCGGTCCAGCTCACGGACGATTTCCATGGCCCGGTCGATCTTGGACTGGGTGTCGGTCATGATGACCGTGTTGGTGCGCTCGTCCACACTGATACGCCCACGATCCGGGGTCTTGATCTCCTCCATGTGGCCCTGGATCGTGGTCGCAGTGGCGTAGTTCACCGGGATGTATACGGTGACCAGCGGCTCCATCAGCTTGGCGGCTTCCTGGGCGGCCCGTTCGGCCTCCTGGGCCGCGCGCTCTTCCTTTTCCGCTTCCAGCCGACCCTTTTTCCGCTCCTCGGCAGCGACCCTCTCAGCGTCAAGAGTGGCCACCGGGGCAATGCGGATGATGTCGCCGTAACGCACCATGCCCAACTGGTTCATCTTGAGCACCAGGTGGAGCACCTGGTCCCAGGGCACGGGCTTTTCCAGGGACAGGGTGACCTCGCCCTCCACATCCCGATCAATGGCGAAGTTCATTCCCGAGACTTCCTTCAGGATGCGAAACACGTTCCTGATATCCGTCTTGTAAAAATCCAGGGCGATCTTCTCACCCGTGTACTTTACCGGAGTGTTGCCCTCCCCCGTGGTGTCTGCGGAGATGGATTCCATGATCCCGGCCTCGGGCGCCGCAGCTTCCGGGGCCTGCGCGGCTTCCTCGCCGGCCTCGGCCGCCAGGGCCGCCTTTTCGGCTTCCTCCAGGGTGCTCTTCACCGCTCTTTCCCAGGGCGGCAGGCCGGCCTGGGCCAAAGGCCTGGGGGGAATGTCCGATGCCTCCACATGGAGGAGGAGTTCCCCGTTCTTCTGTTCCACATGATAGGGAACCTGCTGCCGGAGTTCCACCACCAGGGCCACTGTGTCCGCGTTCTTCCGAACCGGGGTCACGCGGTCCACGGCACTGTCGAAACGGGTGGTGATGAGGGGACGCTCCTGGGCATCCGCGATCCTGGTTCCGAAGAGATTCAGGAGTACGCGTTTGTCCTGGGTCTTGACCACCTGGTACTCCACGGGCCGGGTGGTCTGGATGCGGATGGTGGAACGGCCCTTCTGGTCAGACCGGAAGGTCACGTCCTCCACCCGGGCGAGGCCGACACCGGTTTCCGCCGTCATGGCCGGAGCCCCGCCCTGCATCATGCCCATGTCCGGCATCATGGGGGGCTGCCCCTCCATCATGGCAGACATGGCAGACGGCCTGGGGGCGGATACCTTCCCGCCTTCAGCGGCGGCCAGGTCCTCCTCCATGGGCATGGCTGGCGCGGGAGGCACCTCGGCCATGGTTTCCCCGGGCATGGGCCCAGCGAGGAAAACCACTTCCAGCTCCGGGCCATTCTCCTTCACCTCATAGGGCGCTTCCCGGGAAAGAACGATTTCCACCCGGGAGGCTGGTGGCGTCGTTTCCGACTGGGTGGAAACCACCCGCTCCACCACCAGCCCCGAAGGCGAAACCTCGGGCTCAACGCCCCCCAGGGCGGTGTCCTCGAAATAGAGGACCACCCCGTGGGAGAAGGGAGACTCCACCCACGTGGCCGTAAGGGGTCCGGTTCCTCGGACCAGAACCCGGGCCCCCTCCGGGGTCCCGGAAACGGCGATCCCGGTAATTTCCCGGGCTTGTTGGGAAACCGCCGGCTCAGTGTCCGGCTTTTCCACGGCCTCTCTATTGGCGGCGCAGCCCGACAGGGCCCAGAATGCCGCGGCCGCGACCATTGCCCCCATGACGAGACGTCTTGGCCAAGTCCGCTTCATGCTATCCTTCCCCAGCCCCAGCCGTTTTCTGAAGCTTCAGTTCATGTACGCTTTTCTTTACATTCTTGAGGAAATCCTCAACCAGCTCTTCCACGACCACAGCATCCTTGCCAATCTGGATCACCTTACCGGACCGGTTTCCGATGCGGGTCCCCTCTTTCACAACGTAACCCCTCCCGGAGGGAACCTGGACCAGGGCCAGGGAACGATCCGAGGAGTGGATGATGCCCACCAGAGTGAGCTGGGTAAGATCGTACTGTTCCAGAGGCCCCCTTGGACGGGTGGGAACGGGAATACTGCCTCCCTCCCCTTTGTCGGCGGCCCCTTCCGTGGGGGTGTCCTGGATGAGCGGTTCGAAGGGGTTGATCTTGCCCAGGGGGTTGTACTCCCTGGAGATCACGGCCTGCCCCATCTCCTGAGCGCCCTCCCCTTCATCTGTTTCCTCGGCCATGGCCAAGGGGCCCGAGATCCCTCCGCCCGGCGTCATTGCCGACGGGGTGGACGAAGCCGTGACCGCAGCGGTCGCCGGCTCCGCCTGCATGGCGCCGCCGGTGTGCTCGGCGATCTTCTTCCGGACGAGGTCGGGATCCGGCGGAGGTGGAGTTTCCTCCCCGCAGGCCGCGAGCATCAGGCAGACGAGGATTCCGACTGCCAGGACGGCTGCGAGTTTCCACCTGGAGGCCGTCTCCGCCTCTCCATTTTTGCGTGGGCTCTTTTTTTCCATCATGTCAGGCGGTCTTGGGATAAAGGGACGGGCCGGCATAGCGGCCGTAAAAAGGGCTCATGACCTGCATGACCCCCGCATCAGGTCTTTTTGGGCGCCTGGGCCCCGTCCTTCGGGGCGGCCTGGGCCTCCACGAAACGGTAGGTCATGGCCGTGCAGCTCGCAATGAGCAACCTCCAGCCTCCCCCCGCGCGGTCCGGTGAAATGGTGAGATCCTTGATGTTCACGATCCGGTTCATCCGGGAGACCTTGTCGAAGAAGGTGGCGATCTGGTGATAATCTCCCACCACCTTTATAGAGATGGGGATCTCCGCATAGAACTGCTTGGGGATCTCCGGGTTGGGCTGGAACAGGTTGAATTCCAGGCCCGCCTCCCGGCCCGAGGCCGAGATGTCCTGGAGAAGCCTGGGGATCTCCTTGCCCGTGGGCAGACTCACCGAGGCGCGCTTGAACTCGATCTCCACCTTCTTGGCCTGCACCCGGAGTTCCGGGAGCTTGGAGGCCTTGGTCCGGGCCAGGGTTAGTTCCATTTCCACATTGTCCAGGTCCTGTTGGAGGGTGGCGATCTCCTTGGACTTGGGAATGAAGCTGAGATAAACGAACGCTCCGGCCACCAGGAGGAAGGTCACCACCATGATGGCGATCCGCTGGACCCGGGAAAGCTGGCCTATCTTGTCCACGATCTGGACAATGGGAAGATTCAACTTGGGCTTTTCCATCAGCCCTCCTTCTTTTCGGGCTCGGCCGCCACGGGCTTGTTGCACACGATGACGAACTTCTTCATGCTCTGTTCCAGGTAGGTGGTCCTGACCACGTTCACCAGGTCCACGCTCACGAACTGGCCCGAGGCTTCCAGCTTCTTCATGAAATTGGCCACCGTGGTGTTGTCCAGGGCAAGCCCCTGGAGGCGCAGGGAATTATCCGTGTTCTCCAGGCTCTCCAGCCACATGCGCTTTTCCACCACCCGGGTGGTCATATCCTCCATCATTTGGATCTGGGCACCCTTGAAGCGTTCCAGGTCCCGGATGGTATTCAGCCGTTCGCCCACCATGTCAATGTGCTGCTGAAGGCGCTTCACCTCGGCCACCTGGGCCTCGTAGTAGGACAGGTCGGCCTTCTTGCTGGCGATGGTTTCGTTCAGGTTGTACACCCGTCCGCCCAGGTAGTTGTGGACGCCGTAAAGCCCCACAGAGACCAGGATCAGGGAAAGGATGAAAACCACCACTTGACGGCGGACGTTTTCCTTCTTCCGTGCCGCCCGAAATGGAAGTAGGTTGATGCGGATCATTTGTCGCCTACTTTCCGCAGGGCAAGGCCCAGGCAAACCGCCGCCTGGGGAGCGATGCGCTCCAGGTAGGATGTGTCAAACTGGCTGTCGTTGATCTCCAGGGCGGAAAAGGGATTCATGGCCTCCACCGGGATGCCGGTTTCGGCGGCCAGCATCTCCTTGAAGCCCACAATGAGGCTCCCACCCCCCGACAGAATGATCTTGTCCGGCCGTTCCTCGTTGATGGAATAGAAAAAATCGATGGCCGGCCGGATTTCCTCGCACCACCTGGAACTGGCTAGGGCGATGATGTCGGCCAGTTCCTCGGCGTCCATGCGGGCGTTCTTGGGGTTCAGCTTCCAGGCCTCGGCCTCCTCCACGCTGCACCCGCCCTGGCTCATGATCTCCGAGGTGATCTGCCAGCCACCCATGGACACGTCCCGGATGAGGACGGACTTGTTATCCTTGATGATGTTGACGTTGGTCTTCGTGGCGCCCACGTCCACCAGGGCGATGATCTGGTCGGACTCGCCATAGGCCAGTTCGTAGATGTTCTGGAGAGCGAAGGCGTCCACGTCCATGATGCACGGATTCAGGCCCGCCAGTTCCACCACGGAGACGTATTCGTCTATGAGATCCTTCTTGGCCGCCACCAGGACCACGTTCATCTGGTCTTCCTTTTCCGGGTTGTCCCCCAGGATGTGAAAGTCCAGATAAACGTCCTTCACGTCGAAAGGCAAAAACTGCTCCGCCTCCACGTGAAGGTTCTCCTGCATCTCCTCCTCGGTCATCTTGTTCACGGTGATGTTTTTCACGATGACCGAATAGCCTGCGATGGAGATGGCTGCGTTGGGCTCTTGGATGTTGTGGGTGGTGCAGAGTTCCTTGATGGTTTCGGCAACCTTTTCGGGGTCCTTGATGAGCCCCTCCTCCATCGCTCCCGGAGGCATGGCGATCATGCCGAACCGCTCCAATACACGGGACTGTTTCTTTTCCAGGATCTCCGCCACCTTGATGGCTCCGGAGCCGATGTCCAGTCCCACGAGATATTCGCTTTTTTTGAAGAGGGCCATGGTCTACTCGCCGAACACCTTGAAGCGGTCCTTGGGACTGTATCCCAGGGCACACAGGATTTTTCTTTGGGTTTCCATCCTGCAGGGCAGCCCTTTCTCGATACGGTCCACGGTGATGGGGCTGATGCCCGCTTTTCTGGCCAGCTCCCCCTTGGAGAGGAGCATGGACTCCCGGATCGTTTTCAGCGAATTCTTGTTCATCCCCAATGGTCTCCGGCTTTCCCCGGCGGCCTTCCTTCCGAAAATCTCGCCGCCGTCATTCCTCTCCTCCAGACCAGGAAGCCGCTGGCCGAAGGCCTTTCCGGCACCGGTTTCCCACTCCTTGGATTTGAGAATCCTAAACGGGGGCCGGACTGTCAAGCACAAAATTATATACAACTGTACATAACTTGATACAACTTACTGTATTTTGTAGGCCCTGTTCGGCCCACATCTATATATAGCGGAGACTTGTGGCGAATTTCATAGAACCCCACCAGCGGCTTTCGCCCAAGGAAAACGTTCCGTCATGCCATGCGGTACCCGGGGCCGCCTCCGCCCTCGGGGCACGTCCAACGAATGTTTCCATAAGGGTCCTGGATTTCGCACGTTTTGCAATGAAGACAGTTTGAAGGATTCAGTTTCAGGCGTCGCGTACCCGCGGAGTCTTCCTCGATCTCGTAGACCCCCGCCGGGCAAAATCTCAGGCAGGGGTTCCGGTACTCCCGGGTACACCGGCCCAAACACAGGCTTTTCTCATGAATGATAAGGTGGCACGGCTGATCTTCTTCCTGCCGCGTGCCGGACAGAAATACGCCGGTCCGCTTGTCCACATATAGGTTTTGCCCGCCTCTTGCAATACCTGTTTGCATTTTTCGCGCATCGGGTGGTATTTTGCCCACCTTTTGCCGGGGCGCAGGCCGGTTCCTCCCAGGCAGGGGGTCGCGAAAGCCTCTGCCCCCCGAGGCTTCCTGGGCAGCCAAGTACGCCCACCGGGCAAGACCGGGGCGCGCCAGAGCCTGGTGGAAATTTCGCGCTCTCCATAAATAGGAAAACAACGGGTTTTTTACAAGCTCTTTCTTGTAAGTGGAAAGAATTTCCTCTCCGGCGTTTCCCAGGACCATGGCCCGAAAGGCCGCCCGGGCGGCCAGGACCCCGCTGATGACAGCCCCCCCCACGCCCTTGAGCCTCCGGGGGTCCAGCATGGAAGCCGAATCCCCCACGAACAGGGCTCCGTCCACCGCCAGCCGGGGCATGGTGCGGGGGCCGCCCACGGAAAGGGTCCGGGCCCCGTGTTCCACCACCCTGCCGCCAGCCAGGAGTCTTTCTATATAAGGATGGGCAAGAAACGCCTCAAAAGCCTCGTGGGGATCGAAGCCGGGATGGCGGTTCAGGGTACCCACCAGACCCGCAGACACCAGGCCTTGCCCCATGGGGTAGAGGAACCCTCCCCCGGCCACCTCCCGTCCCAGGGGAAATCCCAGGGTATGGATCACGGTTCCCGGCTCCCCGGCGAGGGGGCTCGTTTCCGCGACCTCCAGAACCTGCTTGACCCCCACCTCGAAGGCCTGGGGCTCCCGGCCGGCAAAGAGGGAAAGCTTCCGGTCCACCTGGGCCAGGAGGTTGCCCCGGGCACCCTCCCCGAACACGGTGACCCGGGCCAGGATGTCCGTACCCGGCTCAAAGCGGGCTTTGGGGTTTCCCGAGGCGTCCAGGCCCCGGTCCCCGGTGCGGACCCCGGCCACTCCCCGGCCGTCCAGGGAAAACAGCACCTCCTGGCCCGCAAAGCCGCAAAACAGGTTCACCCCCGCCTCCTCGGCCTTTTCCCCCATCCAGGCCGCCAGGCGGGAGAGGGAGACCACCAGGCACCCCCGGTTGTCCAAAAAGGGCGGGACCCAGGGCAGGCGGAAGGCGGACCGGGGAGTCAGGGCCAGCATCCGGTCGGTCCGGACCGTACCCTGGATCGGGCAGCCCGCTGCTTCCAGGTCTCCGAACAGGCTGGCAAGGGGACCCGGCTCCACCAGGGCCCCGCTGATGCAGTGGGCCCCGGGAGCGGCGCCCTTTTCGATGAGGCCGATTTCGAGGTCCAGGCCCGCAGCCCGGGAAAGGCCCGCCAGATGGATGGCCCCGGCCAAACAGGCGGGCCCGGCGCCCACGAACAGCACATCCAGGGAGAGAGTTTCCCGTTCCACGTCCATGATTTGCTCCAGGGGAAGGTGCAGATAAGACAATTTTGTCCCACATTTTCCCGCCCGGTGGCAAGTACCAATTCCAGGCATGAGTAGCGCCGCCCCCTTGTCTTCCCGATGGCCCGATCCAAGAAAACGGTTGACAAAGAGGCCGAACCATCCTAGTGTATCCCCGTTATGGCGCGGGCATAACTCAGCTGGTAGAGTACAAGCTTCCCAAGCTTGGAGTCGCGAGTTCGAATCTCGTTGCCCGCTCCACAGAATACCGCCTTCGTCCCTACCTGAGGCGCCGCCCGTTTGGTCACCGAAAACGCGGGCGGGACGGCTTTGGGAGCGGATTGGACGAGAACCTGAACCGGTGACGTTTTCCCTACACGGTGCTGTCTTTCAGGGAAACGGGCGATGAGCCCGTTTTTTTTATTGCCATGAGCCAAAAAAAATCCAGGGACGCCAGGGCGCGCGGAACAAGGCCCTCAGCGGTTCCGACCAAAATAACCGAGGCCCGGATGGTGGAGACGTTGACCAGCCTCCTGGAGCCTGTCCTGACCATCGAAGGCCTGGAGTTGGTTCTGGCTGAATTCAAAAATGAGCCCGGCGGCCGGGTCCTGCGCCTGTACGTGGACCGGCCCGGAGGTGTGACCGTGGCCGACTGTACGGCCGTGACCCGCTACGCGGGGGACCTTCTGTATGTCCACCTGACGGACGCCGGGAAATTCCGGCTGGAGGTCACCTCCCCCGGAGCGGATCGGCCCCTGACCAAGATCGAGCACTTTTCCCGCTTCACGGGCTGCCGGGCGGTGGTCCGAATCAATGAGCCCCTTTCGGGCCGCAAAAAATTCACGGGGGTGATCCAGGGGGCCGGCGAGGACGCCGTGACCCTTATGGTGGACGGCCAGCAGGTGGACATCCCCCGGGAGGCCGTGGCTTCTGCCAGGCTCGCCCCCTTGTATGGAGAAGACCCATGTTGAGCGAGATCAGCCGCGTCATTGACCAGGTTGCCCGGGACAAGGGAATCGACAAGAAGATCCTGATCACCACCCTGGAGGAGGCCCTCCAGTCGGCGGCCCGGAAAAAGCTGGGCCCCAAGGCCGACATCGAGGTCCGATTCAACGATGAATCAGGCGAAATCGAGGTGTTCCAGTTCAAGGAGGTGGTGGAGAACATCACCGAGCCCGACCTGGAAGTGGATTTCGCTCAGGGCCGGGAGCTGGACCCCGATTGCGAGGTGGGCGACGCCCTGGGGGTGAAGATGGACACCACCACCTTCGGCCGCATCGCCGCCCAAAGCGCCAAGCAGGTCATCATCCAGAAGATGAAGGAGGCGGAACGCGACGCGGTCTACCACAACTTCATCGACCGCAAGGGCGAGATCTTAAACGGCATCGTCCAGCGCATGGAGCGGGGGGACATCATCGTGAACCTGGGCACCACCGAGGGAGCGCTCCCCGTCCGGGAGCAGGTCCCCCGGGAAGGGTACCACCGGGGCGACCGGATCCGCGCCTACATCCTGGACGTGGCCCTGGAAGGCCGGGGGCCCCAGGTCATCCTGTCCCGGACCCACCCCAACTTCCTCATGAACCTGTTCAAGATGGAGGTTCCCGAGATGTCCGAGGGCATCGTCTCCATCATGGCCGTGGCCCGGGAGCCCGGGGTGCGGGCCAAGATCGCCGTGGCCTCCTCGGACTCGGACATCGACGCGGTGGGCGCCTGCGTGGGCATGAAGGGCTCGCGGGTGCAGAATGTGGTCCACGAACTCCGCGGCGAGAAGATCGACATCGTGCCCTGGCACGCGGACAGCGCCAAGTTCGTATGCAACGCGCTGGCCCCGGCCCAGATCTCCCGGGTCATCATCGACGAGGCCAACCACTCCATGGAAGTCATCGTCCCGGACGAGTTCCTCTCCGTGGCCATCGGCAAAAAGGGCCAGAACGTGCGCCTGGCCTCCAAGCTCTCGGGGTGGCGCCTGGATGTGAAGGACGAAAAAGCCTACAACCGCGCCATGCAGGAAGGCTACGCCAGCCTCCTGGCCCTGCCGGGCATGGCGGTTTCCGTGGCCGACGCCCTCTATGAGAAGGGCTTCTTCTCCATTGAAGAGCTGGCTCAGGCTGATCCCGAGGATCTGGAATTCCTCCAGTCCATGCAGGACCTGGACCCCGAGGCCATCATCCGGTCCGCCGCCGAGGCCATGGAAGCCATGGAGGCCGGGGAAGATGCCGCCCAGGAAGCCGCCCCCGCAACCCCGGCTGAAGAAGACTCCGGGGAGGCCGTGGAAGAGGAATCGGCCGGGGAAGGCGAAACGGAAGAGGCTGAGGAAGCCGAAGAGTCTCCGGAGGATGCGGAAGCCGAGGCCGAAGAGTCTCCGGAAGATGCGGAAGCCGAGACCGAAGAGGATGCGGATGCCGAGGCGGCCACAGGGGAAGGCTCCGGGGAGGACGCTCCTGGGGAGGAAGAGACCGAAACCCCCTGATCCGGGGGCTGCAGCGAAATTCCCGGGCCGGCCTGGCATGCGCCGCTGGCCCGTTCATGATCATCAAGGGCCGCATGGATGATGGACAAGATCCCGGCTCCTAAAGAAAATAGCCCGCCCGGGGCTGGGTGGGCCGCACGCGGCAAGAGCGGCGTAGGGAACAGCCGGCCGCGAGAGAATTTGTCTCTTCTGGGGGATTTGGATGTCAAAAGTCAAAGTACATGAGTTGGCCAGGGAACTGAACATGACCAACAAGATGTTTCTGGAAAAAGTCCAGAGCATGGATCTCCCTGAGCCGGTGACCCACCACATGAACCTCCTGGACGAGGAGACGGCCGAATTGATCAAGGGCCAGCTCCTGCAAAAAAAGGACAAGGGCGTGGAGGAAAAGCGTGTGGCCACCGGCGTGATCCGCCGCCGCCGCCGGGCTGACCAGGCCGAACCGCCCCAGCCCGAGGTTTCCGAGGCAGCACCGGAGCCCGTGGAGATCCAGGCCGAGGCGGACCAGACTCCCGAATCCCAGGCCCCCCCCGCCCCAGAGCCGCCCCAGGCCGAAGCGGAGGTCCCGGTGTCCCAGGAGGCCCGGAAAGAGGCCGCGAAGCCGGCCCGGAAAAAGGCCAAGGCCGGGGAAAAAGCGGCCAAGATCGTGAAGCCCGCTCCCGCGCCGCCGCCGGAAGCCGCTCCCGAACCGCCGGCCGAGCCTCCGGCCCCCGAGGCCGAGGCGCCTTCCGCCCCTGCGGGGAAAGCCGTGCCTGTGGCCGGAGAGGAGTCCGCCGCCCCTGATGACGCACCGGGAAAAGAATCCGTAGTAGCGCCCGAGGTCCTGGCCGGCGATCCGTCCTCCGAAGAGGAGGACAAATCCGCCAAGGCCAAAAAGAAGCGCAAGAAGGACATGCCGGCCAAGATCATCAGCCTGCCGGACAAGCCCGTGGCCCCCACTCCGCCTCCGGTTGTCCCCGGCAGGGTCCCTTACGGGCCTCCCCCGGCCCCGAGAGATCCCGGAGCCACCGCCCCGCCTGACCCGGAAAAGGCCGCCGCAGCCAAAAGAAAGAAAAAGCCCAAGAAAAAAGCGGTCGAAGCACCAGCCGAGGTGGATTCCCGCTTCTTCAAGAAGAAGATCTCCTTCCGCAAGAAGGAGGTGGTGGAGGGCGCGGCCCTCTACGACCCGGCCTCGGGAAGGCACCGCAAGGGCAAGAAGGGCCAGAAAGCCTTCCGCGTCCAGCAGACCATGGCCACCACACCCAAGGCCATCAAGCGCCGGATCAAGGTGGACGAAGCCATCATGGTCGCGGAACTCGCCAAACGCATGGGCATCAAGTCCGCCGAGCTCATCAAGAAGCTCATAGGCATGGGCATCATGGCCACGGTGAACCAGTCCCTGGACTACGACACCGCCTCGCTTCTGGCCACCGAGTTCGGCTACGAGACCGACCACGCCTCCTTTGAGGAGGAAGCCGTGGTCAAGCGGCAGGAGGACGAGCCGGAAAACCTGGTCCACCGCCCCCCCGTGGTGACCATCATGGGCCACGTGGACCACGGCAAGACGTCGCTTCTGGACGCCGTGCGCCAGACCCGGGTCACGGATCAGGAGGCCGGCGGCATCACCCAGCACATCGGCGCTTACGTGGTGGATATCGGCCGGGGCCAGGTGGTCTTCCTGGACACGCCGGGCCATGAGGCCTTCACCGCCATGCGGGCCCGGGGCGCCCAGGTCACGGACATCGTGGTCCTGGTGGTGGCGGCGGACGACGGGGTCATGCCCCAGACCGTGGAGGCCATCAACCATGCCCAGGCCGCCGGGGTGCCCATCATCGTGGCCGTGAACAAGATAGACAAGGCCAACGCGGACACGGAACGTGTCATGCGCGAGCTTTCGGACAAGGGCCTGGTCCCCGAGGCCTGGGGCGGCGACACCATCTTCTCCTTTGTTTCCGCCAAGAAGAAGGAAGGCATCGAGAGTCTCCTGGAGATGCTCCTCCTCCAGGCCGAGGTCCTGGAACTCAAGGCCAACCCGGACAAGCCTGCCCGGGGTCACGTGGTGGAGGCCCGGATGGACCCGGGCCGCGGCCCCGTGGCCACGATCCTGGTCCAGGAGGGTACGCTCCGTGCCGGCGATGCCGTGGTATGCGGCGCGCAATACGGCAAGATCCGGGCCATGATGAATGAGCACGGCAAGCCGGTGGACGCGGCAGGCCCCTCCATCCCCGTGGAGGTCCTGGGGCTTTCCGGCGTGCCCATGGCCGGAGACGAGATGGTGGCCGTGGAGAACGAGAAGGCCGCCCGCCAGGTCTCCGCCCACCGCACGGAAAAGCAGCGCAACCTGGAGATAACCAAATCCAGCCGCCGTTCCCTGGAAAACCTGTTCGAGCAGATGCAACAGGGCGAGGTGAAAGACTTAAACCTCATCATCAAGGCCGACGTCCAGGGGTCCATCGAGGCTCTCAGGGAATCTCTGGACAAGCTCTCCGGCGGCGAGGTCCGCATCAACATCATCCACGCGGGCACGGGCGCGGTGTCGGAATCGGACGTGGCCCTGGCCTCGGTGTCGGAAGCCATCATCATCGCTTTCAACGTCCGGCCCAACGCCAAGGTGGCCGAGGTTGCGGACGCGGAACATGTGGACATCCGCTACTACGACATCATCTACAACATGATCAACGACATCAAGGCCGCCGTGTTGGGCCTGATGGACTCCACCTACGAGGAAAGAATCCTGGGCAGGGCGGAGGTCCGGGACAGTTTCACCATCCCCAAGGTGGGCACCATCGCCGGGTCCTACGTCACGGACGGCAAGATAGAGCGCGGTTCCCGGGCCCGGGTGGTGCGGGACGGCACCGTGGTCTACGATGGCAAGCTTGGATCACTGCGCCGGTTCAAGGACGATGTGAAGGAAGTGGCCACGGGCTACGAGTGCGGCATCGGCATCGAG
>Ga0180009_10002627_pt1 | contig 21012 bp, 14 predicted proteins | sample OS_PC_MetaG_FD_123537 | JGI IMG/M metagenome (GOLD analysis project Ga0180009, IMG submission 123537) | Groundwater microbial communities from the Aspo Hard Rock Laboratory (HRL) deep subsurface site, Sweden - OS_PC_MetaG | ecosystem: Environmental > Aquatic > Deep subsurface > Groundwater...
GTTGAAGTCGCCAAAATAGATGGCCTGTCCCTCGCAGCAGATGACACAGAAGGGTTCCAAGCCGACGTCAATCCGGTGAACGCAGAGATTGCATTTCTCGACGATCCCCGTTTCCTGGCTGAAGATAATGGCGTCGTATGGGCATTCCTCCATGCAGGCCATACAGCCATCACATAAATCGCTGTTCAGGATAACCGGTCCGTCTTCCCTTTTAACCAGGGCACCCAGCGGACAACTCTTCAGGCAGGGTGGATTATCACAGTGCATGCAGGTCCGTGGCAGGAAATTCATGCTCAGGTTGGGGAAGACGCCTTCCGGTGTGTCTTTGATCTGTACCTTCTGGGTTTTCACCTGAATCCAGTTGCCAGCAGCCGGTTGATGTTCCTTGTTGCAGGCCACGGTGCACGTATCGCAACCAATGCAGCGTTCCTGGTCGAAAACCAGTCCCAATCGTTTTTTCACGGTTGACCCTCCCCATATTTGACAACTTCAACAGCATTGTCATTCATGTGCATATTCGGTTCAAAGATTGCGGCCTGGACGGGATTGATGATATCATGGGTCAGGGCGTTAAAGCCCCCCTCCTTGAACTGGTCAAACCACCAGCCCTGGTAAATGTTCACCGTTCCGGGAATGACCCCCTCGGTCACCCTGGCCTTGAGGGTTGCGCGGCCGCGATCATTGAAGACAGTGACCAGATCGTTGTTTAAAATCCTGCGCTCACGGGCATCCACAGGATTGATGTCCACCTGGGGTTCGGGATTCAATTTAAGCAGGGAATCGACATTGGCATAGCTGGAATGGTGGCGAAACCGGTGATGGCCCTGGACGTAGGCCAGGGGATACTTCCCTGTTTTCGGTTCAAGGGGCGTTTCCAGCGGCGCCCTGTAATCCGGGAGCGCCTGCCCGACTTCGGTGAGGTTCTCCGCGTAGATCTCCATCTTCCCTGAAGGGGTGGAATAGGTGACATCAATTTTATCCCCCCCGAGATCAACAAAATCAAGCAGCATGGCGCCATCCTGCAGTTTTTCCCGGGTAATGCCCGCCATGGATGAATTTTCGGGATCAAGCAGCAGATCGATAAACCCCTCTTCGCCCTGTGAGAAGTATTCCCCGAAACCCAGTCTTTTTGCCAACCCGGACGCGATGTCCACGTCGGACTTGCATTCATAGAGGGGCTCGATCACCTTCTGCTGGAGCTGAACATAGGGATAGGGAAAGGGCAGCAGGTCGGAGAACTCCAGGTAACTGGCGGCCGGCAGCACGATATCGGCGTAGCGGGCCGTATCGGTCATGAACAGATCGGCTACCACGATCAGGTCCAGTTTCGGAAACAATTCGTTGATGATCTTATTGCTGTTGACACACTGGTTCAGAAAATTCAGAAAAGCAAAAAATACGGCTTTGACCTGGAACGGTTTCCCCGCGATGACAGCGTCGTAAAGATGGAGAATACCGAGCCTCGAATAGGAGGGGTTGTCCGGACGTGTATGAAGAAAGGGCTTCCAGTTGAGTGTGGCCGGCCGGTGGCCGGAACCGAAGGCCGTGTTGACATTTCCGGTCACTGCCGCCAGTGTACCCATTGCCCTCATGGAGATATCCCCGTGGTAAGTCCGACTGAGTCCCATGTGGGTCAGAAATGTGGTGGCAGGGGCTGTGCCGATGGCTTCCCCGAATTTTTTGACCGTTTCAGCTGAAATTCCGGTAATCGCTGCCGTTTTTTCCGGAGAATACGTTGCCGCCAGATCCTTCAAGAGTTGAAAGGAGGGTTGGCATACGATTCCCTTGATGGTATAGGTTCCTGTAATTTTGCCTTTGATCCCCGGGCTTTTTGATGGTCGGGCAGAATTGGTATGACTGTCCCAGACAATCGTGTCGTTGATCTCGCCCAGTCCGACATCGACCCCCCGGAGGAATTTTCCCGTGTCCTTTCTGACCAGAAAAGGACCGACTGTATGTCGGGTGATGCAGTCCACATCATGCAGCTCTCTTTTGAATATAACATCCATCAGACCCAGCGCCAGGGCGGCATCGGTTCCCGGTTTCAGCCCCAGATATTCGTCCGCCTTTGAGGCTGTGACGCTGAACCTGGGATCCACCACCACCAGCCGGGCACCCTTTGCCTTGGCATTCATCACCGGTCGCATCAGGTTCAGGGGCTGGGATTCCGCCGGATTGGTACCCCACGCAACCACCAGGCCACCTGGTGTGCTGCTGGCCGGTAGCTGGGTGGTGAGCAGGGTAAAGGGGGTGTGGGTTCCAAACAGTACCCGGCTGCCACAGGGCATGCCTGAATCACCATAACCCCAGGCGCTGACTCGCGTAGACTGCGTCAGACTGGCCAATCTCAGGTAGGCCCCAAATTTGGTCGTTCCGGCCCCGGGCCCTCCGGGAGCCCAGCCGATGGCACGCCAACCATACTTGGCCGCAATCTTCCGGTACCCTTCGATAATGGTATCGAAGGCCTCATCCCAGGAGATCCGCTCGAATTTTCCTTCACCCCGTTTCCCGACCCGTTTCAAGGGGTACTTCAGCCGGTCGGGATGATACGTGACATCGAGGCTGGACAGCCCCCGCAGACAGATCCGCCTGTCAGCCGGATTAGGAAATTCAGCCGGCTCCAGTTTAACAATACGCTCCCCCTGCACGTGCGCCAGGATACCGCAGGCGTCAATCCCACAATGGGCTGGACAGGCGGTCCTGACCAGTCTTGTTTCATTTTTTCCTGTCATTCTGATTCTCCTTTGTCCTGAAAAAAACATCTCCCGGCTCTGCTTGTCCGGGACATCCCACAGTCTGTTCCGAATCGACCGGTATTTGGCTGTATATCAGGTTCATTCCCTCAAGATGCACCGGGAAATGATCAAGGCCTGCCCGGTAACCGATGCTGCCGGGTATAGGCGGTATACTCCTCCGGGGTGTTGATATTCTGAAACCAGTCCGGTCGGTCAACATTCAGAACCTTAATGCTGACCCGGTCGAAGAGCCTGGCAATCTTCCGTTCACCTGCTTCAATCAGTTCCTGGCAATGATGGATGACGCTTTTCCGGTATACGGCAAACAGGGGTTCATAGCGACCGTAAACCGACATTGGAATAACCGCATCATGATCCTCAGCCTCACACAGCATTTTCCTGACGATCGGCAGACGGATGTCGGGCGCATCGCAGGTCGTAATAAAATTGAGCTCTGTTGGGGATTGCTGCAGGGAGGAGAGGATCCCCATCAGCGGCCCCATCCCTTTCTGCTGGTCAAAAACGACCGGAACATCCATAAAATCATATTTCCCCGGCTCGTTCGCACTGATTAAGAGATGTTGAAAATTGTGCCGGAGTTGATCGACAATATGCTGGATCATGGGTTTTCCGGCGATTGAAAGCAGGCTTTTGTCTGTACCCATCCGGCGACTTTCCCCGCCTGCCAGGACCACCGCTGTCGCAGACTCAAGATAGGACCACTGGCCATCGGCAAAGACCAGATCCCCTGGTGCCATATCCCATTCAGATCCGCTGAATGTGACAATTTTATCGGCATACCGGATCACATTGCGACACGACAGTTTGATGGATTCAGAAGCCCTTGTCTGCATGACCAGGAAGAATCCCGGTTCCAGTACCAGTCTGGAGCTGTTGGACTCACAGATAATACAGGCCGTATCGTCAACGAGCTGGCGCAGGGCAAAAACCCCTTCCTGCAGATAGTCTTTCTGCACCCTGAGCCAGAATACCTTGTGCGCGCCGGCTTCCAGCATTCTGACGGTATCTTTGCCGGGGGGGCCATCCCGCTCTTCGGTGATGGCGTATTTCCCCGTAAAGGAGTTGCAGACACCGCACCCTTCCCCGCCACGGGGACAGGGTCGCCCGTTTTCATCGATGGTGGTGATTTTAACCCCGATCACCGTTTCCCGCGACCGATATCGACGTATCAGCCGGCAGGCAAATTCCGTTTTCCCGCTGTTTCGGCCGGCGGATCCAATGATCAGCATGTTCGGAATTTTAACCATGGGAAATATCCGGGGTTGATTGATTTCTGATGGGCTTTGAACCCGATGACCGGGTTAGCCGGTCGGTTAAACCACCTGAAGCCGTTTATGGACTGACCGCTTCCGGGATTCCCTTCTCACAGGGCACACTGGTTTGACACAACCCGCAACCGTAGCCCTTAAAGCCGAACTTCTCTGTCACGTGGTTCCCACAGAAAATGCCGGCGTGGTCCCAGCTCGTTTCCTTGTCATGCCCTTTTTTGGTGATGGCACCGACAGGGCAGCGTTTGGCACAGACCAACCATTCCCCCGATTGAAAAAACAGGCAGCCGTCATGGTGGTTCCTGTATGGCCTGGGAGTCGAGGGATCCCATGCAAAGCACGACTGCAATCCAAACCGGCCACCACCCGAATCGAATCCTACTCAATTCGAACCTTGATTGTCAATCCGGGCCAGATGGCGGGTGCACCAAATATGTATGGGTACCTGTAAGCGGAAAGAGGTTGTTTGTTCAGAAAACCTTGGAAGCCAGGGATGGCTTCCAGGAGCTCCATGGATGGATGCATGCGTTTTTCTGAATAAATAACCTCTTGAAGCGGTTATGATCACAGCCCCACATGTTTTTGGTGCACCCCTGATGGCGGGTGCACCAAATATGTGTGGGTACCTGTAAGCGGAAAATGGCAGATCCGGTTTTTGATACTCAGCGCTTCAGTGGCCGTCATCGGTTCTCAGGTAAGGCGCCGCAGGGACCATGGGATCAGAATGGTCCCGGCGGGCGCTTGGGAATTTGGCGGGGAAAGGGGCTTCGGCCGGAAAAGAGGGGTGGTTTACTTGAACATCTGTTTGGCGATAATTGTTTTCATGATCTCGTTGGTGCCTGCAAAGATGGAATAGATCTGAGCATCCCGCCAGGTTCTGACGATGGGACAGCTCTCCCGGGTCCCCTCGGCACCGATGAGATCCAGTCCCCGACCGACGGTCCGTTTGAGCAGGTCGGTTGTCCAGTATTTTGCCATGGAAGTCTCCTGCACCACATCCTTCTTCTCCATGTGGTCTGCAATCAGCTTGTAGACGAATGTCTTCCCGATTTTCACCTCGGTCGCCATCTCTGCCAGCGCAAACTGGACCGCCTGGGACTGGAGCAGGTCAGCAGATGCTGCAGGCGGATGTTTACAGCGGTCAACAATCCAGTCGAGGGCAAACTCGGCACTGTCAACAGCCTGCAAAGCCACCATCAGCCGCTCCTGCTGCAGCTTCTGCATCAGTTGCAGGAAGCCCTGGCCCTTTTCACCCAGGCGGTTGGACAGGGGAATCCGGCAGTTGTGGAAAAAAAGTTCAGAGGTATCCTGGCTGTGCATCCCCATCTTGTCAATTTTATTTCCCTTGCTGAAACCCGGGGTGCCATCTTCCACCAGGTACAGGGACAAAGCCTGGTAAGGGTTCGCTACGGATGGGTCCCTGGCTGCCACAACAACCAGATCGCAGTTTTGTCCAATCGAGATAAAGGTCTTGGAACCGTTGATCACCACCTCATCTCCCTCTTCAACCGCCGTGGTGGTGATCGCCGCAATATCGCTGCCGGTGTCGGGTTCGGTCATGGCTACCGCCATGATGACATCACCGGTGATACAACCCGGGAGAAACTTCTTTTTCTGCGCTTCCGTACCGAACGTCGCCAGGTAGGGCACCACAATATCGCTGTGGAGATAGACGATCAGACCGGTATGGTTGGTCCTGGCTAGTTCCCTGTTGATTACCATGGAATAGAGCAGGTCCCCCCCCATGCCGCCATATTCTGTTGCAACCCACGGACACAGGAATCCTGCAGCGCCCATTTTCTTCCAGACGCTTTTCGGATGCATGTGATCCCTTTCCCAATCATCAATAAAGGGGGTCACCACTTTCTGAAGGAAATCCTGAAAACGGTTTCGGTAGGCCTCGTGTTGCTCGGTAAAATGCAGTATCTCCATGACGTTTCTCAAAATAGATGATTACCTGATCTTTCCAATAATGGTGTCGGCAATTTGGTCGTTTATCACACCGGGTTTTCCACCCAGCAGATGCAGCGTCTTCGCATCCCTGCAAAACCGTTCAACTTCGTACTCGGTTGAAAAACCATAGCCACCGTGGAGCTGGATGGCTTCATGGGCACAGTCCAGTGCGGCGCCGGTTGCTGCCAGTTTCGCCATGGCGGAAAGTGCAACGTCCGGTGTTTTCTGATCCTGCTGCCAGGCTGCCCGATAGGTCAGCAGGCGCGCCTGTTCGATCTTCGTGGCCATTCCGGCCAGCTTATGCCGGGTGACCTGAAACGCTGCTATTTTGCGTCCGAACTGCTGACGCTGCTTCACATACTGAACCGTCCGGTCAAACACCCCCTGTGCTGTTCCCAGCCCCAGCGCCGCCAGCAGGAGACAGCTCTCGCTGTTGAATGATGCCAGCTGACGAATACCGTCACCGGCCTTGCCAATGGTATGGTCCCTGGGAACACGAACGGCTTCGAACGTCAGGTCCGTCACCGCTGTCATCCGAAGGCCCAGTTTCTGGCCTGTATCCACTGTCGTTAAGCCTTTCTGATCGCCTGCAACCAGGATCATACTGCTGGTTTTCTGGGGTTGTGCATCCGGATCGGTCCGGCACAGAAGGCAGTAAAAACCGGCCAGCCCTCCATTGATGACTGCACTGGCAGTGCCGTTGATCACCCAGTGGGTATCCTCCTCACAGGCCGCCAGGGATGGAACATGGTCCTGTCCATCCGCCGGGAAAAACGCCATGACCGCCCCTGAGAGCATTCTGCCCTCTGCAACGCCGGTTAAAAAACGGGACTTCAAAGGGTCGGCTCCGAAACGGCTGAGCAGGTCGGCACCATAACCGGACAACATCAGGGCGCTGCCCAGGGTTGAGTCCCGGCAACATAACGCCTCCCCCATCAACACCGTCTCCAGATAACCGAGACCACCCCCCAGATAGTCCTCTTCAAACTGCAGACTGGTAAACCCCAGTTCAGCGGCCTTCTGGTATAACGCGTGAGGAAACGCGCTCTGTCTGTCCAGTTCGGCAGACAGTTCCCTGGTAAACTCCGATTTGGCGAAATCCCTGGCCGCCTTCACGATTTCGATTTGAGACCTTGTCAGTTTGAACTCCATATTCTCCTTCACGTTCCATGTTCCTTTCACCCGGCTGTTCAATCCAGTGGAATCATTCTTCCGGGTGGGATATTACCATCAATAACCGTACCATTGTCCAAAAATACTTCGAACCCCCATTAAATCAATGATTTTACCATTTTCACCGGGTATTAAAGGCAAAGAGCAGGTCATTAAATTGACGTATTTGACAATAATAATTAAGGTATACGACATAAATATTAAATTTTGCCACATACGACAATACAAACCGATCACTATCAACCCGGCTTATGGAAATCGACGAGAGGGATTTTTTCAAAGAGGCAACTTTGAAGATCTGCGGCAGTCTGGAAATAGAGAAGGCGATGTGGCAGTGCCTGCTTTATATTCGCCGTTTTATTCCCGCCAGTCAGATGAACCTGCACATTTACGATCAAACCCTGGGGATTGTCGAGACGGTCGCCCATGCAACCCGGGACGGCGGCGAAATGATGTCGCTGAAAACATCGTTTTCGCCACAATCCCGGAAATCCCTGGAGGAGTTGCGATCCATTCGCCTGCGAACATACAGCAATCCGGCGGACCGGGAGATTCTCAGGGAATTTGTCTCAAAACTGGCGCCCCTGGGTCTCACCCAGGATCTGGAGTTCATCTTTCTGGACCTGGTCCTGGAGCGGTCATTTATAGGGGTGCTCTCGGTTGTGTTCAACCAGGGGGAGACCGTTTTACCCATCCACTCAAGGCTGTTGAGACAGCTGAACGAACCCTTTTCCATTGCTCTTTCAAACAGCCTCCGCTATCGGGAGGTACGCGATCTCCAGGACCGTCTGGCGGATGACAACCGCTATTTCCAGGGCGAACTGCGTCGGTTGTCCGGTGAGGAGGTCATCGGCGGGAACTATGGTCTCCGGGGGGTGATGGAGATGTCCGCGCAGGTGGCTCTGCTGGACAGTCCGGTGCTGTTAATGGGTGAAACCGGCGTCGGTAAGGAGGTGGTTGCCGGGGCGATCCACAACATGTCCCCCCGGCGGAAGGGACCGTTTATCAAGGTCAATTGCGGCGCCATTCCGGAATCGCTGATGGATTCCGAGCTTTTCGGTCATGAAAAAGGGGCGTTTACGGGAGCCATCGCCTTGAAACGCGGGCGATTCGAGCGGGCACAGGGGGGCACAGTGTTTTTGGATGAGATCGGGGAGCTTTCGCCGGAAGCCCAGGTCAAGCTGCTACGGGTGATTCAGGAAAAGGAGATTGAGCGGCTGGGAGGCACGCGGACCCTGCAGGTCGATATCCGCATTATCGCGGCCACCCATCGGGACCTGGATGCCATGCTTCTCCAGAATCGTTTTCGGGAAGATCTGTACTACCGCCTGAAGGTTTTCCCGATTATTATCCCGCCGCTCAGGGAGCGGCTGGGTGATATCCCCATGCTGGTGCAGCATTTTATCCAGAAAAAGGGTCGGGAGATGAAACGGCTGACCCTGCCGACTCTGGCCCCCGGCGCTATTGATTCCCTGCTGGCCTATCACTGGCCGGGGAATGTCCGTGAACTGGAAAACATGGTGGAACGCGCCATGATTCTAGGCAGAGACGGCATGATCCATTTCGACCCCCTGCATCTGACCCTGCAGGCCAGACCCCAGCAGGGCAGCCCGACGGTGGACGGGTTGAACCTGAACCTGAACCTGGCCATTGCCCGGCAGATCCGGAAAGCGCTGGAAATTTCAAAGGGCAGGGTTCACGGAAAACAGGGGGCGGCGGAACTACTGGGTATTAATGCCGGTACCCTGCGGCACAAAATGAGGAAACTGGGAATCCCGTTTGGCCGAAAAACAAGAATGCCCCCCACCTGACATCGGAATTGGACCGATCACTGACTCCCTGCTGTGTCTACACCGTTTTTGATGGCTCACGCCATTTTCCGGTGACTGACATAGGGACGCCTTGGTTCAGTGGAACTCAGTCAGCAGCAAAGGGGTGGTGTTTCAAGAACCTGGAAGCGATGCGCGATTCCGGGAACTCCATGGATGGCCTCGTGCGTTTCTCGAAAGATCAACCATTTGGCGGGGTAACCGCGATAATTTCAATTATTCAAGGTACCCATAATAGGCCCTCGGTGAGTCCGGAATGATGGATATCTGTGGTTCAGTTTGGCAATCCTGCAGGGATTATGCTATAAGAAAGGTCATTGTAATAAAAGATTATCGTTTTCCCCAGCCGATGTAAATCTCAGAGTCTGTCCTATGCCTTGTTTCGATCTCAGACCCTATTCCGCACAGAAGCCTTTCAAAAAGCAACGGCTGGGAGATTCCGGTTCCCCGGTTTCACGGATTATATTCATTGCACTCTGGGTGATCTTAACCGCCTGCCTGGCAAACGGGCAAGTTAAGCAACAGCCCCTGGCAGAGAAAGGAGTTCTGGACCTGAGAGGCTGGGATTTGAAGAAGGACGGACTTGTCAATCTCAACGGCGAATGGCAATTCTACTGGGAAAAACTGGTGGATCCCGGGGATTTCAAGAAACCGGTCCTGCCCGTTCAGACCGGGTACATGAATCTGCCACGGATCTGGAACGGATATCTGGTGAACGGCCGGGAGTTGTCCGGACATGGCTTTGCCACCTTTCGCCTGGAGATCCGGATGGATCCTGCCCATGACCCTCTGGCGCTGAAAATAAACGATATGGCAACCGCCTACAGGATCTGGGTCGATGAGCGGCAAGTGTTGTCGAATGGGACGGTCGGTGAAACCTTCGCAACCATGAAACCCGAGTTTCTCCCCAAAGTGGCCGGGATCGGCTTCCGGTCGGAACGAATGGTGCTGACACTCCAGGTTTCCAATTTCAGGCACAAGAAGGGTGGTGCATGGATGCCCATTGCATTGGGCGTTGAAAGCCAGATCAGGGAGAAACAGGAAAGAACGGTTGCTTTTGAACTGTTTTTGTTCGGCAGCCTGCTGATCATGGCCTTTTATCACGCCGGGCTGTATCTTTTCAGACGAAAGGACCCGTCTCCCCTTTTCCTGAGCCTGGTCTGCCTGATGGCTGGCTTGAGGGGACTGCTGGTGGGTGAGCGTTTCCTGATCCGTCTCTATCCGACCCTCGACTGGGAAATATATCAAAAACTGGAGTATATTACGTTTTTTCTGAGCATCTCCTTCTTTCATATGTTTCTCACATCCCTGTTTCCGGAGTTTTCAAAACGATTGGGACGTGTCGTATTGATGGTGAGCTTCCTGTTCAGTCTGTTTACCCTCATCGTCCCGGCCAGGATTTTTTCCTATGAGCTGGTGGTGTATCATTTTTTTCTGGTGGGTTTAACGATCTATCTATTCCTCGTCTTCCCCCGCATTCTGCTGAACCGCCGGGAAGGTGCCATCTGGGTTGTCCTGGGTGTCGTTGTGCTGCTGATCACCGTCTTTATTGATATCCTGGCGGTCAATGATGTGGTGACAACCATCAATATTTCGTCCATTGGCCTGTTTATCTTTATCTTCTTTGAATCCGTCATGTTGTCCATGCGTTTTGCCCGGTCTCTCACCGCAATGGAAACATTGTCGGATGCCCTTACCCGGACCAATCAGCAAAAGGATGCCATCTTAACAGCCCTGAAACAGAGTGAGCATAAATATCGGCAACTGGTCGAAAACATGGATGATGTGTTTTTCATGGTTGATATGGAGGGTCGGTTCAGTTATGTCAGCCCCGCAGCAGACACCGTTTTTGGTTATCCGGTTGAGGGATTACAGGGTACCATAGCCTCCGACTATGTCGTCCCGGAAGATATCAAGAGCGTCTTCGATGTTATATCGAAGACCCGCAAGGGAATATCCAGCCAGATCGAATGCCGTATTTTTTCCAAATCAGGAAATGTTCGCTGGGTCAGGTTCCATGGCCGCCCGATGGTTACTGCCGGTAAGATTATCGGTGCCCAGGGGATTCTATCCGATATCACCGACCGCAAGCGTACCCAGGAGCTGATGCTGCAGACCGAAAAAATGGTTTCGGTCGGCGGTCTGGCTGCCGGTATGGCCCACGAACTGAACAATCCACTGGCCGGCATCCTCCAGGCGGCCCAGAATATCGTCAGACGTCTCTCATCCGATCTGAAAACCAATATCGAAGCTGCTGAACAGTGCGGCGTGGATCTTCCGCGGTTGAGGGACTATCTGGAAAAAAGACAGATTTTATACTACCTCTCCGGCATCAAAGAGTCCGGCGAACGGGCCGCCGAAATCATCAAAAACATGCTCCATTTCAGCCGCAAAAGCGGTTCGCAGAAAATCCCGGTCAATCTGGCGGAGTTGGTCATGAGCACCGTCGAACTGGCAAAAACGGATTATGATTTGAAAAAAAATTATGACTTTCGCAATATAGAGATTACCAGAACCTTTGCAGAGGGACTCCCGGACGTGCAGTGCAATAAGACTGAAATCGAGCAGGTGGTTTTCAACCTGCTTAAAAATGCCGCCCAGGCCATGTCGGGAGGGCAGGCAGATCGAAAACCCCATATTCACCTGCGATTGATGACTGAAAAGGACAGGGTCAGGCTTGAAGTGGAAGATAACGGGCCTGGTATCCCGGATGACCAGCGAAAAAGAATCTTTGAGCCGTTTTTCACCACCAAGCCGGAAGGTATCGGGACCGGTCTCGGGTTGTCCGTCTCCTATATGATCGTCACAAAAAACCACCAGGGTACCATCGAAGTGGAGTCCGGACCCGGAGGAGGAACCCGCTTTATTATCCACATCCCCATTACGTCTGAAATTCAATCATCCTCTACTTGACCTGTCAGAGGGGCATCAGCTGAAAATCTGACTCAATAAGCCGTTTCGGCCCCTCAGTCGACAGAAGTGTCCATCAAGGAGACCATCAAAAGGGTCAGGCTGGCAGACTCCCATCAGAGCCAGGAAAAAGTCACGGCGGACCGCCGTGTCAGCTCTTGACTCAACTGCGTTTTGAAAGACTGCAGGAGGCCTGGGACTGGTTATCAACGGCAGTGGTTCCATTCTGGAGCGGACCGTTCAAGTTACTTCCGCTGCATGTCGGGCAGATTTTCGTTTTTCGAAGCTCCTTCATTGAAAGAAAGAGCTTCACCTCTTTAGCGCAGCTATTACAGTAAAACGTGTAGAGTGGCATGCACAGACTCCTGTCTTGAATGAGTTGGTTTCGACCCGTTCGGAGTTATCAAGCTTTGCCAGCAATCACCAGCTCTGCCATTTTAAAAATGGTGGTTCCTTCCCGGACCGCACCGCCAAAAACCTTTTTCCCCTCCTGGGTAAAGGAGCCGTGGAGATGCACCTTGATCTCTTTCCCCACCCGCTTGACATCGCCGATAATGCCATTAATCTCGAAAAGTCCGTTATATTCAACAGATCCCAGCACCGGCGGAATGTCGCTTGTTTCAGGAAAGACCAGATTGACCCTGGAACAGGAACCGACACAGGAGAGGATAAAGGCGTGGGAGAGACTCTTTTCCTCCAGAAAGTCCGCCAGTGCCTGATGCACCTGAACCCCTGGATCCAGGGTTAACTGGTACCAGGATAGTCCGGACAGCTCTTTGATTTCCATAGCATGCCCCTTAGTTTAGACCGTACTTTTTCTTTAAATCGAATCGTTCGATCAATGCCTCCATGGCCTGCAATGTCTCGGCCGGGACATCCGGCAGCGGCGCTCTGCAGTAACCGGCCGGCAGACCCATCAACCGGACCATGGCTTTGGTTGCAACGGGGTTTGGGGATGAATAGACCGCTTCCATCAGCGGCAGCAGCTCGAAATAGAGTTCCCGGCAGCGGGTCACGGTCTCCCAGCTGTCCCAGGGTCGCGACATTTCGGCAATTTCCCGAGGGGCAATATTCCCCGTGACATTGGCAGTCCCATGGCCACCGATCCCAAGGGTGGGAATGATCAGGCCATAAGCCGGAGAATCACAGCACAGCAGCCTCAACCGCCCTTCGGTCCCATCGATGACAGACACGAGCTGCCCGATATCGGGCACCGCCTCCTTGTCCGCAACCAGGTTGGGACATTCATCCGCGAGACGCACGATATACTCAGGGTCTACATTCACCACCACCCGGGCCGGATTGTTGTATAGTCCGACAGCGATCTCCACAGACTGGCAAACCTGCTTGAGATACTGATAGACCGCTTCTTTCGGCGGCGCAATATAGGGCGGGGGGACAATCACAATCCCGTCAGCACCGTTTTCCTGTGCATAACGGGCCAGCTCAATCGTGGCTGCGGTTGATCCCATGGTAACCCCGAAAAAGACCGGAATCCGACCGTTGCAGTAAGGCCCCAGCTCCCGGATAATGGCTTGACGTTCCGCAATGGTCAGCAGTGTTGGCTCACCCGTGGACCCCATAATCAGAAGCGTCGAGGTGCCATTGGCCGCTTGAAAGTCGATTAACCCCTTGTAACCGTCCATATCGACTTCGCCCTTGGCGGTAAAGGGGGTGATCAAAGCCACCCAGGATCCCTGTGGGCGATATAATTCCTTATTCATAGGTTACTCTCCATAATTCAGACATTATTTTTTTCCGGTTTTCACTGCCACGGCAACCCGCCGGAATTACCAGGCCGCCGGTCATGACAGCGGTAAAAGAGCCCCGCAGACAGCCGCGGGATAATGGTCATATATAACGGGGCACCTCTTTCAGATGCTGTTGCCTGGCTTTCAAATAGAACAAAAGGGCCGCTGTCATAAAAGCCGCCAGACCTGCAAGATTGTATGATATCCCCGGGATAAAGAGCAGAACGACACAGCCAAAGAGAAAAGCGCGTCGAACCCATCCCAGGTTGACAAACAGCCACCCCTGAAAAGATGCGGCAATGGCCACCACCCCGATGATAGAGGTCAACAGCACCCCGCCGATTTCGGACCAGGAGCCCTGCATCAGCAGTGCCTCATTGAAGATAAAGACGAAGGGGATCAGAAAGGCCACAAAACAGAGCTTGACCGCAATAAACCCGATTTTCATCATACTCTCTTCTGCAATCTCCGCTGCCGCATAGGCAGCCACCGCTACCGGGGGGGTAACCATGGACAGCACCCCGAAATAGAAAACAAAAAAATGGGAAGCCAGCACGCTGAAACCCAGTTCGGTCAGGGAAGGCACTCCCAGCGTGGCAACAATCACGTAAGCCACCGTGGTCGGGGTACCCATCCCCATGACGATGGAAGCGATCATGATCAGCACCAGAGCAACCAGGGTACTGCCACCCGACGAGGTAATGATGACGGATGTCAGATTCAACCCGATCCCGGTCAGGGTTACAACGCCAATAATGATTCCGGCAGCGGCACACGCTGCTGCGATCAGGATCGTTCTCTGGGCAGCGACCTCCAGTGTCTGGATCAGCTTCCGGGGTCCCATGCGATCCCGCTTGTTAAAAAAGGAGAGCAGGACGGTACAGCCAGTGGCTACAAAAGCCGCCCAATACGGGGTGTACCCCATCAGCATCACGATCAGCAGGACCAGAATCGGCAGCAGCAGGTAAATGCGTTTTAACGAGTCCCGCACCCGGGGCTGGTTTTCCCTGTCGAGTCCCTTCAGTCCGCTGCGCGCTGATTTAAAATCGATCATGAGCAGCAAGGAAAAAAAATACAGAAACGAGGGTATTAACGCAGCCTTGCATACCTGCAGGTAGGGGATACCGAGAATATCAGCCATCAGAAATGCAGCTGCACCCATTACAGGGGGCATGAGTTGTCCACCCGTGCTGGATGAAGCCTCGACAGCCCCCGCGAAACCCTTGTCATAACCCAGTTTTTTCATCATAGGAATGGTGAAGGTTCCCGTCGCATATACATTGGCCGCTGCAGAACCTGAGATACTCCCAAAAAAAGCACTGGTCAGCACACCGATTTTTGCTGGTCCTCCCCGATAATGACCTGCAACTGCCCTGCCCAGATCCATCATCACGTCACCGGCTCCCGATTTCTCCAGGAATGTCCCAAAAATGATGAAGATGACAATGTAAGTTGAGGCAACACCGACCGGTATGGAAAAAACGCCCTCCAGACCCAGACTGAGGTGGTCAATAATGTTTGTCAGACTGAATCCCCTGTGGGCCAGCATGGCAGGCATATAAAGACCCAGAAAGGCATACCCGATGGCCACACAGGCGACAATGGAAAGCGCAATACCCACTGTCCGGCGGGTAATCTCCAGAATCAGGAGAATTGCGATACCACCCGTCCAGAGTTGCCAGTTGCTCAGCTCATCCACCAGGGCCAATCGTTCGGATATCAGCTCATAGTCCAGGGTGATGGAACCGAAGCAGATCAGCGCTGCCACAGCCAGCAACAGGTCCATCCAGCTGGCACTCCCCAGCTTTTTCTCCCCTTTGACGGAATATACCAGAAACCCCAGTGTGATCGCAAAGGTCAAAAATAACGGACGGTGCAGATAGGAAATGGGTATGCCAAAGGCTGTGGTCCACAGATGGTAACATGCGAAGGCCACAAATCCCGCTGATGTCAGCCATTTTAAAACGGGTGCGTTCTTGAAGGTCATATGGCACATTCCTCTGGTTTATTTCATCAGATTCATTTCACGATAATACTTTTCAGCCCCGGGATGGAGCGGGCCTCCGACATGCTGCCAGGCAGTTGCCGCATCGAACGTGGCATATGTTGAACTGATAGCAGCAATACGGTCTTTTTTCCGCATCAGCACTTTCATGAGCTGGTAAACCTCTTCGGTGCCGATGTCTTTCTGAACGACCATGATCACATTCTCTGCCATGTGGTACAGATCCTTTTCAACAAAATAGTATTTCCCCTTGGGCAGAAAAATTTTCCCATAACTATAGTTTTGCTGCAGCTGATCCAGATATTCCGGTTTGATGGGCAGCATCTTCATCTTGACCGTCGTGGTCAGTTCCATAATGGCCGACACCACCGGTCCCACCCAGGCGTCCGCATGACCGTCCTTGATCAGGTTGGACGCCTCTGCATAGGAAACATAAGAGACCGAACCACCCCACGCCTTGATATCGTCAAAGGTAATGCCGTACTGGGCGAACATGAATGCACCCGCCAGGGCCGGTGAGGATCCTTTCTTGGATGTCAGTATGCGAATCGGCAACTTCTTTTCTTTGATCTCTTCGATGGAAGAGAGCGGGTTGCTCTGCTTTACCAGCACGAAACTCATGGGAATGGGAGCCAGATAGGCAATCGCCCTGAGGTTTTCCATCTTCTTTTTCCCTTCATACACACCGGTTGCTGTCCGAGCTTCATTGTAGATACGGGCCATGGTTAAACCGAGATCGGCCTGGCCGGCATTGACTTTGGCCACATTGGACAGTGCCCCGCCCGGTGTGACCGTGACAATCGCCCCTGCAAACGCTTCTTTTGCCATCTCACCCGTTGCGCCACCAATGGAATACCAACCCCCGCCCATGGGACCTGAGGTGATGGTAAAGGTTTTGACCCGGGCCATCACATCGGTGGTGACGAGTGTCAAAGCCATGATAAAAAACAAACCGATACTGAAATTGAGTTTCTTCCTGTTCATTTCCCCCCCCCTTTTTCGTTATTAAAAAACGGTTATTTTGAAGCGAACCATTGACCATCCGCATCGATTCAACAGGAAAGCCAATTGGAAGTCAACCATGGACTGCGCAGGTCGACTGAAACGGATGGACCGGAATCAGGCATCGTTCTGTGTTGCTGACCCGGTTTAATTTTAAAACGGTTTCGTGAATAGCTTACCCATGAAAAGTTCATAATGGCAAATACTTTTTATTCCATACCTTATGCAATTTTGTTATGAGTTGTTAAGCCGGCAGTCCAGTAGAATAATCAGGCAGGTTAATTTTCCAGAATCGATTCGTGGGCCGAAAACACAGCCGCTGCCTGCTCTATGAAACTGTCTGTGGCCAGGGAGTTTATTGCATGGGCGGGCTGGATGATTCTGAAACTGAATGGTATTTGAGGGAAAAAGGGTTTGACGACGATGCGGTGTTCGTCAAAAAATCCTGCCGTTAGCGGATCAATCAGGGCAACCCCAAGCCCTTTTGATACCAGGGAGCAGGCAACCAGCGAAGGTTGCGTCTGGAAGCAGATATTCCGCTGCAGACCATGGTTTTCGATCACACGATCAATTTGAACCGCAATGAGTGTATTTTGAGAAAGCGCGATAAAAGGTTCCCCTTTCAGATCATCCGGCGTCACAGACTGCAACTCTCGGAAACGATGGTGCCGCGGGGCGACACAGACACAGTTCATCTTATAGGAACGGGCAATCCGAATCCCTTTCTGATCCAGATTCATCTGTGCGATACCCACATCAAAATCCTGCGCTGCGATCGATTCGACAATCCTCAAGGATACGTGGGTTTCAAAGGTGAGTTTCAGATCCGCATGTTTTCTGGAGAACTGGTCGATGATCGTGGGCAGCAGTTCAAGGGATACGGATGGCATACCGGCAATCCGCAAATAGCCCCGTCTCATCTCCTTGATTTCACTGGCCACTCTCCCCAGGCGCTCAAGCCCCAGAAATGTCTTTTCGATCTCCGAATAAAAACTGGAGCCTTCGGGCGTCGGATAAAGCCGACCCTTTTCCCGCACAAACAGTTTAAAACCAACGGCTCGCTCCAGATCCCCAATCAGACGGCTGACACCTGGCTGGGACACATGCAGCATATCCGCACCGGCGGTGACGCTGCCGGTGATCATAACGGCTCGAAAAGCTTCCAACTGTTTCAGATTCATGGCATTGATGTTGATATGGGTACCGTATGAGTTTCTGAGTCTGCCTCGCGTTTCAACCGGATTTCCTTTCCCAGACCGGCTCAGTCTCCCAGGATCAGCCGCTGGGGGTCACAGACCTCCCGCAGGATTCTAAGCTCCTCCCGGGTGGGTGTTTGAACCTCCTCCGCCTGGGAGATGTCCACTTCAAAGGCCATGTGATCCAGGATCTGGCGGGGCGTAAAGCCGGGGTAATACCCGCGGAGGACCATCTCTTTGGAAACCGGATCAAACCCCATGATCGCCTTATCGGTGATCACCACCTCCGGCCCGCCGTCAGACAGGCCTGCTTTTTGCCTGGCGTCAAATCCGGTCAGCCAGCCCGGGCTGGAGAGATAGTCCAGCCGGCGGACAAACTTCCGCTTTTCATGCTGCATGAAGATGATGGTCCGGCTCACGAATGAGGCCACGTCCGGGGCTCCGCCGTTGCCTGAGAACCGGATCCGGGGCCGATGGTAGTCCCCGATCACGGTTGAATTGAGATTGCCGAAGCGGTCAATCTGGGCCGCCCCCATCACGCCGACGACGTGTTTCCCGGTAAAGGGATTCTGCATAATGGCAAAGGAGTCGGCCAGGCTGCCGTTGACTGTCGTACGGTGCATCACTCTCGGATCCCCGACCGCCAGGGGAAGTTCCTGCAACTGTGAATCAATCCCGCCGGTCTCAAAAAATATGATGCTCTCGGGAGCGCTGATATGTTTGGCAGCCATTGCCGCCAGCAGTGAGATACCGGTGCCGCAGAACACAATGTCCCCGTTTTTGATGTAACGGGTCGCACAGATGGTCATCAACTCTCTCAAGGTATAATCGGTCATCCAGTCCCTTCTATGTGTCAAACGGAAATTCGGGGTTCATTGTCAGTTCAGCGGCGCCGGTCCGACACCCTGCCGGTCCGGTGATTCAACGTCATGGTGCCTTCAGGAGATCATCCGGCACCGTGGGCTACAGATTCCTGTCCAGACCGGTGGCATATCCGGTCTCTGGATCGGCTTTGATGCGCGCCATACTCTCTTCTCCGACAAGCGTCATGAACTCGGCATGATTCTGCACACCGAATACATATTCAGCCAGGTAGGCCTCATACGCCTGATCATCCTTAGCCAGCTGCTCATGGCGGATCAGGAACCGGGGGTCATAGTCATAATACTGGTAACAGGCCGTTGGAAATGCACCATGGGGCACATGGACCACGGCATCCACACAGAAATGGGGCAGGCTGTTCAGGTCGGGATTCGCCCGCATCCGGTCCACGGGAATGACCTCCTCACAGGTTACGATCACATGTTTTGAAGCTTTCGCCTGCTCGATATCCGCATATTTCAATCCCTGGATACGCACGGTTCCCTGCTGGTCCGCAAGCTGGGCATGAATAATGGCAACGTCCGGGTTCAGGGCCGGCACCGCAATCAGTTTCCGGGTTCCCCCCCAGTCATCAAAGGGATTCTCAATGGTGGCCAGCTTTTTTCCCGGCAGTTTGGGGTCTGAGAGACGCTGCTCTTCAGAAAATCCCCACTGGTTGATGATATCCGTTTCAAAAGTTGATTTCAGCGGCAGAAAGGGCAGTCCCATGGCACCGGCCAGAAACCGGAGCGTCATCTGGTAGTTGGAATAATCTTCAACCAGGAGTCTGCCTTCCTCAACTGCTTTTTTAAAACGGATGCCCGTGGAGGCAAAACGTCCGTTTCCCGCATAGGCCAGTTCCATCTTCGCGATACATCCGGCGCCGATCAGGTCGTCGATTCCCTGCCCGGCCGAATGAACACAGAGATGCAGGTCCTTTTTCCCCTGTCGGATGATTTCATGAGCGGCTGCCAGCGGCGCCCGGTTGACAGTAAATCCGCCGATGGATATCTGGGCGCCGTCCGGCACATACGTGCGGATGGCGTCGCTTAAACTGACGATTTTATTGTTATTGATTTTCATAGGCTTCAGGTTTGATGGCCATCGGGTTATCCTGGCCCGTGCCGGTCGGGATCGGGGTTGAAAAGCACCAACTCTTTTCATAGCGGGGAACCCCCCTCCCCGTCAACCGAAGGTTCCCCGTTTACTTGACCCTGTTCACTGTTTGCGGGGATGTACCGCAGGGTTAACCGGTAATGATGGCCGTAGGCCCATATCCCGGGCTGACACGCAGGGCTGATTTGTTCTATTTTCGTAAGTCCTGTGATGATTGGTTTTGGGATGAAAATCTGAAGACCTGTTGAGCATCCAGCTTTCAGAGAACGCGACATCCCAGCGAATGCGGGGATCCCGGTGTATTTTTTTGATTACACATCTGGACTCCCGCCTCCGCGGAAGTGAAATTGCGGTCCAGAACAATTTAGACCTGGGCTGATACGCCCCGTGATTGACGAAACGGGTGGAAAAACGTAAAAAGAACAGACACGGCCTTTACTCGGGGATTGATTGCCATCCAGCGGTATGGGTGTGCCATCTCCTTCCTGCCGCAGAAGTGGCTTGCAGGCTGGCTTTCCTCTGATAAAGATTCATCATGCGGCAGATACTCCACATCATCCCATTCATCAAGCCCTACTGGAGACGGTCACTGGTCACCCTGTTGTTCCTGACGACGATGGTTGTCATGGATCTGAGCATACCACGTCTGATCCAGCGGATCATCGACCAGGGGATCCGTCAGCAGAATCAACAGGTGGTCGTCCAAACCGGTCTGATCATGCTGGGCATATCCGCCCTGAGCGCCCTGATCGCGGTCATAAACAACGTTTTATCGATTCAGGTGGGGGAGAGTGTCGCCCGGGATCTCCGGTCAGCCCTCTTTCTCAAAATCCAGTCTTTTTCCTTCGGGGAGATCGACCGCTTCAAGACCGGTCCGTTAATGGTCCGACTGACCAGTGATACCAGGGCCATTCAACGGCTGACCCAGATCTCCCTCCGCATCGGGACCCGGGCCCCGCTGTTGATGGCTGGCAGCCTGGTATTGATGATCAATACCAGCCCCGGCCTGGCACTGACCCTTTCCCCGCTCCTGCTGATAGCCCTGGTGATTGTTGTTACCTTTATCCGCAGGATGGAGCCCCTCTTTCGCCAGGTACAGGAAAAACTGGATCACCTCAATACCATTCTCCAGGAGAACATTGCCGGAATGAGGCTGATCAAGGCCTTTGTCCGGGGAGATTTTGAAGGTCGA